>Ga0316190_10000425_pt1 | contig 28917 bp, 30 predicted proteins | sample Eddworburrow2_MG_FD_204929 | JGI IMG/M metagenome (GOLD analysis project Ga0316190, IMG submission 204929) | Coastal sediment microbial communities from Maine, United States - Eddy worm burrow 2 | ecosystem: Environmental > Aquatic > Marine > Coastal > Sediment | place: USA: Maine | collected... | reverse complement strand
TGGCCCATGGCCAGGAGTCCCTGAGCGTTATCAATCGCCAGCAGGAAGCTGGCGTCGATCTTTTCGGGCGGCTGCTTTCTGCCGAAGTCGAAGCCTTCGAGTTCGTCGACCACGGCCAGGAAACCGTGAAAATCGTAAACCACCGGCGGCACGGGCTGGGTCGACGCCTGCTCGTGCAATGCGAACAAGCCCGCCTGCAGGTCGACCAGGTGCGCACACTCCCATGGATCCTCCTGCAGCGCGGCTACGCGGGTATCCAAGAAGGACCGAACGGCCTGCAGATCGATGCTCATGCCGAAGGAAAACAGGCCATCGTAAATCGCGCCCAGACCCGGGACCTGTGACACGAACGTGGCGAACTCGGACGCAATATCCTCCCGAAGTTCGACCACGGCAACGGAGCGGATCTTCTCCGCAGAAACTTCTTCGTAACCCGTCACGATCCGCGGCGCGATCCTGGCCAGCGCCCGAAACTCGGCTTTGCAGTCATCGCTCAACGAGGTGGTGTCATACCCCGCCATTTCCAGGAGCAGCGCGTCGAGACCGCTGGGCTGGTCGATGAACGTGTCCGCAAGACGCACCGTATCGACGAGACCCACGTACTCGTGAAGGTAGCCGTACTCGTCCGCTATCTCGCGCAACCTGCCGGTCTGTGCAATGTTCGTCGCCGGCAATTTCAGGCCCAGCAAACGGACAAGCCCGTCTTCGTCAAGGCTCTCGGGCGCAATGGTCAACACGAGTTCGTTGCCCGCTGTGGCAAAGATGATGCGTACCCCTTCGTTTTCGACGTAGCGGTAGGGCATGCCGTCCACCTCCGCAACAGGCAGTTGCTCGCCGGCCTTTGCCTCGATACGGGAAACGAAATCATCGAACAGGGTCGCGTCGCTGAGCGTTATCCGAAGTACGGGCAGCAGGCCGTTGCCATACAGCAGGCCCGTCGAATCCCGCGTCAGACCCGCCTGCTTCAATCCGTCGAGTGACATGACCGACCGGAGCTCCTCCACCAGGGCACTTATCTTTTGCATTTCTTCGGCATCGCCACTTTCGGACTCTGCCTGCGCCATGGCGGCTCCGAGCATTTCCGAATAGGCCGCCAGCAGGCGGTCTACTTTCGGCTCGATCTTGTCCATGAATTCGTCGGGGGGCGGTTCCAGCGTGCCGAACACGTAGGGAGTATCGGCCGGCACATAACGCAGCAATCCGGCCGTATCGGTCAGCGGCGACACGGCTTCCCGTTCGTCGGCGGATTTGCCGCAACCGGCCGCCCCGAGGGCGCAGGCAACGAGCAGAAACAAATACCTGGAATGAACTAACTTCAACATACGAATCTTCCTGATTTGGGCAGAATTCAGCCGGACAACAATCGGCCGGCACGGCATTAGCGGCACCGGGCAGGAAAAGTAGCGAGGTTTGGCGGTCTCTTTAGCGTCGACTGGATCGAATGCCGCCTGTGCCTCAGTATACGCAAATCCATGATGAATGCCGAGCCGGAACCCATCGTAACGCTTCGCAATGCCGGGGCCGCCGACCTCGAGGCCGTACTGCGACTCAACGAAGCCTCGGTCCCCGCAGTCAACAGCGTGGACATAGAACAGATGCGCTGGTTTGCCGGCCATGCCGCATACTTCAAGGTCGTCATACTGCGCGAAAAACTTGCAGGCTTTCTTATCGGCATGCGGCCCGGCACGACGTACGCGAGCCCGAATTACCGCTGGTTCTGCGACAGGTACGATGATTTCGGTTACGTCGATCGCATCGCGATCGCGGAAGACGCCCGCCGCCTCGGCCTGGCAACGCGCCTTTACCGTGACTTCGAAGCGAGCCTTCCGGCGTCCGTCAATATGCTCACCTGCGAAGTCAATATCGTGCCCCCGAACGAATCGTCAATGCGATTTCACGCAGAGTACGGATTTGACACCGTCGGCACGCAGACACTGGACAGCGGGCGCAAAGAGGTTGCACTGATGACCAAGAGCAGACAGCTATGAAAGACAATCCGCGGGAGTTCGATATCGTCGTCGTCGGCGCCACCGGCTTCACCGGTTCGCTCGTGACTGAGTATCTTTGCGAGCGTTATGGCATCGACGCCAGCCTGCGCTGGGCGGCGGCGGGCCGCAACGAAAAGAAGCTCGCGGCGCTCAGGGACTCGCTGGGTGCCGCGGCCGCCGAGCTGCCGCTCATCGTTGCCGATACGCTGGATACCGAATCGATGCGCGATCTCGCGAAGCGTACCCGGGTCGTGCTGACGACGGTCGGGCCCTACGCCCGTTACGGTTCGGAAGTCGTCGCCGCGTGCGCGGCGAACGGCGCGCACTATTGCGACCTCGCCGGCGAGGTGCAGTGGATACGACGCATGATCGACGCGCACGCCGACACGGCGCGACAAAGCGGCGCCCGCATCGTGCACTGCTGCGGCTTCGATTCCATCCCGATGGATATCGGCGCGTGGTTCCTGCAGAAAGAGGCCAAAGCGCGTTACGGCGATTACTGTGAGTCGATCACGCTGCTGGTCAAGGCCATGAAAGGCGGCGCGAGCGGCGGGACCATGGCGAGCATGATGAACCTGATGCGCGAAGCGCGCGCCGACCGCGAGGTTGCACGCGTGCTGGCCCGCCCCTACAGCCTCAACCCGCAGGGCGAACAACGCGGCCCGGACGTGGGCGATCAGCGCGGCATCCGCTTCGACACCGATGCACAAAGCTGGACGGCGCCCTTCATCATGGCCTCCGTCAACACGCGCGTCGTACGCCGCAGCCATGCCCTGCTCGGCTACCCGTGGGGGCCTGCATTTCGCTACCACGAAGCCATCCGCACCGGCCCTGGCGCGGGCGGCTGGTCTCGTTCCGCGATGATTACCGCTGGCCTCGCGGGACTCGTCGGCCTCGCATCGTTCGGCTGGAGCCGGAGCCTGCTCGAGCGATTTGTGCTGCCGAAGCCCGGCACGGGCCCGGACGCGAAAGCGCGCGAGAACGGTTTCTTCGACCTCCGGCAAACGGGCACGCTCGCCGATGGACGCCGCATTCAGAGCCGCATCACCGGCGACCGCGACCCGGGCTACGGATCCACGAGCAAGATGCTGGCGGAAAGCGCCGTATGCCTGGCGCTCGACGATCTCGATACCGGGGGCGGCGTACTCACGCCGGCGTCGGCCATGGCGGCCCCGCTCATCGAGCGGCTGCAGGCGAACGCCGGGTTGAGCTTCGAGATACTCCCGGGCTCCTACTCGTAACCGCCCTCGTCGCCCACGTAGGCGTCGCGGTTGTAGAGCTCACCGGCCGGGACCCGTATCGGCAGCCGATTGCGCGGCGCAGCCACGGGACAGGTCGAAAAATCGTTGAAGGCGCAGGGTGGGCTGTAGGCGCGATTGAAATCGAGGACGAGGCGACCGTCTTCGCCCGGCGCTGCCGCGTACAGGAACCGGCCGGCCGGATAGGTTTCCTCCCGGTTGGTCCGGTCACCGAACACGAAGAACAGCCGTTCTCCCGACGAGTACGCCTCGAGCCTGTACGTCTCGCCGTCCTTCTTGAATACCGCGACGCCCGGCGATTCCGGGTTCCAGCCGAGGCCCTCGATCACCGTACTTGCCGCAACCCGCCTCGGCTGGTCATAGCGCTCCAACGTCGCCTCGACCCGCCATGCCGGATCGATCGGAAAGTACTGCAGGTCCGGAAACGACGTGAGGACCGGATGATCGAAGTCCCTGAGCCGCACCGCGTAACGGCCGTCACGCTTGATGACGGTCCACGCCAGCGATCTGTGCGTGATCATCACCGGGTCACTGCTGGTGTCATCGGCAATCAGTGTTTCACCCACCGGTTCTTCGTTCGAGTAAACGGCCACCCCCTCTCGCGGTTCCATGACGACGCCGTCGTCGGTCACCCGGAAGTGGCCGATGTGCGCATCCGCCACGGCCGGAAACACGAGATCGTTGTCCGCTGCGGAACCGAACGCCGTCAGGTCCTTGTCGAGCCAGAACAGCCCTGCCAGGTTGAGAAACCCGGTGGGCGCCAGCAAAGAGGCACGGCGATTGTCGCGCCACTCCAGAACCTCCGTTTCGAGGGCAGCACGATCGCTACCGTCCGTCGCCGTCGAACAAGCGGCATTCAGCAGAACAACGAGCAGCAGGACACAGGGGTTCTGCAGGGCCCTGTTTGGTTCGGATGCAATAGGCGGCACGACAAGTCCCTCGAACGACAGCGGCGTAGCGTATCATCCGCCCGATGAACCGCAATACCACGTCCCTCGCCTACGCCGAGCTGCAGCCGCAGGACTTCCTCGAAGCACTCGAAGATCTGGGCTTTTACTGCAACGGACGCCTGCTCGCCCTCAACAGCTACGAAAACCGGGTCTACCAGGTCGGCATCGATGACGACGACGCCATCGTTGCGAAGTTCTACCGCCCGAACCGCTGGTCGGACGATGCGATACTCGAAGAACACGACTTTACCGCGGAACTCGAGGAGCAGGAGATTCCGGTCGTCGCACCGATGGTCATTAACGGCACCACATTGCACAAGGTCGGCGAGTTTCGGGTAGCCGTGTACCCGCGTCGCGGAGGCCGCGCGCCCGACCTCGACAATTTCGAATTACTCGAGCAACTTGGGCGTTTCGTCGCGCGCATACATCTCGTGGGTGCCACGGCCCGGTTCCGGCACCGCCCGGGCATAGACATCGAGACCTACGCGATCGAGTCGATGGAATACCTGCTGGATCAAGACTTCATCCCTGCCGAACTCTTGCCGGCCTACGAGAGCGTCGCGCAAAACGTGATAGACGGCGTCGAAGCCTCGTTCGATCGCGCGGGCGATACGCAGCAGCTGCGAATCCACGGCGACTTTCACCCCGGCAACGTGCTCGTCGCGGGCGAGCGGCTGCATATCGTCGACTTCGACGACACCCGCACCGGGCCCGCCGTCCAGGACCTCTGGATGTTTCTCTCCGGCGACCGGGCGGAGCAGATGCCACAGCTCAGCGCGTTGCTCGAGGGATACACCCGGTTTCGCGACTTCGACGCCCGCGAACTGCACCTGGTCGAGGCCCTGCGTAGCCTGCGAATCATGCACTACGCGGCCTGGCTTGCGCGCCGCTGGGACGACCCCGCGTTCAAGCAGGCGTTCCCGTGGTTCGATTCGCACCGCTACTGGGAAGAACACGTTCTCGCCCTGCGCGAGCAGCTGTCGTTGATGCAGGAGCCACCGCTGGAATGGTTCCCCGGTTGACCGGTCAGCGGGACGGCAGCGCCCGGCGCCGCGGTGCGATGTCGAATCGATCGATCCAGCGCGAAAACGTCGCGCGGCTGAGCTCCTGCAGGTCGCCGACGCGGCGGGCCGTCTGCTGACGAATCACCTGCGGGTCGATGCGCCCGGCCTCGGCGGCAAGTATCGGCTGGTTGTCCGGCACGGTCAGCCAGCGTTCGACAAGCGACGCATCCACTTCGAGATGGAACTGGAACCCATACGCATGCTCGCCGTAACGGAACGCCTGCACGCGACTGGCCGCCGACGTGGCCAGGTGCTCGGCACCGTCGGGCAGGCAGATGCCGTCTTCGTGCCACTGAAATACCGATTGCGTCGCGGCAAAGCTCGAGATCACGGGATCCGCCCGGCCCTGCTCGGTCAGTTCGACGTCGTACCAGCCGATTTCCCGCTCCTCGTTTCTCGCCACCCGGCCGCCGAGCGCCTTCGCGAGCAGTTGTGCACCGAGGCAGATGCCAAGCACGGACATGCCCGAGTCCACCGCCTCCCGGATGACGTCCACCTCGGTCGCGAGGTTCGGATAGGTGTCGATCTGGTGTGCGTTCATGGGCCCGCCGAGGACGATGAGCGCCTCGTATTTTTCCAGCGACGGCCGCTGGTGAGGGTCGCGGCCGAAATTGACGTAGCGGATCCTGAACCCGGCTTCCTTCAGCAGCGGATCGAGCGTGCCGAGCGGTTCGTAGGGAACATGCTGAAAAACAAGTATTTTGGGTCTGGCCATGTCTCCGCGCACCGGGTGCAAGACCGTTTCGGTCAGCCCCGTTATACCTGTGAAACCGGCCACCGTGAAGCCCGCCCCCATTGCACATGCCACCGCGCCGCACTACAGTAGAATCAGTCTTGGATTGGCGGCAAAAAGGGAACTCTGGACCGCGCAGCGACTCTGATAAAGAGTTCGTGCGCCTGGACTGCAGCGGGATACTTTGAATTGAGAGCGAAATTGCGCAGCCTCATCGGGGGAGTACTGTCCGCAGTGCTCATGGCCGGCTGCGGCGCGAATGTAACGCTCGATCCGGTCACGATCCCTGCCCCCCTCATCGACCCGATGCCGCTGTCCGTCGCGATCCGGATCCCCGCAGAATTCGAACACTACGTCCACGAGGATGAAGTCCTCGGCCGCGAGAAATGGCGCATCGACCTGGGCCGCTCGAATGCCGCACTGTTTTCCCAGCTATTCGAATTCATGTTCGATGACGTGACGATTCTGGGTCCGGACGACGACGCAAGCACGCTGCCGATCGATGCGCTCGTCGAGCCGAGCATCGACGCCTTCGAGTTCTCGGTTCCCAGCCAGAGCAAGACGGAATCCTATGCCGTCTGGATACGCTACCGTCTCAAGATCTACGACAGTGCCGGCGACATGTACGCCAACTGGCCCCTCAGTGCCTACGGCAAGAGCGAGCAGTTCGGGCTGACGGGCGACGAACCATTGAAACGTGCCGCGATACTCGCCATGCGCGATGCCGCGGCGCTGATGATCATGAACCTCGACAAATCCACGGCCATATCGGCGCTGAAAGACCGTCCCGCCGCGACCCTCGCATCGGGCCGGTCGGCGGGCGCGGCCAGCGAGCCGGCGCCCGGGGAACAGGCAGCCCGGGAGCAAAAATCCCAGCTGCCGAAACGCCGCGAAGTCACCCTGCCGCCCCCGGGCCCGGCAGCGGGCCCTGCGGTCCTGTCGATGGAACCGAATGAAAACGACACACGGGACAGTGTCCCGGAGGGGAGCACCGATGACTGAGGCCACCTTTAGCTCGGGCAGGATATTGACTGCCGGATTGCTGGCACTGGCGCTTGGCGGCTGCATTACCTCGCGCGTCGAGGATGCGCGCGAGGGCATCACCGGCATCGAGGCCGGTGAATCCATCGTGATACTTGCCAAGAGTTACCATCTCGGCAACGAAACCGAAGACAAGTACATCAGCTGTATCGAAGACGCGTTGTCGCGCGGTTCGAAAGGCTTGCGGGTCATTCCGCACAAGCAGTTCGTCGACTCCCTGTTCCCGTGGTTCGAACCGAGAACCGCCCCGGCCGAGACCAAGGGCCTGCCGAAACTGATGCAGCGGCCCGGCGTTGCCGAACGCATCGCGGAACAGAACGTGCGCTATATCATCTGGCTCGACGGTGACACCGACCGCGTCGCCGGCGGCGGCAGCCTGTCCTGCGCGGCGGGACCGGGCGGCGGCGGCTGCTTCGGTTTCGCGTGGTGGCAGAACGACGCCGACTACAACGCCGCGGTCTGGGACCTCAACGGCCTGGAATCGGCGGGCTCGGTGACCGCGGACGTCAGCGGCACCTCGTTCCTGCCCGCGCTGGTGGTGCCAATCCCACTGATCGCCCGCGCCCGCGCGGCAGCGTGCAAGGGACTCGCTGATCAGTTGCGGACGTTCATCGTCGACGATCCGGAGGTCTGACGACTTCGGGCTGGCCGCCCGCTCCTACCGCAGGCGTCCCGCGCGGATCAGTGCGCGGCGGTAATACCTGGCCTCGAGCGAGTCGACCGTCACCCGCTTCCCGGTCGATGGTGCATGGACGAATTTCTCGTCGCCCACGTAGATGCCCACGTGCGACATCTTGCCGTCAAATCGGAAAAACAGCAGGTCACCTCGCCGAAGATCGTCGTATGCGACCGTGCCCGCCGTATTCCAGAGCTGGCCGGTGGTTCTCGGCACCGACTGGCCGGCCTCGAGATAGGAATACTGAACCAGCCCGCTGCAATCGAACCCCGATGGCGTCGAGCCGCCGTAACGATACGCCGTACCGACCTGGCGTAGTGCAATCGCCGCCGCCAGCTCGCCGGTACTTGCGGGCGTGCGCTTTGCAGCCGATACTTCGGGCCGCTCCGGGTCCACGACGGCAGGAGCCGCGCAGCCGGCCAGGCACAACGCGCCGATGACCGCAAGCGCGGCGTGGCGAACGAAGCGATCCCGGTCGGCTATCATAGTCTCAACTCTGTACGGCGATACGACCAAGGATACGCCGGGGAGCCCCGTAATCGTATGAACTGTTTCTCAGACAGCCATAGTCGCAGCCGCCGCGCGGACCGCCTGTCCGCAGCGTTGCTGCGTCGCTTCGTATTCTTCCTGCTGATGGCGCCAGTTATGGCCTGCGGCGGCGCGAGCCCGGAAGCGGACGAACCCGACGAGCCTCCCGTCTACGAGATCGTGTACCGGGTTACCCCGGATCCTGCAGAGGCCGGTGTGGCGGTCGAACTCGAGTTGCGGCAAAGCAGCAACCTGTTGCGCGAGGTACGCTTCAGGACCCGGGGAAGCCGGTTCAGTAATTTCGAGGGCGACGGCGAGATTGCTCGCGAGGGCAACATACTGACCTGGACGCCGCCGGCGAAAGGCGGCACGTTGCGCTGGGAGGTCGCCGTTTTGCACACGCGCAACGGCGACGGCTACGATGCGTGGCTGGGAGAGAGCTGGGGCCTGTTTCGCGCCGAAGACATTATTCCGAGCGCTGCGACGCGAACCGCGACGGACGCACACAGCGTTACCCGTCTGACGTTCGACCTGCCCGCCGACTGGTCGGTGGTCACCCAGTACGCGGAGCACGATGAGGTATTCGTCGTCACGCACGAGCATCGGCGCTTCAAACAACCCAAGGGCTGGATCGTCATGGGCGATCTCGGTGTGCGCCGGGAGCAGATTGCCGGCATCGATATCGCCGTGGCCGGCCCCGTCGACAACGGTCTGCGCAGGCTCGACATGCTCGCGCTGCTCAACTGGACCTTGCCCGAACTTGCGCGAGTCGTGCCCGACCTGCCGGCGCGCATCACTATCGTCAGTGCCAACGACCCGATGTGGCGTGGCGGCCTGTCCGCGCCCGCCTCGCTGTATATTCACGCCGAGCGGCCACTCCTCAGCGAAAACGGCACCAGCTCGCTGCTGCACGAAATCATGCACGTCGTCCTCGATTTCGACACGGATCACGATCACGACTGGATCGTCGAGGGACTCGCCGAGTATTACGGGCTGGAATTACTGCGCCGGAGCGGCACCATTTCGCGAGCGCGCTACGACCGCGCCCGGGACAGCCAGAAAGACTGGGCGCGCACCTCCGGGACGCTCTGCGGCGGACCCTCGTCCGGCGCCACGACGGCAAGAGCCGTCCGTATTTTCATGGCGCTCGACCGGGAAATACGCCGCAAGACGGAGGGCCGGAATAATCTCGACGACCTGGTGACCTCGATCGTCGAGGCGACGGGCAACATCGATGTCGATGCGCTGGACCAGCTAACACGCGAGATCATCGGTGAAAACCCCGACGCGCTCGACATCAAAAAATTGCCGGGTTGCCGTAAGATGGCGCAACCCTGATTGCAGACCTGCTCACCCGGATGAATCGTCGCCAGGACCTCGAAATCATTCTGCGATCGCGCACGCCGCTGATCGTCATGGAGACCCGCGACGAAAGCCGAGTGCTGCGGATGTTGCAGGACATCGGCATGCAGTCGTCCACGAGCGAGTACCTGCCGCTGTTTCGCTGGACCATCACCGACGGCCTGCAACGGCTGGACATAGACCTGGCCCCGCAGCTGATAAATTCCGAGCCGGCGGACGTGCTGAAACACATTCGAGCAGTATCCAAACCGGGCATCTACGTCCTGCTCGACTTCCATCCATTCCTCGACGACCCGGTGCACGTCCGTCTCATCAAGGATATCTGCATCCACTATCGCGACGTACCGCGCCAACTGGTGTTGATCAGCCACCAGATCCGGTTGCCGCGGGAGCTCGAAGCATTCAGTGCGCGCGTCGACATGGCGCTTCCGGGCAAAGCCGAGCGCAAGGCGATTATCGAGTCGGTTGCCAGGGAATACTCGGCCGCGAACTCCGGCGCACAGGTCCAGGTGGACCCGAAGGCTTACGAGTTGCTCGTGCGCAATCTCGCCGGCCTCACCTACGGGGATACGGAACGGCTCGCACGCAATGCGATCGAGGTCGACGGCGCTATCACCCGCAGCGACCTGCCGGGCGTCATGCAGGCAAAGTATGCGCTGTTAAATCACGGCGGCGCCCTGCATTTCGAGTACGACACGGCGCGCTTCGGCGACGTGGGCGGCCTGTCTCGGCTAAAAAACTGGCTTGGCCAGCGAAAAGCCGCGTTTCGCCGCGAGCAGGACGCCGTGCACCTGGATCCGCCGAAAGGCATCCTGCTGACGGGCGTACAGGGTTGTGGCAAGAGCCTTGCCGCGAAGGCCACGGCAGGCATCTTCGGCGCCCCCCTGCTCAGGCTCGATTTCGGCACCCTGTACGACAAGTATCACGGTGAGACGGAGCGCAAGCTGCGCGAATCCCTCAAGACCGCCGACGTGATGTCGCCCTGCGTGCTCTGGATCGACGAGATTGAAAAAGGAATCGCCGGCCGGGGTGGCGAAACCGGCACGACACAAAGAGTCCTCGGAACCTTCCTGACCTGGATGGCAGAGAGAAAATCACCGGTCTTCGTGGTCGCAACGGCCAACGACATATCGGCATTACCGCCGGAACTCGTCCGCAAGGGCCGTTTTGACGAAATCTTCTTTGTCGACCTCCCCGACGCGGGCATCCGCTCGACCATTCTCGCCATTCACCTGGCGAATCGCGGCCAGCGGCTGGCCGACTTCGACGTCGAACCGCTGGCCGATGCCATGCAGGGCTTTTCCGGCGCCGAGATCGAACAAGCCGTGGTGTCCGCGCTGTATGCCGCACATGCGGCGAACGAACCGCTCTCCTCGGCGCATATACACCGCGAAATCGAACAGACGAAGCCGCTGTCGACCGTGATGCACGAGAAGATCAGTGCGTTGCGCGCGTGGGCGGACGGCCGCACCGTCCCCTGCGACTGAGCCGACTTAACGTAATACCCTCACCGCGGCTTGCGCCGGGCACCGCATCCTCGTGATAATAACGAGGTATGGCTAATGATAATAAAAACGTAAAAGAGTTAGTCTCGGACGACCAGGAGCGAACCGCGGAACTCGAATCCCCCACCTGGCGAGATTCAACGACCGAGGCGGATCCGGAGCCGGCCTTCGACCTCGATTTCGAGGCCATGAAGTTCGATCCGGCCATCGCTCCCATTCGCAACCGCGACGCGGTAATCCAGGATCTCAAAGCGGACCTCCGTATCAAGACCGAAACCATCGATCGGCTGCAGTTCGACGTCGAGCGGCTGCGATCGAGGCGCATCGGCCTGGAAACTGAAGTCAAGGCGCGCGAGGCGCAGACCCGCAAGCTCGCGAGGGCCGTCGAGGAAGCGAACAAGCAGATCGACACCCTGACGTCCGCGCTCCGCGAGGCAAAGAAGTGCCACGACGACGTTACCAACCGGCTCGCGAAGAGCCGTGCGGAGCACGAACAGGAACTTCGCAACCTGCGCTTCGAGCTGACGGAAGCGTCGGAAACCGTGGCCCAGCAGGAGTTGATCAACGATCAGCTGGCTTCGGACCTCGTGGACACGCGCGGGTTCAAAAACGAGCTCGAGCGCATGCTGACGGCCAGCGAGCAACAGAGCCAGCTGAAAATCAGCCAGCTCGAGTCGGAACTTGAGCGGCTGAGGCAGGCCAACACGGATTACGAAGTCGAGCTCGCGACCAAGAACGAAGCCATCGCCGAACTGCTCGAACAGGTATCAGGCAAGGGGCGGCAGGACGATTCGATCAGGGAACTCGAAGCAGCCATCGAAGAACTGGACGAACGCATGTCGGCACGGCTGCAGACTCCGGAGCTGCCTCCGGCCGCTGACAAGGACAGGATGAGCCGGGTCCTGATCGGCAAGATCGACGACCAGGAGCTCCGCTTCCCGCTGTTCAAGAAACGCCTGACGATCGGGCGCACGCAGCAGAACGACATACAACTCCAGGCACCGCACATCAGCCGCCGGCATGCGGTGGTCATGACGGAAGGCGACGTGACGCGCGTCATCGACTGGGGCAGCAAGAACGGGGTTTATGTAAATTCCCAGCGCGTTACCGAGCATTTCCTCGCAAGTGGCGACATCGTCGCGATCGGTGACGCGAAGTTTCGTTACGAGGAGCGGCCGAAGCGCGATCCCTGACCGGCGTGATCGTTTCTCACGCAACAATGTGAGCGCAATCACGGACAATCCCTGCGTTCACGCGTAAGCTTGGCGGCAGATTCAGGGATAGGAATCGCTTCGATGCTGAGCAACGCAGGGACCAATTCGGCTGACCTGACCGACACCCAGGAGGTCACCCGCAACACCGGTTCGCTCGTATCCCGAAAGATCTGGTTGCCCAAAGCGATCTATGACGCGCTGCCGTATTTCTACCTGGTGGCGGGCATCGCCGCCTTCCTGGCCACCCTGTACATCAGCAACTGGCTGTGGCTGCTTCCGCATTACCTTCTGTTCTCGGCCGCCTGCCTGCACCTGGGCGTGCTCGTCTTGCGCCGCCGGCGACGTCCCCGGGAGCGCCAGGACATCACCGAACCGGATTCCGGCTGACCCGCCAGCCACTATTCCGCTCCCGGGGTTGACCTGTCTCCGGCGCTGGGCAACGATATCCTCCTGCAATTGACGGATATCCCCGTGACAGAGCGGCAATTCAGCCTGCAGAAGGCAATCACCCGGGAAGCGGCCCTCTTGCTGGGCTTTCTGTTCCTCGGGCTTATCGTGCTGCCCGTGGCCATCTATGTTGTCGGCCAGGCGATCTTCGGTGACTACGGTGGCGGCAGCTACGGCCATTTCTATTCCGCGCTGAGCAGCCGGATCCGTGGCGGGGATGCCGCCGCCTGGTTTCTCGTGCTCTCGCCCTATCTCGGTTGCCAGACGCTGCGCCTGATCGGGCTTGGCTGGCGAACCGCCGGTCGGCGGCCCGACGCACGGGCCCGGTAAGCCTGTATCGCGGGGAATGTGAGCCAGATCACACTTCCCGCACGAAAATTGGGTTATTCAGTCATTTCCGGCGCGGTTTATGTCAACAGTTCGCATCGCGCCGGCCGCGAGGCTTTATAGTTGTCAGCGGGGCTGTTTTGGCAAACTGAAATCCGCAAAGGATTCATCACTCATGATCAAGCGATTGGTCAACTGGCTCAAAGGCGATGCCGCGTCCGATAGCGGACGGCGGGCACAACAAAGTCGGCGCGTTTCCGCGCATGCCGCGCTGCACGCCCGTGCCACGCCGGCACCGTTACCGGGGCGCCAGCCGGATATCCGCGAACTCGGGTCCACGTTCAAAGGCCGCATAGAAAGTGCCGGCCCCGGCAAGAACGTTCTGGTCAGCAACGCAGATGCCGTTGACGACACCGGCGCCCGGGAGATGCTCAAACTCTTCGACGACGTGCCGCTCGATCCCAACGAACCGCTGGGCATCGACCCGTACAACTCGGGTGAGTTCGACCGTTCCCGGCACTGGAATACCCGCTTCCGGAACTGATCCGGCCCGTTATTGCTCCAGCCGGTGGTCGTGTTAGGCTGCGCTGCGTCGGTATGCGTGGAGCGATTGGATGGGGCTGCGAGTTACCTTCGAACTCGACGACAATGATCTCAGGCATTTCCGCCTGATCATGCAGCAGGCACGCACCACGGCCGCACGTATCGCGCCCGAGGACATCGTTGCCACCGCCGAGGAGCTGCTTGCGAGCATCGGACCGGACGGCGCCCCCGCATTTGTCACCGAGCGCCTGCGCAAACTGCGTTTGCTTATCGACATGCTGAAGGACATCGACTGGCGCCTGCCGCAGGCGGAGGCCAACCGGGTCCTGAACGCCCTCGCCTATTTCGCCGAGCCGGAAGACCTGATCCCCGACAGCATTCCGGGACTGGGCTTCCTCGACGACGCGATCATGATCGAACTGATCTGCCGGGAGCTGAAGCACGAAATCGAGGCTTACCAGGACTTTTGCGATTATCGGCTGCGCACCCGGCGTGACTCCGGGCGAAACACGCGGGTAAGCCGCGACGACTGGCTCGATAACCGCCGGACGGAACTGCAGTCGCGTATGCGCCGCCGCAAACGCAAGGATCAGGCCGGCAAATCGAGGCGCGGCATCAGCCTGCTCAGGTAGCGGAAATCAGGGCCAGTAGTACCAGGCCGTACCCAGCAAGCCCAGCCACAGGAGCCCCTGTGCCGCAAACCTGGCTCGGTGGTGGATCAGCAAAGAATAGAAACTCGCGGCCGAAATCGCGGTCATACCGAGGAAGATCAGCATGCTGCTGACCAGCGGCCGGAATTCGTGCTGGAGACGCGGATACTCGTCGCCAAGCAGCAGGAATACGATCAGCACCAGCCCCAGGCTGACGGTGATCGCCGCACAGGAGCCGAACAGAATGCCGGTGATCATTGTGAGAGGGCGCATGCAGGAGCTTCCAGAGCGGTTTATTAATCACTCAGAGCGAGATTTTATGCCAAATAGGCCCTTGATCGGAGGGCCGCGGGCAACTAGCCTAGCCCACAGAGCTGCTGTGAAACAATGTCAGCCGAACAATATGGAGATTGCCTTGAACAGATTTAACGACTGTCGCACCCGCTGGATCGCCGGCGCGTTGCTGAGCTTCATCGCTCTGCCGCTGATGGCGACCACGACGCTGGATGACGAGGGACTGCATCCGGACCCGCGGCACGAGAGCGTTGGAGAACTGGTTACCGAGTTCATACAGAAGTCCCACTATTCACACATCTCCGTCGACGACGAACTCTCCTCGCGTGTCATGGACCGCTATATCGAGTCGCTGGACGGCAACCGCATGTATTTACTCGAGAGCGATATCGAGTTTTTCGAAAACTATCGCCACGAGCTCGATGACATCGTCAGGAGCAAGCCCCTGGACCCCGTGTTCGAGATGTTCAGTGTCTACCAGACACGCGTCCGCGAACGGCTCGACTACGCACTTTCACAGCTCGAATCGGAACCCGACTTCACCGTCGACGAGGAATACCAGTTCGACCGTTCCGAGGAACCCTGGGCGAAGTCCGAGGCAGAGCTCGACGAGATCTGGCGCAAGCGCGTGAAAAACGACGTATTGCGGCTCGAACTGGCCGACAAACCGTGGGAAGAGTCGCAGGATCTGCTGCGCAAGCGCTACAAGCGCTACCTCAAACGCATCGACCAGGTGAAGGCCGACGACGTGTTCGAGACCTTCATGAACGCGTTCGCCCACACGCTGGATCCGCACTCCAGCTACCTGTCGCCGCGTAATTCCGAGGAATACCGCATCCAGATGAGTCTGTCGTACTTCGGCATCGGCGCCTCGCTGCAGCTCGACGAGGATTACGTACAGATCGTCAACATCATTCCGGGCGGTCCGGCCGCCATTGACGGAAAACTCAAGCCCAAGGACCGCATTACCGGCGTCGCACAGGGGCCGGAAGGTGACATGGTGGATGTCATAGGCTGGCGCCTGGACGACGTCGTCGACCTGATTCGCGGTCCCGCGAACACCGAGGTCCGCCTGCAGGTCATTCCGGCCGGGGCGCTGCCGGGCAGCAGCGAGAAGGTCATCGCGCTGACGCGCGATCAGGTGAAGCTCGAGGAACAGGCCGCGAAGAGCGACATCGTCACGGTGCCGCGAGACGGCCGTGAGTGGCGCATCGGCGTCATCGAGGTTCCCAGCTTCTACCGCGACTATCGCGCCATGAGCAGCGGCGACAAGGACTACACGAGCACGACGCGAGACGTGAAGCGCCTGATCGACGAACTCGAGGAACAGGGTGTCGACGGGCTCGTGCTGGACCTGCGGGGCAACGGCGGCGGACACCTCACAGAAGCCACGGCACTGTCCGGGCTGTTTATCGACAACGGCCCCGTCGTACAGCTGCGCAACGCGAGCGGGCGTATCAGCCGCCTCGACGATCCCGACCCGGTCGCTCGCGTGGCCTACAACGGACCGTTGACCGTGCTCGTCGACCGCTTCAGCGCCTCGGCATCGGAGATCTTTGCGGCCGCCATCCAGGACTACGCGCGCGGCGTGATCATCGGCCAGCAGACCTTCGGCAAGGGCACGGTGCAAAACCTGTATTCGCTGGACCAGTACCTCAAGCCCGAGGAAGGGCCCGGCTACGGGCAGCTGACGCTGACCATCGGCAAGTACTACCGCGTTACCGGCGAAAGCACGCAACATCGCGGCGTGGACCCCGACATCAGCCTGCCCTCGCTGATCGATACCGAGCAGTTCGGCGAAAGCGTCCGCGACAGCGCGCTCCCCTGGGATACGATCCAGACGACCCGCTTCCGTGCCGGCGAGCCGCTGGACAGCACGATCGAGTCACTCACGGCCAGCCAGGTGGAAAGGGCCAAGAGCGACCCGAACTTCAAGTACCTGATCGACCGTACCCGCGACGCGGAGGAAGCCCGCCAGCGCGAGACAGTGTCCCTGAATTACGAGCACAGGCTCATCGAACGGGAGGAAGAAATGGCCCGTGAGCTCGGGCGCGAGAACGAGCGCCGCAAGGCGCTCGACCTGGAGCCGCTGGAGAGCCTCGAAGACCTCGACGAAGAGGACATTCCCGACGTCCTGCTGGAGCAGGCCGCCGGCATTGCGACCGACCTCGCCGAAATGCGCGAACTGCAGCGGGTACCGGCACAGACGGCCCAGAACCGGGGCTGAGCGGACAAGTTGCGTCCCGTCCGTCAGGTGTTATACTCGGCTATAACACCCGGCGGGCGGTTTTCCGGAGGTGACCTTGACAACCAAACAGGCACCACGACGTAAAGTGGCACCGAGTATGCTGAGCACGATGACGGTGCTCGCGCTTGCTGCATGGGTTCATCCCGCCTTCTCCGCAACCGGCACCGACGCGCGCAGCGACCAGCCCATGGACGCACCGACGATGTCGATGTCTGACGACGGCAAACTAGCGCTCCGCATTATCGGTCATGGCACCCCCACGGCGGCCGACGACCTTGGTCTCGAAGCGGCGGACGCGGATACGGCGAGCTATCCGGCGGGTCCTCGCGTCGATGTGATGCTGCGGCGGATTTTCGATGAAGCGAGGGCGCGGCAGCCGAGCATTTCGGAACCGGAAGAGACCGGCGATCTCAGTGCCCCGCTTGCAGTCGACAAGACCGAAAACGTCGATGATACGGCTGCCGTACTCGAAACCGATCCGGCCGATTCCACGGCTGAACTTCCCGGTTTCTCGCCGGACGAGCTTTCGCGCTACCGCCAACAGATGTATCGCACCGATATCTGAGCAGGCTCGCGGGCCCGTTCTCAGCGGCTCAGGACGTTCGCTATACCCCAGTAGTTGTCGCCGACCAGGTTGGCATCGGACTTTGTGACGACGCCGTTCGCATTGATCGCGAACATCGTTGTTACGGTACCCGCAATCGGTACCGCGTCGTCATCCCGCGTAAAGATTGCGTTTTCCGCGATGAGTTCGGCCCGACGCTTGAGCACGTCTACATAGTCGCTCGCTTTTTCCATCGATTGGACATGCGCGGTAACGCGCTCCAGTAACCGGTCGCAGTCCTGCTTGCTGCCGTAGTTGATCGCACCCGCACTCTTCTCGGCGGACTCCTTCACGAGCGCGACGAGATTGGCGTCGTTGAACTGCAGGTAAAGATGCTGGGCGAATGCCAGTATCATAAAATTAATGGAGCGCTTTTCGTCGATACTCAGGCCCGGCGTCGCCGGCGGCTCGGACTGCTCGATCGACTCGATTTCCCCGAGTAACCGCTCTTCCCCGCTACGTGCCGACTCGAGTTGCTCATTGAACCCGGCAAGGCGATCGGATGCCGTACGTCGCCTGAAGATTTTTTCGAGCCCGCGCATCGATTCGGCTTGCTGCCTCTCGGCCTCCAGTTGGCCTTCGAGCAGCTGCAGACGTTCCCTCTGGTCAACGAGCTTCTGCTCCAGCGCCGTCTTTTTCGATTTGAGCTTGTCGCCCCAGCCCTGCAGCTGAATGTCGCGGCGCCGATTCTCCCGCTGTTGCTTGAGCTGCTCCGCGAACTTCGCCAGCTTGCTCTCGCAGCGGCGATTCAACGAACGTAGCTGATAGAACACGACGATCGTATGCACCCATTCGGGGTCCACGAGCAGGCTCTCGAGGTGCTCAAGCCTCTGGGTTATCCGGGCGGTCGCGCCCTGCTGCTCCTTTACGAGTTTTTGCAGGCGATATTTCTCCTTGCGGAGGGCCGCGAACTCCTTCTTGAGTTCGGCGCGATTTTTGAAAAGCTCGACGAGCTTTTCGTTATCGTTACCCTGCTCGTTTGTAATTCCGAAGATCGCCTGCCGGCTCACCATAACGGGACTCTTGACATAATTCGAAATGCCGCAACATGGCCGCAGCGCCTGAAATGATGTCAATTATGAGATTGCGCCACCCGGACCTGATCGACAGTTTGGGAAACTGGCGTAACCGGCGAATCGCTCAGCGTTCGAGGACCAGGTGCCCCTGGTCAGACAGGTAGTCGAGCCACTTATTGAGAACCATGTTCCGGCGCCAGCGCGCATCGAGTTCGCGGCGGTTCTTCCGGATCAGCCGCCGCAATTCCGCATGTTGATGGTCCACGCCAATACTCATCGCTTCCGCGAGCCGGCCGTCGAGATACGCGCGAACCTTCACGTCGGGATCCGCGATACGCCCCTCGTCCGAATCGAACTGGTAGGTCAATGACATCGTGATCGTGTAGCGGCAGCGCTCGAGCACCTCGAAAAACAACTCGCAGTCGCCCGCTACTCTCGAACGAAAACAGCCGTCAAGCCGCTCGAGCTCCGGAATGAGCCGCAAAAGCCTGAGGTAGTTACTCTCGTACAGGGCCATCAGGCCGACGAAACTGCGCGGCCTGACGAGGGTCTCGGGAACCAGCTGTGAATCGAGTAACATGGGGCCAATATAGCACAGGGTCACCCGGCCAAAAGGCAAGCAATTACCGTTCCAAGACGGCCGTCACAAAGTGAAAAATCAGGCTCGAACCCGCCGCTCGACGCCGGTACTATCAAGAATTCGGCTCGCGATTTCCTCGATCGAAAATTCCGTCGTGTCGACGTTCGGAATGCCGTAACGCCGGAATATTTTCTCGGATTCGCGGAGTTCGTAGCGTACCTGCTGAGCGCTCGAATACGTGCCCAGCGGACGCCGTTCCTTGCGGATGTGCCGCAGCCGATCCGGAGCGATCGTAAGGCCGAACAATTTGTGCCTCTGCTCCAGCAACACCTCGGGCAGCGCGCCACTCTCGAACTCTTCATCGGTCAGCGGAAAATTCGCGGCATAAACACCGTACTGCAGCGCAAGGTAAAGACAGGTCGGGGTCTTGCCGGAGCGCGATACGCCGATGAGAATCACATCGGCCATTTCGTAATTCCGGCTGATGCCGCCATCGTCGTTCGCAAGCGCGAAGTTGGTCGCCTCGATCCGCCGCATGTAGGCTTCGATGTCGGTCATGCCGTGCGCACGCCCCGGCTCGTGCGTGGACTCCTGCTGGAATTCGACCTCCAGCGGCTGCAGGAATACGTCAAATATGTCCAGATGAAGGCCGTCGGCCTCCCTTACGATACTGCGTAAATTGTCCTGTACCAGCGTCGAGAACACGATCGGCCGCAGCGCATCGGATTTGCCGGCCGCGTTAATTCTCGCAACGGCATCGTGTGCCTTGTCATCGGAATCTATAAATGGCAAAGTCACTTGCCGAAATTCCTGACCATTGAACTGAGTTAGCAGACTGTGGCCGAGCGTTTCCGCGGTCACGCCCGTCTGATCCGACAGAAAGAAAACAGTGCGTTCAGTCATATTCAGCAGTCTCGTCCGGTCGCGGCGAAACGATATGCCGCGCATTCCTGTGTCTGGAATCGATTGTCCACGTCCTGCAATGGAACACAAGGGAGCCTAGTTTGGAAGCATACGTCGTCAAGCTCGCCGAGCTTGGAATGAATGATGTGGAGCATGTCGGTGGTAAGAATGCTTCGCTGGGCGAAATGATAGGCAATCTCAAAGAGCTCGGAGTCACGGTCCCCGGGGGATTCGCGACAACGGCAGCGGCCTACCGCGATTTTCTGGCTGTTGACGGTCTCGATGCCCGAATCAAGGCGCTTCTCGACGGTCTCGACGTTGACGATATCGACGCATTGACCTCCGCCGGGCGCCAGATCCGCGGGTGGATCCTCGATACGCCGCTTCCGCAGCGCCTGATGGATGAAATCAAGGACGCGTGGGAGGAAATGCGCGCCGGCAAAGACATCGCGGTTGCGGTCCGGTCTTCCGCAACGGCCGAGGACCTGCCCGATGCCTCCTTTGCCGGACAGCAGGAGACATTTCTCAATATTCGCGGACTGGAACACCTGAACGTGGCGCTGCACCAGGTATTCGCGTCGCTGTTCAACGATCGCGCCATCGCCTACCGGGTTCACCAGGGTTTCGACCATAGCCAGGTCGCACTCTCCGCGGGCGTGCAGACAATGGTGCGCAGCGATATTGGCGAAGCGGGCGTGGTCTTCACGCTTGACACGGAATCCGGGTTTCGCGACGCCGTATTCATTACCTCCTCCTACGGCCTTGGCGAGACCGTCGTTCAGGGCGCCGTCAATCCCGACGAGTTCTATGTTTATAAACCGGCGCTTCGCGACGGCAAGTACCCGATACTCCGCAAGAACCTCGGCGGGAAGGCCATCAAGATGGTCTACAGCGACGACCCGACGCCCGGCAAGACCGTTGACACGGTCGATGTCGACGAGGCGGACTGCCACCGATTCTCGCTCAGCGACGAAGAAATCATCGCGCTCGCGAAGATGGCGGTCACGATCGAGGATCACTACCAGCGCCCGATGGACATCGAATGGGGCAAGGATGGCACGGACGGCAAGCTCTACATTCTGCAGGCGCGTCCCGAGACCGTCCAGAGCCGCAGCGGAAGGACGATCCAGCGGTTCACGCTGAAGGGCCGCTCGGACGTCATCGTCAGGGGCCGCAGTATCGGCCAGAAGATCGGCTCGGGCACGGCGCGTGTGATTCGCGACGTCAGCGAGATGAATCGCGTACAGAACGGCGACGTGCTGGTTTCCGACATGACGGATCCGGACTGGGAGCCCGTCATGAAACGCGCTGCCGCCATCGTCACCAATCGTGGCGGCCGAACCTGCCATGCAGCCATCATCGCGCGGGAGCTGGGCATTCCGGCGGTCGTGGGATGCGGCGACGCAACGGACATCATCGCGGACGGCACCGACGTCACCGTCAGCTGCGCGGAAGGTGACGAGGGGCTGGTCTACGCAGGAAGACTGGAATACGAGCGCACGAAGATCGAACTCGATTCGCTGCCGGACATCCCGGTGAAAATCATGATGAACGTCGGCAACCCGGACCGTGCATTCGATTTCGCGAACGTGCCGAACAAGGGCGTCGGCCTGGCCCGCCTCGAATTCATCATCAATCGTATGATCGGCGTGCACCCGCAGGCGTTACTGGAATACGATTCGCTCGACGAAGAGACGCGCACGGCCGTGGACGAGCAGATGGCCGGCTACGACAACCCCGTAAGTTTCTTCATCGACCGGCTTGCGGAAGGCGTATCGACCATTGCGGCCGCGTTCGCACCGGAGCCCGTGATCGTGCGCATGTCGGACTTCAAGTCCAACGAATACGCCAACCTCATCGGCGGCGAAAAATACGAACCGGACGAGGAAAACCCGATGCTGGGCTTCCGCGGCGCCGCTCGCTACGTTGCCGACAGCTTCCGGCCCTGCTTCGAGATGGAGTGCGCCGCGATCCGCAAAGTGCGCAACGACATGGGCCTGAAGAACGTCCAGGTCATGATACCGTTCGTGCGCACGGTAAAGCAGGCAAGCGACGTCATCGACCTGATGGCGAAGAACGGGCTGGAGCGCGGCAAGGACGACCTCAAGATCATCATGATGTCGGAGCTGCCCACCAATGCCCTGCTCGCCGACCAGTACCTCGATTATTTCGACGGCATGTCCATCGGCTCGAACGACATGACGCAGCTCGTGCTGGGTCTCGATCGGGATTCCGCGCTCGTTGCGGACCTATTCGATGAGCGCGATGACGCGGTCAAGGCCATGCTCGAAATGACGATTTCAGCCTGCAAGGCGCGCGGAAAGTACGTGGGGATTTGCGGCCAGGGACCGTCCGACCACCCCGACCTGGCACGATGGCTGCTCGACCAGGGCATCGAGAGCATGTCACTCAATCCCGATAGCGTGATCGAAACCTGGCTGTTTCTCGCCGGCGAGTCCGTCTGAGCGGAACCCGCTTCAGAATCGATCGTAGCGAGAGCGCCGCTGCCAGCGGATACGTGGCAACCAGAGCCCGAGGACCATTCCGACCACGAGCACCAGCGCTCCGGACATGAACCAGTAACGGGTCGACTGGCTGTTCAGCTCGCGATTCTCCTGTTCAAGCGTCGCAACGCTTATTTCCTCGGCGGCCAGCTGCTCCCGCAACTGCTTGTTCTGGTTGTTGATGGAAAGGACGTTCGCGGACGTACGCTTGATTTCCGCCAGTTCTTCCTCGAGTTCGCTCTTTTCACGTTCCAGCGTCTCGATCCGCCGGGTTGCGGCCTCGTATTCGCTGCGTATGGTGCCGAGCTGCGCGTTCAGCGAACTGCCGCGCGTTGCCTCGCTGGACAGCTGGCTCGTCAGGCGCGCGAGCTGCTCCCTGGCAGCCGGCTCGTTCATGAGATACCGCGTCAGCACCCAGCCTTCCGTCCCGCCGGCAGTCCGGACCCGTGAATACCCGGATTCGGCATCCCGCTCGAGAATCTCGAGCTCGGTGCCACTGCTCAGCATGAGTTCGATGGCGTTGCTCGTGGACGGACCGCTGCGCAGCGTAATTTCGAATTCATCGCTCACCCACGCGTTTTCGGCACTGGCGGCGCTCGCAAACAGCAGCACCGCAAGCCACGGTGCCGCAAACATTCCGGTTACCTGTTTCATGGCGCAACTATATGACATGGAGCCGGGTGGTTCTAGCCAAAAATCCACCAAATCAGTCGCTTATCAGCGACAGCTGGACGCCCTTCCTGTCCACACCGTCAGCAGGTTATTCGCCGGCATGGCGTAAGTCCGCACCAGCTCCATACCGTTCTGCCGGCCCAGGTCCTGCAGGTCGTCGAGATCGCGAATTCCCATGGCGGCGTTGCGTGTTCTCAGCGACGCATCGAATGCCGCGTTACTCTGCGTACTGAAAGAACCACCGCGGCTGAACGGGCCGTAAAGGCAAAAGACCCCCGGGTCGCCCAACATGGCGCCGCTAATCTCGAACATCCGGCATACCGCTTTGTAACTCATGATGTGTGCCGTGTTTGCGGAGAACACGGCGTCGTATCTGCCTGAAGGCGTTTCCGCAGTCAGTACGTCGAAATCCCACGGCGGCAGGACGTTTTCGAGCCCCGCATCCGCAATCCAGGCCCGGATTGCATCGTGCGACTGGCGCAGGTCACTTGTCTGCCAGGTCACGCCAGGCAATGCGGCCGCAAAGCTCACGGCGTGCTGACCGGTACCCGAACCGATCTCGAACACGGTGGAACAAGCACGGAGTTCGTGGCGCAACACGCCTGCTATTGGCGCGGCATTTCGCGCCGCCGCCGAAGCGTACGGCTTTTCCACTAGGTGGCCGCTGCCGCCAACACGGACTTGTCGAGAAGAGTGTCCCGATACCACGCAAGTTCTTCGATCGAATCCCGAATATCGGCAAGCGCGCGGTGCGTCGACTCCTTGGTGAACCCGGCCGCCACTTCCGGCGCCCACCGTTGCGCCAGGATCTTCAGCGTGCTCACGTCGAGATTGCGGTAATGAAAAAAGCGCTCGAGCTCCGGCATCTCGCGGGCGAGAAACCGGCGGTCCTGGCATATGCTGTTGCCGCACATCGGCGACGCTCCCCTGTCGACCCAGCTGCCGAGGAAATCGACCGTCGCGCGTTCCGCTTCCGCCAGGCTGACACTGCTGGACAGTACGCGCTCCGTCAGGCCGGACTCGCCGTGCTGACGGGTATTCCATTCATCCATCGCGTCCATCGTCTGCTGCGACTGCGCGATCGCGAAAACCGGCCCCTCCGCGAGTTCGTTCAGGAACTTGTCGGTGACAATCGTCGCCACCTCGATAATCCTGTCGTTGGCCGTGTCGAGCCCCGTCATTTCCAGGTCGATCCAGATGAGGTTGCTTGCGGTGTCGATCAGGGACGAACTTTGATTCATTGCGGGCCCGGTTTCCTCTGGCAAAGCCGCTAGTGTACAACGCGTGACGGTGCATGGTGGCGTCTGCCGCGGCATACTGCGCTACATGCGTACGATCCGCCGACAATCATGACCGCCACCGGGCTCGTCGTTGCAACCTACAGCCGGCGCATGCAGCTGCTGTTACCCGACGGGCGCAGGGTCGAAGCCCGCATCAAGGGCAAACGCATCAAGGCAGTCTGTGGTGACCGGGTCGAAGCGGAACCGATTACCGACGAGCCGGACTGGTTGATCACCGCGGTTTGCACCCGCCAAAACGAGCTGACGCGGCCGAACCTGCGCGGCAAGGTCGAGATTCTCGCCGCCAACATCGACAATCTGCTGGTTATGGCGGCCCCGGCGCCGGACCCGGACTGGTCCATCGTCGACCGCTACCTGTGCGCTGCAGAGCTGATCGGCGCGAGCGCCGCGGTCATTTTCAACAAGAGCGACCTGCGTACAGCCGAATCCGTGGACGAAGTACTGAATGATTACACGAGGATCGGCTACCAGGCCGTTCGATGCAGCGCGAAGCAAGGACTGAACATCGACGCTGTCGCTGCCCTGATGCGTGATGGCGTGTCGATCATCGTCGGCCAATCCGGCGTCGGCAAGTCGAGCCTCATCAATCGCCTGCTGCAGGACGACCGGCAGCGCGTCGCGGCCGTGTCGGACAAGAGCGGCGAAGGACGGCACACGACGGTCAACTCCGCCATGCTGCAGCTGCCCGCTGGCGGCGCCGTGATCGACTCGCCCGGCGTTCGCGACTATGCGCCCGCTCTGCGTTCCGATGAGGTCGTTGCCGGCTACCGGGAGATCTCGGCCGCCGCGCAGGATTGCCGTTTCGCGAACTGCAGGCATCTCCGCGAGCCCGGCTGCGCCGTCAAGGAAGCCGTGGAAACAGGAACGATCAGCAAGCGCCGCTACGACAGTTATCGTCACCTGCTCGCTTTGACCGAAAAGCTGACGCGCAAACCGTATTAGCCGGGCGGCCAGCTCATTTTCCTGCCGCCCATCAGGTGCAGGTGGATATGGAAGACGCTCTGACCGGCTGCTTCGTTGCAGTTCATGACCACGCGATAGCCGTCGTCTGCGAGACCTTCGTCGGCGGCGAGATTTGTCGCCGTAACGAACAGTTCACCGACGAGGCCTTTGTCGTCGCCTTGCAGGTCATTCATCGTGCCGATATGGCGCCGGGGTATCAGCAGGATATGTGTCGGTGCTTTCGGATCGATATCGCGGAACGCGATGAGCGAGTCGTTCTCGTAAACGATATCTGCGGGCAGATTCCCGTCGACGATCTTGCAAAACAGGCAGTCTGTGTCACTCATGAGCTTCCCCTATTCGACCAGGCGACGTCCGTAAAAAGCGTGCGATAGCGTGCCGCCATCCACGTATTCGAGTTCTCCACCCAGCGGCACGCCGTGCGCGATCCTGCTCGCTTGCACGTTGTGCCGTTCCGCCAGGTCCGCGAGGTAGTGCGCGGTTGCATCGCCCTCGACGGTCGGATTGGTGGCAATGATCATTTCAGCTATTCCGCCCTCCGCCAACCGCTCTTCCAGCAACGTGAGCCCGAGTTCCTGCGGCCCGATACCGTCGAGCGGTGACAGGTGCCCCATCAGTACGAAATAATTGCCGCGGAATCCGGTCGCATCCTCGACGGCCATCACGTCTGCCGGCGACTCGACGATGCAGAGTTGCGTGGCGTCGCGTCCGCTCGCGCTGCATATCGAGCACAACTCATGCTCGCTCAGCATACGGCAGCGCTTGCAGTGGCCAATGCCCTGCACGGCCTGTGACAACGCAACGGACAAATGCGACGCCCCGTCCCGATCACGCTCCAGGAGGTGAAACGCAATACGTTGGGCCGACTTCTTGCCGACCCCGGGCATGCAGCGCAGTGCATCGATCAGCTGGACCAGCAGTGGCGAAAACGACATGGGAGTTTCAGAACGGCAGGTTCATGCCGGGCGGCAGAGACATACCCGAGGTCAGCCCGGAAAACTTCTCCTGCACGGTCTTTTCGACCTTCGTCACGGCGTCGTTGAATGCCGCCGTAATCAGGTCCTCGAGCATCTCCTTGTCGTCGCCGATGAGGCTGTCGTCGATTTCCAGTGCCTGCAGGCGATGCTGGCACGTCATCGTGACCTTCACCATGCCGCCGCCCGATTCGCCTGTGACGGTAAGCGACGCCATCTCTTCCTGGGCCTTCTTCATGTTGGCCTGCATCTGCTGGGCCTGCTTCATCAACTGGCCGATGCCACCTTTCATTGCCTGCTCCTTGCTAGTCGGATCGGGTTGTATCGAGCGGTTCGATCGAATCGGTCTTGAGTTCCGCCCCGAACATGGTCTTGAGCGCCTGCACATTGGGGTCGGACTCGAGCGATTCACGCGCCGCGGCAAGCCGCTCGTCCGCCATGCGGTTTTCCTGCGCCTGCGGAGTCTCGGGCGTCGATTCCGCGAGGCGGATGTCGACGCTCAGTTGCTCACCAAAATACTTCGACAACGCCGCAGCCAGTGCGTCCCTGCGTTGCCGGGTCAGCAAGGGCTCGGACAACGGATCCAGCCGGAAATGCACGGTACTGCCCTCGCGCCTGTCGAGCGCGCAACTTCCTGCCAGCATTCGCAGCGACCCCGTCAACCCGAGGTCGCCCATGAGCCGGGCCCAGTCCGGGTCCTGCCAGGCATGCGCGGCCGCCGCCGGCCGTGCCTTGGCCCCCGCGGCAGCCTTTTTCGGAGGCCTGGGCGCCGACTTGCCGCTCGAGCCGGCGCCCGCAGCGTTGTCCGCCGCGGGCCTGAAGGCCAGCATCCGCAGCAGCGTCATCTCCGCGCCACTGCGCGGGTCCGGTGCCAGCGGCAGGTCGCGGCGACCCATGATTGCGGTCTGGTAGTAGAGCTGAACGTCGGCCGGCTCGAATAACCCGGCAAGCTCGGCCAGCAGCTTTTCGGCTATCTCGTCGTCGGCCTCCACGGACCCGATGAGCTGGAACACGGCGATCCGCTGCAGCATCCTCGCGAGGTCTTCCAACAGCCGCGCATAGTCCGGGAACTGCTCGTCCAGCTCGGCGACGAGGTCTATGATGGCCGCCGCGTCGTTCTCGGCCAGGTGCCTAAGCAGCCGGACCACGTGATCGCGATCGATCGTGCCGAGCATCAGCGCCAGCGATTCCTCGTCGACCTTGCCGCCGCAATATGCGATCGCCTGGTCGAGAAGGCTCAGCGCGTCCCTGAGGCTGCCGTCCGCAGCACGGGCCAGCATCGCAAGCGCGGGCGTCTCGGCCTCTATGCCTTCGGCATCGCAAATGTGCAGAAGCCGATCCTGGATCAGTTTCGGCGTCAGGCGCTTGAGATTGAACTGCAGGCAGCGCGACAGAACCGTTACCGGCAGGCGCTGCGGGTCGGTGGTCGCCAGCAGAAACTTCACGTGCGGCGGCGGCTCCTCGAGCGTCTTCAGGAGCGCATTGAACGAACTGGTCGACAACATATGCACTTCGTCGATCAGGTATACCTTGTAGCGGCCGCGGGACGGCGCGTACTGCACATTGTCGAGAAGGTCGCGGGTGTCGTCGACCTTGGTCTTCGACGCGGCGTCCACCTCGATGAGATCCACGAAACGACCTTCGTCGATTTCCCGGCAGGCGCTGCACTCCCCGCAAGGTACCGACGTGACGCCTTGCTCGCAGTTGAGGGCTTTTGCCAGGATTCTCGCGATCGTGGTCTTGCCGACGCCGCGCGTGCCGGTAAACAGGTACGCATGATGCAGGCGGCCGGAGTCGAGCGCATTGACCAGCGCTTTGAGCACGTGTTCCTGTCCGACCGTGTCCGCAAAGGTTTTTGGCCGCCATTTCCGGGCCAAAACGAGATAGCTCATACCGTAACCAAGAGATGTAGACCGTCAGCCACCGAGGTCAGCCAGTGTAACGCACCGACCTCCCGTCGCAAGAGGCAAACCGCAGCGGACCTGCGCATCGAAACCATGAAGTGGCCCGCGCCAGCGTATCCCCGGCACCCGGCGTCACCGCTACCGTTGCTCCCTTCCGGGCCTGGCGGAGTTCACGGCTGGCCGTCGCGGGGAAGCCGACGCGGACCGGCCGCGATTATCGCCGCTCAGCGGCATGGATACAACGCGGGCCTCAAAATTCCCGGGACAGTTTCACGAGCAGGTAGCCTCCGTACAGGGCCAGGACCATGACCGCCTCGCTTTTCTGTATGCCGCGCTTGCGCAGGAAGAACACCAGTACGACCAGAGTCAGGAAGAACAGGAACGGCAGCTCGTAGCGCAGCAGGTTGCCATCGAAACGCAGCGTCGAGATCGCGGCTGCTGCGCCGACCGGCACCAGCGTGTCGAAAATATTGCTGCCGACGAGATTGCCTACCGACATACGCGCACGCTCCTTGAGCGCGGCGCCGACCGAGATGGACAGTTCCGGGAGGCTGGTGCCGAGGCCGATGATGATGACCGCGATGAATGCCTCGCTGATGTCGAGCGCGGCCGCAACCGCGATTGCGCCGCTCACCGTGAATTCAGCGCTGATGCCGACTATGCCGAG
>Ga0316190_10000423_pt1 | contig 28949 bp, 22 predicted proteins | sample Eddworburrow2_MG_FD_204929 | JGI IMG/M metagenome (GOLD analysis project Ga0316190, IMG submission 204929) | Coastal sediment microbial communities from Maine, United States - Eddy worm burrow 2 | ecosystem: Environmental > Aquatic > Marine > Coastal > Sediment | place: USA: Maine | collected... | reverse complement strand
CTTCAGCTGATGACGCAGACAATTGACGATCGTGAGCACAAGCTGAATTTCATGGAGGAGCTGATCATGAATCGCAGGCTGCAACAGGAGATATATCCTGAAGGCAGACCTATCAAAAAAGGCTGGATCTCTTCCCACTTTGGTTATCGTAAAGACCCTTTTACAGGCAAAAAAGCTTTTCATCATGGGGTCGATTTCGCAGGTAAAAAGGGTATAGATGTATTTTCAGTCGCAGCCGGTGTTGTTTCAAAAACAGGCAAGCAAAGCGGCTATGGCGCTATGGTTGAGGTTAACCATGGCAACGGCTATGCCACCCGCTATGGTCACAATGGCGAGATTCTAGTGAAAGCAGGGGACCGGATTACAAAAGGGCAAGTAATCGCAAAGATGGGGTCTACCGGCCGGTCAACTGGCCCGCACGTTCATTTTGAAGTTTTGCGAAACGGTAAAAAGGTTAACCCCTGGAAGTATCTTCGCCAGTCAGCAGCTAACAATAAAAACCAAAATAAGAAGTCAGGCTAGCCTTACCAGCTATAACCCGATTTCATGTGATTTAGTCTGGTCAGCAAGCTGACCGATTTTGCGGTATTATCCCCTCTCTTTATCTTCTTTGAATAACTCCTACGGATTTAACGTACATGGTTAGCAAACTTCTCAGCAAAATTTTTGGCAGCCGGAATGACCGCCTGGTTAAGCGCATGTCAAAATCAGTGGCCAAGATTAACGAATTAGAGCCATCGCTTCAGGTCTTGTCAGATGAGGAATTACAGGCAAAAACAGTGGAGTTCAGGCAGCGTCTGGAGAAGGGTGAGACGTTGGATGACCTGTTACCTGAAGCCTTTGCTACGGTGCGAGAAGCGGGAGTACGTGCGTTAGGTATGCGCCATTTTGATGTGCAGATGATTGGCGGCATGGTGCTGCACAATGGCAAGATTGCTGAGATGCGTACGGGTGAAGGTAAGACTCTGGTGGCAACACTTGCTGTCTACCTAAATGCCCTGCCAAATAAAGGCGTGCATGTGATTACTGTGAACGACTATCTGGCTCGCCGTGATGCGGAGTGGATGGGGCGTCTTTACAATTTCCTCGGTTTATCTATCGGTGTTATTAACGGCTCGGGTGGTTCAGGCCCTGATAGTAGCTCTTACCTTTTTGATGCTGAATATGATGGTGCTACCTCTGGCTATCGGCATTTGCGCAATGCAACTCGACGTGAAGCCTATAGTGCCGATATCACCTATGGCACAAATAATGAGTATGGGTTTGATTACCTGCGCGACAATATGGCCTTTGAGGCTGAACAACGGACACAGCAAAATCGACGTGCCTTTGCAGTTGTGGATGAGGTTGACTCCATCCTTATCGATGAGGCGCGTACCCCGCTGATCATCTCTGGCCCGACTGAAGGGGGTTCTGAACTCTATAAGAGCATGAATTCTTTCATCCCTCAGCTGACCCAGCAAGAGCCAATTGAGGATGAGGAGGGGCGCCCTGACTTTGGACCAGGCGATTACTCTGTTGATGAGAAGTCACGGCAGGCATATCTGAGTGATGCGGGCCATGAAAAAGTTGAAAAGATGCTGGAGGAGATGGGACTGCTTGCTGAAGGAGAGAGTCTTTATGACTCACACAATATCAGCCTTATGCATCATGTTAACGCTGCATTGCGTGCGCATGCGCTGTTCCAAAAAAACGTTGACTACATCGTTAGCAACGGCGAAGTAGTTATTGTTGATGAATTTACCGGACGCACAATGCCGGGTCGGCGCTGGTCTGATGGCTTGCACCAGGCTGTTGAAGCCAAAGAGGGAGTGGAGATCCAGAAGGAGAACCAGACCCTGGCTTCCATCACTTTCCAGAACTACTTTCGACTGTATGAGAAGCTGTCAGGCATGACCGGTACAGCGGATACTGAGGCATTTGAATTTCAACAAACCTATGGCTTGGAGGTAGTTGTTATCCCCCCCAATCTCCCCACGAAACGAGATGACATGGGTGATTTAATCTACCTCACCGCAGATGAAAAGTATGCTGCCATCATTGAAGATGTTGAAGATTGTGTGGAACGTGGGCAGCCTGTGTTGGTGGGCACGGCCTCTATTGAGACATCAGAGCTGGTCTCTAACCTGCTAACCAAAAAGAAGATTAGCCATCAGTTGCTTAATGCCAAACAGCATGAGCGTGAGGCTGGAATTGTGGCAGAAGCGGGCCAGCCCGGTAGAGTCACTATCGCCACCAACATGGCGGGTCGTGGCACAGATATTGTGCTTGGCGGCAACCCAGATGTGCAGATTGCTGAGCTGGGTGATAAGGCATCACCTGAAGAGGCAGAAAATGTTCGTGAGCAGTGGAAGAAGACCCACCAGCAAGTGCTGGATGCGGGTGGTTTGCGGGTGGTTTGTACGGAACGCAATGAGTCCAGACGTATTGATAACCAGCTGCGAGGCCGTTCTGGCCGACAGGGTGATGCAGGTTCCTCACGTTTTTACCTCTCATTAGAGGATAACCTGATGCGCATCTTTGCCTCTGAGCGCGTCTCTGCAATTATGCAAAAACTTGGCATGGATGAAGGTGAGGCAATCGAGCACCCCTGGGTGACCAAGGCTATCGCCAATGCACAGAAAAAGGTGGAAGGGCGCAACTTCGATATCCGTAAACAGCTGTTGGAATATGATGATGTCGCCAATGATCAGCGAAAGGTTGTCTATCAACAACGTGATGAGTTGATGGATACAGATGATATCTCTGAAACCATTCAGGATCTGCGGCATGATGTGGTGAGTGAGGTGGTTGCTACCTACATTCCGCCCGGTAGCCTTGACGAACAGTGGGATGTACCGGGACTGGCCGAGGCGTTGGAAAAACGTTTCGCAGCCTCCTATCCACTTCAGCAGTGGCTGGATGAAGATGACAGCCTGCATGAAGAGAGTTTGCGTGAACGGATAATCAGTGAGTTGGAAGCGCAGTATGCTGAGATTGAGACATTGGCTGGTAGCGAAGCAATACGCCAGTATGAAAAAGCGATCATGCTGCAAGCCCTTGACAGTCACTGGAAAGAGCATCTTGCTGCAATGGATTATCTGCGCCAGGGCATTCATCTGCGTGGTTATGCACAGAAAAACCCCAAGCAGGAGTACAAGCGTGAAGCGTTCGAAATGTTTTCCAATATGCTGGAGAGTATCAAACGTGATGTGGTAGAGGTGCTCTCAAAGGTCAGGGTGCGTGCCGAAGAAGATATAGATATCCCAGCTCATGAGAGATATAGCGATGATATGCAATATCAGCATGATGAGCTACCTGGGTTCGACGATGAAAATGCTGGAGATGCTGAGCAGGCAGACGCTGCTGCTGAGCAACCATTTGTGCGTAATGATCGCAAGGTGGGGCGAAATGAGCCTTGCCCTTGCGGTTCTGGAAAGAAGTATAAACAGTGCCATGGTCGTATTTCATAAGTTGCAGGATAGCAAGCTAACAAATTGTGAGTGAGTAGCAGGTCAATGAATACAAAAATAAATCTTGCCCCTATTACGGGTATTCGTCTGGGCACTGCAGCAGCAGGTATCAAATATCCAGATCGGAATGATTTGGTAGTCATTGAGTTGCCGGTGGGAACGGCGTGTGTGGCTGTATTCACACGCAATGCTTTCTGCGCAGCACCTGTGCAGTTGGCACGTAAAAATCTGGCGCTACGGCCACCTCGCTATCTACTGATCAATTCAGGCAATGCTAACGCTGGCACTGGCGATCAAGGTCTGGAGGATGCTGAGGCAAGCTGTGAGGGGTTGGCTGAGCTTGGTGATTGCGCAGGAAATCAGGTTTTACCGTTTTCCACAGGTGTTATCGGTGAGCGCCTACCAACTGCTCGCTTGATTGATGCCTTGCCCCAGGCCATGAACAGCCTGACTGAATATGGCTGGAATGCTGCAGCTCAAGCCATTATGACTACTGATACAGTATCCAAATTAGTGTCGCGTCAATTTACTCTTGAAGGGCACTCCATCACAGTCACTGGCATGGCTAAAGGTTCAGGCATGATTCGGCCGGATATGGCCACCATGCTGGCCTATGTGGCGACTGATGCGGCTATTACTAAAACGTTGTTGCAGGAGTGCCTGCAACAGGCTGTTGAGCCTTCCTTTAATGCCATTACTGTAGATGGTGATACCTCGACCAATGATGCCTGCGTGCTGATGGCTACGGGTATGAGCGGCGCTTCCCCTATTACTGATAAAGAGTCGACAGCCTATAAAAAGCTCTCCGCTACAGTAACTGAGGTTTGCATGGAACTGGCGCGCGCTATTGTGCGTGATGGTGAGGGCGCAACAAAGCTGGTTGAAGTTTTGGTGGAAAGTGCAGCAAGCCAGCCTGAAGCAAAAAAAGTGGCGTATACCATTGCCCACTCTCCGTTAGTTAAGACTGCGCTGTTTGCATCTGACCCAAATTGGGGACGCATTCTGGCGGCAGTTGGCCGTGCAGGAATAGAAGAACTTGATATTGAGTCTGTGCAGATCTGGTTGGGTGATGTCTGCATTGTGCGCAACGGTGGTCGTGCTGAAGAGTACACAGAGGAGGCGGGGCAGGCCGTGATGGACCAATCGGAACTTACCATCCGGGTCGCATTGGGCAGGGGTGAAGCTGATGCTCGGGTCCTGACCTGTGATCTATCCTATGACTATGTGCGAATTAATGCGGAGTATCGTACCTAGCTATTCTCATTGAGGTGCAACTCGTGCTTTTATTCCTAGGTTGTCAAAATAGGGGATCTGTAGGTAATCTATGATTTCGCCATCCTTATTATCAACAGCGAGTATGTAATTACCGCGCCTTCCTTTTATAGGTAAAAAAGTAGTCGTGGCAAATGTGCGTTTATGGATGGCCATAAAGTTCTGCAATATCGCTGACCATTCATTATTTGAGGCCGTATATTGCTCTATATCAATTGCAATTGTAGAGGTCTGTTTTTTATTGCTAAATGATAAAGGCGCTGCATAGCTATAGATATATTCAATTGCTCTCCCTTCCTTGAATGCTTGCATGCTGTCAGATACTGAGCCGGGCTGGCCTTTAGGGAGGTCAATATAGAAAAATGTTGGTTCTAAGCCAATGATCTTATCAATATCGGCCTTTGGAATATGGCTTTCTTTGATTGTTCTATAGCTGACAATATAAAGTGCATCATAACTAAGAAAAACAGTAACAGGACGAGCTATTTGAACCATCCACATGCCATAGATCAAAGCGGATAGTTGAAAAACAGCAATGAGTGTGAGGTCAAATTTAAGGCCAGGTTTGCCAGGTTTAAAGACAATTAGCGTCAGCAATGGTCCAAGTACTAAATCAACAAATATAATGATCTGAACGGCTCTTGGTCCATCTTCAAGGTCAAAGAAAGGTGGCTTGTACCAGTAGCCGAGAAGCAGTGCTAACAGGCAAAGAAAAATAGCTATGCTTATGCCGATGTGAATCGCAAATGCTTTAAATCGTGTTATTTTGTGTGTACTTGCTGGCATGGTATTGCAGGTTGTATTAAAAAGTATTTTCATCACAATGTATAAGAATATAGCAAAAAATAAACGGCATTGAAGTGCTAAATAAACCTATTCGTGTAGCAGTAGCTGTGATTCAGGATGCCATAGGACAGGTGTTGATTAGCAAGCGTCCAGAGCATGTGCATCAGGGAGGATTGTGGGAGTTTCCTGGAGGTAAGCTGGAACCAGGTGAGTCGTTTTCACAAGCGCTTAAACGTGAAATCCATGAAGAGCTTGGACTGGAGGTAAAAGCTCATTCTCCACTTATTCGCCTAACCCACCATTATCTAGATCGAGTGGTGTTGCTGGATGTTTATCGCGTGACGGAGTTCACTGGCCACCCTGAGGGACGCGAAGGGCAGTCTCTACAGTGGTGCTCTCTGGAACAGTTGAATGACTACCCCCTTTTACCCGCAGACCGACCAATAGTTATGGCCATTAACCTTCCAACTCGCTACCTAATTACGGGGCCTGACCCACGGGACGAGGAACAGTTCCTGTCAAGGCTGGAGAACTCACTGGTTAAGGGTGTAAGGCTTATTCAGCTGCGTGCCAAGTTACTCTCTCAATCTGAGTTTTGTGTGCTAGCTGAAGCTGCACTCAGGCTTTGCAGGAAGTATGGAGCGCAATTATTGCTCAATGCTGCCCCCGAATTGGTTGAGCAGGTGGGTGCTGATGGTGTTCATTTAACTAGCCAGCGCCTGTCTGACCTTGAGAAGCGCCCGCTGGGCTGTAATCGCCTAATTGGAGCATCCTGTCATAGTGCCATTGATCTTGCCAAGGCTGCTGAATTGGAGCTGGATTTTGCGGTACTCTCCCCTGTGTTGCCCACACGAAGCCATCCAAACGTGCAGACACTAGGTTGGCCTCAGTTTGCGGGGTTGGTTGATGTGGCAAGGCTACCTGTCTACGCTTTGGGCGGTATGCGACACGATATGATCGGTAAGTCGCAGTGCCACGGTGCACAGGGTATTGCTGGTATTAGTGGGCTTTGGGATGTGTGATTTTTTGCCTATCGCAGTATGTAAGTTGGTACTTACTATGCAGTGACTTTAGTCTGTTTAATATTCTGAACAGTCTGATTAGAAAACGCAGCAGATTAGAGAGAAGTCTATATCCAGCTGTGTTTGGTTGGGCCGCCCGGAATCACTCGGTTCCAGGAAGCGAACGGCGAACCGGTGTTTGTTACCGCTGATTTCTGGAAAAAGTGCACTCTCTTTCGGTAAGCCAACTCGAATGAGCTGGGCCGGTGATTGTGATTCCAGAATGTGTTGATACAACCCTGCTGTTGCCTGCGCTTTAGTGGCATGGGCGCTACTGCGCATAAGCGATAGGAGCAACTTGATGGCGTTTTGTAGAGGTTCTAACTCCTGAAACCAACTTTGCAGACTGGCATGTCGGGTTTCTGCGGGTTGTTGTAGCCAATAGTGGTATTGTGGCAGGTCGAAAGCACAGGTTCCACCTGGGATGGTGCTGCGCTGCATGATGTTGTTGAGAAATTCATTCTCGCGCAACCCACGCCCAATCTGACTGCTTATCTGGCGCAGTGCGTTTGTGCTGGTTTCAAGGTCGGTTAGGATGCGATCTAGTTGACGGCTATCGACGCCTGGTGCAGACCGAATTTTGTGGAGGCTTGTGGCGTGGCGTTCCAGCTCTTTTATGACCTCTGATTTAATGTCAGCTCGGGCAAGGATATTGGTGATGTCCAATAGGCCGCTGATGGTTGCTCGGCTGCTCCACTCATCAGGTTGTGGCAGATGAAATGTAATGCGAGTGAACAGGTGCTCAAGCCGTAAAAGCGTTCGAACTCTCTCATTTAGGGGATGTTCATAGATGATCTGATTGGGCATAGATATATCAGCTGTTTTTAGCGGCGAGCCTGAGATAAAGGTTATGCATGTCGGTTACCTGGCTACTGAGATGATTCAGGTCTCCAGTGTTGTAGATTACATCATCTGCCGCTTCTAGCCGATCTTTTCTGCTGCATTGTGCTGCAATAATAGCGCGAATCTGACTTTCATTCTTATGATCGCGTTGACGGGCCCTGGCTATCTGCTGTGACTCTTCTGCATCAATAACTAATGTTCTATCAATTCCTTCCCGGCGTCCACTCTCCAGTAGCAGAGGAATTGCTAGTATGGCATATGGGGTCTTTAAGTCCGCGAGTTTGTTGTCCATCCGTTGACGGATCAAAGGGTGGAGTATTGCTTCGAGCTCTTTGCGCGATGATTCATCTGCAAAAATCTGTTCACGAAGCTTGCTCCGATTGAGGGTGCCATTTTGAGATACTATGCTTTGGCCAAACCTGTTAATAATCTGTGAAAGGCCTGGTGAGCCAGGCGTGACCACCTCCCTGGCAACCAGATCAGCGTCAATTATGGGTGTGCCAAGCGCAGAAAAGTAGTTGCAGACAGTTGTCTTTCCGCTGCCAATGCCACCAGTGAGTCCAATTATGAGCATGAGTTAATATTCAGCGAAGGGTATTACTTTGAATTTTTGCAAGCGTAGTCAGCTGTCTTAAGTCGTTCGTTCGTAGGCTGTAGCATGGCTACGGCGTGGATGGTTTTGCAGCGTTCATCCTTAAGCCCTAAAAACCCATAAGCATTGACAAGATCCTGAAAAATAAAGAAATTAGGGTTTATGTTGTTTCTTTGTTCAGCCCATTGGATAAAGCGGTGAACTTGTTCAGTATTTTTATCCAGTCTGCTGGAATATAGCATGTTGCGCATGGCCAACTCTTCTGCATAAGATTTAAAATAAAGGTTATTAAGTGCCACTTGTAAATAGGGGGCGCGATTCTCCTGTTTTGTTTTATATGCATGGATGTCAGCCTGAGCTCGGGCAGTATGGATCAAGAAATAGCTACTGCCAATGCAACCCAAAATGGCAGAGACTTTGATTGCGCGCGTTGCTGCTAAGCTAAGTGGTACAGTGCTGTTAATTGTACGATGGCGTAAGGCTAGAAAAATCAGAAATAGCCAAAGAAACCAGTGTAGAGATGATAGGTAGAAAGGTTGCTCTACTTGTGCGTGTATGGTTATAGGTGTTAGTAGTGCAGTATAGCTTCCTCCTCGGTTTAAACCGCATCTGATTAGGGTAAGTATTATGGCTCCAAAAGCTATTACGATGCCAGCAACTGAGATAATACCTCCCTCAATGAGCCAGTATGCCAGCTCATTATGAGGATGCTCTACATCAAAAGGCAACTTGGTATCTGGGTTACGCAGGTAATAATCGCTTGCCTGTAAATTCCACACACGTTGAAAATTCCCGATGCCATGTCCTGCCCCCGGTTTTTGAGCTATTAGCTCTAAGGTCACAGAATATATGCCAATGCGAGCAGAAGAACCTGTCCCTTTGGTAGCGTCTATGGATTTTTGAGACAGCTGTTTAAAGCCACCCTCGATTGTGCCTCCCGGTATGGCTCCCCCCAAAAGCGCTCCTAAGGCAATGAGTGTCAGCATGGCTTTTTTTGTGAGTTGCTGCCGGCGGCTAATAAAAAGAATCAGTATGCCTATTGCAGCTGATAGCACTCCAGAGCGTGATCCAATATAGGTAATAATAAAGGCACTACTTCCGATGTGGGTGATGAGGAAGGCTTTTGTTGTAATGGCCGCAGAGTTGATGGAAGGTCTGCTGATCAAGTAAAAGGAGATGATTATGCTGGTTGCCAGGTAGGAGGAGAGCACGTTGACCTGTTGGAACACACCTACTGGGTGATTATTATAGGTTGCCATCCATCCCTGAATAAGTTCAGGTGAGAATATCTGGATAATAGCCATGAGTGTATTAATAAAGGTGGAGGCCACAACCACATACAGGGTGCGCTCAATCTGTTGCTGTTTAATATTGAATTGGAATAGTGCAAATAGAAATAGGATCCCGCCAATCACGTAAATCTGCCTGAAAAACCATGGAATAGGCTGGGAGGAAGCTGCAATAATGCCACTAAGAATTATAACAACTGGAAATACCAGGTATGCCCAGGTGTTAATGGGGCGAATGAATCTCTGTGTAGCTGCGATTAGATATATGCCTGTCCCTATTAAAAAAGAAGCCACCCCCCATACGGCAATATTGAAAGTAAGGTTAAGTCCTATGCCACCAAGGTTGGGTTGGTAATAGAGTGGAGCAAATAAGAAAAGAGCTGTTAATAATGCACTGCAAAGTAGAGCGATACTGTTTTTATAATGTAAAGTAGCTGAGCTTAGCATCTATAATTACATTCCTGCCCAAGTGAGGTAGGCTTGGTTAATCCGGTCACCCCAGAGAAGGCTGATCCAGCCTGCTATAGCCAGATAGGGACCAAAAGGAATGGAGACATTACGATCACGTCCACGTAATGCAACTAACGCTATGCCGATGACTGCACCAACCAAAGATGAGAGCATTATGATTTGAGGTAGATATTGCCAGCCAAGCCAGGCACCAAAGAGAGCTAATAGTTTAAAGTCCCCAAATCCCATGCCCTCTTTGCCGGTTATCAGTTTAAATAGTTGAAAGACGCTCCAGAGTGATAGGTAGCCTGCTGTAGCGCCAATAATGGCTGATGCAGGCGTGGTAAATATATCCCAGAGGCTTAACAGCAGTCCGAGCCATATGAAGGGAAGGGTGATTGAATCTGGCAATAGTTTGTGATCAAAATCGATCATACTTAAGGTGATGAGTGCCCAAGTAAGAAGCAATGCTGCCGCAGTCTGACTGCTGATGCCAAAGCGCCAGGCTACAGTCAGTGATAAGAGGCAAGTGGTCATCTCAATTAGTGGATAGCGGATAGAAATGGGAGCATTGCAGCTTGAGCAGTGGCCTCTTAGGAAGAGATAGCTGATAACAGGGATATTCTCAATGGCTTTAATTTGATGGTTGCAGTGAGGGCAGCGTGATCGGGGCTTGCTCAGAGTAAGAGGGGAATGCTCGCTCAATTTTTCTTCTTGTTGCTTGAGAAACTCCAGGCATTGGTCATGCCAATCCCTCTCCATTATGATAGGCAGGCGATGAATAATGACATTTAGAAAACTACCAACAATAAGCCCTAACAAACCGATGTATATAAAAAATGCCAAGGGGTTTTGTTGCAGGTAGTCACTAAAACCCATGCTGTTTTATTCCGGCGTAGAAGTGGTAGTTGGTATCATATTGCTTGGCCCATTTGAAAAATAGGTAGGTACATTGCAATAACCAGCCCGCCAATTAGAACGCCAAGAATGGCCATAATCATCGGTTCTATTAGGCTGCTAAGGGCATCAACTGCGTTGTCTACTTCCTCTTCATAGAAATCAGCCACCTTGGCAAGCATGGTATCTACAGAGCCTGATTCCTCTCCAATGGCGACCATTTGAACCACCATGTGTGGAAAAAGATTTTGTTGTTTCATAGCCAGCTGCATGGTCTGGCCAGTTGCAACATCTTCGCGCATGCGTAGGACAGCATCACTATAGATAATGTTTCCTGTAGCGCCAGAGACTGATTCCAAGGCTTCAACTAGTGGGACACCTGCAGCAAACATAGTGGAGGTTGTACGCGCAAACCGGGCAATAGCGGCTTTATGCATAATAACTCCAAAAACAGGTGCTTTTAGAATCGCTTTATCCAGAAGCTGGCGAAAGTTACGAGACCTTTTATAGAGGTTTCCTAGAAAAAATACGGCACCTCCTATAGCAAAGAACATGACCCACCAATATGCTTGTACCCATTCAGATAGATCTACAACCATCCTAGTAAATGCGGGTAGATCGGCTCCAAAATTTTGGAAAAGTGATTCAAATTGTGGAACAACAAAGATCAAGAGAATGAGTGTAACAATAAAAGCTACAATCATCACTGCTGCAGGATAGGCAAGAGCTTTTTTTATCTTCCCTTTAATAGCCTCTGTTTTTTCCTTGTAGGTGGCAATCTTGTCTAGCAATATTTCCAGTACACCGGCTTGCTCGCCCGCCTGAACTAAGTTACAGAATAGGTCATCAAATTGGAGTGGATGCTTAGCTAGAGCTGGAGCCAAAGCGGTACCGCCTTCAATGTCTGCTTTAATGCTCAAAAGAAGATCTTGCATGCTGGGATTGTTATGACCGCGACCTACGATGTCAAAAGATTGCACTAAAGGCACGCCTGCGGACATCATGGTTGAGAGCTGGCGACTGAAGATGGCAATATCAGCGGGTGTAATCTTTTTTTTCTTGGCTGAAAATAGTGGTGCAGCTTTTTTCTTAACCTTGGTTGGTGCTATGCCCTGGCGGCGTAGCTCTGCGCGCACTAGTGCAATGCTGGCTGCTCTGGTTTCACCTTTTACCCGATTTCCACGCTTGTCAGCACCTTCCCAGGTAAAAACGTGGGCTTTAGGTGCTTTAGGTGCCTTTGCTGCTTTTTCTGCCATGGATTTTATTCTCTTGTTACGCGGTTAATTTCTTCGAGGCTAGTGACGCCAAGGCTGACCTTATTGAGCCCTGATCTACGTAGATCCTGGGTGCCTTCTTCCTTGGCTAGATCACCAAGCTGCATGGCATTACCGCCTTCCATAATCAAGCGTCCCATGGCGTCTGAAACAGGCATAACCTGAAATATGCCAACTCGCCCTTTATAGCCAGCATTGCAGCGGTCACATCCTGGCCCAGCTTTGTAGACTTTGAGATTGGGTATCTCTTCTTCGGTAAAACCCTCTTCAAGCAAGGCCTCTTTTGGGATGTCATCTGCTGTTTTACAGTGCTCACACAGGCGTCTGGCTAGGCGTTGAGCCATGATTAGGAGTACTGATGAGGCTATATTGAATGGGGCTACGCCCATATTTGCCAGTCGTGTCAATGTTTGTGGTGCATCATTGGTGTGTAGGGTTGATAGCACCAAGTGGCCGGTTTGAGCCGCCTTTACGGCAATCTCAGCTGTTTCAAGATCACGTATCTCACCCACCATGACAATATCTGGATCCTGTCGCAGGAAGGCCTTTAGGGCTTCAGCAAAGGTTAATCCTGTGGCTACATTTACATTGACCTGGTTGATACCTACGACCTGGATTTCGACAGGATCTTCAGCGGTGGAGATGTTGATGTCAGGCTCGTTAAGTAGGTTAAGGCCAGTATAGAGAGAGACTGTTTTACCACTGCCTGTTGGGCCGGTTACCAGAACCATGCCGTAAGGTTTGTGAATGGCCTTCAAAAAATCTTCCTGCTGCTTCTCTTCAAAGCCAAGTGCTTCGATGCCGACTTCTGCATTGGTGGGGTCGAGAATACGTAGCACAATCTTTTCGCCATAGATTGTAGGGCAGGTATTTACACGGAAATCAATGGAGCGATTCTTTGATAGCTTCATTCTTATGCGGCCATCCTGTGGAACCCTGCGTTCCGCAATATTCATGCGTGACATAACTTTGACTCGAGCTGTCAGGCGGGCTGCAATATTAACAGGGGGTGAAGCTACTTCACGTAGCATGCCATCCTGCCGAAAGCGGACGCGAAAGGTTTTCTCATATGGCTCAAGGTGTATATCTGATGTGCCACTATTGATAGCATCCAGTAAGATCTTGTTAACAAAGCGTACGACTGGAGCTTCATCAACTTCTGAATCGTTATCTTTTGGTGCTTCATCATCGCCTGCCGTGATGTCCAGGTTATCAAGATCTGCATCCATCAGGTCAGATATACTGGTGTCCTGAGCATCTAGCGCTTGCTCAATGTAGCGGTTTAGTTTGTCTTCCTCTACGACAACGGCCTCAGAGGCGAGGCCGGTATTGAATTTTATCTCGTCTAAGCCCTGATGGTTTGTGGGATCTGCGACGGCAAGAAATAGTCGGTTTCCTCGCTTTACGAGAGGTAGCGCCCGGTGTGCGCGAAGTAGCTTTTCCTCTACCAAGGTAATGGGGGCAGTCTCCATGTCCAGTGCATTCAGATCAAAAAATGGAATACCAAACTCCATGGATGCGGTTTCAGCAATTTTCCGGCTTTCCAGTATTTTCTTTTCAACCAGATGGGATACAAAAGGGGTGCGAGTCTTTAGTGCTTGCTGAAATGCTGCTTCTGCTTCCTGCTCACTGAGTAATTTGTTCTGAATGAGGCAGCGAGCGAGTCCGCTAAGATTAACTTTGGGCTGAGTTTTTGTCATTGAGTCTCAAGGTCAACTTAGTGTTAATTGGATTAAATAGGCCGTTATATTATTTAGATGAAGGCGATAGTTAACTGGTGTTTTAGCTCCAAGCCACCCTTCTCTTTATATTAGAGATCACTATAGTTGTTTATAGCAGAGTTTTTGTTTTTTGTCGTTTTGTATGGGCCGTTGAATTTTGATTTGTGAAATGCAGCAGCCTTTGAAGTCCAATTGTTATTGGGCATGTGTGATGACCACTGATTCACCTTTATGGGTGGTGGTGATGGTATAGGAGGTGGTAATGCTGCCAGTGGATCCTGCTATAACTGTGCTTTCGGTATCATTGTCTCCAGGATGCCATCCTAGTGCCGTTTGAAATGCGGTGTCACTACCACTCCCTGAAATATAGGTTCCATTGTCTTCCCAATAGTCGTCCAGTAGCATCTGAAGGTGTGCTGCCTTTTGTGCGGCGTTATTCAGGTGTGCCTGCTTACTATATTCAGAATATAAAGGCACTGCTATAGCGACAAGTATGCCAATGATGGCTACAACAAGCATTGTTTCGAGAAAGGTAAATCCTTTCTGGTGAAATGGGTGCTGTGCAGTATTTGTACGTGGCATGGTGATGTTGTGATCTGCTATGTGAGATACGACATTGATGTGCGTATTATCAATATCCAAGTGGTTACTTTTCGGGAAGTCATCTTTAAATAGCAGGGAGATCTAAATTGTTAAGGGCTGTATTCATAGACATGCATATGTAATGCATTGTAGTTATTTTGATTGAAAAAACCCCACACTCTGTAATCAAGAGTGTGGGGTTTTTGCTAAATAGAACAGCGTTTAACTGTTATTAACACAGTCCAGCATCTATGCAACCACCACCGTTATCTGACCAGACTACAGTTCCACCAGAGAGCTGTCCAATAATATTATAAGTATCAGCAGCGGCAATACCACTGTATACGCCAGCGTTAGGCACTGCTATAACCGTATATCCAGCAGCTGAACTTCCACCAATTGTAACAGTGTCAATTAGAGGTGATGCCGACCACCCACCTGGATCAGTGATGGAAGTACAGTCAGCAGGTTTCATGGTTTGGACGCAGATATCAACAGCTGACTTAGCAGGGCTTGCACCAAGAACAACCTCGCTATATTTCGCACGAGCGGCATAGGTTTGATAGGCTGGCAGTGCAATGGCTGCCAGGATGCCGATAATGGCGATTACGATCATCAGTTCGATTAGGGTAAAACCAGATTGTGCTTTTTTCATGATATTTCTCCAATGGAGTTAAGTTATATAAATGGTCAGGTTCCAGGTGGTGGCGGTAGCCACTGTTACTATGAACCTTCGCATCCTTGCGACACCCGGGAAGGCTGACCATTTTAATTTGAGCCCGGCGGATGTTTGTTTCCTGGAAGATATAGTGCAGGTAGTGTGCCAATATCTTCGAACATCCATTTTTACGGCGGTATGGGGGTAAACTTTACCTTTTATTCTGTTTTTTTATGGTTTTAGGAATAAGAGTTGCATCCTTGGTAGGAAGACAGCTTGGATAAGGGTATGAGAGGTGCCAGCCAGGGACACAATGTGACGTAAATTGTCACTTTGGTTTTTGAGGTATGGGTATTAGGACTCATCAAGCCCTAGCTTTTCTAACCGATAACGCAGGGCGCGGAAGCTAATCCCGAGTTTTTTGGCTGCTGCTGTGCGGTTCCATCGGGTCTCTTCCAGGGCTTTGATGATGGCCTGTTTTTCGATATCACCCAGATACTCTTCCAGCGGCTGGTCTGGATTACATTCTCCTTCTTCTATATAGGCTTCTGGTAGCTGGAGGTCTTCCAGTGTTACCTGATTCTCTTCGCATAGGGTTACAGCGCGTTCCAGTGTGTTTTCCAGCTCTCTGATGTTTCCGGGAAAGCAGTAGTTGCAGAGCGCCTCCATGGCAGATGCGTCGATTTCTATTTTGGGCAAGCTGTTTTTTTCAGCTAACTGAGTGAGTACATGCTCTGCCAAGAGCTTTATATCCCCTGTGCGTTCACGTAGAGCGGGGATATGCAGCTCAATAACGTTGATGCGATAGAAGAGATCCTGGCGAAATTCATTTTTGTTTACCAGTTTGGCTAGGTCTTTGTGTGTGGCACTGAGAATACGGACATCGATAGAGCTCTCTTGCTGGGCGCCAATAGGGCGGATTGATTTCTCCTGAATGGCACGCAGTAGTTTGACCTGCATAGAGAGAGGCAGATCTGCCACTTCATCTAAAAACAGAGTTCCGCCATTGGCAGCCTGGAATAGCCCCTCTTTGTCTGAGGTAGCACCGGTAAAACTGCCTTTCATATGGCCAAAAAATTCGCTTTCCATCAGTTCGGGGGGGATGGCACCACAGTTAACGGCAACAAAATTGCCCTCTGCCCGAGGCCCTTGGGCATGAATCAGGCGTGCAGCCAACTCTTTACCCGTGCCTGATTCACCACTTATATATACGGGTGCCTGGCTGCGCGCGAGTTTGGCAACCATAGTACGGATGCTCTCAATAGCTGGGGATTGGCCAAGTAGTGTGGTGCCAGTTGCTGTTGTAACCGGTGGCTGTGGTTGAGCTGGTTTTGGCTGACGAAGTTTCAGTGCTGCCTCAACCAACCGGCGGAGCATCTGCAGATCTACTGGTTTTGAGACGAAGTCAAAGGCCCCCGCTTTAAGGGCTAGAACAGCTGATTCCATATTGCCGTGGGCTGTGATCATGGCTACGGGTAGCTCAGGATAATTATTGTTGATGTGCTCCACCAGCTCGATACCGCTCCCATCAGGCAGGCGCATGTCGGTGAGGCAGAGGTCAAAATGTTCCTCTTTCAGTAGCGTATAGGTCTGAGCAAGATCGGCGGCTGATCTTGTAGTGATATCCATACGGCCGAGGGTAATCTCCAGTAGTTCACGGATATCGGGTTCATCATCAACAATAAGTGCAATAGGGTTTGTCACGCGTTAAATACCTTCTTTCTTAGTCTGGGAAAGCTCATTCGGAAGCAGCTGCCACCGTCGGGATTAGGGATATACTCAAGGCGCGCCCGGTTGGATTCGCTTAGCTCTTTGGCAATATACAGACCCAGTCCAGTTCCTGTGTTTCGAGTGGTGAAAAAGGGCTCGAAAATCTGACGGCCCGTTTCACTGTCAATGCCGGGGCCGTTATCAATGACACTAATATAGGGGCCGCCAGATTCGGCAGTTATACCACCTTTGATGCAAAGGTGGAGCTGATTGAAATCCTGATGAAAATGGGTGATTGCATTCTCCAGCAGGCTAATGAGTACCTGGCGCAGTTGGCTGGGATCGACTCGGATGTAAGTCTCTTTCGGGTTGACTTGTACGGTGAGATTTTCTGGCGCAAGATTTTTATCAAGCCGAACCTCCCCGACCAGCTCCTCCAGAAAAGTGGATAGCTCGATCTCTTGTGGCTGGGTGCGGTTTCTACGTGATAGTTGCAGCACATTCTCGATGATGTCATTTACCCGAAGTGAATTATTGCGGATGATCTCAGTCAGTCGCTTGTCTCCACTTTCAAGTGTAGGTGATTCCTCTAACAGTTGGCCCGCATGGCTGATGGCACCGAGAGGATTGCGGATTTCGTGTGCAATACTGGCGGTCAACCGTCCCAGTGAGGCCAGTTTCATCTGCTGTAGCTGCTCTGCCACCAGGGCGTAATCCTCGAGAAATATTAGGGTGCCAATCGTCTCCTTTCCTCCAAGAGGGATAAAATTGGCCTGTAGGTCACGCCCCTCGGTGGCGGCCCTAAATGTCTGCCTTTCATGGTTGGGGTTTTGTTGCCAGTCATGGAGCTGGTTGGCGAGTGCCTGGCAGAGCTTTGCCAATGGCTGCTCCTGCTCTACATCGGGTATGCCCAGCAGATTCCAGGCGGCTTCGTTTTTCAACCGGATATGGCCGGTATCATCGGTAATGATGATGCCGGTTTGCATATGCTGAATGATGTATTCGTTGAGCTGGGCCATATTTGCCAAATCCAGCTCACGCTGGCTGGCCAGCTGCTCACTCGCCAATAAGCGCCTGTGCAGTAAATCTGCCAGGAGCGCCATGGCAAAAAAAGAGGCGCCAAGCAGCCCGGCTTGGGGGTAGGCGCTGGCTGGGGTGTAATGATAAAACTGGGTAAAAAGTTGTTCGCCCAGTGTGGCAATGGTGGCTATTGCAGCATAAAACAGTGTGGTGTGCTGACGTATAGTAAGGCTGCCAGCAGCAATGGAGGCTACAAGCAGCATGCCCAGTCCGGTCTCTGCGCCGCCGCTGGCATGCGTCAGTAGTGTGACTGCTGCAATATCGGTAAAGACTGCAAAATCAGTTTGATGCTCATAAGAGAGAGGTTTGAGTACAAGGACTACTCCACTGGTTAGCACCAATATGAAGTAGCATGCAGCCACATATGAATAGAGTTCGGGATTGTGGCTGCCCAGCATGTCAGGCGGCAGGCTAAAGAAAAATAGGACAGCAAAAATGCTGGATAGTAGCAGCCGATAGATAAAAAACAGTCTCAGCAAATCCTTTGGGTGAGTTTGTCCCAACTGCTGTGGCTTTTTAGTTCTGCTGTTTGTGGTTGGCCTAGTTGGCATGATCTGTTGTGGTTTTGATATTGTGCCAAAGGTAGCTCTTTAAATCAGAATAGCATCATTTTTATGTTTCGAGACATATGCAGCGTTAAAAGTGCTTTGTACGGTTTTGATGCATTCTCCCCAGTGATTGCGCGGTGAATTGGTTGTTTTTATATTGATCTGTCATGTTGGGCTGAGGCAAAGTGAAGGGCAGATGATTGCAGCAGTTGAGGATAAGGCAGGCACGCCTCAGTGCATGCTGCTAAAATGACTGCATCAGAGAATACTATTGGAGTTGAAAGGCAATGAAAAAAGTTGATGCGATTATTAAACCCTTCAAACTTGATGATGTGCGCGAGGCGCTATCGGCTGTTGGCATTACAGGCATGACAGCGACGGAGGTTAAGGGCTTCGGGCGTCAAAAAGGACATACCGAACTCTATCGTGGCGCAGAGTATGTGGTGGATTTTCTGCCTAAAATCAAGATTGAGATTGTGATCAATGACGATCAGGTGGATGAGTGCATCGATGCAATAACCGCAGCGGCACGCACCGGCAAGATTGGTGATGGCAAAATATTTGTAACGCCGGTTGAGAAGGTTCTCCGCATCAGAACCGGTGAAGAGAATGAGACGGCTGTTTAATTGACACTAAATACTTCGAGACTTTTGCACGAACCAGCAGTAAACCAGCAAAATAGCTGGGGTTAGATAGCAGCCTATGAGGTAAAATATAGCCTGTAAATCAGATAGAGATTATATACACAACATGGCCTGGAAGAACCTCAAACAAAGAAGCCTCGGTGATGCAATGCTGATTGATCATGAAGCATTGAAAGAGCTTGATGATGTCCATGAATTAATTGATTGGTCTCGCCTGGAGCAATTACTTTCAGACATTCATTCCAGCACCAAAGGTGAAAAAGCCTGGCCACCAATCATAATGCTCAAAGCCCTATTGTTACAAAGCTGGTACACACTCAGTGATCCAGCATTGGAAAAACAACTGGCTAGAGATCTTCTATTCAGACGGTTCGTGGGCTTGGACATCTCAGAGTCAGTTCCTGACCACAGTACCTTTTGGCGTTTTCGCCAACAGCTTGAAAAGCGATCACTGATGGAAGCGTTGCTCAAAGAGATTAACGAGCAGCTCATTCAGCAAGGTCTTTACATCAAAGCGGGCACAGTCAGTATTGTTGATGCCAGTGTGATCGAAGCAAAGCAGTGTCGCCCCAACAAAAACAAGGCAGGAAATTGCACCCAGGATCCAGAAGCAGACTGGAACGTTAAAGCAGGCTCTGATGGCAGACGTAAAAGCACCTATGGTTTCAAGGCCCATATGAATGTGGATGAAGATGGCTTTATCAAAGCGACTGACTTTACCTCAGGTAGCGTGCACGACTCGAATTGCTTTACTGGTCTGTTAGATGGCGATGAATCGTCTGTTTATGCAGACAGCGCTTATTGCAGCAAGAAGCACAATGACTGGCTATCGGAAAAAGGAATAAACAATAGGCTGACAAGGCGAGCCTACCGAAATCGTCCTTTAACACCAAAAGACAAAACCTTTAACCAACTTCATTCAGGTGTTCGCAGTACCGTTGAACGTGTCTTTGGCGTGCTGAAACAGCATTATGGAATGGCCAAAGCACGTTACCTGGGCCTGAACCGTAACCGCACACGTTTTGAATTGATGTGTGTGGCACACAACATCAAACGTGGCAGATCAATTCAGCAGGCAAGTTATGCCTAAAAAATGGGAATAAGGGGGAATAGGCGCCATTTTTGCGGAAACAGGCCGATTATTGCTGTTTTTAAGCAACATAAAAGCTGAAAATTCATTGCCCAGAATTTAACTGGCTGTGCGTACTGATCATGCAAAGGTCTCACTTCAATTTAATAGAGACTAGCCACAGTGATCTCTAGCTGTGGCTAGTTTTCATCCAGCTCAAGATATTCCCAAACCTTAATGGTTAATGGTGCTGAATCAGCATCCTTTTCATCAAGGTAATCAAATGCACCCTTGGCTTCATTGGCGGCAAGTACGCGACGGGCATCGGCAGACAGCTTGCCCAGCCCTAGTTTATCGTAGGCTTCAGCCATGGTCTGTAGCGCCTCTCTAACAGCAGGCGAACGCTGGTAGTTCTCAACGACATAAACGCAACGATTGGCTGCGGCAAGATAAGCGCCGCGATCCAGATAGTAATTAGCAACGTGAACTTCATGTTTGGCGATGTTGTTGCGTAGATAGAGCAGCCGTTTGCGGGCATCCTGGCTGTACTTGCTACCTGGAAATTTGCGCACCAATTCTGAGAAATCGTCAAATGAATCCATCGCGGCACCGGCATCGCGCTGGGAGACATCGGTGGGGACAAAACGGTCGATGAACCCCATGCTGCGATTGAAGTTAACGATACCCTTCATATAGTAAGCGTAGTCAACGTGTGCGCTGCGCGGATGGAGCTTTATGAAGCGATCCAGTGCGGCGAGTGCAGATTCCGGTTCGTCGTATTGATAATAGGCGTAAGCGACATCGAGCTGAGCCTGGGTGGCATAACGGCCAAATGGGTAGCGGGCTTCCAGCTTCTCGTAGTACTCAATGGCCAGCTCGTAATCCCGGTCTTTCATAGCTGCTGAAGCTTCAGCATAAAATTTGCTGGCGCTCCAGTTGCGTGTTTTATCCTCCTCTTTTGGTAGCCAGGAGCAGGCAGAGAGCAGGGATATTGCCAGGAGTAGACACAGGGTGCGGATAGTGGCCATGGTGTTGTCTATATTTAGATTTGCTGAAAAACAGGCCCGTGAGTATACCTTAAAGCACTAAAACAGACACGGTGACATTCTCTTTCGCGGGTTATAATTCAGCATCATTTTTTTAATAAGGCCGGGTCGTGACTATTCAAATCAAACAGCTTTGTGCGCAAATTGAGCCAGAACAGTCTGGGCAGCGCCTTGATCAGGCCTTGGCGCAGCTATTTCCGGATTACTCTCGCAGTCGCCTCCAGCAATGGGTGAAAGAGGGATTGGTCAAGGTTGATGGCCGAGCATGTCGCTCGCGAGACAAAGTGCTGGGTGGTGAGAAGGTTGAGCTTGAGGCCCGGCTGGAAGAGCAGGTCGAGTGCAATCCACAATCCATCCCGTTGGATCTGGTCTTTGAAGATGAGCATCTGTTGGTGATCAATAAACCGGCCGGTCTTGTGGTTCACCCGGCAGTGGGTAATAGGGATGGTACTCTGCAAAATGCGCTATTAAATCATGACCCCAATCTGATTCAATTGCCCCGAGCAGGCATTGTGCATCGCCTGGATAAAGAGACCAGTGGCCTGCTGGTGGTGGCTCGTACGCCGATGGCACACAAAACCCTGGTTGAGCAGTTGCAGGCGCGAGAGGTAAAGCGTGAATACCGGGCCGTCGCCAAGGGCGTGCTGGTGGCGGGAGGTACAGTTGATGCCCCCATTGGCCGACACCCTGTGCATCGAGTTAAGCAGGCCGTGGTGCCAGGCGGCAAGCCTGCCATCACTCACTATCGTGTGTTAGAGCGCTTTGCCCATCATAGTTACCTGCGCGTTAACCTGGAGACAGGGCGAACCCATCAGATCCGCGTCCATATGGCGCACATCAAGCATGCTTTGGTCGGCGATCCTGTCTATGGTGGACGGTTGCAGATGCCAGCGGGTGCCTCCCCTGAACTGCAACAGGCACTGCGTAAATTTAGACGCCAGGCCCTACATGCCCGCCGTTTGGGGTTAAATCACCCTGCAACGGGTGACTGGGTTGAGTGGGAAGTGCCCGTGCCACAAGATATGGCTGAACTGCTAGAGGTGTTGCGGGCGGACGTGGATTGATGACAGAACTCTGCGGCTGGATTGAACCCAACTGGCCAGCGCCGCCTGGCATCCGGGCGCTAACCACCATCCGCAAAGGCGGCTATAGCCAGCAGCCCTTTGATGGCCTGAATCTGGGTGATCATGTGGGTGATGATCCAACAACTGTGATTCGCAATAGGCAGCTGCTTTACCAATCCCTAAATCTGCCCTCTGTGCCGACCTGGCTAACCCAAGTGCATGGTGCTGATGTAATCGAAGCGAGTGTTGCGCCAGAGGGCTGGGAGGCCGATGCGCTGTTTGCACGCACCCCTGGCCAGGTTTGCGCCGTACTTACAGCGGACTGCCTGCCTTTGCTACTGTGCAACCGAGCTGGTGATCGGGTGGCCGCGGTGCATGCGGGTTGGCGAGGTTTGGCTGCCGGTGTGATTGAGACGACACTGAATCGACTTGCTGTTCCTGGTGATGAGATTATGGCCTGGCTAGGCCCCGCCATTGGGCCTGAATGTTTTGAGGTTGGTGCAGAGGTGCGTGATTGCTTTCTTCAGCATGACCCTAAAACTGAGGCTGCTTTTAAAGAAAATAGAGCAGACCACTGGCTGGCTGATATCTACCAGCTCGCCCGGCTACGCTTAAAAGCCTGTGGCGTGACTGCAGTGTGGGGTGGTGAGCACTGTACAGTCACAGATACAGAGCGATTCTACTCCTATCGCCGGGATGGCCGAACGGGGCGTATGGCCACATTGATTTGGTTTGATTTGTAGGTTGAGGATTAAAAAAGATGAATAACTGGAAAATGGTAACACTGGTAGGTGAAGACCAGCCTGGCATTGTGGCGCGAACTACGGATGCTCTCTATCAAAACGGTTTGGCTCTGGGTGAGACCTCAATGATGCGGCTGGGTGGCAATTTCAGCATGATGATGATGGTGTCGGGTGAGGGTGATTTGAATGCAGTGCTAGCGCCTGTTGCTGAAGAGCTGAAGCTGCGTGTGCATGTGGATGATATCGCTGGACGATTGCATCAACACATTGCACCCAATATTCAGATTCGAGTGATGGGGGCAGATCAACCGGGCATCGTGGCCAAGGTTACAGGGGCATTGGCGGCGTCTGGCTTTAATATTCTTGAGTTGGAATCTGATGTGGCGGGAACTGCGCAAGACCCTGTTTATATCATGACAATCCAGGGTGTTTCTGAGAAGGCAGTGGAGGAGCTGCAACAGGCAGTTGATGGATTGGGTGAAGAGGGGGTTGATGTGACCATTTCGGCTATTGAAACCTTGTTTGCTTAATTATGGCCATACTTGAAATCCTTAAAATTCCAGATCCGCGATTAAAAGAGGTATCTGAGCCGGTTGAACAGTTTGATGATGCCTTGCATGCTTTTATTGCAGATCTGGAAGAGACCCGGCAGGTTGGCCCAGCAGCCGTTGGTATTGCTGCTCCCCAGGTGGGGCATTTTCAGCGGATTATAATTCTTGATTGTTCACAAACCCGTAAGCCGATCTCCAACCATGGTCATCTGATTTTGGTGAATCCTGAAATCACTCATTGGGATGGTTTTGAATTAGGGAGGGAGGGGTGCCTCTCTGTGCCGGACTATACGGGCAATGTGATTCGCGCTGAACGCATCAAACTGGTGGCGCAGGATCTTGAAGGTGAGTCTCATGAATATGAGATGGAAGGTTTTGAGGCGCGAGCATTGCAGCATGAGGTTGACCATCTGGATGGACTGCTATTTCTTGATAGGGTAGTTAGCCGTCGAACTGACCTGTTTCAGCGCAAGGTTTACCAAAAAGGTGGAAAGAAAAAATAATCCGCTGAAGCTGTCACAGCTATACCTGTCATTGCCGTAACACTTGAATTCCAGCTACATACCCCCAAACTTAAACCCATAACCTCAGTTTTTGGAGTATGTAGTTATGCGTATGGAACGATTGACCAGTAAATTCCAATTGGCCCTGGCTGATGCACAAAGCCTTGCCGTCGGGCGTGATCATCAATTTATAGAACCTACCCACCTGATGTTGGCGTTGCTGGATCAGGAGGGCGGGACAGTCCGCCATTTGTTGACCCAGGCTGATGTCAATATCAACCAGCTTCGTACAGGCCTGCATCAGGCACTGGATAGATTATCAAGTGTTGAAAATGCCATGGGTGACTTGCATATCTCCAATGAGTTAAGTCGTCTGTTAAACCAGTGTGACAAACTGGCACAGAAGCGTAAGGATCAATACATATCCAGTGAACTCTTTGTACTGGCTGCTGTTGAAGGGCAGGGCGAGTTGAGTGAGCTGTTGCGATCTACAGGGGCAACCAAGCGTGCCATTGAGGAGAATATTGAAATGCTACGCGGTGGTCAGAAGGTCGATGATCCCAATGCTGAGGATCAACGCCAGGCACTGGAAAAATATACAATTGACCTGACTGAGCGTGCTGAACAGGGCAAGTTGGATCCAGTGATCGGGCGTGATGATGAAATTCGTCGCACCATTCAAGTACTGCAGCGCCGCACCAAAAATAATCCTGTGTTGATTGGTGAGCCGGGCGTAGGCAAGACAGCCATTGTTGAAGGCCTGGCGCAGCGCATCATTAATGGTGAAGTGCCAGAGGGGCTGAAAAACCGTCGTCTGCTCTCATTGGATATGGGCGCACTTATTGCGGGTGCAAAGTTCCGGGGTGAGTTTGAAGAGCGCTTGAAAGCGGTGCTGAATGATCTTTCTAAACAGGAAGGGCGGGTCATCCTCTTCATTGATGAGCTGCACACGATGGTCGGTGCAGGTAAGGCTGAAGGCTCGATGGATGCCGGCAATATGTTGAAACCTGCACTGGCGCGCGGTGAATTGCATTGTGTCGGTGCGACCACGTTGGATGAGTATCGCCAGTATCTGGAGAAGGATGCTGCGTTGGAGCGGCGTTTTCAGAAGGTATTGGTGGATGAACCCTCAGTGGAAGATACCATCGCCATACTGCGTGGTCTCAAAGAGCGCTATGAACTGCACCATGGGGTGGATATTACTGATCCTGCAATTGTAGCGGCTGCCACACTTTCCCACCGTTATATTACTGACCGTCAGCTGCCCGATAAGGCGATTGATCTGATCGACGAGGCGGCCTCGTTGATTCGCATGGAGATTGATTCCATGCCAGAGGAGATGGATCGCTTGGAGCGGCGTCTGATACAACTCAAGATAGAGCACGAGGCGTTAAAAAAGGAGAAGGATGAAGGCTCCAAACGTCGGCGGCAAGATCTTGAAGAGCAGATCGAAAAACTGGGTCGGGAGTTTTCAGACCTGGATGAGGTCTGGAAATCTGAAAAGGCTGCCTTGCAGGGTACAACCCATATCAAAGAGGATCTGGAACGAGCCCGAACAGAGCTGGAAACGGCAAGGCGGGCGGGTGATTTGTCACGTATGTCAGAGCTTCAATATGGCCGTATTCCAGAGTTAGTGAAACAACTGGATATGGCAGCCCAGGCTGAGATGCATGAGATGAAGCTACTGCGAAATAATGTCACGGAAGAGGAGATCGCAGAGGTTGTCTCTAAATGGACGGGCATTCCTGTCTCAAAGATGCTGGAGGGCGAGCGTGAAAAATTGCTTCAAATGGAAACAAATCTGAGAAAAAGAGTGATTGGACAGGAGGAGGGTATACGTGCCGTAAGTGATGCCATTCGTCGTTCGCGTGCTGGGCTATCTGATCCTGATCAACCCAATGGTTCTTTCCTCTTTCTGGGGCCAACCGGTGTAGGCAAGACTGAGCTGTGTAAGGCCTTGGCGGAATTTCTGTTTGATACAGAAGAGGCAATGGTGCGGATTGATATGTCAGAGTTTATGGAAAAACACTCGGTAGCCCGGTTAATCGGTGCTCCCCCAGGTTATGTTGGCTATGAAGAGGGGGGGCATTTGACTGAGCTGGTTCGCCGCCGCCCCTATTCAGTTATTTTGTTGGATGAGGTTGAGAAGGCGCATCCAGATGTATTCAATGTGCTGTTGCAGGTGCTGGATGATGGACGCTTGACTGATGGTCAGGGACGCACAGTGGATTTTCGCAATACCGTTATTGTAATGACATCAAATCTTGGCTCTGATGTGATTCAGCAGATGATGAGTGGCGTGACTGCGGGCGATACTGAATCACATTATGCTGAGATCAAAGGAGCAGTGATGGAGGTTGTTGCCCAGCACTTTAGGCCTGAGTTCATTAATCGGCTGGATGAGATTGTGGTATTCCATTCTCTGGGGGGAGAGCAGATTCGAGCTATAGCTAAGATTCAGATTCGCTACCTGAGAGAACGATTGGTAGACCAAGGTATGGATCTGAAACTTTCAGAGGCTGCTTTGGATCATTTGGGGGAAGCAGGTTTTGATCCTGTCTATGGTGCAAGACCGCTTAAACGCGCCATTCGTCAAAAACTGGAGAATCCCCTGGCTCAGGAGATATTGTCTGGGCGGTTTGCGACAGATGATGTTATTGAAGTGGATGTAGGTGCGAACGGCCTTGTTTTCACACGGGTGTCCTAATACCTGTTTTTTCCATTAACAAATAGGGGGGGCACCCCATTTTTTGCTCCCAGTGGCTACTTGTCTGTTGTCACTGCCATTTCTTGTCTCATAGATTACTTAGACTATATATCTAAAGAATACCTATCTGAAGACGATAACGATGTTGTCTGTTAATCAGAATGGTGGGGTGTGCTTGTCTGCAAAAAAGCATACTTCAGATATTTGGTTGTGTGGTTTATGCACAGTAATTTTTCATAACCCAAGAAAATAGGGAGGCTTTTTTTGGGTGGAGTTAACTCACTGGCGTGAAAAGTCTAAGAATAAATATCCTTACCCCTGGAATCAGGCTGATTGCAGTCCTTGCAATCCTATTGGCGCTTTCTGTGGCCATGATTGGCCTTAAAATTTCCGATGAGTACGAGTTAAGTGCAGATGCAGAGCATTTGGGGCTGGCTAATAGTATTGCCGATCACTTAAATGTGGCAGCTATGCTTCAGGCTCAGGCGCGTGGTCTTGGTGCAACCTTAATTGGTAGTAAGACTCGATCACAAAAAATGGTAAGCAGTTTTATTGCAATGAGTGAACAGGCTGATCAGGAGATAGCATCGGCCATACAGCAGAGTGAAATACTGCTTTCAGAGCATGATAACAACCCTATATGTTTACAAAATCTGGAACAGCTTAAAGTGCTGAATAAAGAGCTAGGGGTTTTCCGTAAACAATTACTCGAAGAGGGCGCTGATCTTCAAGAGTGGATGACAATAGTAGCTCGTAATATAGAGCAGGCCTATAGGCTGCGTACGGTGGTTTTTACTCCCGCAAATCAACGTGAGGCACTATTGTTCTACAACAATGTTATTCGTGCTAACGCAGCAAGTTTGGCAGAGTATGCAGGCCGGGAAAGAGCATTGCTGGGGCATCATATTGCGGCAGGTAAATCTATTGATGATAAGACGCTCAAGACTTTGGAATCCTACCGGGCAATTGTTGATATGTTGTCCAATGAGATTGTTTTTATCAGAGGGTTGCCCGGCATGCCGGATGCTTTGGTGCGGGTGATTGAAACATATGAGCATAAGTTTCTTGGTGAATATCAGAAGTTGAGAGAAGAGGTATATCAGCGTAACAGTGCACACAGGAAGGCTGAAAAGGATCTTATATCAAAATTAGTTTTAGAGGCGAATATCATAGAGGAGAGCGTTAGAGCTGCATTTAATGAGTTTATGCTGATCAGCTCAGAATACTCTATCTTGCAAGTGGGTAAGGCGTGGATGCTGGGTAGTGCAAATGAAATTGCAAGAGCTCAACAGATTGTTGAGCGTCATTTTGTAGCATTTGGAAAAAGAAATAAGCAAGATATAAAATTAAGAATTATTGATGAAATAGGGCAGGAACGGGTAAAAATTGAGATTGAGAAAGGCGTCTTAAAAATAATACCGGGTGCTGAATTGCAAAATAAATCTGGAAAACCATATTTTCAAAATTCTATTACTTTGCAGCCGAATAACATTTATGTGTCGCCTTTTGATCTAAATATGGAGTGGGATGAAGTTGAACGGCCTTTTAAGCCTGTAATGAGGCTTGCAACTCCAATCTATTATAATCAAGAAGTGAACGGGGTGGTTGTTGCCAGTTTTAATCCTTTAGATAGAGTGCTGAATAAAGGTTATATAGAAAGAGCTGACTTTAGTAACCGTTTTTTGGTAAATAAAGAGGGCTTTTTTTTGAATCATGCCGAGCCTGATAAAAAATGGGGCATGATGCCACAGCTCAAGCGTGATCGGTTTAATATTAAGAATGAGATGCCAGCGTTTGCGGAAGGAATATTATCGGGTAGAGAAGGGGTTGGAGTAAAACCCTGGGGAGGCATGCATGTTTGGCATCCTATACATTATAACCCGCTAAACAGCGATGATTATTGGGTACTGGTTGCTGCTACTGATAGGGTTGGATACCCTGTGAATGGTTCAGAATGGTATAGGCGAGCTACTGAAGGAATTCAAAGTGCAATGGCTATATCAACTGTTGTCGGTACTTTGTCTGCAAAGGCGGCACGTGATGTTATCGCAAATTCTGCCCAATCAGTTTCTATGCAATATTATATGTTGGCGATTGCGATTATGGCATTTGGATTTATAACCGCAATGGTTAGATTAAGCCAGCGGGCAGCGATGGAGTTGCAGCAATCAAAGAATGAGGCCGAAAAGGCCAATAAAGCAAAATCTGACTTCTTATCCAGCATGAGCCATGAATTGCGAACGCCCATGAATGCGATATTGGGGTTTTCACAGCTCCTGGCATCTGATCCAGATGACCCACTATCAAAAAATCAAAAAGAAAATGTAGATTATATTAAAAATGCAGGCCAGCATTTATTGCAGCTTATCAATCAAGTATTAGAGCTTTCAAAGATTGAGGCTGGCAA
>Ga0316190_10000422_pt1 | contig 28950 bp, 21 predicted proteins | sample Eddworburrow2_MG_FD_204929 | JGI IMG/M metagenome (GOLD analysis project Ga0316190, IMG submission 204929) | Coastal sediment microbial communities from Maine, United States - Eddy worm burrow 2 | ecosystem: Environmental > Aquatic > Marine > Coastal > Sediment | place: USA: Maine | collected... | reverse complement strand
TCATCGCCTGCGGCTTCACCTGCAACAGGCTGTCTAAATAGAAATGATCGAGAAAATTGGGCGATTGTCCGGCCGGGCTGACCCCCTCCCTGATAGCCCATCGAGCCTGACTTTCCAATACCAGTAAAAGGGATTGATCCAGAGCCACCTTCAATTGCAGGGTGGGCCAGATGGCCTCGATTTTCCCCATGCCAATCCCCAGATATCTGGCGGTAATAGTCATCGCGTCTGCGGGATTGCGCATGGCATAATCCTCGGCCGACATCAGGGCTTGCAACACTGCGGGAAGCACATGCGGCCGCTGTGCAATCAATTGACTCGAAGCAACCACCAGTTCCGCCTGCCTGTAGATGCCGGGAGCTTCAAAGACGACGGCATTGCCCTGCAACAAAGCCCTGGCTTCGCTGATATAAGGCTCGCGCATCGCAAAGGCATCGATGCTTCCAGCTGCCAGCGCTGGCGCAAGCTCTTCGGCCGTCATGAAGCTTATTGCCACATCATCCCCTGCGATGCCATGTTCGAGCAGAAAGAGATGCAGGAAATAGTGCACCGCCGATGCACGCTGGGTTGCGATGCGTTTGCCTTTGAGATCGGATGGAGCCGCTATGCCCGCATCCCTGCGGGCCACGATCCGATTAACATTATCTGCATTGAAGATGCTGGCGATTATTCTGAAGTCCTGTCCATCCAGTGCGGCAATGGCGGCAGGCATATCGGCAGTTGTAGCGATCTCCACCTCACCGGCGAACAAGCCATCGACCAGGGCGCGCTTGCCGCTCGGATATTGCTTGACCGTGACATCAAGCCCCTGGGCAGCAAAATACCCTTGATTGATTGCAATCATGGTGAGGGCGTCCGAGGGCTGCATAGCCAAACCCAGGGTGATCGATTCCAGAGGCCCGGCAGATTCGCCCGGTTGCTGCGCAGCCTTTCCCATCCACAGATATACGGCAATCAATCCGGCTGCCACGATCAAGACAGCCGCCGTCAGCAATCCATGCTCCTTAAGCCGGCGCACTGTTTTTCTCCAATCGCCTGGGAATGCGCAGAGTAAAGGTGCTTCCCTTGCCCGGTGTGCTGTCTACCGAAATCCTGCCTTGCAGCGTGGCAGTGCAAATCTTGTGCGTCAGATACAGCCCCAGACCTGTGCCACCGGCCTTGATACGCAAAGGGGAGTCCAGCCGTTCAAATGCCTCGAACAGTCTGGGCATATCCGCTTGCGCAATACCAATGCCTGTATCGCTGACCGCAATGTCCACATCATCGCCGTTCTCCTGAATCGAAACCGTTATGCCACCGAGTTCGGTAAACTTCACGGCATTGCTCATCAGATTCAGAAGGCACTGCAACAGTCTTTGCCTGTCCGTGTAAAGGAGGATCTCACCCGTCGGCATGGCAACATCGAAGCTAAGCTTTTTCTTTTCCGCCTGAGCTTGAATATCACCCATTGCTTCATCAACCACATCCTGCAGGCTGAACTCGACAGGAAACAGCTCAATACGCCCGGCCTCAACCTTGGAAATATCGATCACATCGCTAATCAGCGATAACAGATGCTTCCCCGCCTTATAGACCCTTTGTAATTGATCCCGCTGGGTGTCATTCAGTTCCCCGTTTATGCCTTCAAGGGTGATGCTGGTAAAGCCGATAATGGAATTCAGCGGGGTACGCAATTCGTGCGACATCGAAGCGATAAACATGGATTTCAGCTTATCCAGTTCCAGTAACTGCACATTTTCCCTTTCCAGGGCTTCAGCTTTTTTACGCTCGGTGATATCGCGCCAGGCAGAGCGGCTGTACAGGATCTTCCCCTGAGCATCGCGAACGGCGGAGACTTTGATCATCACATCGATCTTGCTGCCATCCCTCCTTTTCAGCTGCAACTCTCTGTTGCCTACCTCGCCGGTATCCACGAATAGCCGGTAGACTTCCTCAACCTCGGCCATGCAGTCTGGGTGATACATCTCAAAGATGGGGTGGCCGAGCACCTCTTCTCTGCTATAGCCCAGTGTTGTGAGCAAGGTGTTGTTGCAATCTTTTATCTTCGCTGTGTCTGCATCCACAGAGACAAACATGTCCGGCGCATTGTCGTAGAGATCGCGATACTTGGCGGCGATTTTCTCCAGTTGCGCGTTGTGTTGCCGCATCTCTATTGCCATTTTCCATTTTTTCACCAAAGCACTGGCGGCCTGGCGAACCTCAATGGCTTCAAACGGTTTTTTCAGAATGAAATACTGATCGGAGAATTTCAATGCCTCCGACATCTGATTAAAATCGTAATCGGCATAAGCTGTGATCACCGCAACCTGAATATCCGGATCCATCTCCCATAGCCGCTGAATGGTTTCAATGCCGTCCATGCCGGGTGGCATACGTACATCGACAAAGGCAAGCGCGTATGGGTTCCCCTCCTTGACCGCTTTGCCGACCATGGCAAGCGCTTCATCCCCCTGATAGGCACTGTCCACCTCATAGGTTTGTTGGGCGATACTTTCCGGTCGGCCGAAGAGATCGGCTGCCAGCGAATCGGATTTTCTTCCGGGGTTGTCAGCCAAAAGAACGCTGCGGATATCCTCGTGGATGGCAGGTGTGTCATCAATGATAATGATTCGCCCGTCCATGCTCATTGATGCATCTCCTTTACAAACTTCTCATCCAGCTTCAATTGTAGATGAAATACAGCCCCCTTGCCTTTTCCCCGGCTGGTAAGGCTTAGCTTGCCGCCCATCTCCTTCGCCATATTGGCTGCACTATGCAGGCCGAAACCGGAGTGATTGGCTTTGCTTGAAAAACCATGGGAGAATACTCTGTCCTGCACCTCGGCTGCGATGCCGATGCCATTATCCTCAACTTCGCAGCAAAGCATCCCCTGCTGCAAACTTAGTCTCAATATCAGGCGCTTCTGCTGCTCCTGACTCTCGGCCAGGGCATCGATGGCATTGCTCACCAGATTCTGAATGATCTGTAGCAGTTTGTGTTTCTGCACCGGTACGGGCCTGAGTTCGCCATAATCGCGTTCAAGCTCAATACCCAGCTTCTCCATGCGCTCGGAAAACAGGGCAAGCACCGTTTCCACAAGCCACTCAAGATCGGCGAGCTCCAACAGATCATGCGCATCGGTCGAATCGTTCTGCGAGCTAATCATCTGCCGTAAATGTTCAATGTGTTCGCCCAGCAAGCGCAGTTCGCCAAGCAGTGTCTCCCTCTCGGCTGACATCGTTTCTGTCAACGCTTCGAAATAGGGAAGTAACTTTTTCCCCTGCGCATCATCAGCCATGAACGAGCCCAGTTCATCACGGTGTCCCTGCATCAGATGCACCACCTCAGCCAGACTGCAGGCCGCACTCTTGTCGATTCTCTCATGAATTTTCTGGCTGGTGATATTGATGCTGTTCAGGATATTGCCGGCATTATGCACAAGCTCTCTGGCCACCTCGCCCTTGCCTGCCAGATGGGAGAGATCGGTCAGGCGCTGAAAGGCCCGCGCATGGTCAATCGCCAGGGATGCGACGCCTGCCATGGAAAGCGCCAGATTGAGATAGTGCTGACGATATTCGGGAAACGCGATGTCGTCGATCAATATGATTCCCTGAGTCTCTTCGGCATGGCTCAGACGAACGAGAAAACCCGCATTCGAATCACTCCACACATAGCTCTCATTTCCTGCCAGAAACGACCGGAGCACTGAAGTATCGGCATCTGAGCCGGGGAGATAGGCTTTCCCCGCCTTCCCATCATGCACCGGAATATATTGCACATGCCCGGGGGCAAAGAGCATTGTAACCATCTCCACCAGGGCATCGATCACGGCAAATTCATTTTCCCGGCTGGTCAGTTTGCCGAGAATATCGGTCAACATGGCATATTCTGATTGCCTCTTTTCGACCCTGCTCAGTCTGGCTTGATCGGCTTGCAAACGGATATCCTGAACAAGACTGGTCAGCAACAGTCTAAAATAGCCCACACCAACATGGATCTTTTCAGTTGGCAGCTCCAGATACTCGCCCAGATCACGCAGTGCCGCCTCACTATCGGCTTGGCTGCCGGTATCAATCAGCACCAGCCGCGTAGCTGTCTCACGATAAAATTCTTTTGCCGTGGCGCGGTCAAAACCCATGACATGCTCGATCTGATTGCGCCATCCCTTCAACCAACCTGGTGAGAGCAGATGACAGCCCTGCGCATAATAATGATCCACAATCTCCGGCGGGCAGAAGAGATAGAAACACTGCTCAACAGGCCATGTCGTCAGGCGCTCGGCTGGCCACAGTGTGGCATCGAATGTGTGAAGGCAGCAGCCTCCGAGAATCAGCAGATGGTCTGTTTCAGCATCAGCCCCTGCCCTATCAATCAGCTCTTTCCATGCCACAGGGTGCTGACCGCAATGCGAGGGGAAAGGAATGATATCGTCAGCTTCAAGCCCCTCCATATCTTGCACAGCCATCTGTGCTTCGGGCGAAAAATAAGCGCATACAAAAAGCTTGATGCCGGACATCAGCTGACTCCGATCGGATAGCGTCCCCATTGGTGTACTGCATCGGAGATCGCCAGCAGCACCTCATCGGGAACCTGCCACGGTATCTCGCCATGATTGTCGGAAAGGATGAATCCGCCGCCCGGCCCTGCCTTGGCAATCGCCTCCTTCACCACGGCTTCGGCCTCGGCAGGAGTCCAGTTGCGCATCTCAATGGCATTCATATTGCCAAGCACGGTAAGCTTTCCCCGGCAGGCCGCCTTCATCTCAGCCAGATCCTCCATCACACTCGTACCAATCACGGCAGTGCCGGTTTGAGCGATATCATCAACGATCGGCAGGCAGTTTCCGGAGGCCATATGGGTAGCTGTCGGCCCCTTGATGCGGGCGATGGTCTGCTGCGCTATTTTAAAGCCTGTTTGCAGATACATATCCCTTGTGGTGATCGTGGTGGATGATACCGGATCGAAATAGCAGATGGCCGTCGCCCCCGCCTCAAGCTGGGCATTGGCCCATGCAACGCAAAAATCCTCATTGAGCTGCATCAGCCTGTCGAACATCTCCCTGTTCTCATACATCAGCCGTATATAGGCCGGAAAGCCCATCTGCATCACAGGTAGTGAGAAGGGTGATACCACCACACCGATGATCGGTGCCTCATCCTTTATTTCCGCCTTCAGAAGCTCTGTAGCCTTCAGCACCTTGGCCAGACACGCGGTGTCGTGAATATCCGGCACCTGCAGATCGCTGATCTGTTTCGGGTCTAGTACAATCGGGCGGCCAGCGTTGGGGGGCCCATCCTCGAAATAGATCACCTCGCCACCCCAGGCCTCCACCTCAATCGGGGTATAGAAAAAGCTGTAGATACAGTCATCCCGGTATTTCGCCCGCAGCTTCATCTGCCCTTCGGCGACATATTCCGCCTTGGAGAAATATTGCTCAATCGACAGACCCAGTTCCCTGGCACCATGCATGCTTAGCAGCAGGAATAGCGGCACCCGATCCGGCTCCTGATGGCCGAGCGTGGTCAGCACACGTTGCAGCGAAGTCATCGATTCACTACTCATGCCTCACCCCCTATGATCTTTGTAATAATATCACGGGCCTCCATGCCATCCATGCCCATGGCATCGGCTCCAACCTCCTGCCACAGCTTGTGATCGAAGCGAAACGGCGCGCCGCCGACAATCACCTTCACATCAAGCCCTTCCTCTCGCAAACGTTTTACCAGATCGCTAATAAGCAGGGCCGAGCGCAACATCAAAACAGAAACCAGGAGAATTTTTGTGCCATGTTGTTTGACCTTCTCGATAACATCTTCAACCTTGCAGCCGTGTCCGAATTCCTGCAATTCGTAACCGCTTGCGCGCAAGACCGAGTAGACAATCCTTTCACCGAGCACATGAAAATCCTCAAGCACCACGATGGCCATTTCCGGTTGTTTGATGCGATCAGGGTCGGCCGGCGGCATGATCAGGTCGATCATCTCTTCGCAGATGCTGCCGCTCATATAGATCTGGGCCAGCGCATAGGTGCCCTCTTCCCAGCCATGGCCGATTTTAACCAGCACAGGAACAGCCACCTCATTCACAAACTCGATGGCCCCCATGCTTTTCGCACCATCAAGTACTATCTCCCGGGCTGCCACCCGATCCAGAGACAACAACGCTTGCTCAAATTTCAGCCCAATATCCATGCCTGTCACCTCAAGCTATAAGCCTTATCCAAAGCCTGTCGCCAGCTTCACTGTTTTTTTCCTAGAACATCCTGAATTTGCTGCAACACTGTTGCCGGATCGATGGGTTTTTCGATATAGCCATCACAGCCTGCCCCAAGCAGTTTCTCTCGATCCCCTGTCATGGCAAACGAGGTCATGGCAATGATGGGAATAGAGCCATCGATTTCCGATGCTCTGATGCGTTTGAGCACCTCAAATCCATCAATGCCCGGCAACTGGATATCCAGAATGATCACATCCGGCCTGTGCTGCAGTGCCAAATCAACACCCTGTTCACCGGTTCTTGCCTCAATCAGATCGTAGGCACCTGACTTCAGGATAAAGGAAATCAAGGCCATATTGTCGTCGTTGTCTTCGATAATCAGTGCCGTTGTCATGGTTCAACCTCGCTTCTATTCCCAGTATAGCGCATACACCTCGCTCAGGCATAAATCCTTATGTCTGAGTATTGTTTATCTTCAGCCGTCTCGGGATTCGCAGAGTGAAAGTGCTGCCTTCGCCGAGAGTGCTCTTAACCGACACATTGCCCTGCAGCAGCGATGTGCAAATCTTTTGCGTCAGATACAGCCCCAGACCTGTGCCGCCAGTTTTGACGCGGAGATGTGTTTCGAGCCGTTCGAATGCCTCGAACAATTTGGGCATGTCAGATTGCGCAATACCGATACCTGTATCACTGACCGCGATTTCCACATCATCGCCGATTTCCTGAGCCGAGATTGTAATGCTGCCGCGTTCGGTAAACTTGACCGCATTACTCATAAAATTCAGTAGACACTGCAAAAGCCTTTGCCTGTCCGTATACAGGGTGATATCGCCCGCCGGCATGGCAACATCAATGGCAAGCTGCTTCTCTGCCGCCATCGGTTGAATATCACCCGATGCCTCATCAATAATTTCATGCAGGCTGAACTCGGCAGGAAATACTTCACTCCTGCCAGCCTCAACCTTGGAAATATCGATCACATCGTTAATCAGGGCCAACAGGTGTTGGCCGGCCCGGTGAACTCTTTGCAATTGCTCCCGTTGGGTATCATTCAGATCACCGCTCAGGCCCTCAAGCGTGATGCCGGTAAAGCCGATAATGGAATTCAGCGGGGTGCGTAATTCATGCGACATCGAAGCGATAAACATGGATTTCAGCTGATCAAGTTCTTTGAGCTTCGCATTGGCTATTTCCAGTTCACTTTCACGCTTCTTGAGCGTAAGCGCTTCGGATTCAAGCTGCGTGTTGATGTCGTTCAGCTGGCCTGTGCGTTCCGCCACCCGTTGTTCCAGCTCACGGTTGAGGCTATTGAGTACCCTCTCAGCCTTTCTGATTTCGGTCAGATCAAGGCCGAACGAACAGTCCACCTGGCCCGTGGAGATAAACCCCCAGGAGATGATCTTTTCTGATCCATCCTTGCAGGTCACGGTCGCTTCGACCGGTTCGATATCGGTTTTGTTGGCAAGGGCCGTTTCGAGCTTTTCTCGCCACTCGGATGCAACCTGCTCCCTGTATTTTGCATCGGGATAGGCCTTTGGCCACCACACTGCAACACTGGGTACATCTTCCAGGGCATAGCCGAAGAGCTTGGTAAATGTCGGATTGACATACTCCCCTATTTGCTCGATGCCGGAGTTTGAGAGGTAAATGGCAAGCGGCGAGGCATCCGCCATCCCCTTAAAGCGCTTGTTGAGTTCGGTCATCTCATCTTCACGCTGCTGAATACTCTTCTGCATGTGATTGATGCCATCAGCAAGTTGGCCAATCTCGTCGGCCTTTTTGATTCCCAGTTTGTGGCTGTAATCTCCTTCAGCAACAGCCTGTGTAACCTCGAGAACCTGTTGCAGTGGGCGGATAATGATTTTATTGAGTGCCAGCGCCATGAAAAACAGCATCAGCATGCTTAACAGAGCAACCGTTTGGATGGCCCTCACAATCTGATGATTGAGCGCCTGCAGCACAAAGGTCTTACTTAGATAGATTTTGATATGGCCGATTTTTTCACCGTCATGGACAACATCGCTCTGGCGAAAAACAAGGTCGCCGCTTATCGGGCCAGCCACAGGAACAGACCGCCATTGGCTATCCCTCACCCTCGCTCCGTAAATATCTCCTTCGGCGCTTACCACCATGGCATACAGCCTTTTATCCAGCATCTCTATATCAATGTCTTTCTCTACCCACTCACCATCCACCTCCCATAGGGGGTTGATATACTCTTCTGCCATACGCGTGATTTTCAGATCTGCGAGATTCTCAAGCTCAGTGTTTAATTCCTGCTTCGTATCGACATAGTGGTAGGTCTCGAACAGCAACAGAAACAGCGCCATAATCACCAGCAACGAGAGGATGATCTTGGGCCGTATATCCAGATGGCGGATCATTCGTCCTCCTCAGAATCAATAAAGTTATATACCCGGCTGAATCGTTCCAGAGGTTCCAGCCATTCGACGGAGACATGCTGATTGTCGAAATGTTTAAGCACTATTTCATCAAGTTTTCCGCTCTTGATGATGCTCTGCAGGCCCTGGCGATAGCGCTTCCCGATGGCTGCGGCATGCGGATAATTCTTGTCTAGCAGAATGGCCAGCGGCGCCGATGATCCGGGCAGATGGATGGAAACAAAATCATCATGCTGCTCGGGAAACAACCGACTGATGATTTGGTGCCCCGCCATATCGGCGACAATGCACAGATCGATACGCCCGAGCAGCATCTTCTTGAACAGCGATTCGCGCGAATAACTCTGCTCGAAGACAATCCCGGCCTTCTCGAAATAAGCGTGGTCCACCAGCGCCCCGCTGAGGATGCCGATCCTGTATCCCTTCAGATCCTCCACGCGCTGGATATTGATTCCTTTCTTATGCCTGGGGGCATAATAAAAGATGGCGGTCTGATAGATGCAAACAGGAACAATGGCCGCAAAATCCTGATTCGCCATATAGAAGTTCGGATTGCCAAGGTCGTTGTTGCCATCTTCCTCGATCAACCGCTGCAGCGGCTTATAGTTGATATGTGAAACCAGCCCGGCCGCTGCCGATATCGCATGCACAATCTCGCCGCACAGGCCATCCATCGGCATTGATGCAGACCAGTAAGGCGGGCTCTCGTTGGCATCGAGCTCGACAGGCTGCTCCTGCGCAAAACCTGCCGACGACCCTGCCATCAAAAGCAGCGCAAAGGCGGCAAGCAAGCGGAATTTCATGTGCATCGGCCTTCCTTATTGAGCCAGGCGTTCCTTTACATTCCCCATATACAACTTCAACGTTTCCCCGTTGCCGAGATGTTTCTCCATGATCTGTGCATAACGCCCGTCGTTCACCATAGCCCTCAGCGCCGTTTTAAATGCTGCCGCCGAGGCCTCGCCCTGCGGGTGTTGTTTGTTGAAGATCATGTAAAAGACATTATCACCGGCAGGCCTATCCATGACAGCAAAATTCGCCTTCTCGGCCGACATGTATTTGGCGATCAGCCAGTCGGCCGTTAAAGCGGGGATGGCAGTAAAATCGGCCTTTCCGGCCGCTATCATTTTCAATAAGCCAACGGTCCTAGCGTATTTCACCGTGATGCCGGCGGCCTTATAGGCGGCCACATCCTCGCCCTTATTCGCGGCATAGGTTTTACCCTTCAGCGAGGTAAGCTTGCCATTCCAGTTCAGGCCATTCAGAAAGAATGGCTTGTAGTAATAGAACTTCTCGACCATTACCGCGACAGGGAGGAAGATAAGGCCCTCCTTCGCTTTGCTGCTGAAGTTCAGATGCCAGCCCATCACTGCCAGAGCATTCTCCTGCAACAGGTAGTAGCGCACAATACGCTGCACAGGATGGGTACTGATCACGGCATCGATACCCGCCTCCTGCAAAGCCTGATTCACAATCTCGGAAAATGGGCCGCCATCGGCCACCTCGTTGGACAGAAAAGGTGGAAAATCAAGCACATGAATCTCAGTCTTGTCGACTCCAAAGAGTGCCTTGGTCACCCTGGGGCCGGTTGCCGAGGCTGTTACCGGAAGCATCAGGGTAAGCAGAAAGAGCAGTGCCAAAGCGAATGAAATATTTTTTGACGTCAGGTTTTTCATATCAAGGCTCCTGTTAATCGGCAACGGCTGAAGCGGATAGCACCAGCACCTTGTCCCAAAGTTCGAAATGGTGACCGAAAGGATTTGTCTGGCTCATGAAGATGGTGATCTTTTCCTCCTTCGGATCGACACTGAAACGGGTGGAATAGATACCTGCCCACTCGTAAGCACCCACATCGCCGCTATCCACCGGATGCTCCCGATCAGCCTGAATGGCAAAACCAAGACCGAACTTCCAGCCCTTGCTGTGCAGGAATTCGGCATCGAAACGGCCGATATGATTGGTCGCCGTCATCAGCTCCACCGTCTTGCGGCTGAGCAACCGAACCCCGTCCAGTTCGCCACCATTGAGATACATCTGGGCAAAGCGGAAATAGTCATAGGGGGTGGACAATACATTGGCTCCTCCGGCGAGATATTTGCCGGAAAGCATCAGGGCATCGGTCGGGCAGAGCCACAAATCACCGGCCACGATCGGCTTCTCATCGGCTCGCACCAGCGAGCCCTTCCAGTCGCTTTTCCAAACCGCCGCAAGCCGGGGCAGTTTCTCTTCAGGAATGAAGAAGTGACTGTCTTTCATTTGAAGCGGGTCGAAAATGCGTGTCTGCACAAACTTATCGAACTTCATGCCGGAAACCACTTCGACCAGATAACCGAGCACATCGCTGGCCAGACTGTAGTCCCACAATTCACCGGGCTGCTTATACAAGGGAAGCCGCGCCAGTCGCTTGACCATATCGCCGATTTCTTCATCCGGACGGCAAAAGCCGTCGGTAATCCCCGCTTCCTTATACATATCGACAAGCATCTGCCTGCCGCGATCGGGATACACATCATTGAGGAACAGGTATAAAAGACCGGAGGTATGGGCCAGTAAATCACGCACCTGAACTTCGCGTTTCACAGGCTCCAGATGATAGGGGAAATCGGAGCCCTCGGGATTGGCCACCAGCACCTTCTGATTGCCGAATTCGGGAATATATTTGGCCACCGGATCGGAGAGCAGCAGCTTGCCTTCTTCATAGAGCATCATAATCGCCGTGCTGGTAATCGGCTTGGTCATCGAGACAATGCGGAAGATGGTATCCTTCTGCATCGGCTTACCGGTATCGGCAAGCCCTGTTGCCTTCAAATAAGCCACCTTTCCCTTGCGTGCCACCAGCACGACCGCGCCGGCGATCTTTTTCTCCTCAACATAGCGCTCAATCAATGCATCCATATTTGCCAGACGCTCTGTCGAAAGCCCCACTTTTTCAGGCTTGACCGTCTTGTAGTCTGCGGCAAGGGCCGGTGCGATACAGATACTGAAGATACCAAGTAATACAATCCAAACCCTGTTCATGGCTGCACTCCTTTTAAGCTATCCGTTCCTTACCTCTCCCTCGAAAAATCTCTGCAAGTCATATTGTCCGTTAAAAGAACCTCAACCTGTTTATAGCATATTCAGCCCTCTATTTCTCCTCGTCCTCCAAAGAAAAACGCCCTTCTCTGAATATCCTCAGGCAGGTATCCACCACAACAGGATCAAACAGCGTGCCGCGACCTTGCTCGACCTCCTGCAATGCGGCTTCCACACCCAGCCCAGGTCGGTACGGTCGATGCGAGGACATGGCCTCAACCACGTCCGCCACAGCAACGATGCGCGCTTCCAGACATATCGCCTCCCCCTTCAGACCCTGCGGATAACCGGAACCATCCAGTCGCTCGTGATGCTGATAGGCGATATCGGCCACCGGCCACGGAAAGGCAATGTTTTTAAGGATGTCGTAGCCCACCTGCGGGTGTCCCTTGACCAGCATGTATTCCATGTCTGACAACATTGACGGTTTGCAGAGTATCTCCGCCGGCAAGTTAATCTTGCCGATATCGTGGATGGTGGCACCCATGCGGACACCCTCGATCTGCTCCTCTTCCAGGCCCATTTCCTGCGCAATGACTACGGCCAGATTAGCCACCCGCCGCTGATGGCCAGCGGTATACGGATCACGCGCTTCCACCGCCAGAGCGATGGCACTGCCCGTATCCTTCAGATTCTGAAGCATTTGCTCGAGTTGCTGCTCATTTGCATGCAGGGCCCGCTCGACCGCTGCTCCGGATTCATTCATGTCCTCCAGCATGTAGAGCATGGCCTGACGAGCCTTCTCTGCACTCTCCGTACGCTGTAGCAGTTTCTCCTCTGATACTCGAAGCTGCTCTGTGCGCTCTTCGACCAGCCTCTCCAGCATTTCGCGGGTCGGCGCATCCTCTCTGCGCTCTTCTCCTGTTCTCCGTTCGTTCTCAACCATCAGGCTTATCCTTTTTAAGCGCGGCAAGCTCATCCCTCAATTCCTTGATGCGGAATTCACGATCGATGGTCGCGCTCCGAAAACGTTCCAGCTCTTTCACATACTCTTTGAGTTCAATCTCATTCTTTGTGCGCTCGCTAACATCCCGGACAACGCTCAGGTTGACTACCCTGCCGCCAACTTCAATAAGCGAGGCATTGACCTCTATGGAAACCAGGCTGCCATCCTTTTTTAAATGATTCAGCCCGGAGATTCCCTCCACCGAACCATTATCTGCAAGGCCTTTGAATATCTCTGGAAGTCGGGGCCGTTCTTCCTCAGGGTGAAGATCCATCACAGTCATCTGCTTGAGCTCTGCAACACTATAACCAGTCATCTCGCTGGCTTTATGATTGCAATCGATGATTCTCCTTGTTTGCGGCTCGATCAGATACATGGCATCAACCGCATGCTCGAACATTTTGCGGAAATCTTCTTCACTTCTCAACAGCTCTGCCGTTGCTTTCGCCTGCTTGCGCCCACCAAAGAACAATGCACCGATTCCCAAAGCCCAAAGCACGCTATGCCCAAGGATGATTGATTCGTTTGCTGCTCTCTGGGTTTGCATGTAGGCATGGCTGGGAACCGATACACTGATGCCACCACGAATATCCCCGATTTTATAGCCCTGCGCGGCATGGCATTTCAGGCAGGCCTTCTCAACCTTCATCACATGCATGTAGCGGAAATATTCCTTGCCATCCTCTATCTTCTGCAACGAAAAGACTTCGGATTCTCCCTTATCAAATCTGTGTAGCGCCTTGGTTTCCCAATCATCAGCCCTGTTCTGCGGACGAATGGGATTCAGGCTGGTGATATGCCCGCGATTCCCATGCTTGCGCAATTCCAACAGCTCGTGCACCTGTCGAGTCATATAGGCCGGATTGATCAGTGTGAGCTTCTTTCCATCGGTGGTGGTCACATCCCTGCCCGGGATATGACTCAGGTACGGATTGGGGGGGGTGTCTTGCGTAACGGGGACATAAACACCGCCATGCTGCGCATTCCACAGGCGATAGATGAAATCCTGCTTGTAGATGCTTTGCGCATGCGTCCGCATTTCCGAAAAAGCATGGTTCTGGGCACTGTTGATATTCCACAGCAGTGAGCCTGCTGCAATCAGCGTCCATATTGCCACCAGAACCCACACCCATCGGTTTAAGCGAATGCTTGTATCACTTGCCTTATGCATCCTGCTCCCCTTTCAGCCGTTTGATTTCCTGGCGCAATTCTTCCATCTTCATTTCGCGCCCGATCATCAGCTTGTTCATGCGCTCGATCTCGTCAAATTTTCCCCTGACTCTCTCTTCTGCCTGCAAGCGTTCGATTTCTACCGCCGCCCTGGCTGCGATAATTTCAAACACCTGCTGTACCTTAGGTGGCAGATTTAATTTTTTGCGCGATATAACGCAGAGAATACCAATGGTCTTTTCTGATTTATCTCTAAGCGCCACACCGAAGTAGCCCTCAGCATTCATGTCGATCAATTCCTTATCCTTCGGAAAGGCCTCGCAAACGCCCTCTGCATAGGCACAGAAACCCAGCTCATCGGCACCTGCACAGGGCGTGTCGATCAAATCATATTCATAATCCTCGATCGCTTTGCCATCAAGCTGCATGGCCAGCGCCCGGACATGCCCTTCACTCACAATCTCACTCACAATGGCGCAGTCGGCTTCCAGCCAATCACACAGACTGCCGACAATCCCAGCGAAGAAGTCCTGTCTTATGGGCATCACTGTGCTTTCGAAAACCGCCTGAAGAGCACTTTCCGCATGCTTGCGCTCGGTGATGTCCTGAAAGAAACCGTAAACCCTTCGGTTTTCGGGATCTGACCTGCCAATGGCATGCACATAGCGATGGTTGCCCTTGGCGGTAATGATCCCCAACTCAAGATCGTACGGCTCGTTATTTTCTATGGCCCGTTGCACTGCCTGCTCAATGATCGGCCTCGATTCCGGGGTGTAGAAATTAATGGCTTCAATAATTTTCAGATCACTTCCAACCTCTAATTCATGAATTTTGTAGACCTCATCTGTCCACTTCAATTCGGATGTTTCCACATTGAATTCCCAACCACCGACCTTCCCGATTTCTTCTGTTTCGACAATCAGGCGATGACCCTGTTTTATTTTCTGCTCGGCCTGCTTGCGCTCAGTGACGTCTCGTCCAATCGTCAGCAGGCCGACCACCCCGCCTTCCGCATCTTTCAGGGCTGTGTCATGCCACTCGATAAGCCGCTCATCCCCGCTTTTGCTTATGATAGGGTTGATATTGCCTTTTGTGGTGACATCACCGATCGCCTTGCCAAACAGCTTGCGAAGCTCAGACCAGTCCTTCTTGGGTAGGAAGGTATTGAACCAGTCTTTGCCCTCAACCTCTGCCAGTTTGAAGCCCGACAATGCCTCCATATATGGATTGATGTAGCGGATGCTCGCATCCGGATTCAACACCACCACAACCTCCTGAGCGGTATTTATAAGAGCGTCCGAAAAGGCTTTTTTCTCCCTTAGTACAAGCTCCCCCTCTTTGCGCTCGGTGATATCCTGAAAAGTCCCTGATAACTTAAACGGCTTTCCATCTTTCAAATGAGCCTCTCCCAGCGCATGAACCCATAGGTTCTTTCCTTTTGCCGTAATAAATCGTACTTCCACATCATATGGTGTGCCATCGTCGATAGCCCTCTGAACAACCTGCTGAATCACGGGCCTGTCTTCCGGGGCATAGAAGTTGATTGCATCCGCCAGCGGCGGGGTGTAGTCCATGGGAACCTCATGGATACGATGAACCTCTTCGGTCCATAGCATTGTCATGGTTTCGATGTCGAGTTCCCATCCCCCTACATGAGCCATTTTTCCTGTTTTTTCCACAAGAAGCTCAGCCTGCTTGCGCTGGTTAATATCCTCGACTACAGAAATAAAGTAATCCGGCGAACCATCTGCTTGCCGCACCAGAGAAGCCGTTAAATTGATCCAGATAGTCTCGCCGGATTTGCGGATGTAACGCTTTTCCATGCTGTAGTGCTCAATATCGCCAGCCAACAACTCGTTTACATGTGATAAGTCGAGTTCAAGGTCGTCCGGATGCGTGATGTCCTGAAAGGTGAGATGCATCAATTCATCGCGGCTATAGCCGACAATATCGCATAGCCTGTCGTTCACCTTCACCCAGCCACCATCAGTGGTGAGATGGGCAATGCCAACTGCGGCCTGATTGAATGTTGCGCGGAATTTCTCCTCGCTGGCGAGAACCGCTGCTTCGGCCTCTTTGCGCTCGGTGAAGTCGTGGATAGAACCCACAAGATACTTCTCCCCAAACCTGTCAATGAAGCGAGATTTCCTTGTGATAATAATTCGCGTGATGCCACCCAAGGTGAGCGATTCTTCGCGCTGGTCGGATATGCCGGTATCAAGAACCTTCCGGTCGACAGCGAGAAACTGTTGCCTCTCGTTTGCCGGAACCTGTTCTGCAAGAGTCTTGCCTATAGCAGCGCTTTCTTCCATACCGAACATATCGAAGAAAGCATGATTGGCGAGAACGAGACGATGGTCGTTATCCTTGACAAATATGGGGTCCCCAACCTTGTTGAGAATGGAAATTATGCGCTCACGTTCATTCAGCAGCAGTGCTTCAGCCTGCTTCCGCTCGGAAATGTTCGTGTGAATACCGATCATGCGCAGCGGCTTGTGCGCATCATCCCACTCCACAATTTTTCCAGTCGATGACATCCAGGTCCAGCCGCCGGATTTGGTCTTCCGGCGATACTCCATGCTTACCGGTCCGCCGGAGGTAAGACATCTCTGGAACGTCGCCATAACAGCATCACGATCATCGGGATGCAGGCTCTCCATCCAATGCGGTAAAGATGACTTAAAGGTTTCAGAGTCATAACCAATCATGCCGGCATATTCAGGGCTGACTTGAATCTCGCCCGTCTGAATATTGGCATCAAACCAGGCCTGATTGGCTGCGCCAAGGGCAAGCTGCAGGCGCTCCGCATTTTCCGACAGCACCGTCTCGGCCTGCCTTCGGTCAGCAATATGCTTCCATTCGCGCAAGCCGCGTTCGACGATATGCGCGACATCGTTAAGGGTTTCATCCGATTTAACGACATAATCCAGCGCACCCGCTTTTAGAGCTGCGGCAGCCACTTTTTCATCACCATGACCGGTGAGGATAATGATGGGTATCGTGGGCTTTTCCACGTCGTCGGGCAGCAGTTGCAGGCCGTTCCCATCGGGCAGATGATAATCGGCAATGACAATGTCCGGGGGGCTTTCTTTCAGGAAGGTCTGCGCCTCGGCCAGCGAACCGACAACTGAAAGCCCGGCGTCGAACGAAGCGGCGCTCAGTGCCCGTTGAATCAACTCAACGTGATCAGCCTCGTCATCCACCAGAAGTATTCCGATCTTCCTACTGCTCACACCATCTCCTGAATTCTCAATATTTCTAGTATAGCTTAATTTGGCCTGCTTTTACTGCCTAAAGTGAAGTAAAATCCTGCGCCTTTGCCCTCGCCCTCGGATTCAACCCAAATGCGTCCGCCATGCGCTTCGACAATATTGCGACACAAGGCCAGACCGACTCCCGTGCCCCCGGATTTGGTATCAAGCTTCTCGAACAGGCCAAAGATGGTTTGATGGAAACGGGATTCGATGCCGATACCGTTGTCGCGCACAAAGAAGACCGCCTCATTCCCGCGTTCCTCACTCCCCACCTCGATAAGCAGCCCATCCTTTTTCCCGGCATGAAAGAGCGCATTGGCAATGAGATTCTGGTAAACCTGAAGCAATCTCGCTCTGTCCACGTTGACAACAGGCAGCTCCCCATCCACATCGATCTGCACCTTGTCCCGGACAATCTGTTCCTCAAACGCATCTACAGCCTCTAGCGCCAGCTCACTTAACGACACCTGCGCGAACGGGTTCACAATGCGACCGATGCGCGAAAGCTCCAGCACATCCTCCAGCATCTCCTGCATTTTCGTGGTGGCGGAGGCAATGCGCTGCACATCATCATGCACATACGAACTGTTGCCGTCGGCAATATCCTGCTCAAGCCGAGAGAGGAATCCGCGAATGGTGATCATCGGCGTTTTCAGATCATGCGAAACGCTATAAGCAAATTGCTCCAGCTCCTTATTCTTGGCCTTTAACTCACTCAACAGATTTTCCCGATAGGCCTCTTCCTTTTTGCGCTCGGTAATATCCTGCACAGTGCCGATGGAGCGAATCGGCGCACCGTTATCGTCATAGATTGTCTCACAATGTTCATGCACCCATTTCAGGCTGCCGTCCGGCATCAGCAGGCGGTGCTCGATGTCATATGATTGTTTATCCTCCAGTGAATCGGTGTAGGCCTGATTCACCATCTCCCGATCTTCCGGATGGATGGCAGATAAAAAGGCCTCGTAGGAAGCATCAAATTGTTGCGCATCAATCTCGAAGATATGGTAAATTTCATTCGACCACATCAATGCGTTGTTCACCAGATCAAGATTCCAGTTACCAATTTTGGCAAGATGCTGCGCTTCGGCCAGATCAAGCTCACTCTGCTTCAGTGCAGCCTCTGCCAGCCTGTGGCGCTCTCTGAAATGCAGCAACAACAAGCAACCTCCCCCCGCAGCGAGGAGCAGCAGGGCATAAATCTGCAAGCTTGTGTTTGCCGCGTCTGTTACAGCTGCGTCCAGCGCCTCCGGCGTGGTGTGGGAAATGATCTTCCAGAAATATTCTTTGCCCTCGACAAGCCGGGCACTGGGCTTGAATGCCTCGGCCGCGCCTGTGCTGGACTTCCAGCTTTCGATAAGCGGATACACGGTCGTGTAATTAAACATACCGTTTTCGGTCAATAGCTGGCCCGCATCGGATGTGATGATCTGTTGCCATTCCTGCGGGAAAGCATTACCAAAGGTCCGTTGCTTGCCGTCGGCAAACATGAAGCCCCATTCCAAATCGGTCCGTGCATTGTGCAACCAGTAGCCTTGCGAATTCACCAGACTGCTGCGATCCGGATGGTGGACATGCGTCCGGATGAAATTATCAATCAGACTCCTGCCAAGATAATTGAGAACAATAATGCCTCGTTTGTTGCCATCAGGGTCAACCACAGGCGTTCCAAAGCGGATCATGGGCTTTAACGGCTGCTCAAGTTGGCCATGCTCAATATTGAGATCGAAGGGTGAGACAAACACCTCAGTATAACCGAGCCCGACAGTATCCCGAAAATAATAGCGCTGCGATTTATCCTGCAGGCCTTCTTCTGGAACAATGGCCGGTTCCCCGTCATTAAAATTGACGCGCACCCGCTCCATGCCTTTGGTATCGATAAAGCGCACCTGATCATAAACCTGCTTCCGGCTGGAAAATGCAAGATAATCCGTAGCAAGATGCACCCATTCGCCGGGTTCAATACCACCCACCGCCTCATGCAAGGCAGATTGCTGAGCCAGGAACAGCGCATCGGCTACAATCATTTGGAAATCTCTGTCGATGGATTCCTTTTGCAGGAGAATCATGTCGGCATCCTGACTTGCAGCCATCTCCCGCTGGTTTGTAATAAACATGAAATAAAAGCCCCAGACCAAAGCGCCAATGAACAGGGCCACAGGCAGAAACAGGATGAGAAAAGGCCTGATCAGATTCAACAGGCCATCGCTGATTGGATTTTCCTGTTGCTTACCGGCTGCGGCCTTCATGGCTATCCGGCAAACTTCCAGCTGTTTTTTCCGGCTTTCTTGGCCGCATACATGGCAGCATCAGCCGCATTGATCAAATCCTCGGGCTGTTTGCCATGCTCTGGAAATATGGCGATCCCCACACTGCAACTGAGACTTGCCTCACCACCATTCACCTTGAATGCATGCTGCATCGAGTCGATAATCTTGCTTGCCACGCCGGCGGCCGCTTCCCGGCTCGTGGTCATCGGCAGCAAGGCAAGAAATTCGTCGCCGCCGAATCTGGCGACTGAGTCGGATTCACGCAGGCCATCTATAATCCTTGCCGCGGTTTGTTTCAGCACTTCATCTCCCGCCTCATGCCCCATCTCGTCGTTAACATCCTTGAACTCGTCCAAATCGATAAACATCACCGCCACACCACTTTGATTGCGACGGCCAATGGCCAGAGCGCTGCTCAGCCTATCCATGAACAGGTTCCGATTAGGCAGCTTGGTCAAGCTGTCGTGACTGGCCAGGAAGCGCATCTCTTCTTCCGTTTTTTTGCGCGCCGTGACATCCAGTGCTGTGCAGGTGATGCCGGCCGCAGGATCAGCGGCTTCAACAGGTGCCGAACCAAGCCAGATATCCATCAAGCTGCCATCCATGCATTTAAATCGGGTTTCAAACGACGCGGTTCCGACCTTGCCGATCTGCTCTTTCACCGTTCTGGACCAATGATCGAACTCCCCACCAGTACTGAATAGCTCCCTTTGATTTTTCCCGATAAGTTGACCGACCGGATATCCGAGCATGCTGCTCAGATGCTCATTGGCGAAAACGATTTTATCCTTCACCACCATGAAAATTCCCGTTGGTGCAGCCTGAAAAATACTTTTGATCTGGGCTTCCCTGAGATTAAGCTGAGACAAAGCCCGTCTTCGTTCGGCAATATGCATCCACTCACGCAAGGCGCCCTCACAGATGGCTGCGATGTCGACCATGGTGCCAGCAGATTTAACAACATAATCGATGGCGCCGGCTTTAAGGGCTTGAACCGCCACGCTCTGATCGCCATGGCCTGTGAATACGATAGTCGGAAACTTGCAATCCTCAGGGCTACCCGGCAGCAGCTCCACACCTTCGCCATCGGGTAGACGATAATCGACAAGCATGAGATCGGGAGATGATTCGGCTAATAGTGAGCGTGCTGCTGAGAGGGTGTCTACCACCTTCAATTTGAAATGCATGGCTTTGTAATCAGCAAACGATCGGCGGATCAGTTCTGTATGATCCACATTGTCTTCGACCAGCAATACCTGCACCGACTTGTCGTCCACAACCACCTCTCAATGCTTAGCATAGCACAGGAAAGCGTTTACAAGAATGGGGGAAGATTCAGCCTATTGCAGAGATGCACAGCCTATATTAATCACCTGATCAGGCTTGCGAAACCACAACCCGATTCCGTCCGCTGCCCTTGGCCTCATACAATGCTTCGTCCGCCTCCCTGAGCATCTCTTTCAGCGTCAGCTTTTTCTGTGGTGGGTCTACAGTATAAAGCCCCTGACTCACCGTCACAGCAATACTTTGTCCCTCATAATCGAGGGGGGATTTCTCGATTTCAAGGCGAATCCTTTCGGCCACCTCTCTGGCCGAACTCACAGAGGTTTCCAGCAAAAGAAGACCAAATTCCTCTCCGCCCAGCCGTCCAAAGATATCTGTCTCTCGGTCCAGGGTGTTACAGATGCCAACCATGTGCTGCAGAACCTTGTCGCCAGCATCATGCCCGTAGTTATCATTTACTGCCTTGAACCAATCGATATCCAGCATGACGATAGAAAGCGGATGTTTGTATCGCTTGGCAGTCTTCAATGCCCGCTCTCCCAGTTCCAAAAAGTGGCGGCGATTGGATACGCCTGTCAAATCATCGATTGTCGCCAGCAACTCCAGTCTGCTATTTGCGTCCTCCAGTTCGACGGTGCGCTCTTCCACCTTCTGTTCCAACTCCACCTTATTTCTTTCCTGTATGCTAATGACTTCTTCCTGTGCTGAAATACGCTGTTGTTTCTCACTATTGATCCGCTCACCCAGTGCCAGTGATAGCAGAATGAGTTCCAAAACCATGCCGCCGGGAAGAAATATGTCAGCCCATATCCACAAGGGGAGAACACCGAACTTTTCCAGCGTTGCCAATATCACAGCCACTAAAAACACGCTCCAAGCAAGGGTGAAATATCGCGCTACAACCTCTCCCTGACGCCACAACAGGATACCGCTATAAAGCGCTACCACGGAGATAAACATAGTCATGATTAAAGCCATTTGAACGATTGCATTGTAAGAGAGGAACATGAGGAGAATGAGCAAGGCAAGCAGGATATATACCGCCCCTTCAAGTAGTTGACCGATCCGAGGAAGTCGCTTCGGCAGGTCAAGAAAATAATGAGTGAAACGACAAACAAAAATGCTGCCCATGATAATAAAGATGGCTAGGCCATATTGCTGAAAATCAACAGCTTCCGGCCACAGATACTTGTAGCCCCAACCGGTAAGTCCCGCAATAAACAGGCCGAACATCAGCACATAGAGTACATAATAGATGTAGGCCGGTTCATATACCCGGATGTAGAGAAACAGGTTGTAGAGAATCATCACCAGAATAGCGCCGAAATAGAGCCCCAGAGCAGCCGTTTCGATTTCATCTCGTTCGTAAAATGATGAACCCCTCCACAGATTCATAGGAATCTGCATGGAGCCCGCACTTGTAACACGCAGATAGAAGGTTGCCTGCCCGGTTGACGGCAATTTAAGCGGCAGGATGAATTCTCTGGTTTTTAAAGGCCGCTCCGAAAAAGGCCTGACATCGCCTGTTTTTACTTCCTGCAAAAGCCGCTCATCGGAAAACAAATAAAATGTAATGTCGTCGAGCAAGGGATAATCGATTTCCAGAAACCAATCCTGCAGTCCTGATGTTTCAAGATTGATGCGGAACCAGTATGCAGAGTCACTGAACCCGAAACTAAAGTGACTGCCAGCGGCATCTTTCCATGCCTCACTGGATTGCTGCTGGATGGTGCTGATATCAAGCTGTCCGGATTCATCTTCAAGATATTCGGCGTAAGCATCCAGATCGAAATATTCTTGTGTTGTACCCAACTGCAAGGTGGAAGCCGCGTGGGCCTCAAAACAGAAAACAAGCGTCACCATCACGGCCATGATGGTTAGTGAAACTTGCTTAGTGATGCGTGTGCTCAACATCCGCCCTTGATCGCTATCGCCTGATCATCCATCTGTGTCCCCTTGCCCCAATCAAACCTCTTCAATTCTTTGAGGTCCACCCATTACTATAGACAGAATCAAAGACATTGATATGCCATTGCCTTTCCGGCAGCGGCAGGTGAATCATAATTCCCTTCTCTCGCCCCGCGCAAATCCTCAGTGCGGAATCTTAAAGCAACTCTCGACGATGTGTCAGGGCTGGCAACTTCCGGCGAATGGATTGCAGCTGTGAATGCGATAAATCAGCGATGACAATCGCATCGCCATCATCCTGTGTCGCCATCACCTCGCCCCACGGATCGACGATCATCGAATGCCCCCACGTGCTGCGCCCCCCCGCATGCAGACCCCATTGGCCGGCAGCCATCACATAGCACTGATTTTCAATGGCCCGGGCGCGCAGCAGGGTTTCCCAATGCGCTTTTCCTGTGGGCACAGTGAAGGCGGATGGAATGCAAAGCAACTCGCACCCGGCCTTGGAATAATACTGATACAATTCCGGAAAACGAATGTCATAACAAATACTTAGGCCAATATGCCAACCTTCTGCATGAGTTTCTACAGGCGTATTCCCCGGACAGATTAAATCGGACTCGCGGTAGACCTCGCCTTCCACATCGACATCGAACAGATGCATCTTGTCATAGCTTGCAAGCCGCTCCCCGCCGGGAGAAAACACGACGCTGGTATTGCGTAAACGCTCATCCTCACAACCGTTCAACAACACACTGCCACCGATAATAACCATGCCCAGACGGGCCGCCTGCTCAGCCAGAAAAGCCAGCACATGTGAATCGTTTTCGCTCTCGGCGACCGCATGTTTGGATGCATCATCCGCGCCCATAAAAGCGAAGTTCTCGGGAAGAAGAGCCAATCGCGCCCCCTGCTCTGAAGCCTGCTGCAATAGCTCTCCGGTGCGCCGCAGATTGGCCGCCACATCGGCGACCGAATTCATCTGGATGCAGGCAGCGCGCAGGGTGTCCAATCTGTTATTCCTTTGCGAATCGGCCGATGCCAAGCACCGTGCCCATGTTTGCATCGTCCTTGATAATCGGAACCAACTCGCCTCCGGTGGCAGTCATCAGGGTCATCATGCCCGGGCCGTGGCCGCCGAGTGGCGAATCGGAATGAATGATCATCCCGATTGTGATGGAGCCCTTGCGATAAGTGCGACCATAACGATTGTCATGATTGAGCACGGCCACAAAATCACCGAAACGCAGCTTATCCAAACCATGTTCTTTGACCGTCTCCTCATCCTGACAGAGAACATCGTAATCACCTGTGGTAACCGAGAGTGCGCCGATACCCGAACCCATGGCATGGCCTGGAATAATCACATGCACTGGCACTTCGATTTTTCCATCTTTGGTTTCCTGAATACCCCAGCCATCCAACAGGTCCGGATCGGTGTTGTAGATATACACGCCGGGGTGATCAATCAAACGTAGCCCCTGCCCATAACCGCGCACCAGAAATTTGTCGTCGCAGGTCAGTTTATCGAGTGTGGCATCGTCGAATTGCAGCATCAGATGCTCAACACCACCATGATGGCCGAGCACGCGCCCCTTATCTCCCTTGGCCTCGCCGGAAATCACCCGCACCTCGTTGCCGCAGCAGGAAAGAAACTGAAAGCCGGCTTCGCATTTGCGATTCTTGTGATCCAGCGTGGCTGAAACGCCCGGCTCGATATGCTCACCGGCCCAACCGAATACGGAATCGCCAACCTTGACGTTGTAGGTGATACCGCCGGTGGATGGCCAGGCGATGATTTCACCCTGGGAACCCACCTCGAAGGGTGCCCATTGGTGGGCCGGTGCCACACCGCCCTGCACTGCGGTCATGACAAGTTGTTCGCGGTTGGTTTTCAGGCTCATATTGTCTCCTTGATGTAATGCAAAAACTGGCTACTACGGCCTTCTTTGTGGCCACGCTGCTCAAATTTGGTTTCAGGCCTGTCCTCATCGCGCGGTATAAAACCGCCAACACCTGCCACATTACGCAAGCCCGGTGTGACATCAAGGATATCACGCATCCATTCAGCCAGATCGGGTTTGTCACTGGCCAGCTTGATAAAGCCGCCTTCTTTCAATCTGGAAACGAGAAGTGTGGCAAAATCCTTCTGAATCAAGCGCCGTTTGAAATGCCGCGCCTTGGGCCATGGGTCGGGATGGTTGATATGCACACCATCAAGCTGTGCCTCAGCGACCTGATGCTCCAGCACAAACTGCGCCGGAAGTTGGGTAATACGGCAGCGCTGAATCACACCGGCATCATCCAATCGCCCCACAGCCTTGGCCACGCCGGGCAGGTAGATTTCCACGCCGATCAGCGTCCAATCGGGATGGGTTTCAGCCAGATATACTAAAAAATCACCATTGCCGAAACCGACTTCCATCACGATTGGCGAGCCGGCAGGTATATCGGCATCGGATAAGGTCATTTCCTTGGGCAATCCGATTTTCGGGAGCCAACGCAAAAGCCGCTCCTCCTGTCCTGCGGTTACAAAGCCGTTCTTGCGACCATGGGTACGCATTTCATGCTGAATAAACTGTTTTCGGAATTCGGGACTCAATCGCATGGCCGTATCTTATGGGCCTGCCGGATTTATGGAACCTCTGAATAACTCCATTAAGAGCCGCGACATTGGCATTTCGGGATGGCATGCAAGGCACAGACCCTCTAGGAATGTTGCATTTGACCGCTTAATGCCTACGATTACCTGCGAGGGAACGCAGGGAGGCATGAACTCAGATTTAGCTCGGAGGATTAAACTTGCTGCGCATCGTCATCGTCACGCTACTTTTTACCGGCCTTCTTCCCTTGCCGATAGCCAACGCTCATCCATTAGAGAGTAAATCCCCCGCAGCAAAAACATCTGTCCAAACGTCATCTCCAACCGACCTTTCCGTATGGCGCTTACCGATGGAATACTATCCAGAACAGAATCCATACAGCATTGAGAAAGAAGAGCTGGGTCGAAAACTGTTTTTCGACCCCCGCCTTTCCGGCAATTCATCGCGCACCTGTGCGGCTTGTCATCATCCGGGACTTGGCTGGGCGGATGGCATGACCCGCGCACTGGGCGATCAGCAGAATCTCGGCCGGCATACGCCCAGCCTGATCAATATCGGTTATGCAAATACCTTCTTCTGGGATGGCCGGGCCTCGACCCTGGAGGATGCTGTCAGTCAGGACATCCTCTCCCCCGGTCTGTCCAGCAGTGAAACTGCCCGCAGTATCGTCGTGCGCATTGCCTCAATCGCCAACTACCGGAAAGCGTTTGAGACAAGCTTTGGCCCGGAGGGTGTTAGCTTTGAACGCATTACCGAGGCGCTGGCCACCTTTGTGCGCAGCATCCGCTCTTCATCCACACCATTCGATCAATGGCTTGAGGGAGATGATGCAGCCCTGTCGGAAAGCGCCAAACGAGGCTTTGCTCTGTTTACCGGCAAGGCAGCCTGTGTTCAATGCCACACACCTCCGACCTTCAGCGACTCTTCCTTCCATAACACTGGCATCAACACAGTCGATCCCGGTCATTACGAAATATCAGGCAAGGATGAGCATCGTAACGCCTTCAAAACCCCGGGCCTGCGCGATGTAGCCCTCACACCACCGTATATGCACAACGGAGCCAAACCTACGCTCGTCGACACCATTGATTTCTATGACCGTGGCGGTGATGCACACGGTAGTGGCAACGAATTAAAGCCTCTACACCTGAGCGGCTCCGAAAAAGCCGATCTACTGGCCTTTCTGCACAGCTTGAGCGGTGAGGCTTCCGAAACACTGATGCCGGCCCTGCCCGTAGCCCTGATGCCCTGATCCGATAGCCCTGATTCGACACACCGAACCCGACACACCTGATATGACACATCTCTTATTCATAAGCATGCTGCTGTTTGCTGTACTGCTGAGTGCGTGCAATCTGGAAGAAAGCTCAGCCCACTTAGATGCACAACACCCCGCCGTGGACACGATTACGCTGCTGCCTGATTTTGCTGCAATCAAGGATACTAAGACCAAGAAGAAGGCCTTCTTTGATTTCCTGCGCCCTGTTATCAGGGCTGAAAATGCCAAGGTGGCAAAATCACGTCTCAGAATGTTTGCCATAGCCACATCCATAGACAATGGGGATGCAGTATCAAAACAGGATCAACAATGGCTGAAGCGTCTGGCTAGAAAATATCATGTCGATATGAAGTCGATGCATGATGAACAAGTCTGGAGGCTGCTTAAACGACGTGTGGATACCGTTCCTTTCCGTCTGGCTCTGGCGCAAGCTGCCAACGAATCAAGCTGGGGCACCTCACGCTTCGCCCGAGAGGGACGTAACCTATTCGGTGAGTGGTGTTTCAAGCCGGGTTGCGGCATCGTGCCAGCCAGACGCTCTGCCGGCATGACGCATGAGGTGGCCGTTTTTAAAAGCGTGAACGAATCGGTAGCTAGCTATATCTATCATCTGAATCGGGTTGATATCTATCTGCCACTGCGCATGGCCCGCCGCGATGAACGCAAATGGGGCAACAAACCCACCGCTCACGATCTGGCTGGCGGCTTAACCGGATACTCGGAGCGCGGCGAAGCCTATGTGGATGACATCCGCAGGATGATACGTGTGAACTACGATCTGATGAGCGGAACCGAAACCAAAAACCCGGCCTAAGAAATAAAAACGAAACAAAAACGGGCGCCCGAAGACGCCCGCCAGCACTCCTCTCCCGGAGAACTCAGATGATCATGCCAGCGCCAACGGTGTTGTTGGTGAAGGTATCGATAACGATAAAGCTGCCGGTGGTGCGATTGTCCGCATACGTATCGTAGTGCAATGGCTTTTGCAGCTTGAAGGTGATCTGACCTATTTCGTTCATGGCCAGCTCTGTTGCTTCCTCGTGATGATCCAGCGTATGGATATCAGTCTTGAAATCGATACTGGCAACCACAGCTTTGACACTATTGGTCGTATGCTTGACGACATATTTGCCGCGTTCTATCAGCGGCTCATCGCCAATCCAGCAGACATTGGCAGTCAGCACCTTGGCATCCATCGCCTTGTCACCCACATGGGTGATCATGTCTCCACGCGAAATATCAATCTCATCATTGAGGGTCAGCGTCACACTCTGTGGCGCGAAGGCCTCATCCAGATTGCCATCAAAGGTAACAATCTCTTTCACGGTCGAGGTATTGCCGCTTGGCACGGCTACGATTTCATCACCAACCTTGACGGTTCCTGAGGCAATCATGCCCATGAAGCCACGGTAATCGGGAAGCTCGGCCGTCTGTGGACGATTGACCAACTGCACCGGTAAACGGAACGGCTTGCCGTCGATATCGTCAAGTGCCGGAAGGGTTTCCAGCGTTTCAAGCAGGGTCTTGCCTTCATACCAATCCAGATTATCCCCTCGTACGGCAACCATATCGCCATCAAGTGCGGACATCGGCAGACAAATCAGATCATTGATCCCCTGTTTTGCGCAGTAGACCTGCATCTCTTTACGAATATTCTCATAAACAGCCTGATCGTGATCGACGAGATCCATTTTATTGATCGCCACAATCAGATGAGGAATGTTAAGAAGTCCAAGAATATGGGTGTGACGCTTGGTCTGTGGCAGCACTCCGTTGCGCGCATCGATCAGGATGATCGCAGCACTCGCAGTGGAAGCACCGGTCACCATATTGCGGGTGTACTGCTCATGTCCCGGGCAATCAGCCATGATGAACTTGCGTTTCGGGGTCGCAAAATAACGATACGCCACATCAATGGTGATGCCCTGCTCGCGTTCAGCAGAAAGGCCGTCGGTCAGCATGGCGAGATCGATCTCGGATGCGGAAGCGATGTGCTGCGTTCCCTTCTTCTTGCGCACAGCCAGAAGTTGATCCTCAAATGCGCCCTTGGTATCCACCAGAAGGCGACCGATCAATGTCGATTTACCATCGTCCACACTGCCCACTGTCACCAGCCGAAGCAGCTCGATCTCCTCAGTCATTTTAATATTCAATTCAGTCATTTTACAAACCCCATCTACCGCTCAATCAAACCTAGAAATAGCCTTCTTTCTTCTTGTCTTCCATGCTGTTGGAACCGTGATCGATGATACGTGTTTCACGCTCCGAACGACGCGCGGCCGCAGCCTCAATGACAATCTCATCCATATTGGTGGCATCCGAGCGCACTGCCCCGGTACATGGGCTGCAGCCAAGGGTGCGGAAACGACTCATCACCATGGTCGGCTCCTCACCTTCGAGCAGCTGATCCTTCATTTCTTCATAGTACGGAATCAGCATGTTTTTGCGTTCGACCATCAAGCGCTCTTTGGCAAAATACAAAGGCACAATTGGAATATTCTCTTCGCGGATGTACAACCAGACATCCATCTCGGTCCAGTTGGAGATCGGGAATACACGCACCG
>Ga0316190_10000421_pt1 | contig 28965 bp, 39 predicted proteins | sample Eddworburrow2_MG_FD_204929 | JGI IMG/M metagenome (GOLD analysis project Ga0316190, IMG submission 204929) | Coastal sediment microbial communities from Maine, United States - Eddy worm burrow 2 | ecosystem: Environmental > Aquatic > Marine > Coastal > Sediment | place: USA: Maine | collected... | reverse complement strand
ACCCCCGACATTTCCAAACTTTCGGATTGACGAAGCCGCAGGGATTGATGAGACTGTTTTTTCACTTATTACATCCACCAAAGAAGGTCTTGTTGGGAAAAATTTCCTGAAAAATTCTGAGGTTTACAAGGCTTGCCCATGAAGACCTTCCTTCTAAAAATAAATTTTTCAAAAAGAAGAGGTTTTTCTTCTGTGGATATATTTCTTGACATTACGCGCGTGTGGGTGTAGGGGTAATTGTATATGATTATGTATTGAAGGGGCAGGATGTGTCCTGAAACGGGCGCATGATAGCTGTGACTTGTGATTTAGTCCCATGAGGTGAAAGCGTTGAGGTAGGTTGACCCCTTGGAGTGATATACTCCCCTTGCCCCTTGAATACATAAATAACTTAATAGGCTAAGGTATCGGGCGACTAATGACTGTCAAAGCAAAAGAAATAAAACTTCCCCGTCATAAATTACTGGCGGTTATCGAGAAGAGCATTATCAAGGATATGCAGATTATCCGGCTCTATCTTCTAAGGATGATCCAGGGCAAAGAGAAGGAAAATATTGCCAAAGCTTTTGATAAGGACGGGAACCCTATAGAGATTGATTTGAAGGTAAAACATAGTGACCGGCTGAAGGCTGCTGAGCTTTACAAGAAACTCTTTGCTGACAAGGTTATTGCAGATCATAGGTTTGAGTCCGATAAGGATAAAGGCGAACATACGGACGCCGATGATGCTCTGAAGAAGATACATGAAGAGAGGCAGGCCGAAGCTAAGAAGGAGGGAATAGACAATGGGAGCGTGGTACCCATAAATCAAGGAGGAAAGAGATGAAGACAGGCTTGGCATTAGATAGAAACGGGAACCCAATACAGGGAGCTTTAGGTACTGTAGGGAGTGACAAGATAACGGTAGGGGCTGCTTCTGCCAGGTCTACCAGCGACTTTGATAGCGGTGTGGCAATTCTTGAATTATTTTCTGATACCGACTGCTATATAAGCCTGAGTGATGATACTGTGACTGCTACTACTACAGATTTTTTTCTGCCTGCTGATACAACACGGTATTACACACGCGGAGATCATACGAGGATAGCGGTTATTCAGGACTCTGCAGGTGGGACGTTGCATATTAATGGGTTGGGATAATAGATGTATGAATTGCACCACATAAAGCCTGTAAGGGCCTTAAATCCACTCTCCAGTGCTTTCGGTAAGATGAGATACAAGATAGAGGTTTCTGATCTTGTTGGCAAAAGGCCCGGATGGTTTAGGGCCACCCTTTGGAAAAATAAAGATGGTTCTAATAATGCTTCTATCGAAGCAGAGCTTAGCAGGTTAAAGAGGGCATACGGCAAATGATTTACTATTCAAGGACATCCATATCAAGTGATGACAGTACCTTTCTTGATGCTTTGGAGGCTGCACTGCCAGATATAAATGATTCACATCTGTATCATGGAAGCGGGGCAAGGAATGAAATAACGCGGTCACCAAATATGGAGAGTGTTGATACTTTAAGTTGGTCTCTTTTTTTTAACACAGAAGAAAGCAGGACTAATTTCAGTGAATCCTTAAATTCAGTTCCAGGGTTCTTTCACACGGGTACGGCAGGCAATAAATTGTATGAAACTGATTGCAGGCATGATGAAGCTGAGTCTCAGCCGGATATACCAACGACGATTAAGGTATTGGTGTAGTGGCTCTTGTAGATAAGTGTATAGCCCAATGGCTATTTGACAACAATGGTCTTGATAGCATTGGCCTTAACCATGCTACTGCTTTCGGCCCTACTTATTCCTCTAGTGTCAAAAAGCTAGGGACGCATTCAGCTTTATTCGACGGGTTAAACGATTATTTTATAGCTGATTATCCGGCAACGCTCGACTTAAAGAATGACTTTACTATCGACGCGTGGGCCTGGGCGGATGCAGGTATAGGGTCTAGCGCATACACAATACTAAACTGGGGCGAGCAACCCTATGCGGGGGGCGGGACAAGGCGCAGTATAGTAATTTTCCAAAAAAAAGCCATGTTCTCAGGTGGCGGCGCAGCAGCTAATTTACAAGACCCTAATTTAATACCTCTGGCCCAGTGGGTGCATGTTGCTGTAAGCGTGTCGTCAAGTAATTTTGTAAAATTATATGTAAACGGGGTTTTAGTTGCAGGGGCAACCAAAACATTAAATTCTTTCGCTTATAGCCAAAATTATATAGGACGGTCTGAGCAAGGTAGTGGCGAGGAATGGGACGGGTATATAGACACCCCTCGAATATTTGATAGCGTTCTAACAGATGGTGGAATAAGTGTAGGCCAAACAGCCACGGGAGAAATTGGAGAAATTTATAATAGTGGAAATGGCTTAGTAATAGGTTTAGGTGGGTTGTCGGCAGAGAGGCGCAAACTAGGCGGATTTGGAATGGTGTTTTAGTTATGGCTTTAAATACTGTACAGAAAAAATTACTACGAGAAATTATAAGACTTTTAAATGGAGTAACGAACAAGCTTAAAGAGCTTTTAGATAGTTAATTAGTTTAAACATAATTGTTTCCCCCTCGGTAATACGCGAGGGTAAAAACCACTTTGATGCGGTAAGCGTCAGGTGGTTTTTTGCGTTTAAGGAGAAAAGATTGGGTGCATTAGCAGCAGATCAAAAAGATGGCAAAATTCTTCAGTTCATGCGTGAGTTTGAAAATGATCGTGTAGGATTCTGCAAGCACATCATTGGCATTACCCCTACGGATCAGCAAGGGGATGCTCTCAAGGCCATGGACACTAATGACCATATTTCTATTGCTTCAGGCCATGGGTGCGGCAAGAGCTTTATTGAGTCCGTAGCAGTTCATCACTATATGAATTTCAGATTTTTCCCTAAGATTCCTTGCACTGCCCCAAGTAAGCACCAATTGCATGATATCCTTTGGGCTGAAATATCCAAGGTTCACCGGATGATGTTGAGATCGGGAGCCGGTTCATACTTTGCCCACAGGTTTGAGTGGACAAAAGAAAAGTTTTTCCATAAGCAATATCCCGAAGAGTGGTTTGCCGCAGCCAGAACAGCAACCAAAGAAAATCCTGAAGCTCTCCAGGGCTTTCATGCTGATTATGTACTGAGAGTTATTGATGAGGCCAGCGGAGTACCGGAGGCAATCTTTGAGGTAGCTGATGGAGCACATGGAATAATCGAAACAAAAGAACTTATGTGCGCCAATCCTACAAGGCTTACAGGTACTTTCTATCATTCCCACCATAAAATCAAAGATGAATACACGACCTTTCAGTGGAGTTGCCTTGATAGCCCTATAGCTCCACCAACATACGCAAGGCGTATTTCCAGGAAGTACGGTATTGATTCAAATATTTACCGTGTCAGAGTTTTGGGGAAATTTCCACTAAGGGACGGGGATTCATTTATTCCTTATGACCTTGTTGAAGATTCGCTTATCAGAGAGATACCCAGCCAAAAACAGTTGCCAAAAGTTTTCGGCGTTGATGTTGCCAGATACGGTGATGATGACACGGTTATTGCTATAAGGCAGGGTGATGAATTCCTTCCCTATCATATACTTAGAGGTAAGTCAACGATGGAGACTGCAAACTATGTGGCTCACTTGGCGAACAAGGAAAAGCCGGAAATGATCTTCATTGATACTATCGGAGTGGGCGCCGGGGTATTTGACAGGCTTTATGAACGAAACTATCCCGTCACACCTGTAAATGTTTCTGAATCACCGGCGACGCAGCCAAATGTTTATCTGAAGTTAAGGGATGAGCTTTGGGGAAATTTTCGGGACTGGCTGGAAATGAGGAGAGGGAAACTTTGGGATAACTCAGACAGTGATCTTCTTGGAGAGCTAACAACACCGAAATACGCTATAACAGCAAAAGGTCTTATTGTCATAGAGAGTAAAGACGGTATGAAAAAACGGCTCAAGGAGGCCACTGCTGACAGTGCAACCTCTCCAAATAAGGCCGATGCCCACATTATGACTTTTGCGGAGCCTATGGCTGAATATACGAAGACTGAGGACGATCTTGACGATATGAACGATGATGATGGTTGGAAACCACTTGACCCGGAGGCTGGATATTAAATGGGATCTGAATTTGAAGAAAAACAAAAAGCAGCGTCAGGTGGGGCGTTGGATAATCCCGATCTTGTAAGCTACTGCAAGGACATATTTGAGTCCTTTGCCAGCGCAAGGCAAAATACCATAGAAAAAATATGGGAAGAGTGCTGGTATAACTTCCTCTCTCAGTACCAAGCCGATAAGAATTGGAGGAGCGAAACAGAGGGAGCGGATGGTAAGAGTAAAATATTTATACGGCTCACTCCTCTTAAATGCCAAACAGCACATGCAAAGATCATTGATGCAGCCCTGCCAGGTGATGGGAAGCTACCCTTTGAACTTTCAGGAATAGACCTTCCTGAAAATGCAGACATGGAGGACATTAAAAAGCAGGTAAATAAATTCAAGTTAAAGCTTGAAGGACATTTCAAAAAGATAGAGCTTGATGACATTCTTGATTCAGCAGTACTTGAACTGGCCATACTTGGCACGGCAGTACTGAAGGGACCCATAGTTGACGTTCAGAAAGAAATGGTTGCCACGCAGAGAATGATAGGCGGTATTCCTGCTACAGAGATCGACCCTTCTATCAATCCTTTTGAGTACAGACAGCAGACCGTTCATGTGCCAATTATTGACCACATGCCTTTATGGGAATATTACGTTGATATAAATGCAAAGAGGGCAAGGGATTCTATTGCGGAAATCCATTTTCAAAGGCTACTTCCAAGCCAGTTCCTCAAGTTGGCTAATCAGGGTGGATATAATGCCGAAAATGTCAGGCTTGCAGCCACCAGAGCAACTATCAATGATGAGAATGACAAGAGGAATATACAGCTTGGAGAACTCTACATAGGGGATGACGACCCTAAAGACAAGAGAGTGAGCGTCATGGAGTTTTGGGGCATTGTTGATATTGACCTACTTAAGGCCGCTGGCGCTGATATCCCCGAACATATGGAGTTTGAGGCAGGGGAATTGGTAGAGGGGCTTGTTGTTCTTGCCGCTGATGGAGTAATTATCAAGGCCGCACTAAACCCTTTAAATCGTAGGCCGTTTTATGTTTGTCCTTACAAGAAAAAGCCTCACACAATTTATGGAATAGGCATTGCCGAGTCAATGAGGGATTCGCAGAAGATGGTTAATTCTGGGGCAAGACTCTACATAGACAATAAAGCCCTGTCTGGCGCTGGAATGGTTGGTATCAACATGGACAGAGTTGACACCAAGCGAACCAAAAACAATAAAGTTTATCCGGGTAAGGTTTGGTACACAAAAGGGAATTACTCTCCTGATGAGGTTATTAAGAGCGTAAAGATTGACGATGTTACCCATGGGATAAAAGAAATGATTGAGATGTTTGAAAGGTTTGCCGATGAGGAAACCGGCATACCCAAATATACTCATGGAGAGCAGGCAAGTTTTCTAAACAAGACAGCTACAGGAATGAGCATGTTAATGAATGCAGTCAATATCAACCTTAAGCCTGCCTTGAAGAACATAGACAGGTTTTGGGTTGAGCCTATAGTTGAGGCATTTGTATCATGGTTTACAGAGATGGAAAGCGGATTTAATTTACCAGTAAAGGTAAAAGCCACTGGCACAGATTCATTGATTGCCAAAGAGATCAGGCTTGAAAATATCTTAAGATTCCTTCAAATCACTGGCAGTAATCCACAGGATGCCATGATGCAGGACCGGCCTAAACTCATGAAGGAAGTTGAGAGAATTCTTGAAGTTGACGGAATGAGGACAGATGAAGAAATTGAGGAAATTTTTGCAGAGATGGCAAAGAGAGGTTCACAGGGTAAAGACATAAGGGAGATGGTGGACTTAGATAGATTATTCCCACTTATAACACCTAATGAGCAATCGCAGATACTAGAGGCCATTGGTATTCAGCCAGATCAAAACCGTGAAAATATAGTTATCCCTCCTGATGGTGTAGAGGGGGCAAGTGCGTCCTCCCACGTATCACCCTTGACGCCAGGGAGGGACATTTAATGTCAGTATCCGAACTACAACAAATGCACAGCTTTAAGAGATTCATGGCTGCAATAGAGGAACGCTTTAACAAAAAAGCCAAAGAGTATGATTGTGCCAAGGATGAAGCGGCCTTTAGGAAGGTTCAGGGTGCAAGGGAGGATTTGCAGTGGGTACTTGACCTGCCTGATCAGATGATTGCTGATGAGGAAGCGGAGGAGGAAGATTAAATGTCGTTAGCTAAAACAGGGGCTTGCTGGCTGCATGAGCATGAAGAGACTGGAGATGATTACTTTACCGGGATTGTTGAGGTTGACGGGGCAAAGGTAAGGATCAACATTTTCCTGAATGAAAAAAAAGCCAAAGGCAAGCAACCTGATTATATCGCATGGCTTTCAGGTAAAAAAGCGGCTAAAAGTTCACAGGGACTCCAGAAGATAGGCGGCTTGTGGCAAAAAGAGAGTAAAGACAAGGATGTGTATTTAGGTGGATTCCTTGAAATAGCAGGACTGAAGATTAATGTATGTATTTTCTTAAACAAGAAAAAAGAAAAGGAGGATCATCCAGACTACATAATTTGGAAAGTTGTAAAGGATCAGGAATATAGAAGGAAAAAGAAGTAACCGGATTACCTCAGTAGAGGCCCGGAAAATATAAATAGGGATTACCTCAAGAGAGGCCCCAGATGGAGGAAGTGTCATGGGAGAAGAAAAGAAGGAAGAGGAAAAAACGAACGAAGGCGAAGAACTTAACGAGGAGGAGATTTTATCTGAAGAGTGGGACAAGGTTGAAGATGAAGAGGGCAATAAGGACTTAGCGAAAAAAGAGGGATTACCTGAAGAAAAGAAAGAAGAGAGTATTCAGGCCCCAGAAAAAAAAGCTGGCGAAGAAGAAAAGCCCAATTCTCATGGTGATGTTGATTCACTGACCAAAGCTCTGAATGATACTAAGTCTCATTCCACTAAGGTTTCACAAGAGAATGCAGAACTCAGGAGAAAAGTTGAGGCTTTTGAAAAGGGTGATGCAACCGCTAAAGAAGTTGAAGACCAGAAGAAGAAAGCGGATGCAGCGAACGGTGATCTTGTGTTGGCAGCAAAGGCATTCAAAGAGGACTACCCTGAAGGGGGGCCGCTCTTTGATAAGCTCCTTGAAACTATTGATGGACTCACCACCGAGGTACAAACCATCAAGAAAGGCAATAAGGATGCTGAAGCACATAACTCACAAGAAGCCGCTCTTCTTAATTTCAATACAGTTGTAAAGCCGGAGATCGTAAAGAATCATCCTGATTTTGACGCTATCATGACGGGCAAGAATGTAGATGGAGATGTTGAATGGTTTAAGTGGGCAGAGAAGCAAACGCAGGGGCTTAGATTTATGGCTCTTGAGTCCAGTGACCCTCAAGACATTTCCTATGCTCTTACCGAGTTTAAGAAAAGTAAAGGTTCTGGTGAAGCAGAGCGCATAAGAGCACAGGAAGAAACTGAGAAAAATATCAAATTAACTAATGGCCAGACCTTGAGAGCCGGTTCTGGTTCGCCGTTACTGAAGACCAAGGAAACAGAAGGGACCTATAGTGACGAGTGGGACAAGATAGAGGCAGAAGAGAAGGCCGGAAAATAGGAGAAGTTAGATGGCTACAATGAAATATTCTGACATTACACCACGAACACAGGTGCATGTAGACAGAAGATTGCTCAAAAGAGCAATGCCCAATAATATTTTGGGGCAATTTGGACAGTCAAGGCCGTTGCCGAAAAAGACAGGTCTATCGGTGAGCTTTAGGCGTTACAACAAGCTTGCAAATGCCACCACTCCCTTGACTGAGGGTGTTACGCCAACAGGCAAAATTCTCACCAAAACAGATATTGTCGTTGCTACCAAGCAATATGGTGATTACGTGACACATACTGATGTTATTGTTGACAACCACGAAGATCCGGTTGTTCAGGAAACAGTTGATATCCTTGGTGAGCAGGCCGGAGAAACTCTTGATGTACTGAGAGCAGGAGTGCTTAAGGCCGGAACGAATGTACTTTATGCCGACAGCAAGACCTCAAGGGTTACAGTTGATAATGTTGTAACGAGGGGCGACCTTAGAAGCGTTATCCGTATCTTGAAGGCACAGGAAGCAAAAAGAATGTCAAGCTACATCAAGGGCGGCACAGGCGTAGGAACAAGCCCTATTGCAGCCTCTTATATTGCAGTTTGTCATTCTGATATGCAGCCCGACCTTGAGCAAATGACTGACTGGGTTCCGGTTAGTGAATATCCGGCACAAAAGGGAATGGTTGAAGGTGAGGCCGGTGCTATTGGTGAGCTTCGTTTTGTCTTTGATAATAACGTTGAGCCTTGGGCAGATGCAGGTGGCACAGCCGCAACGAATAGCACGATGAGCACCACAGGCACACAGGCCGATATTTACCCAATTCTTATTTTTGGTAAGGATGCTTATGGTCTTGTTCCTTTTGCCGGAAAGAATGCAGTGAGCACCTACCTTAATAGCGTAGGACAGTCCACATCTAGCGACCCACTTGCCCAGAGAGGGACCGCAGGCTGGAAAACCAGAACTGCTACTGTGATCCTCAATGATCTTTGGATGCTTAGAGTTGAAACCGCAGCCAAAGGGTAGTTAACCGGGGGCTGAAAAGCCCCTTCTTTAAACAAGAAAGAGAGGAATAGTAAGATGAATGAAGACATTACGATAGGCACGGTTGAAGGAACCGGCGCAGCAATTAATGTAGAAATTGGCTATTTGCCAGACAGGGTAGAGGTCGTAAATATTGACAGCGAAAACCCTGCTAAACCTTCTATGAATTGGCAAAACGGTATGGCCGCAGCTTCAGCGCACAAGGCGGCTGGAAATGTTTGTCTGTCCACTCCGGGGCTTGTGATAGGTACGACAAGCGCAGCCGAGGTCAGGATAGCAAGCACCACTGCTTTCCTCAACAAAGGAATATTCAAATCCAAGACAGCAGCAGAAGTGGGCTTTACGGCCACTACTCATGATATTGCTGCTGATGCCGTTCTTGTTCAGGAAGCTTGTTATCTTGTATCGTTACAGGCAGATGGCACACCTGTTCTGACAATGGGAGCTATTGCAGATGGTGCAGGCAATGCGGTAATTCCTTCCACTCCAGCAGGCGAAACAGCAATAGGATATCTAAGGCTTGCCGTTGCAGCCGGATCAACTGACTTTGATGCCAGTACGGACCTGCTTAGCGCTGGACACCTTACGGATACCTTTTACAGCTTATCCTCACTTGGAGGTGAAGAGAAGATTACTGCAAACGGTATTAGCCAGTACGTTGGAACCGAAGCCGGGTACAGTGATGGTTTTACCATCGGAGCCGATACAGATGTGAATGTCAGTGGTGAAACACTGCTTTACAAGGCGTATAGATAGTAAGTAACGGGGGAGCAATCCCCCTTTACCTTTTAACACTAACTGGAGGAAAGACAGATGAGCGAAAGCGAGAAGGAGTCAATAGAGATTATTGCCGAGGCAATAAAAGAACTTGACCAAGAGAATAAAGGGCTATTTACTATAGACGGACTACCAAAGGTAGAAAACCTTGAAGCCTTGACCGGAATTCCTAATATCAGTTCTGACATGAGAGGCAAGGCGCTTGCCCTGATTGAGGCTGAAAAGCCTGTACCCAGCGAGGTTGAGAAGGTAAAGCCGAAGGTACTTGGAGAGAACAAGGGCGCAGTCAAAGAATTCCCTGCAAAGTCACAAAGGACTAAGACCATAAAGGAGCTTCTTAACAGTCAGGAAAAAGTGGAGGTCTTGATCCCTTCCACTGAAACAGAGAAGGATGATGTTACTCCTTCCATCGGTGGATATGTCTATCAGATAAAGAGGGATAAATGGGTAAAAGTTCCCCTTGATATTGTACGGGTTCTTGATGATGCGAAGCAAACCATTTACGAGCAGAGAGAGCTTGAGAATAAAGAGGGCATGGAATTGGTTGCCAGGGATGCCCAGAGAATCCCTTTTCAAAGGAGATAATATAAATTATGTATGCCATTACTCATAGGGGCTTAGAAGGGCAGCCCGGGCTTTATGCCCGTGTACAGCGCAAAGCCGATAGCTATTGGTGGGATGAAGTTGGAACGGCCTGGATTGCAGCCGCAACAACAGACTGTGATCTTGCCTTAACGGAAGGTGATGCCGGAACCTACACTGCAAGCGGCTCTTCTTCCCCTTCTGAGGGTGGACTATACATTATCTATGTTTATGATAGTGCTGATGCTCAGATTGTAAGCACGGAGGACATTTATTCTCCATCAAGGGGCAAGACTGCACTTGATATGGTCAAGAATGTTCAGAAAGAATTGAGGATGCCGCAGGCTGTAACTATCGCCGAAGCCCATGCCTCATTGATACTGTCATTCCTGAACAAAACTCAAGATATAATAATGGAAGCAGGGGTGCTTGATGAGTTGAAGTTGAGCTTCTCCTTTAATACAGTTGTGGGTATCAGCGCCTACACTCTTTATCCTTCCAATACTTCAAAGGTCGATACCCTTAGACACCTTCAAATAGGAACATCCCAGCCCTTAGTAAGATATCCTGATAAGGATTTCAGGGCATACAAAAGGAACCAGGGGACGACCCAGGCACAGCCACTTATTTACCGTATTTACGGGAGGGCAGGTAGGGCCTTGGTTGTGGAGCTTGCAGCCACACCCGATGCAATATATACGGTTGACGTTGAGTTGTTACAAAAACCCGAAAGGCTTATCAGTGGAACTGATGTTTCGCTCCTTGATGGTGATGTTCTTGAGCTTGGGGCTAAATATCTTGCTCTTGATAATCAGGGAGATAGTGCCGGACTTGATCAAAGTTTATTTCAGGCAAAGCTTGGACTTTCGATGGGTACAAATTCAGAATCTAATTGGGGCGATGTGGAGGCTATCTGATGAGCAATAGAGCCGGACATGTTCCTTATGATGATTTTACCGGAGGAGAAGCTTTTATATACCCTGCTTCGGATATGAAGCCAAAATATTCAAAGCTTCTACAGAACTGCCATGTTTTTTCTGATGGAGCCGTTTCTAAGATTCCTGGATATATCAAGGTTAATAGTTCTGATGTGAGTGATGGGCTATTGTCAGGTTTTGAATTTAAGCAGTCAGATGGGACTATCATAGAGCTTACGGCAGGCAACGGAACCATCTATGAGGTTCTTGGAACGGGCGAACTGTCTGCTATCAAGACAGGGCTTGATGCCAGTGCAAAAGTTTACTTCAGCCAAATTAACGATCTTTGTATTATGTCAAATGGTGTTGATGCCATGATGAAGTATGATGGCGCTACAGTTTCAAACCTTGGAGGAACACCGCCAGCAACTGGATTTAAGTCTCATGTCCATAAAAACAGGGTTTGGATAATCGAGAGAACGGATAAGATGCTTGCCACGCATTCAGCCTTGAACGCAGCAGAAGACTATACTACAGCTGCAGATGCCGGATATATTGACTTCAAATATGTACTGGGAAGGGGTGATGAGCTTCTTGACATTGTGACCTATATTGACTTACTGGTTTTTTTCTTCAGGAATCATGTTGTTATTTATTCCGGTTCAGACCCTACAGCTTCAGGAGACTTTGCTATTGTTCAGAAGATAGAGGGCGCTGGTGTTATCAACAGTGACGCTATTGTTTCCTATGGTTCTGATTTGGCTTTTATTTACGGATCGGGCATTAAGTCACTAAGGCAGACGGTTACAACTGGAAGCCTGAACATTGCTGACCTATCAGAAAAGATAGACCCAGATTTAAGGGCTGACATTGCGGCAGGAGGGAATACTTCTGTAGCTCATTACCCTAAATACGGATGGTTAGCATTTCTTATTAATGGGATAGTAAGGATTTACAGCTATACATGGAAAGCATGGGGCCGTATGGTCGGTGGTGATATCCTTGGAATGTTTGCAACGGCAGACGGAGCTTTGCGGCTTTGCGGTACGGGTTTTCTTTATACATATGATTCAGGCTATGATTTTGCAGGGACTAATCCGGTCTACAGGTGGGAAACAGCGCACATAATCATATCAAAGATAGCTAAGGTTTATCCTAAGATTATGCAGCTATTGGCTTATCCTCTTGAATCAACAACAGCTTCATTGCAGACTATTTATGATCAGAAAGATTCACCGGCAGAACAGTACATTGATTTTGATGTGACGCCAGGTAGTATAGTTTACATAGATGCTGTAACAGATTGGGACGCTCTTGCATTTATTGATGAAGTCTCGTATACAGAAATAAGACTGCCACTCTTTGGCGGCGGAAACACAGTCCAGATGATTTTTACCAATACTTCAGACAAACAACTTTCATTTGGCGCTATGAACTTGCAGGTTGTTAGGGGAGGTTTTTAATGAGTCAAAAAGATTTCGACATTACACCAAGTGATGCAAATACAGGGGTAACTTTCAGGGCAGAAGTCAATGCTTCACTGCAAGCACTGGCCAGTCTTAGCAGCGGCGCTGGCGACCCTTCCACGATGTACCCTTTTCAGATAAAGATTGATACGGGAGCAACGCCCAATGTTGCCTATATGAGAAGAGCAGACAACACCGCATGGGTGCGGTTCGGATATATTGACAGCACAAGCCATCAGCTGATAATGGATGATGCAGCCAATGCCATTGATATTGATAATGGCACTGTGACAGGTCAAAAAATAACTGCTTCATCCGGTAGCGGTAGTTATTTTATAAGCGGGGGTGGCTATTGGTACCCAACAAAAGGCTTGTATATGATGGTGGACTTGGGAGGCTATGCAAGGGTAGAAATCAATTCCGGCGGCTGGCGAAGGAGCACCCTAACCCTCAATGGCAGCATGTTCTATGCCGACGGGACTTCCGTTACAGCACGAATATACTCAGCTTCTAACACCACTATCTATTGGGTTAAGTGGTAGATATGGAATATCTAACAGATAAATCGCCTGATGATGTAGTCCACCTATGGCTTGCCATGGTGAAAGAGTTAGAGCCTGAAGCAAAGCCCAATGTTGATTGGTGGAAAACTCAGTCAAATGGGTTGATGGAAACCGGAAGATATTTGTTAACCGTAGCAGTGGACCATGGAGCGGTCATAGGTTTTTGTGATGGATTTATCCATGATGACCCGGTTAAAGGTGAAGTAGTTGCACTTGGGTTTCACTTCTACGTGATGCCCGAATATAGAAACTCTGTAGTATCTGATAACCTCTACAGAGCAAATGACCAACGATTCAAAAAAAAAGGAATTACGGTTGTGGAAACGCAGTGCTCTGATAACAAAAAAAGATTCTGGGAAAGAGCCGGATTTAAAACGGTAAGAACAGTCATGAGGAGGGATTAATTATGTCATGGGCAGTGGCAGCAGTTGGGACAGCATACAGTATTTATGCTGGTGAGCGAAATTATGATGACGCCAAAGATGCTCTTAAGGGTGGTGGAGGCGCACCAGAAACAGCAGGGCAGTTAACTTACGATGAATTTGGTAACTTGATTTCAGAGGTTGTCTTTAATGAGGAAACAGGGAACTATGAGTCAAGGATAGACCCAGAGCCACGACCACCTGCATCATCAGAGCCACCCATTCCTGATGATTTTATGCCATTCAAGCCAAGTGCTGGCACTAGCTTGTCGCTTAGGTACGGGTACAGGGGCGGCGCACAGCGTACTCTTGCAGATGAGAAAACAGACTGGAAGGCCGAAAGGGACGCTGCATGGCTGGAATCACCTGAAAGAGCAGAAATATTACAAAATGACCCTGAATACCAGGATTACTTGGAAAAGCACACAACCTGGCAGACAAGGTATGATGCAAAAGTAGCAGACAGGGACCTACGGGATAGCATGAAGCAGACTCTTCTTGGTAATCTCTCCGAGACGCCAGAAGATAGATTGCTTGCCTATGAAGAGTACGCCAAAACCTTTTCCGATGAACTCCATAAAGGGGTTGATGAAAGGTTTGACAAGCAGGAGCGTTCCCGGAGTGAAGACTTAAACAGGAGAGGAATGTTTGGGTCAAGAGCCTACGTAGATACTATTTCTGAGATCGACAAGAACCGTAAAGAGGCAGACGTTGATATTTCCAGACAGGCCACTCTTGCCAAGCATGATCTTGCGTCAAGAGATAAGGCGGAGTGGTTAGGCACGTTGTCCTACCTTGATGCAGGAGGAAGGGCAGACTTAGCGCAGAACCTAAACCAATCAAGCGCATCTACCCAAGCAGCAATTGGAGGAACTGCACTACTTCAAAATGCCAAAAACCAAAATACAAGCAATGCGCTTGCTTTGAGTCAGCTTAATAATCAAAGAACGGCAAATATCAGCAATACGGCAGCAGGATTAGCTTTTCTCTATGGGTATGGTGGAGGCGGTAACGATAGTTCTTCCACTGTCAACATAAACGATATTTATGCAAGTGCCGCAAGATAAGGAGGTTTGACATGGCAGGGACTAATCTACTAAGAAGAAATCCACATGAAAGAAATATCAGCGCGCTCTCAGGTATTGCCGAAGGTTCAGGATATGCCAAGCCTTTCATTTATGGAGCACTAGGGAAAGAGGTTGGGGCAGCAGGACGGTTCGATAAAGAAACCGGCAGGATGGGTACAGCAGCTTTACGGCGACAAGGAGAAAGCGCAAGGCTGGATAAAACAATGAACAGGATTGTTGAGATAGCCAAGTTTGACCCTCAAGCAGGCAACGATATGTTGAACCGCTATGTGTCATCAGACCCGGCTTTTAAGTCATTTGAGGGGATGCAGTTTAGCGGTAAAACTGAGGACAATAAAGTTATTGTTACTCTTGCAGATGGACAGGTTGCAGTGCTTGACAAAGACACAAAAAGCTTGATTCCCGTAGGCCCAAAGGGTGCGCCCAAGAAGGTGAGCACCGTTAAAGGCGGTAAGCAGACCGACACTCTCTACCAAGGAGATAAGGCCATAAGCAGTACGACAGGGGATAGGTGGAGTCCTGGCAGTGGTTCAGGAGGTGGGGCAGGAGATAGTGTTCAGGGCAAAGGGAAAGCGGCCTTTGCTTACATGGACAAACTTCTAAGAGAGCCAGATGAATACGGCATGACCTATCAGCTTGACAAGGAAACAGCAGCAGCAGCAACATTGCTCATTGACGACCTGATAAAGGATAATCCCACGGCAACGGCTCAAAGGATAGGGCAACTTGCAATTGATCAGGTCAGAGAAGCACGGCAACCAGAATCAGCAGCGCCCAGTGTTGACAGCGGACAGCAAACAGGTGATGGGAGAATCCAAGCCCCTCCTCATCCTGACACATGGCTTGCGGCAGCTACCAAGGCAAATCCGGGGGCAAGTATTGATTCCTTGAAACAGTACTACCAAGATAAATACGGCAGATAATGGCAATTGTAGACCCATTTGATAAGCAGCCACCGCAGATAGGGGCAGGAGGGATAATAGACCCCTTTGAATCATCGGGTATCGTAGATCCTTTTGATGCCTCGTTGTCTAAGGGTGAGGTTCCTGAAGAAGATTCCTATCTTGAAGTAATTGGCAAAGGGGCAATGCAGGGCGCTCTTGCAATTCCTAAAATTGTATCTGAAGGTGGACACATGATCAGGAAGGCCCTTGATATGCCTGAAAGTGGTTTCAGAAAAGATTATGTCAAGCCTGCTGAAAAATATTGGGAACCCAAAGTATCCTCAAAAGGTAAGCAGTATGCAGGACAGGCTACGAGAAGTATTGCAGAGATGGCAACCACTGGAGCGGTAGGTAGGGGCAAGGCTGTCCTTGCTTTGCTTGCAGGCCGTGCAGGAGCGGAAAAGGGTGCAGAAGCTCTTGACGAAGGGTATAGCATGGGAACGGCTGTCACGGCAGCAGGAGCACAGGCAGCTACCGAATACCTTACAGAAAAAATACCGGTAGGGCTATTGCTTGCGCCGGGGAAAAAGTTCATTACCAGACTTGCCCAAGGCGTTATTGCCGATATACCGGGGGAATTACTCGCTACCTATACAGAGATGAAGGGCATTGATGAACAGTTACTTGGAAAGAAGTACACTGACGAGCAACTATGGCAAGCGTTAATTGATACCGCAGCAGTGGCAGGATTGACTACGGTTGGTGCAACTACTCTTGTGCAGCCCCTTCATGCCCTTCAGGAAAAAAGCCAGCCAGAACCTACGCCAGCCCCACAACAGGAGATCATAGACCCTTACGAGGGAGCAGAGGTAGCGCCTGATGCTGTAGACACTCTCCCCGCTGATGAAGCCCCAACACTGGATGAGCTGGCAACGGAGTTTGGCGAAGAACTACCCGAAGCAGAACTTGTTGTTGAGCCAAGGACAGTTGAATATGAAGGACGGACCCCTACAGGTGATGGCGATTCTTCCCCCCGTCTCCTTTATACCAAAGCGCAGAAAGGAGAAAAGAAAAAACCCTTGGAAGTAGGTTCAATATTCAAAGAAGCTCAAGCCCCGGAAGCCGAAAAATTTTCCATTGATGACGTTCAATCCTTTGCGGATATCGTCACAAATAAATGGACAAATAAACCTGAAATAAAGACGGTTCAGAATATTGATGAGCTACCCCCTCACTTGGGTAAATATATCGCTGCATCAAAAGGAGAGGGCAAAGTAGAAGGACTCTTTGACCCAAAAAGCCAATCGGTTTATCTGATAGCTGATAATATTTCCTCTACTGAAAAGATAGTTGATGTTGTCTTTCATGAGACTTTGGGGCATTACGGGCTGAGCGGAACACTTGGAAGCGAGATCAAGCCTGTACTTAATGAGGCATACCGGAAGTATAGGAAAGAAGCTGACGCCATTGCAGAAGAGTACGGCATTGATACGAAGACAGCACAGGGTAAACAGGAAGCAGCGGAGGAAGTTCTTGCACGGATGGCACAGAATGGCACAGACCCTACCCTCATTCAGAAGGTTATTGCAGTAATCAGGAAGTGGCTCAAGAAGATGGGTCTCAATGTTAAGCTTTCCGATAATGATGTTAAGAATATGATTGCTGATGCGGTTAAGTTTGTCAAAGAAGGAGAAGGGAAGAAAGTAGCTAAAAAAAGGAAGGCTGTTAAATCCACTCCAACAGAGAAAGTAGACGAAGCTCCTCTTTTCTCTCGTGCTCCCCGTCCAGAAGGCAGGGCAGGCAAGGTATATGATGACCTGAAGGAAGCAAGAGAAACTTCTTTGGAAAAAAAGAAGCGAACACTCAAGCAGACCTTCAGGGGGCTTAAGACTTCCCTTGTCGATGTATCCGGGAATGTAAAAAGCGCTCTTAATAAGCTTGGCCCCGAAGGTAAAAAGGCGGTTATGCGTCACATTGCTCATGGCGGCGCTCATTCAAAAGCTCTAAGGATGACCGATAAAATAGAAAAAGAAATCTATGGGAAGCTCACAGAGGCACAACATGATTACCTTGACCAGTATATTTATGCAAAGAGACATATCGAAATAGCTTCATATAAGCCGGACTTTAAAATGCCTGGAGGTGCGACTAAGGCCGATATGCAAGCCCTTATTGACGCCATACCTTCTGAAACAATTACAGAGATAAAAAAGAGAGCTGAAGTCTATTGGAAAACAATGGATGAACAGCTTCAGGAACTTAAGGACAATGGGCTTCTGACAGATAAACAACTGGCAGGACTCAGGAAGGTAGGGCGCTATTACTCCCCTCGTGTTGTTCTCGACTATATTGACCCCATGACAACAGCTTTTGAAGGTGGGAAAACAATAACGGTCCCGGACAGTGGAATAAAGAAGCTTTCCGAGGAAGGTACTGAAAAGCTTGTTGAGAGCGATAGTTCTCTTCTTCTTAGCCAGGTTATTAACCGGACTCAATCAAGGATATTTAAAAATAGAGCAAATCAGGCACTATGGGATTTGGCTGAAAACCAACCTGATAACGGGATGGTGAGAAAAGCCAAGATAATTAAGACCACAAAAGACGGTAAGCCAGTTTTCCAGACTGCCCCTCGTGGATGGGCAAAGATCAGCGTTATGGTCGATGGCAAGCATAAAGAACTGATAATGCCTGAAGAGTTTGCTAGTGAGTGGATATTTAAAGATCCTATTTTATTACAGTCTCAGGCGCAAGCAATCCAGTGGTTATCGGGAACCAAGATATTAAAGCCGATGGCAACCGGATTGAATCCTGAATTTGCTTTCACGAATATCCCCAGAGACATTGCCCTCATATGGATGTCAACCGAAGAATATAGTCCTTACCTTCCTAAAGCAATAGGGCAAATGGCAATAGATATGGCTCAAATATTACCATCTGCTACCGGAGTGCATCCCGCTAAGGGCGTTCAAAGTGTACTTGCGGGGGGCGACTTAAAGGCCGTACTAGAAGCAACATTTAATAGAGAAGGCCCTTATGACGATTACATAAACGAAGGTGGAGGCATGGAATGGATGACTCTACAAGGTCGCCTCACTTCAAAATTAAAAGGAAAAGCAGGACAGATACAGTCCGTAATGGGCTACACGGGAACCACTTCCGAGATCATGACACGCCTTGCATTGAGAAGAAGAGCCATTAAAAATGGTGCTACACCTGAACAGGCAACAATTATTGCAAGAAACTATCTTGACTTTACTCAGGGCGGCAATCTTGCAAAGGCGGCTGATTCAGCATTGCCATATCTTAATGCCGGAATACAGGCTACAAGAGGTATTGCCAGGGCAGGAATTACCAATCCAAAGTTATTAACTGCCAAGGTTGTTCAAGTTGGCGGCATTGCTACTATGCTTTACCTTGCAAACAGCCTGCTTAATCCTGATGCTTGGGATGAAATTCCAGACAGGGACAAAACAAACAACTGGATAATCACAACTCCATACAGCTACCTTGATAAGACCGGAACTAAAAGACACATCTACTTCAAGATTGCCAAGGATCAGGGACAAAGGGTATTTGCTTCAATAGCAGAAGCAGCAGCAGCCAAATCCATAGGTGATGAGGTCAATGCAGATCAGGTCACTATGGCAGCAAAAGACTTCATTCCCTTTTCTCCAACAAATTTACCTCCCACGGTTGAGGCAATTCTTGGCTATTCTGCAAATAAGGATTTCTGGTTTAATGAGGATATCTGGAGAGGTCCAAAGGTTAAGCCGGAAGAAGAATATACCAAATATACACCAGAAGCGTTCAAGAAGGCAGGCAAGGCAACCGGAATGTCACCTGTAAGGCTCAAAAGCGCCCTACAGCAGTACTTTACATACGGGAACATATGGACGTCCCTTGTTGGTGGTGGAACGCAAGCTGTGCTTAAAGGGCTTGACGATAAAGACAAGAATCTCGTAACGGAAGAGGTCATACTTAAAAAGCCTTTTATCAGGAAAATAGTAAGAAGCACAGATCCTTACTATAAGTATGGCAAGGATATTGAAAAAGCTGACGTTGAGGCAAGAACCGAGAGGCACATAGTAACAAGGGACTTTGATAATTACACCCAGAAGTACTTTGATGGAGATGTGAGCAAGAAGGACGTAAAGAAGTATGTCTTGACACAACCTCCGATTGAGAGAAGAAGGCTCATGAGGCGGTTTATGACACATGAACGTCTCAAGGATATCCCAGAGCGTAAGTTTTGGGTTGACCTTCTCTATTCTTCCCCTAAAGCCAGAGCGCAAATATATTGGGGTAGGTGGAAATTGTCAGACACTAAAGAGCGTAAGGAACTGGAAAAAATGAGGGATAAAGTTCCTGGCTTTAAAGGTAAAATGTTCTTCTATCATTTGAATAAACTAAAGTCTGGAGAGGTAAAATGAAAGAGACTATTGCCGCAGCAGGGCAGCACATAGGACAGTCAAACCAAGGATTACTATATCTCTATTCTCTTGCTTCAGGAGTAACGGCAGTGATGGGATGGTTGCCCGACATTCTGGCCATTGCAACAACGGTTTCAGCCTTGATATTGATATGGGTAAACATCAAAGGGCGAAGGCTTAAAAACAGGGGTGCCGAGCTTGACAATATACTAAAAGAAAGCGAGATAGAACATGAGGCAGAAGGGGAGCCAAAGCTATCAAGGCAGCAGTTTAGTCAGCTAAAGAGCATGATTGAAACGCTGAAAAAAGAGGAATAGAAGTCCTACATCATAGGGCAAATGCACCCGGCCACGTTAATTGATTTGCTGCTTGTATTATTTCAACCACCTAAGCTCTTCTATTGTGCTTTCTTTTTGTCGATCTGCTTACACGATTCATATTCTTCTTTTTCTTGCGCCCGTTGCCTTTTCGCCCACTACCCCTATACTTGTTACAGGCAACATCTTTAAATATATCTTGAGGCCAATCACCGAGACCTCTTGCATATATCATGAATTCCCTGAGCATTATTCCCTCCCCTTAATATTTTCGATAACTAACATATCTAAATGAACAAGTCCGTCCCTGCTTCCCATCCCCTCCAGAGCAACCAAAAAGCTTCCGTCAATTTCGGCCTTTTCTTCAGTAAGGTAAGCCTTGCATGGGATATAGTAATTTAGAGCTTCTTTGTCCTCCCCGTCTAAGTGCCTTTCAGCATAAGAACTAAGCTTAGTGGCTATTCCTAAATATTCCAACATAACCCTCCCTTTGATATTTTCGATAACATCAACCAGACTAACGCTGGTGATTAAGTCGTTAGGCGTCATCAGTTGCATTCTCTAGGGCTTCAACCAGCCCCTCAATACATTTTTTGGTGTAGTCAGTCCATTCTTCAATGACAGCCTCTATCTTTTCAATAAACTCAGACTTAACTGCGCCACCAAGATCACTTACTACGCTATGTAGCTCATCAATTTTTTCGTCCATTTCTTTGATTTCACGCTCTGGGTTATGTTCCATGTCGTCTTCTCCTTAATTATTAATACCATCTATACTAACGCTGGTGATTAAGTGCATTACTCTACTATAATTTTATAAATTAACTTGCCTTCACTATCTGTAATTTCAACAGGTTTTCCAAAAGCCTTCACATGTTCTGCAACAGAAATAAGCGCATCCATTGTCACATCTTGTTTCCCCGCAGCCCATATGCCTTTTTTCAATATTTTCCCGGCAAAAATAGTATTTGTTAGAGGGCTCAATGCTATGTGTAATTTGTTTTTCATGTACCCTCCCTTTAATTTTCACTTGCCCCCATAATACCAAGCCCCTCAAACCCTGTCAAGACATAAAGTGAAAGAAAAGTGAAAGAAAAGTGAAATAAGGGCTTGACAGGGAAAACCGCACAGGCTATGCTTTCACCATGAATCAGAAAGGAGGAGAAATGAAGATAGGTGAAAGAATAGTGAAGCACAGGCGAAAGCTTGGCATGACTCAACATTGGTTAGCGGCGAAGACAGGTATTCAGGAAATAAGGCTTTCTCGTATCGAAAGAGGGAAAGTAAAGATCAGGCCGGAAGAACTGCCGTTGCTGGCAAAAGCTTTGCACGTTGAAAGTATTTGAGGGAGGTAAGGAATGAGTGATTTCACGAAAAAGCTTGGTAAGTTTATAGATGATGTATGTCCTGGGGATATTGCAGTCTGTGAGGATTGTCCACATTCTGAGGGCGGTTTTTGTATGCACCCGGAACATCCAAGCGTCAAGGGTGTTGGTGTTGAGATTGTAAGGGAGAGAGCTGAGAAGGAGGTTAAGGGTGAAACTTATTGAGTTTGAAATAAAACATAGGCATACAGGTAAAGCTATTCATAAAGGCAAGGGAGCAGCTCTAAAAGATGTGGTTATTGCTGCAAACCTTAGCGGTGCAAACCTTAGCGGTGCAAACCTTAGCGGTGCAGACCTTGGCGATGCAGACCTTGGCGGTGCAGACCTTGGCGATGCAAACCTTCGCGGTGCAAACCTTGGCGGTGCAAACCTTGGCGGTGCAGACCTTGGCGGTGCAAACCTTGGCGGTGCAGACCTTGGCGGTGCAGACCTTGGCGGTGCAGACCTTGGCGATGCAGACCTTAGCGGTGCAGACCTTGGCGGTGCAAACCTTCGCGGTGCAAACCTTCGCGGTGCAGACCTTGGCGGTGCAGACCTTGGCGGTGCAAACCTTCGCGGTGCAAACCTTAGCGGTGCAAACCTTAGCGGTGCAAACCTTAGCGGTGCAGACCTTGGCGGTGCAGACCTTGGCGATGCAAACCTTCGCGGTGCAAAAAACTATACAGATGGGTATTGCCATGATCTATTTATTGAGCTAATCCGCAGAGAGGAAAATGAGGTATTTAAGAAAACTGAATGGGAACTTATTGGTAAATTTTCAGTTCATCGGCCTTGTTGGAATGACATAGTTAAATATCCTAAAAAGACGGTTTTGAGAATATTGAAATTACTATCAGAGAGGGGTTTTGGGGAGTATCTAAATAGATATAAAGAGGAATTAAAAGATTAAAAAATAACATAGAGAGGAAAGAGAATGGAATCAGATGACATAAAGAGGGAAGAAAGGGAACTGTCTTGTAAGCTGACAGAGGAAGAAACCCTTGACTATTCCCGAAGGTTGGCAGGAGAACACCAGAGCAAGACCCAGAGTGAATTAAGTAAAAAACAGGCTATGTCTGAGTACACGGCGCAAATCAATGTCCATGAGTCAAACATATCTGCATTGAGCCAGAAAGTGTCTACAGGGCAGGAGATGCGCCAGGTTGAATGCTGGTGGCACTACGATTGGGAGAACAACGAGAAAACTCTGTTTCGCTCTGACACTCAGACCCTCGTTAAGATAGTTGAAATAGAGGAGTTTGAAAAGCAGCAGCATCTAAAGCTTAGAAAGAAAAAGGAGAAGAAGGCTGATACCGAACCTCTCAAGGAGTCCACTGAAGAGAGCGCAGAGCATGATGGACAGGGAGATATGCTTTATAGTGAAGCAGTTACTTTAGTCGAACAGGACAAGACTATCTTTATCACTATCTCCTTTCTCCAGAAAAAACTTAAGATCGGGTACAACAGGGCTTCAAGAATATTAGAAGATCTTATGAAGAATGGAGTCGTAGAGGCTCCTGATAATCCCGTAGAGGCAGGGGAGATGTACGAGTGTCAGGACTGCGGAAGTCCTGAGCAAGGCGTTCATAGTGATGGTTGCCCACAGGCAGATAGTTTTGACGTTGAAGAATAGAGGAGGTAGAAAGTGAATAATCAATTAACTAAGTATGTATCAGGCGGTCAGAATATCGAACTGTCAGACAAGATTATCAAGCAATATCTTGTCAGTGGCGACGCCGACAAGGTAACAGATCAGGAAGTACAAATGTTTCTGTCTTTGTGTAAATTCGAGCAGCTTAATCCTTTCTTAAAGGATGTGTACCTTATCAAGTTTGGTACTGCCCCGGCTACGATGGTAACGGCTAAAAAAGTCTTCATGAAGAGGGCGGCAAGGAACCCAAAATATCAGGGGCATGAAGTGGGGATGGCTGATGATGGTCAATCTGCATGGGCAAAGGTCTATGTGGAGGGGCATGTAGTTCCTGTCACGGTTGAAGTTGACCTTGATGAGTATGTTGGGAAAAAGCAGAACGGCACCATTACTGATATGTGGCAGAAAAAGAAGAAGACAATGCTCAAAAAGGTTGCTCTTGTCCAGGCACTAAGAGAGGCTTTTCCTGAAGATGTGGGGAATATGTATGTTGCTGAAGAGTTTCAATCTAATAACCCTGTTGATATTACCCCTGAAAGTAAAGCCTCTACCGTAAAGCCTGCAAATGAACCAGAACCCACCAAAGATGAAAAAAAGACAGCTTCAAAGCTGAAGGAGCAGGCAAAAACGATCAGCGGCAAAGATGACGGGGATGTCGTAGAGAAGTTGAACTTTCTTTTAGATGTTTACAGTGCTGGTGATAAAGCTGTATGGACTGAGACATTAAAGGAAATCTCCATATTCGGAAAAGAGGGTGATGAAAAGTGGCTGTCAAATCTGACTTCAAAAACGTCAGTAAAATGGGCAAGAGCATCTTACGGGAAGCTCAAAACTAAAATGACGGAAGAATATTCCTTGCCTGATAACTGTCCGTTTAAATCGGACGGTTGTGAAGACCTGGCAAAAGATGGTGATCAGGGCGTTTGTGTCCGAACAGGTAAGGCATGTCCTTTTGATGCAGATGTAGAATTTTAAGTAAGCGGACGTGGCGGAACTGGTAGACGCACCGGAATGCTAATCCGGTTGTATTGGAGAAGAAGCAGTGACTTAGCGGTCATTGATGATATCTGATACTAGGGTGTTGATCAGCCCCTGAAATTGCAGGTTCGAGTCCTGTTGTCCGCATCAATTTTAGTCCATCCATACCCTGCCCTTCTACCGAGGGGCAGGGGCTTTTTAAGAGATATCAGGAGGAAGTAAATGAAAAATAAATTAACAGTGACAATTGACCTAGAAGATGTCTGGTCAGATAGTGGCGATAGTCTGAGCGATAGCTTAAGGAATAGCATCAAACATGCCGTTCTTCATCAGCTTAGAGCCGAACTCAAGGATATTATTGAAATAACGGTCAAGGAAGAAGTTTCAGCACAATTCAAGCAAAACCTTGGGACTGAGGTAGCCATGATAACAAGGGAGGTTGTCGCCAGTGGAAAAGTAAGACCATCTTCAAACTCTGAGTCAGCGGTGACTGTAAAGGAGTGGATAATACAGCAGATAGAGCACCGCAATAGCAAACTTTGGGACTCCCCTAAAAAGCAGCTTCAAGCTTATGCCAAAAAGCATATTGATGAAATTAAAAAACAATATGACTTCATGTACGCCTCTTCTGTTGTGCAGAAAATGGCAGAGCTTGGGATGCTGAAAGATGACAAGGTTGCTGAATTGTTAACGGCTAAGAAGGACTAAAATGACCGAATTCATTGCCCTGATAATAGCCTTTCTCTTCTTCCTGATTCTAATTCTTCCAGTCATGGTCATAGCATATTGGCCGGAACAATTCTGGATGCGAAATGGGACAAGGACAACGCTTGGGAAAGTGGGCAGAAATGACCCTTGCCTTTGTGGGAGCGGCAAGAAGGCCAAGAAGTGTTGTGGAGCCGCAGCACTTTATAACCAAGATCGATATTGTTATAAGAGGTGAAAAATGTCTAAAACTAATATTCAATGGTGTGACAGAGTTTGGAATCCAGTAACAGGTTGTTCCAAAATCTCAGAAGGTTGCAAGAATTGCTATGCAGAAGAAATCTTTAGACGCTTTGGCAGTAAGTGGGGCTATGGCTTTAATGAGATTGCTTATCATAAAGACAGGCTTGATCAACCTAAATCGTGGAGAAAGCCTCAGAGGGTGTTTGTTTGTTCCATGGGAGACTTATTTCACGAGGACTTACCGGAAAGGGTCATAGAGACAATATTCTGGGCAATGGCAAGCATTCCACAGCATACCTATATAATACTGACAAAGCGGCCAGACCGTATGAGAAAATTCATGTTCAAGTGGGTGGATCTTAATGGCATCACTCCTAATGTCTGGCTTGGGGTATCTGCCGAGAATCAAGAACAATTCAACAGAAGGGCGAACGTCTTGATAGCTACTCCAGCAGCAAAGAGGCTTGTTTCTATTGAGCCAATGCTGGAAGAAATAGACGTGTCTTATAGTGAGTGGCTGCTTGACTGGGTGATATGTGGTGCTGAATCAGGCAGGAGGGCAAGGACTATGCAGCATAAATGGGCAGAATCCATACAGAAACAGTGTCAAGCGTTCGGAGTCCCTTTCTTCTACAAGCAAGGCCCTGATGAAGAAGGAAAGCTTGTCAAGATGCCAAAACTTTGCGGTAGGGTTTGGGATCAGGTGCCGCCATGAAAGAAAAACCAATACTATTTAATGCTGAAATGGTCAAGGCTGTTTTGTCTGGCCGTAAAACTCAGACAAGACGGGTTATGAAGCCTCAGCCATACAAATACAAGTTTGGAAGCATCGGAATGTCTGTTTGGCGGTGGCTATATAAAAAGAAATATGAATTCCAAGAACAGCAAAACTGGATAAACGCTTGTCCTTACGGTCGAGTAGGGGAGCGTCTCTGGGTTCGGGAGACATTTACCGGGTGTGACCTGCCCGGATTTGGCGATATTCCTTGTATTGTTTATGATGATGAATGGGAAGGTGATGAGTATAAACCAAGGGAGGCCAGACCGTGGGCGCGTAAATTTGGGAGAATACCTTCGATCCATATGCCTCGTGATGCTTCCCGTATCAACCTTGAAATAACAGATATCAGGGTTGAGAGGGTGCAGGAGATGACAAATAAAGACGCAATAACAGAAGGTATCCGATTCCTCGATAGGGATAGCTACGGAATGCAAGACAATTGGGGTCTTTCAGAGAATAACTATAATGTCATGATGTCTAACGCTTTAAGTTCATTTATACTTCTTTGGAATTCAATCAATAAAAAACGAGGCTACGGATGGGACGTTAATCCTTGGGTGTGGGTAGTGGAATTTAAGCCATGCTAACCTTTGACGACCCGACCCATACTTACCAATGGAACGGCGTACAAGTTCCCGGAGTTACGACAATCATAGGGCAATTCGTAGAGGCTAATATTTACGGCGCTGAATATTACGTTGATACCTTCACCGGATCAGCAGTTGCCAAAGAAGTCTTTGCCACGGCAGCGGATCATGGCACAGCCGTTCATAATGCAGTCCATTATTATCTCACATGCGGCGTAGATTGGGATTCTCTTCATTCTGATATTGCCGATGCTCTCAATCAGTTTATTGCATGGAAGGATGAGTATGTTCAAGAAATTCATGTTGTTGAAGAGCCGATGTATTCAGTCAAATACAACTATGCCGGCACTCCAGATATTATCTGCACTTTGAAGCGGAAATATGGGGGCAAGAGGGCAGTGGTGGACATTAAAACAGGTGCTCATGGCATGGCAGGCGTTCAACTTGGAGCCTATGACCACCTTGATACAGAGGTTAATAAATTCAGAGGGAGAAAGGAGAGATACGTTTTAAAACTTCCCAAAGATGGAAGCGATTTTAAGTTTATTCCTGAAACAAACAGGGGTGATTTTAGATTCTTTTTAAACAAATTAGCAGTTTATAACTTTATGAAAGGGAGATAGTAGAAAATGGAAAAACATCAGGACAGAGTAATTGAGGAGAAGAGGGGATTAGACATTAAAATAAACAAGTTGTCAGCTTTTATGGGGAGTGATACACACGACTCTCTTGAAGGGGCGGAAAGGGTAAGGCTCCATAAACAATTTGAGGCAATGCAGGCATACTCTAATTGCCTCAATGAGAGAATTAATTGTTTCCCAAAAGAGGTAAAACCATGAATGAAAACAATAACACATGCGGAATAGAAAGCTGCGACAACGAGGCTGAATACTTTGATGAAATGGACAACCGCATCTGTGAAGAGCATATGCAGCAGGATATGGAGGAAACAGGCAATGACCCTTCCTGCTACGAGAAGATGGAGCATGGAGAGCCGAAGGAAGAAACCCCACCCTGGACAGACTTAAAATCTTCCAATCTGAAGAGGGCAAGATATAACCCGGATGATGAAACAATTGATATTGAGTTCCATAAGAGCGGTATTTATCGCTACTACAAAACAAATCAAAGGCTTTTCCTTGCTCTTTGTGGTGATGGGTCGCCAGGTAAGTTCTTCGCTAAACATATCAGGAATGAGTATAAAAATAAGAAGATAAATCTTAAGGAAAAGAAGGGAGACGATAAAAAATGAAGTGTTTTTATCATTCAGTAGATCTAGATGGTCATTGTTCCGGGGCAATAGTAAAAAGAGCGTACCCAGATTGTGAAATGATCGGAATTAACTATGGTGATAAGTTTCCATGGCAGCAGGTCTATGAAGGGGAAATAGCCAAAATTCACGGTGGTGGAGGGCACAAGCAAGCAGCAGGATTTCAATGTTCTTTATTGCCATTCACATTAGGAGGGAAATCATGAGCGAAGCAAAAGAAGGCAAGGAAGTTAAAGTTATCGAGGAAAAAGGGGCGGCTATCGTCATAAAGGCCAAAGCTCTTACAATCAAGGATGATGAGAGCCTTGAGACTGCAAAGGATATGGTAAGGGATTGCCGTTCCTTAATGAAAGAGGTGGACGCAACTTTTGGGCCTATGAAGAAAAAAGCTTCAGCAGCGCACAAGGAAATTTGTGCTCAGGAAAAAAAACATCTTTCTCCTCCTGAACAGGCTAAAAAGATCGTTGAGGATAGCATTGGTGTCTATATTACCGAATGCAACAGGCTTGCCCAGATAGAAGAAGAAAGGCTTGCCGATTTAAGAACTAAAGAGGTTGACCGGATAACAAAGCGCCTTGAGAAGCACATTGCACAAGGCACTGACATTGAAAAGCAGCTTGAGGAGCTTGAAACCAAGCTTGAGAGCTACGAAGTGGGCAGTCCTGATGCAGAGGCTACGTCGAAGATGATTGAAGTCTTAGCGACAAAACTCAGGAACAAGGTGGAGACTATCGAGATAAATCAGGTACAGGCAGAAGAGGTGCATATTGCCCCGGTACAGACAACAAGACCATCTTTGAAGGGAGTAGGGAGCGGAAGGAAAGAGAGAATCCCCACTGTTTTTAACAAAGCCTCTCTGATTAAGTCCATTGCAGAAGGAAAAGCCCCCTTTGAACTGCTTGATGTGAACATGGGAAAGCTCAAGAAATACCTCAATCAGTTTGAGAGTGCGATACTTCCCGGAGTGAAAGTTGAGGAAAAAACTGTTGTGAGGGTGTCGTAATGGGGACCATAGAACAATGTACAGAAGAGTATGAGCAAGAAGCCAAAGAAGAGAGCTTGATTATGGTGGGTGATGAACTTGTATTAACTGCCGATATTATAGAACCTGCAAGTGGTGATCATCCAGAATTCCTGCTAGGCAAAAAGAATGAAATAGTAAAGGTTCTTAAATGTGAACCCATACAGGGCGTATACGCATATCTTGTAGAAGGGCCGACAAATCCAGGAAAGCCTTGGCGAGCTG
>Ga0316190_10000420_pt1 | contig 28969 bp, 25 predicted proteins | sample Eddworburrow2_MG_FD_204929 | JGI IMG/M metagenome (GOLD analysis project Ga0316190, IMG submission 204929) | Coastal sediment microbial communities from Maine, United States - Eddy worm burrow 2 | ecosystem: Environmental > Aquatic > Marine > Coastal > Sediment | place: USA: Maine | collected... | reverse complement strand
TCACCATTGCGCGCGCCGCCTTCGATATGCAATTTTTGCCCCACTTTGAAAGGATACGGTCTGAAAAAAACAACATCATGTTTGTTCATCGTTTGCTCTCCAAGGGAATATTACTTGAGTCTTGTAAGCCGAATATTGACACCGGATATCATGTTTGTTCGATGGCTTGAAACTTTCTGATGAATTTTCTGTCAATATAATCTTTGATTAAAAAAGCGAGTTTTCCGCCAAACAACAGCCGTTTTTTTCGCAGAATTCCGGTATTATCTCCCATATTAAATATTAGTAGATAATCTCCCCCCGGATCAAAGGGTTGAAGAACAGTCTCTTCCAGAGATGCCATAAGATTTTGAAAAAGAACCGGATTTTGACGGACTGCGTAAACACCCACTTTGTCCAGCGGACGGTCTTTAAAATAGATGCAGTCCCCCCCACCGAAAATCTCCGGATACGCGGTGCACTGTAAGTATTTATTGACCAGCAATCCGCCGTCCGGGCCCGTGGGCAGATCGGATTCCTCGAAAATCGGTGACGGTTTGACACCCAGGGCAAGGAAGATGAAATCCGTGTCATAGCGTTGCTCTGATTCCAGTGTAATCTGGCCGGTTTTAATATCTTTGACATAATCTTTTTCCAGAATTTTAATGCCGCGCTTTTGGAGTGAAATGGAAACCTTGGTTCGCATAGTGTCCGGAATGTGGGACATGAATTTTTTTCCCGCGAAAATCTGAATTTTTGGCCTATTTGGGCCATAATTCCGTGTCAGCCGCCAGACGTTTCCCGCGATTTCAGCTGCAGAAGGCCCGCCGCCGATGATGCTGACCGTTATTTTTTTTTGTGAGATTAGTTCCAAAATACGCGTTTGAGCATCCATGAGTTTTTCGATGGGTTTAACTGAGAAAATATCTTTTTCGCCATCTTTGACAATCGATCTGGGAACGTAACTCCCCGTATTAAATGAAATAACATCATATGAAACAGTTTCGCCGGATTCAAGGATTACCGTTTTTCCCTCCGGGTCCACACGAACAACTTTTCCAAGGTTAAAGGCACCTCCCTGTTTTTCAACCACATATTGTGTGGCAAAACGAATATCCTCGGGTGCGTACATTTTGCCGAGCATTCCGGGCCCCATACCGGAGTAGTAATGGTATGCCGATGGACCGATAACGGTGACCTTGTGGCCTTTTTCAATGAAATCATGCAGGTTCGCAAGTGTCACCATGTGTGCATGGCCGCCGCCCACAAGTACAAGATGCTTTTCCATGGCATATCCTTATCGCTTTGATTTCAAACAATATCGAGGAAGGGGAAGGTTTCATTGTAACGCGTGGTATATTACCCTTGGAGCGGTTTAGGAGATAAAACCCCCAACCCCTCAACTGTCTATGGTTTCCATCAATTTGCCGAGTTGTTTCAGATGTGCCCTTTCTTCGTCTCCGATCCGGGAAAGGACCTTTCTGCTTTCCGGATTAGGGCTCCTGTCTGCAGCACGAAGATACAGGTCTAGGGCTTGAGCTTCGATGGACATGGCCAGCCCGATTATATCTGCTAGAGATTCCCAGTCCGGTTGGAAAAGATCGGTATACTCCTCGGTTGTCAGACCGCCTTCCACAGCCGTTTGAACCGTATTTTTTTCAAACGTTTCACGACTTACAGACTTTCCGGATAGTCGAATGTATTCGTTAAAAATACGGTCCTGGTGCTTGACTTCTATTTCAGACAATTTTTGAAAGATATTTTGAGCATCCTTATTTTTTACTTTGGGTATCATGGATGAATAAAAATCACCCAAGCCGGCTTCGAGGGAATACGCTACGACCAGTGTTTTTTCCGGAGATTCGTCTCCGGTGAAAAGCTCTAATCCGAGCTCTTCTTTGCCTACCGCAGCCTCGCCCTTCCATGTTTTGAATCCGCCGGAAAGGTTGTACACATCTTCGAATCCATTTCCTGCCAGCATCTGGGCGGCTATCCGGCTGCGCCCTCCGATTGCACAGTAGACCACCGTCGGTTTATTCGGATCGATTTCATGAAATCTTTCAGTGAGGTCTGGAAGCGGAATGAGTTTGGCTCCGGAGATATGGCCGCTTTCATACTCGTTGGGCTGACGCACATCTAAAATTGTCAGTTCGCCGCTGTCCCTATTTCCCATGTATTTTCGGGCCTGATCTGCATCAACAGATTTTACAGGCGTTAAAAACTGTTTCCAGCGCATGATACCTCCAAGTGTTTTTTCGACCCGCAAGGTTTATCTCACGAATCCCAATACTTTTCAATGCGGTGCTAAGATACCCGATATCCCGAAATTCTATCCAAAATGATCAAAATGGCCAAGTTCTGATGAAACGCAATGTGTATACCGGCCAGAGGGTCGGCATAAAGGTTGCTAAATTTAAAGAATGCTTATATTTACTGAATACATAAATGGGACGTCAACCTTAATCAACACGGATAGTTGTGAAATGTCGTTAAATTTTGAAAAAATAAGCCTCGAGAACCAAAAAAAATACTTGGAATATTTTGCCGAATGCCCCCAAAAGCCTTCTGATTATACCTTTTTGAACCTTTGGGGATGGGCCGAGGTGTACGGCCTTTACTGGGCATGGTCGAAAAATCTTGTCTGGATAAAACAGACGGTTCCGGATGAAGTTTTCTGGGCGCCCATAGGATCATGGGCGGGAATTGATTGGCGCATATGTTTCGACGATGATTTCAACGAACAGACCCAATTTTCTCGTATTCCCGAAGACCTGCTGAGGCTCTGGGAAGAAAATATCGGCCACCGAATCATCGCTGATGACGCAAGGGATCATTGGGATTATCTTTATGCTGCGAATGCGCTCATTGAACTCAAAGGAAGACAATTTCATAAAAAAAGGAATCTGCTGAATCAGTTTACAAAAAAATACGATTACCAATTTGTCCCTTTTGGTGAAGAGATGATCGATATGGCCATGGGGATGCAGGACGACTGGTGTACCTGGCGTGATTGTGAGTCGTCTGAAGCACTTTCCGCTGAAAATAGGGCGATCTCGCGGGTTTTCGACAGCTGGGAAAAGTTGTACGGATTAACAGGGGGTGCCATTTTAATCGGTCAAGAAATGGTTGCTTACACCATCGGAGAAAAATTGTCAGAAGATACCGTCGTTATCCATTTCGAAAAAGGGAATGCTGCATATAAGGGGGTTTATCAGGCGATCAACCAGATGTTCCTTGAGCATGCCGGCGATGATTTTAAAACGGTCAATCGCGAACAGGATCTTGGCGATGCCGGCCTTCGCAAGGCGAAATTATCCTATAATCCGTCCGATTTTCTCAAAAAATACCGGGTTGTTCTGAAATAAAAAATTTCATTGGTGTCCAGAATATTTTTGGCATGACAAGCCGGGATAAATACCGCATTCACATTTTGCCAAAAAGATGCCGAAATAATGGAATATTGGAATAATGGAAGATTGGTTCCTTTTAAAGAACCCAAAATTCCAGCATTCCATCATTCCAGGTTCCCAAGGAAGCTACGATCCACAAATTCTTTAGGTATGATAACTCATATACATCTATAAGATCGTTTTTGGACAAGAGTGAATAAGTTTATATCTGAACCCAACATATCTAAAATGAATAATGATGAACTCGTAAAAAGTCTGATTTTGCTCGCTCCGCAAGCAATTTTGGGATTCATGACTCGCCGGGCTAAATTGCAAGAACTCGGGCTAACGCCCTCAAACAGCTTACAATTTTTAACGCCAGACTCATCATGAATCTTTCTCCAAAATTGTTCGATGTCGCTCACAAAAGACTTTTTACGAAGCCGTCAATAATGAATAACGAAAAAATTAGGAAGTGTCCATCCACAAATGGTAGATTTTGATTCGGGGCAAGGTCTGAGCGATTTTGAAACCGGAGGAATAGCGTGCTATTTTGAGGATTTCAAAAGAGCGAAAAAGCCGCCCAGGGCCGAAAGATGCCGTTTGTGGATGGACAATAGGAAGGAGCTGACATGAGACCCGTATGCGTGATCATTCGAGACGGATGGGGATACAGCGAAGTCGTGCGAGGCAATGCCGTTCGTGCCGCCAATACACCCAATATCGATCGGTACAAGGCCAAATATCCATGGACACTTTTGGACTGCTCCGGCGAACCCGTGGGGCTTCCCGATGGATATCAGGGATCATCTGAAGTGGGGCACCTCAACATGGGCGCCGGGAGAATCGTCATTCAAGAACTCAAGCGTATTGACGATCAATTGAGTACCGGTGAACTTTTTAAATCGGAGAAATGGAAGAAGCTTGTGAATCATTGGAAAGAACGCCGGAGCCGTCTTCATCTATTCGGTCTGCTTCAGGACGAGGGTGTTCATGCCCATCAGGAGCATCTCTTCAAAATCATGCGGCGTGCCAGGCTGGAATATCCCGAGGGGACGATTATCATTCATCCGTTTCTAGACGGACGCGATACCCCGCCGCGGAGTTGTCTGGAATATCTCGCAAAGCTGAAACTGGTCATGGAAGACGTCGGCGGGTGCACCATCGGTACGGTAATGGGGCGTTACTACAGCATGGATCGTTCCAGGAACTGGAAACTTACCGACATCGCCTATCATTGCATCGTTGCTTGCGAAGGTCGAAAAGCCGCTGATGCGGAGACTGCTGTCAGGGAATCGTATGCAAAGGACAAAACCCCGGATGGTGTGGAGATGTTCGACGAATACATTCTCCCCTATGTTATCGGCGACTTTGACGGCCTCAAGAATGGCGATTGTGTTCTCCATACCAATTATCGCCAGGACCGTGCAATTCAACTGACCATGGCATTTGTCGATCCAAAATATCCCGGAAAACTGAAGACCCGGCGAACGGCAACCTTTGTGGGGCTGACACGTTACTGGGATGAGTTCACGGAATACATCATCGGTGCTATCGACGCGGGGGGCGGTATGAACAACCTGCTCGGAGAGGTTATCTCCAATGCAGGCTTACATCAGTTGCGTATCGCTGAAACTCAGAAATTCAGACACGTAACCAGTTTTTTTAACGGCAAATCTACGACGCCATACAAAAATGAGGACCAGGTCGATGTCCCAAGCCGTTTTGATCCGGCCACCTTTGCCAGTCACCCGGAGATGGATGCGTATCAGGTGACCGACGAACTCCTCGAACGGCTCCAAAACAACCCGTATCAGTTCATTGTGGTTAACTATGCTAACGGTGATATGGTGGGCCATACCGGCGACATGGATGCGGCGACCCAAGCCATCGAAGTCGTAGACGAATGCGCGGGCAAAATTGTAGACTGCCTTCTTGAGCTTGACGGGAATATCCTCATCACGGCGGATCACGGAAATTCAGAACAGATGATCGATTATCAGACGGATATGACCAAGACCAGCCACACCCTCAATCCTGTTGAGATCATTTACGTTGCCGGCGATTCACCGGGCAAGCGCCTGATCGATGGTGGTAAACTGAGCGATATCGCGCCCACGGTTCTGTTTCTCCTCGGGTTGGACGTCCCGGAGGAAATGACCGCCCAAAATTTGATTGTTCCATAGTTGAGCGTTGTAGACAGCCTCACCGGTTTTTCTTCAACCAATGTCTCAATATGCCTAAAGCGAGACACATTGTCTCAAAAACATCTTTCTCCCCATTTTTAACACCCGCAATTTTTCCCAATATTCCTTCAACATAAAGATAATATTGATTTTATATGCAATTAAGCAGACATGGCATGAAACTTGAACAGTATCATTAATGGCGGCTCGAACTTCTCTTTACGAAAATCCGGGCCAGGTAGGAGTTAATATTCATTTAAACCCGAGAACACCATTTCCATGGGAGACAAACAATGGAAATTGAAAAAGCGATCCAGACAGCCATGGATTACGAAACCAAAATTCGTGATATCTATCGGGACGCTTTCCAAAAGGTTTCAGATCCGGAAGGAAAGCGATTTTTCAAGATGATGGAAGATGATGAGCAGCATCACCTTGAATATTTGAAGCACAGGCTCGATTTATGGCAAAAGACCGGACAACTGTCGGCCGAAAAACTGGAATCTTCGGTTCCGTCAAAAGAAATCATCCAAAGAGAAACGAAAAAGGTCGAGGCCCATATGGCTCAAAAAGATCTCAGCAGTGTAAAAATTATCCTCAGCAGGGCACTGAAAGCGGAAGTTGAAACAAGCAATTTTTACAAGAACCTGGTCAATGAAATGACCGATGAGGGTCAAAAAATGTTCGCCCGTTTTCTGGAAATCGAAGAAAACCACATCGCTGCGGTCCAGGCCGAACTGGACTATATCACCAACACTGGATATTGGTTTGATTTCAAAGAGTTCGATATGGAAGAATTATAAAAGGAAAGTGTATCATGGCCTTATCCGTGGTAGATCTTTATAGAGATGTTCTCCCTAAAACCAATTGCGGGGATTGTGGATTTCCCACATGTCTTGCTTTTGCCGGCTTGGTGGTTTCGGAAAAACATCCTTTGGACAACTGTCCGCATCTTGGCTCCGCTTTGGTAGAAAAATTGCAAAAAGAGCTAGCGGCCCAGTACGCATCCGGAAAATGGCTAAAAAGAGATATGGCTCAGGATGCCCTGGGATGGGCCAAAGAAAGAGCCGCTTCCATTAAAATAGAGGATTTGCCGGGCAGGATCGGCGGAACGCTGATCAATCATGAAGGCGATACGGCGTTGGAGCTTCCCTATTTTACAAATTCCGTCGTTATAACCAAAGACAGTATCATAAAAAGTGACGGATCCGAACTTACCCGATGGGAGCAGGTTTTTATACTCAATCACATGGCACAGGGGGGAAGTCGAATTCCAACCGGTAAGTGGAAAGGTTTTATCGAGTTCCCCAATACGGTTTCAAAAATAAAATCCATGGCTGAGAATGTTGAAAGGCCTTTGATAAAAAGATTTAGCGGAAGAGTCGATGTGCTGCTGTCAGCATCGGATCGGGTCGGTGGCTTAGATATGACCGGTGAGATTGATTCTGCTGATTTGGCGCTCTTGTTCAAGCCTTTTCCCAGAGTCCCTGCAATGCTTTTGTTCTGGGACGAAGACAAAAATGATGGGTTTGAAGCTGAAGTAAAGCTCTTGTTCGACGAAACCATCACCGAACATCTCGATATCGAGTCCATCATGTTTTTAAGTGAGCGATTAAAGCAACTTCTTTGTGAAGCACTGCCGGATGTAAGTTGAATTTGCTTGACATGACCACAATGTGGTATTATATATTATGGCATATAGTTAAACTTTTCAATGACTGTATTAAAACATGGAGTTAAGCCATGGAAAAAGATAGAAGTCCTGTCCACGCCAAAGGTTACAGAAATGTCTTTTGTCCGCATTATCGAAACTGTCTCGACCATGCCAGTGAAAAATACTGGAACTATTGGAATTGTATGGATTGCCGGTATAAATGTGCTCAAGAGTCCGTTACGGATGTATTCGTATCCAAGGCAGGCACAAATTCGTATTACTCGATTTCACCGGACATTTACGGGAAGGCGAAAAATATTTCAACATGAAATCAGGCAACGCGTTGATAAATAAAAGGAGGTGGAACAAATGAAACGATTTACCATACCCAGAGTAGCCCACTGTAGCGACGGCTGCAGTTTTCAGTCCCGGGCAAGACGTTAAACTGCCCAGACCACCCATTTTTGACCCTCACCCGCATATGAAATTTCCCGATAGGATTCGCTTAACTATATTTTCCAAATTTTTATATAGAAATTTATTCAAAACAAAAATTTCCTTGCAGTTATCGATGGGGGCTGGCATATAGCAATTTTCAGAATAACATTCCGTTCCAGCCGCAGGATAATTCCGTTTCCATCGGCAAGAACTCGCAAATAAAACCGTGTAAAAGCGAACAGGGCTAAAGTGTTAAGAGTACACAGCGGGAATATGATAATTATCAATAATTTTGGTTACCTCAAACCCATGAAAAGGAGACCATGAACGATGAGCAAAAAAATATTAGTGGCCGTCGACGATTCTGAAAATGCCTTGCGCGCAGTTGAATTTGTATCTAACTCTTTTTCTACGGATAATAAGATTACCTTATTTAACGTCATACAAGACACGGCTACCTTATGCAAAATGAACAGCCCTGAGTTAACGCCCTATTTTAAATCTCAACAAAGCGCTTTTTGTCTGCTTGAAGATAAAAAAAAGGAGTTGGTTGTTCAAGCGCTGAAAAAAGCCAAATCGATGCTTTTGGACGCCGGATTCGACGAAAACAATATTGCCACAAAAGCAGAATTCAAAAATAAGGGGATCGCTAGAGATATTATACAAGAAGCGCAAGACGGGTACAACGTTATCGTCATGGGGAAAAGGGGTGTGTCGGGAATCAAAGATTTCCTTCTGGGGAGTATTTCTCAGAAAGTTTTCAACCTGGCAAAGGATGTATCTGTCTTATTCGTGAATTAACAAGATTTTACGAATGAATTTAGCCGGTGAAAAAACATCCCATTCAGACGGTTTAAATGATCCATTGGACCATATTTTGCACAGGCTGACATTGCATTTCCGTTGCTTTATGATGTTCAAAAAATTTTGAGGTGAAGTCATCGAAATCATATCTACCGTAAGGGAGATTCAGGCGCGTTCTGATCGTATGCGCCGTCAGGGAAAGACAATCGTCTTTGTCCCCACCATGGGATTTCTCCATGAAGGCCACTTGTCCCTGATGCGGGAGGGGAAGGCCCATGGAGATGATCTGGTGGTGAGTATTTTTATAAATCCGACCCAGTTCGGTCCCGGTGAAGACTTAGAGACATATCCCAGAGATCTTGAAAGGGATCTTGACCTGGTTCGAAAAGAAGGGGTAGATGCCGTATTTGTTCCGGATGTCCATGAGATATACGGAGAAAGATTTCAGACCTACGTCGAACTGGAGAAACTGCCGAATTACCTTTGTGGAAATTCAAGGCCGGTGTTCTTTAAAGGTGTTGCAACCGTCGTCGCCAAACTGTTTAATATTGTCAAACCCCATGTGGCTGTTTTTGGACAGAAGGACTATCAGCAGCTTGTGATCGTACGCCAAATGGTGCGGGATCTTAATTTGGATATCACCGTCATCGGAGCCCCCACAGTTCGGGAACCTGACGGGCTTGCCATGAGTTCGCGCAATACCTATCTGACACCGGAACAGCGGGTAAGTGCGCTGTCCCTGTGCCGATCCTTGAACAACGCACAGGCGCTTCTTGAGAGCGGAACGCAAGATGCATCAAAAATTATCGACGCAACAACAGATCTGATACGATCTCATCCGGATACCGAAATCGATTACATCGCCGTCTGCGATCCGGAAACCCTGGTTGATGTCAAAACCATCGACAGGCCGGTACGGATGGTCCTTGCAGTCAAAGTGGGAAAAGCCCGCCTCATTGACAATATGCTTCTGAAACCATAAACTTACCTCGATGTACCCGAATACGCAGCGGTCCGCTTACACTCGATTCGGTGCTGTCTGTTTTTTTTCGGCTTACTTTTGAACGTGATTTATCCGACTCTGGTGGATTGAACTGTTAAAAAAGAAGGTTAGATTTCGAAACGACCATACGGCGTGAAAACTCGAACAGGGCCGAAAACATCGGGTGTGGTTAAAAACTCAAAAACAAAAGGCCAACCAATGAATGCAAAGACGTATGCGGAGATCAATCTGGACCATCTGATTTACAATATTCGCGCCATCCAACAAAGGGTTTCCCCGTCCGAGATAATTCCGGTGGTAAAAGCCGATGCATATGGACACGGTGCTGTTGCCGTTACCCAACGTCTTGTAAAAGATGGTTTTAAAATTTTTGCGGTGGCAAAGTTTCAAGAGGCAATGGAATTACGGGAAAGCGGAATATCCCAGCCAATACTAATATTTGGGAGGCTGTTTCCAAATGAAATTCCGGAGGCCATAAAGGCCGGTTTCAGAATCACTCTGTTTGGTGAAGCGGACATCCGCTGGATTGAAAAAGCCGGCCGGGAAAAACCGGCAAATGTCCATGTTAACGTTGAGACCGGTATGGGAAGGATCGGTGTTCTGCTGGACCGGGAACCCGCTTTCTTCAATGCCTTATTGCAGTCAAAACACTGTATTTGGGAGGGACTCTACTCACATTTTTCCACATCAGATGAAAAAGACAAGACATACGCAAACCTCCAACTGTCCAGATTTGAAGAGATACTTTCCCGTTTGAAAGAAAAAAAACAACAACCGCCGATGATTCATATGGCAAACAGCGGTGCAGTTTTGGATATGCCGGAAAGCACATTCAATGCTGTTCGCCCCGGTATATTGCTGTACGGTCATTACCCCTCATCAGAGACGTCCCGGTCGATAAACCCCAGACAGGTGATGACCCTGAAAACATTTGTGGCCCATATACGGAAAATTCCGGCTGATTTCCCGGTGAGCTACGGCAGGCGATGGATATCAAAAAAAACCACAACCATCGCTGTATTGCCCATCGGTTATGCAGACGGGATTCGTCGCGACTTGACGGACAAAGGTGAGGTTTTCATCAAAGGAAAACAGTACCCAATGGTCGGTCGGGTCACCATGGATCACATCATGATCGATGTGGACAAGGACCCGGTAAACCCCGGAGACGAAGTGATTTTATGGGGTGAAGGGGTTCAGGATTCCATTCAGCTCCTGGATGTTGCAGAAAAATTAGGAACGATAACGTATGAATTGACCTGCGGCGTATCCAAACGCGTCCAGCGCATTTATGTTGGAGATCAATAACCGAGCACTCACTTTTGCTTCGGTCCAGAGTTGGAATCGTGGCCTGATGGAATAACGGGATGTGGAAGGAAAATTATTTTGTATCTTGCCCAAAAGAAAATTGAGGGCCGAACGCATTATGCTATCCGTGAATCCTACCGTCAAAACCGGCAGTTTTTAAGCCGGGATTTGTTCGATCTGGGAACCGATCCGGCCCGTTTCATCGTTTATCCAGGCGGCAATTCTTTTTACATCCACGAATCCATCGAAGAACAACTGAATTCGCTGAACGTTTATCCAGAACACCATGAGGTGGAAGATATATTCTGGCGTTTTTTGGACCCTGACATCCAAAGGGCCCTGGAAACATTTCGGAACCGTCAGATGAACGCCAAAAGACGTCGGGTCCCCAAGACGGTAAAAACGCCGGATGTTGATCAGTTTCATATTTTTGACCGGCGTCGAATTCTTTATCTAAAGTGCGGTCGAACCGACCAGCGTAATATTACCAGAGCCCCCCGTGCCCTATTTCAAGTGCTCAAAGCCAAATCCAGAGATGAAATCGAACAGATGATCATGGAAATGGAGAGAATTCTGGTGGCCCGAGAACTTAAAACCTATGCGTATGCTATCTTTAATCTGCAGAATTTCTTCAACGAGTGGTTTGCCCGGACCGCACCCAAAATGCTGGACCAGGAAAAGGTGGATGAACACTTTCTGGAGGAAATTTGCCGACTGAACGGCGATCCGGGGTTCTGGGGAGGTATGGAATCCGGCGACAGGTTGCATGAATACCTGATTCGTTATGCACTCATGTATTTCGATTACGATTATGCGCCCGAATCATTTATTGAAGAGTACATCCGAAATTTTATCAACAGCCGGAGGGATTACCGACCGCCGTTAAAATTCCGGAAAGCCGACCTGGAGGAAGCCGGAGCCCTGTTCAAAGAGGCCCCCGGAGCGTTGAAAAAAATGAGTCGTGACGATCTGGTTCGACTCTACCGGCGGCGGGTTCAGAAACTTCATCCGGACAAAGGCGGTGACCACGACAGGTTCATCAAACTGACCCGGGCTTACCATGAATTGCTGAAGTCCAAGCCGTAAGGCAGATTTCTCAATTTTCAATTTGTTCGATTATTCCATCATGGGAGATAATTTTTCCGTTTTGATTAAATACGACATTATTGTCGAGAATAATTAGGCCCGACGTCTCTATCACCTTCTGTTTGTATTCCCATTGTCGCTGTATCTGGTATTTATGGAGTTTAAATTGCCAGAAAAGCCAGAGCAGCAGAAAAATTAAAATCCCGGACACAATCACACAAAGAAGAATAAAAAGATAAAACGCTGTCTTTTCGCCGATATGTCCCAACACCCTCAATATGGCATCGAACTTAAACAAGACGATGGAACTGATCCCCAGGATAAACAGACCGGCAAGGACCGGTACCTGCTGAATAATGGAAAACAGAAATCTGAAGCTGTGCCCGAACCGTTTCATTTTGGTTCCCACAAAGGAACTTTCTTCCAGATCGAACGCCGTCTGCTGGCTACCATATAAATAATAGTTGAACCCGATAATAATAAGGCCCACAATAAACATCAAAACAATCGGGGCCATAAAGGATACGAAAAAATACTGTTTCCAGGGAAACGGTCCTTTTTCAGGGCCGATGGAACCGATAAAATGGGCGATAAATATGACAAATTCAATTCCCGCGGTTAACAGAAAAAGGGTGTCAAGATACTCTTTGATCTCTGTTTTCTCAAGAATAGCGGCGATACCGATCCTGCTTTTAACTCCACGATCCTTCATGAATTCATCCTTGCTGAAAAAATAACATGAAAAAATAAAATGCTGTTATAAACTGACGGAAACTTTTTTAATATCCAAAAGGATTTTTTTTGTCAAACCTGTATTTAAATCCAAAAATTGAGTTGCATTTACCACTTTGAGAAATTACTAAGGACTCAAGTTCCGCACCCGAACTTTGGGTAAACGCATTTTCGGTTTTAAATAATTAATTCAGCGATCCATTTTGTTTGGGATCCATTCAGATAATATTTCTGTATCGAAGGAGGATACGGACGACGACGAAAGCGAGTAAGCGCAATGAAAATATTGAACGTTCGGTTCAAAAATATAAATACGTTAAAGGGTGATTGGGAGATTCATTTTGACCGGTCTCCGCTCAAGGAATCCGGGTTGTTTGCCATTACCGGCCCCAACGGATCGGGAAAGACTACGATTTTTGATGCGGTTTCACTTGGAATTTACGGCGAGACCGCCCGGCTTAAAAATTCACCCGAGCAGATCATGAGCAAACAGACCTCCCGCTGCTTTTCAATGGTGACATTTTCAGTAAACGGGAATGTTTATCGCTCCACATGGTCTTTGCGCAGTGCCCAAGGGAAAACCCTTCCGCCGGAAATGAAACTGTTTGAAATGAACGGAAAAGAACGGCTCCTCGAAGATAAGATCAGCAGGGTTCGCTACCGTATCGCAGCGCTCACCGGTCTCGATTTTAAGCGTTTCTCCCGATCGATCATGTTGGTTCAGGGGGAGTTTAGCGCATTTCTGAACGCCCTCGATAATGAACGCGCTGAAATACTGGATAAAATTGTCGGCAAAGACATATGTTCCGAGGTTTCAAACGCCGCCTCTGAAAACGCCGAAACAGCGTTTAAAAAACTTCAAGCACTTGAAGAAGAGATTCAGGATTTTCCGCTGATGCACCGATCGGAGGTTGAAAATCTTAAGGAAACGGTTCAGCAGCTGGAAGAAGATTTTAATGAGGCCGATAGGTTAATTCTCACGTTGAACGAAAGCGAAAACCGGCGCAAACGCAACGATCAGTTGCAAAATAAATACCAGGAGAATCAAATCGCACTTGAAGAAGCTCAGAACCGCAAAAGGCAGATGGAATCCGATTTTCAGCGGCTAAAAAAGGCCATGGCTGCCGCACCGTTTCAAGAAGAAATGGACCGACTCGACAGCCGGAAATCCGAAGCGTCCAGGCATTTGGATGTGCTCGAAGAATTTGGAAGAGAAATTGCGAATCTGGAAAGTCGACATAACGGACTGAAGGAAAAGGCAGAGATGCATACCCTTGAACTGGATCAGGCTCAAAAGGTCTGGTCCCAACGCCGGAGGTTGGTTGAAAAGACCCTGGAAATCGACGGGAAGATTGTGGCGGCAACAGATTCGGTTGGAAAATTGATGGAACAACAAGCCGCTGTTGAAGAAGAACAGGCCAAGACATTTCAGGAACAGCAGGCCATCCATCAGGAAATCGCAGAAAATGAAACCCGCCAAAAGGATACAGTACGCTGGCTGGAGGAACACCCCGAATATAAAGAACTGGTGGAACGGATTCCCGTTATTAAAGATGCACTTGAACAGCTGCAATCCATCCGCCGAAAAATATCGGCATCCCCCGGTCAACAGAAGTCCGTTTCAAAGGCTGAAAGAAAAGCATCTGCAACGCTGACGAAAACGGTGCGTAAAATCGAAAAGCTCCGGAACAAAACGGAGAAAGTCAAGGCCCGAAAGGCTGAACAGAACAAAACGCTGACAGTCCTATTGGACAACGTTTCCCTAAAAGAGCTTGAAAATATCTATGGAGAACAGAAAGATCGGCTGAAAAACTATCAATCGATGCTCAAGATCGTAAAGACATATGCCAAACGGGAAGCGGGAAACGGAGAAGTCCTGGAAAAGGCGCTGATAAAAGCCGAGCAGGAACACGCAGAAGCCCTGAAAATGTTGGAACTGGAAAAAAAGACTCTGTCCGCAATCGAACATACGGCCAGGTTCGAACCCTGTCGAAGGCAGCTAAAAGAAAGAGAGCCGTGCCCCCTCTGTGGTTCACTGGATCATCCTTATGTAATTGCTGGGCCGTTGTTTGGGAAAGAAACAGCAGAGGCGATTCAAGCCCAGGAGAATAGGGTGAAAAAAATCCAAAATCGACTCAAAACACTTTCAAACCATATTTCCGGACTCAAAGAGAAGCATGACCCCTTGGTGGAAATGGGAAAAAAATGGAATCATCTGTGTCAGGCCACCGGAGCCGATTGGGCCGTCGGAGATCGGCATTCGGTGAAGACATCGATTCGGGCACTGAAAAAGGATGTGCAAACACTGGGTGCCCGACTTAAAAAAATTCGAAAATACCATAAGAAGACCGGAAAAATTGATCTGGCCATTCAAAAGCATTCGGCAAAATTAACCGAAAAGCAAACTGTTTCGGACAAACTTCAAACTGATTTGAATGCCCACCGAAATGGATTGTCTTCACTGGAACAGGAGTCTCAGACTCTCAGGCAAACGGAATCAGAGGTATTAAGAAACCTTCAGCCATATCTCGAGATGATCAAAGAAAAAGTTCCGGATCCGGGAACAGAAAATGAACTGAATCGGCAGCTGGAAGCAAAAAGGGTCGACTTCCTCGACCATATCAAGACTCGAAACGACCTGAAAAAACAGGCCATTGCATTGAAAACCAAATCCGAGGCATTGCCGCAACAACTCGATCGGTTGAAAATGGAAGCCGATGATCTGGAAGGACGGATTAAAACCCGCCAGGGGGCTTTAACTGCGCTGAAAAACCAAAGACAGACGACATTCGGAACCGGAGACCCGATCCAAGAAAAGCAGGAGACGGAAAAAAAGATTCTGACAGAAAAAAAAGCCGTCGAAGCCATCCGGCAGGAAATTCAGCAGGTAGAGCATGCTCTGACGGAAAAACTGGGATTGAAGCAGATCGCAGAAAAAAAATACCGGGACCTTCAAAAAGCATGTGAAGATCTTGAACAAAATCTTTCGATCCGGGCGGTTGCTTCGGGTTTTACCTCCTTGGCAGATGCCCAAAACAGCCGTTTGCGTCTCGAAGAACGGCAGACCCTCGAGCATCAACAGGAGGCCATAGACAGTGAAATCGCCGATTACGCTGCGAATTTAGATGCGATACAAAAAGACTTTGACGAATACGGAATAAAGGAAGCGGCCATCGAATTTCCAGAAGACATTCGCCTGCAGATCCAGGAAGCGGGGAGGCGAAAGGATGAATTGAGCGAAGCGCTCACCGCCGCTTTGGATCATCTGGAGCATGAGAAAGTGATGGAAAAAGAACACGCGCTGAAATTACGGGAAATCGAAGAACAGAAAAAAATATTCGACCGTCTGCACGATGAAAAACAGTTCTTTGAATCAGCCGGGGAGGCCGATATCAAAAAGCGGACCCAAGAACTTGTGCTCGAACGTTTGCTCGAAAAAAGCAACCGGCAGCTCGAAGCGCTCAGCGGCCGTTATCGTTTGAGACGTTTTAAAGAAAACGGTCTGGGGTTGGAAATTGAGGACATTTTACATCAAGGTGCACGAAGATCCATCCAAACGCTGTCGGGCGGGGAGACCTTCCTGGTCAGTCTTGCCATGGCGCTGGGGCTTTCGGATATTGCCGGGAACGGCCGAAAAATCGAGTCTCTTTTTGTGGACGAGGGCTTCGGTTATCTGGATGATGAAACTCTATACAAGGTCGTTTCCACGCTAAAAAATTTGAAGAAAAACGGCAAAATGGTGGGCGTTATTTCCCATGTGAAACGGCTCGAGGATGAAATTTCAACCAAAATACGGATAAACAAGGATCCCGGTGGGGTGAGTCGTTTAGAAGTGGTCGCATAATTAATTCCGACCTGAACCTGATTTGACAGAATCGAAATTACATATATCAAAAAAATGAGAAGGGCAAACACTGCAAAAAGTTTGCCCTTATGATGTACGAAAACACAATGTGCTTAAAATTATATCGAGCTTTGATAACAGATAGTACAAATTTAGCAAATGGTTTGATATGAATTGGATGTACAACGTCCCGGCTCAGCGTCGCTGCTGAGCCGGTTTTTAGCTGATACTAGTCTATTTCGGAACTTCGCTCATTGAGATACCCAGAGCGACGGCAACACCCTCACCGTACGCCGGGTCGGCTTTCATGCAGTTGCCGATGTGGCGGATCTTCATCATTTAAATCCCAAATCAGAATCAATTTCTAAATAGGGGTGAATGTCAAGAGTGATTTCGGCGCAAGGTTAAAAAGCTCACCTGGCTAAGGCATTCATGAAACACTCCAGATGTTTTTGCCATTTTGTAACTTTCTCGTCTTCGGCCATATCGTTCAGAAAGTCCATCCTTTCATCTATTTCCATATCTCGCATCTCAGGGAAAGTGCAGTCTTCTCGTTTGCCCTTATATGGGCAATCTTTGAACACGTTTAACAGCTTGTCATTCAGGTCATCAGTGGTCATTAGAAACATATTCCCAGTTGGCGATTTGCCAATATGACAGGTTCAACTATCTAAATTTACAGTACGTACATCCATTTTTTGAAAAATGCAAAAAAAGGCGAAACTCCTTCGAAAAGTTTTTATACTGCGGATTCAAACATGGCCATCATCTTTTCCTGCATTTTTTGGGCCACTATCGTTCTATCATTCCCCTGCCGCAAACGGTCTCCTAATAGCTTACCTGCATTTACCGCTTTCGCCACTACCTCCGGCTGCTTGGTTACATCCGGTATGATCTCTTCTGTAATTTTAACGCCTTCACCATGAAGCAAATTCGGGATTCCAACCTTGCAAGTTTCGCCGTGACCGCAGGTAAAACAGGATGCGGCTCCTTGACCTGAGACTTTTTCTACTGTTTCAATAAAGTTGTAAAGAAAGAATTTTTCTATCTCATCGACTGGAAACTGCCCTGTGGTTCCACCCACGCCTACAGCAACGCCGAGCTTCCCCCATAGGGTGTTTCCCTCCTGATGTCTGAACTGAAACCAGCGTTCAAGAAAGGCATGCGTTGCTGCGTTAAAAGTAGAATAATAATTTGGTGCACCAATGACATAAGCTTCTGCTTTAACAATTTTATTGCGCAACTCGGCCAAATCGTCTTCCACCTTGCACACGTTGTCCTTCACGCAACCTAAACAGGCGACACATCCAGCAATTTTTTTGCCTTTTAGCGAAATGAAATCATAATCAAAGCCGGTATTTTCGAGAACGGTTTGTACCAATTTGTAAACACCGGATCGATCCTTTTTCCGCGGACTTCCTGAGATTCCAAGTATTTTCATTTTTACTCCTGATAGGGTGTATGATTTCCTCACCATAAGCACAATTTGAAGCCATTTCTTTCTGATTGCATATATCGCATAATTTCCAGCAAAAAGCAAAAAAGCAAACCTTTCCTATTCTATATCGGGGATGCCGGCGGTTTCCTTAATCGGCATCTTGTTATACTCACCCGTTCAGGTCTCATTCATCAGGCTATTGAGCGTTTAGGGGCATACAGCCGGAGACCGGATGCGAGTGGGCAAATGTTATTGACACACAATACCCAGTCTTCTATATTCCTTATCGTATGAATTGATTGTTATCAATCTACCACATCTTTTCAAAGTTAAACTGATACATTCTGCTGTTTCCGAACCATAGCGAAGATATTAAGTATCGCCTCCGTGTCTGAAATACTGATCTTTAACAACTGCCCAAACGAAACCATTTAACACGCACTTAAAGGAGAGACCATGGCCAAAAGAGATGACATCCACAAGATTCTCATCATCGGATCGGGTCCTATCGTGATCGGACAGGCCTGTGAATTTGACTATTCCGGAACACAGGCATGCAAAGCACTGCGGTCCATGGGATATGAAATTGTATTGGTTAATTCCAATCCGGCCACGATCATGACCGATCCGGATATGGCCGATGTGACCTACATAGAACCTCTGAATCTGAAAACCCTGACGCAAATCATCGCCAAGGAACGACCCGATGCACTCCTGCCCAATCTGGGAGGACAATCCGGCCTGAATCTCTCTTCCGAGCTCAGTCGAACCGGCGTATTGGAAGAATATGGTGTACAGGTTATCGGTGTGAATGTGGATGCCATCGAGCGGGGTGAAGACCGTCTGGCGTTTAAGGCCACCATGGAAAAACTGGGTATCGAAATGCCCCGCAGTAAGACGGTCAACACCCTTGAAGATGCCGAGGCAACGGCAGAAGATATAGGCTACCCGGTTGTTATTCGCCCGGCCTATACCATGGGTGGAACCGGAGGTGGCTTCGTCTATAACAAAGAAGAATTAAAAGTTATCGCAGCCCGTGGTCTGGCAGCGAGTCTTGTGAACCAGATCCTGGTTGAAGAATCGGTTTTGGGTTGGGAGGAGCTCGAACTTGAAGTAGTTCGAGATGCAAAAAACCAGATGATAACGGTTTGTTTTATTGAGAATGTCGACGCCATGGGAGTCCATACCGGCGACAGTTTCTGTACGGCCCCCATGTTGACCATAAGTCCGGAACTTCAGGAACGGTTGCAAAGATATTCCTATGATATTGTTGAGGCTATCGAGGTGATTGGTGGAACCAATATTCAGTTTGCCCATGATCCAAAGACCGGCCGTGTCGTTGTTATTGAGATCAACCCCCGCACGTCCCGTTCTTCCGCCTTGGCATCCAAGGCAACCGGATTCCCAATTGCGAGAGTTTCTTCTCTGCTCGCCGGCGGTATGACCATGGATGAAATACCTTACTGGAGGGATGGAACTCTGGAGAAATATACCCCTTCAGGTGAATATGTGGTTGTTAAATTCGCCCGGTGGGCCTTTGAAAAATTCGAAGGGGCTGAGGACAAATTGGGCACCCAGATGCGGGCGGTCGGCGAGGTTATGAGTCTGGGTAAAACATATAAAGAGGCCTTCCAGAAATCGATTCGAAGCCTTGAAATCAATCGGTACGGTCTTGGGTTCGCAAAAAATTTCAATACATTGTCCCTGGAAGAACTCATGGGCCGGCTCGGTTTTGCCACCAGCGAACGCCAATTTCTTATGTATGAAGCCCTGCGCAAAGGTGCAGCGGTGAAGGACCTGTATGAAAAGACCCATATCAAACCCTGGTTCATCGAGCAGATGCGAGAGATGGTAGCGCTTGAGGAGAAAATATTGGTTTACAAGGATCAGGCATTACCGGATGATCTGCTGATTCAAGCCAAAAAAGATGGTTTTGCAGATCGGTATCTGGCCAAGTTGCTCAATCTTCAGGAACAGAAAATTCGCGAACAGAGAACGGCATTGGGCATGCATCAAGCCTGGGAACCGGTACCTGTAAGCGGTGTTGAAAACGCAGCCTATTACTATTCCACCTACAATGCGCCTGACAAGGTTCCGGTCAGTGATCGTAAAAAGATAATGGTTCTAGGTGGTGGACCCAACCGTATTGGACAGGGCATCGAGTTCGATTACTGCTGCGTGCATGCTGCACTGGCCATCCGCGATGCAGGCTATGAATCGATAATGGTGAACTGCAATCCTGAAACTGTATCTACGGATTACGACACATCGGATAAACTCTATTTTGAGCCGCTCACCGTTGAAGATGTTTTGAGCATCTATGAAAAGGAGAAGCCCGAAGGGGTCGTCGTCCAATTTGGGGGACAGACACCCCTGAATATTGCGAGCGAACTGGAGAAGATGGGCGTAAAAATCATGGGTACATCTCCTGAAACCATTGATCTGGCTGAAGATCGGGATCGCTTCCGGCTCATTATGCGTAAACTGGGCATCCCCCAACCTGAATCGGGTATGGCCAGTACCATGGATGAGGCTCAGAAAATCGCCGACAAGATAGGATATCCTTTAATGGTCAGGCCTTCTTATGTTTTGGGAGGGCGTGGTATGGAAATGGTACAGGATGAGGAATCCCTTAGATTCTATCTTGAGGCAGCAGTAGAGATCTCTCCCCAAAGGCCGATTCTTATCGATAGATTTCTGGATAATGCCATTGAGGCTGAAGCCGATGCGATTGCCGACGGTACAGATGCTTTCGTGCCGGCGGTAATGGAGCATATTGAACTGGCTGGAATACATTCCGGTGATTCGGCATGCGTTATTCCGCCGGTAAGCATTGCGCCGAAGCACATCGAAACGATTAGAGAATATACCCGAAAGATTGCGATCGAGCTCAACGTTATCGGGTTGATGAATATGCAATACGCAATATTCGAAAATACGGTGTATGTGCTGGAAGCCAACCCCCGAGCTTCGCGAACCGTACCTTTGGTATCCAAGGTTTGTAACATATCCATGGCAAAGATTGCCATGCAGGTCATGCTTGGCAAGCGCATCGCGGATCTTGAGCTGAAGCATCGGACCATACCCCATTTCGGCATTAAAGAGGCGGTTTTTCCCTTCAACATGTTTCCCGAGGTGGATCCGATTCTGGGACCGGAAATGAGATCTACCGGCGAAGTATTAGGTATTTCCCATTCCTATGGCCGCTCATTTTTTAAAGTCCAGGAAGCTATCCAGATACCACTGCCCTTAGAAGGATCCGTACTGTTTACGATTGCGGATCGAGACAAAAGTGCGGCATTGGAAGCTGTCAGACTTTTTAAAGAGCTGGGTTTCAAGATAATGACAACCGAAGGTACGCACTACTATTTAGAAGAGCGAGGTATTGAAAACACGCCTTTGCGCAAATTGGGGTATGGAAGGCCGGACCTTGTGGATGCAATAAAGAACGAGACCATAAATCTTCTGGTAAATACGCCCAGCGGCCGAAAGAGTGCGCAGGACAGTTCAAATATACGCAAAGCCGCCATCAAATATAAAGTGCCCTACATTACGACGACGGCGGCGGCCGTCGCGGCAGCCAAAGGCATCGCAGCGCGCCGCGATGGTGTGCCACAAGTTAGATCACTGCAGGAATACCACGCAGAGATGCAATAAACCCTATTGTTGAACAATATACTATGACAGACAAAAAACTTACCAGAAATAATGTTATTCTTTTAGTTAGTTTATTGACAACCGTCCTTTTCTTTCCAATGTTGTCGGTTCATAGAGTGTTCGTTAAGAACACAATTTTTACGGCCATAATTCTTTCAGGTATTTTTTCACTCCATTTTTCAAAAAAAACACGAAACATCCTTATCGCCTCCGGAGCAGTTACGATATTTTTAACCTGGCTGGATATTTTTCTTGTCAATGATGGGATTAAATTAGCCGCTTTCTTTTCGTTTTTTTGTTTTAACGTGTTTATTACGGTGTTTATGATCCGGCATGTGGCCAGACATAAAAATGTCACGGTTACCATTTTAATCAATTCAATCAACGGCTACCTGCTTATCGGCGTATTGGGAGCTGTTCTCTTGGCCATGGTAGAAATACTGCAGGATTTTTTTTTACATCTGGACGGCGGAGCGATTAATTTTGCGGGGAGCACTTCCCAGGGATTTCACGATTACCTCTACTTCAGCTTTGTTACGATGACAACGCTCGGATATGGGGATATCACACCGGTTTCATCTTTTGCCAAATCTGTTACCATTCTCATTGCCGTTATGGGCCAGCTTTATTTGACCATGCTGGTTGCTATGCTGGTCGGCAAATTTTTAAGTCGATCTGAACAAGGTCGATAGCGTTTTTTACTCTATTCCTTCAATTTCGGACAAACAGAGCATAAAATCATTTGCAAAGGCGTCTTGAATTCCATTCTCTTGCCCAAATTCAGAAACGTCGGTTGCCACATTTCTTTTGATTCCGTATTCAACATCCCAACCCTTTTTTTTCAGCAACTCGATCAATTTTTCAGCCTGCTCCTTTGTGGCATCGTCGCCAATGTTTTGCTCTGCGATAAAGAATTTCATGTCATCATCCTTTTGTAGAGACCTTTGCAAAACGCGCTTTTTTGCCCAATTTCTGCGTCAGTCTCAAATTATGCACGAAGTGAAGCTTTAGCTTTCTCCTCGAAATACTCAATGTATTCATATGGTTAAAATTTCCGCCTTCCTTGAACCCCGGTTAAATATTAAATTCGAATTTAACTGGGCAGGCAAAAATGAAAATTTTTCAAAGGTCTCATGTTATACAGGTCTTCAAAGAATAATCTTTCCATTCAGCGAAAAGACTCGACACATTTATCAGCAATAAGAAAAAAGATCAATCCTTGATTCTAATTCTTCGGATGATATATATTGAAAAATTCCCAACGATCTGAGAAAATTAATTGTAAAAAGGAGAACGGAAATGAAAGATCGGTTTGATATTTTCCCGGTGGGCGTCATAAGAAAACAGAATGAGGGTGTCTGGATTGAAATTTTTGAAAAATATGGCGACGCGCTTTTGGGATTGGATGAGTTTTCTCACATAACCGTCTGTTACTGGTTTCATGAAAATGATACCCCTGACAAAAGAAACACTCTGCAAGTTCATCCGAGGAAAGATAAAAACAACCCGCTGAGGGGGGTGTTTGCGACCCATTCTCCATTAAGGCCCAATCTGATTGCCATATCCGTTTGTAAAATACTGTCCATAAAGGATGCCAGTATTTTGATCGAAAAGATCGATGCGCTCGACGGCTCTCCGGTCATCGACATCAAATGTTTTATCCCCAGCCGTGCTTTGACATCCGAAATAAAATTGCCGGCATGGGTGTAAAAAGGGAATATGATGCTCACAGAGCTTTCAGGCCAAATTGAAAGAATTACATATACCAACGCAGAAAACGGTTTTACCATAGCCAGGCTTAAGGTTTATGGCCAGCGGGATCTGGTAACCGTTGTGGGGCATTTGATGTCACCGGCTCCCGGTGAAATCCTGAACTTAAAAGGTGAATGGGTCAATCATCCAAAGTTCGGCGAGCAGTTTAAGGTGGTGGAATATAAAACAACGGTTCCGGCAACCGTTTTTGGGATTGAGAGATATCTGGGATCTGGTCTTATCAAAGGGCTTGGCCCCATCATGGCCGGCCGGATTGTTAAAAAATTCGGCAAAAAAACCCTGGATGTCATCGAAAACGACATCGAAAAACTGGGCACCGTAGAAGGTATCGGCAAGAAACGCATCGGAATGATTCAACATGCATGGGACGATCAGAAAGAAATCCGCAATGTCATGCTGTTTCTGCAGTCCCACGGGGTCAGCTCCGGATATGCAACAAAAATATTTAAACAGTATGGGAATCGATCCGTTGCAGTCGTAACCGAAAACCCCTATCGTATGGCAATGGATATTTTCGGTATCGGGTTTGTGATTGCCGATGGTATTGCCGAAAAACTCGGGGTCTCGAAAGATTCACCTTTACGGGTTGTAGCCGGTATAATTTATGTCCTCAACCAGCTTTCGGACGAGGGGCATGTTTTTTACCCGTATAAATCTCTTGTGAAAAAGAGTCGGGAAATCCTCGGTGTGGGAAAGGATAATGTGGTTGAGGCCCTCGGCAGCCTTGCCATGGATAAACGGATAATTATTGAAGATATAAATGAAAGCATCGACGAATTTAAAGCGAACAACAAAGGCGTGTATCTGGCCAAGTTCCATCTCTGTGAAACCAGCATCGCCAGCCGATTAAAGACTCTGTTAACCGCTCCAAAAGCCATCCGTAACGTCACCGTCGAAAACGCACTTCATTGGGTCCAGGGACAACTCGAAATTACTCTGGCAGAAAATCAGGACAAGGCCATACGATGCGCCTTGGAAAAAAAGATTATGGTCATTACCGGCGGACCGGGCACCGGAAAAACCACAATTATCAATGCAGTATTAAAAATTTTTTCCAAACTCGGCGTGAAGACGCTGCTGGCGGCGCCTACGGGCAGAGCCGCAAAACGGATGAGCGAAACCTCGGGCCATGAGGCCAAGACCATCCATCGTCTCCTGGAATACAGTTTTGCTAAAGGGGGGTTTCAAAAAAATGAGGAAAAACCGCTCAACTGTGATCTGCTCATCCTGGACGAAGTCTCCATGATCGATACCATACTGATGCACCATTTGTTAAAAGCGATTCCTATCTTTGCCACAGTCGTCCTTGTGGGCGATGTCAACCAACTGCCATCGGTTGGGGCCGGGAATGTCCTCAATGATATTATCGCATCCGGCACCGTTCCGGTGGTGGAACTGAACGAAATTTTCCGTCAGGCCCAAGAAAGCCGGATCGTTGTCAATGCCCACAAAATCAATAGCGGAATTGTTCCGACGTTTGAAAACCATGAACCGGGCAATGATTTTTATTTTATCGAGCGGGAAGATCCTGAAAAGGTTCTAAAGATTATACTGGAGCTGACAAAGACACGCATCCCCGGACGTTTCGATTTGGATCCGGTGGACGACATTCAGGTGTTGACACCCATGCACAAGGGTGTCGTAGGATCCGGGAACCTCAATATGGCCCTCCAAGAAAGCCTTAACCCTTCTCAGGAAATGATCACACGGGGAAATCGGAATTTCAAGGTCAACGATAAAGTCATGCAGATCAGAAACAATTATGACAAAGAGGTGTTCAACGGCGACATCGGCAGGATTGCCGCCCTACGACAGGATGATTATGAGATTACGGTAATGTTTGACGGACGGGATGTTATTTACGAGTTTTCCGATCTGGATGAGTTGGTTCTGGCCTATGCCATCTCCGTGCACAAATCCCAGGGCTCGGAATATCCGGCCGTAATTATCCCTGTGCTAACCCAGCATTATGTCCTTCTGCAGCGAAACCTGATCTATACGGCCGTAACAAGAGGTCGAAATTTAGTGGTAATGGTCGGCACCCGGAAAGCCTTTGCCATGGGCGTCAAAAACGATAAAACCCAAAAACGTTTTACCTACCTAAAACATCGATTGAATTGAAACTTTGCGTTAACTTTTGCTGGAGGTTATCGTTTGGAAAGAAGTGATCTGCTGTTTAACTTTACGGCTTTTACATTTCGGACATTGAAACTTTTTCTTCTCATATTCCGAAATTTTCATGATCAGTGTAAAAGGCTTTTTACATTTTTCACAAATAAATTCGTATGTGGGCATAGCAACCTCCTTTTACATATTAAGTCCTTTAACGCTGAAGGTTATTAATTTATACATTTTTAAGCGTTGGATATCAAGCAATTTTCTTGATTTTGTTTGCGCTCGGTCATCTAATTTTTCCTTTTAGATATTTTTGTCTTTTTGGCTCGGGGAATTTTTCAATGGCATACCGCAACATGGTGCGGGGCATTTTCATATAATGCTTTTTCAGAAATGTCTCTTCGGTAACCCCATCCCTTTTGCCGATCTCCCGGAGCATCCACCCCACGGCCTTATGGATCAAGTTCTCCGGGTCGGTTAGCAGGATTTTGGCGATTTTCAGGGTTTCTTGGTATTGATCGTGCTTGATAAAATGAAACGTCGATATGATCGCAATCCGCCGCTCCCACAAATTTTCAGATTTTGCGAGTCTGTAAAGGGATGCCTTGTTTTTGTCCATGAGGAAGGCGCCGACAATATGATGGGCGGACCCGTCGACCAGATCCCAACTGTTTATGAATGGCGTGTTTTCAAGGTATAGCTCGTATATTTTCTTTTTTGTGATTTCGTCGCTACTCGCATATTTGCGAACCAGAATCAAAAGTCCAAGAAGCCTTTCTTCATGGATTGAAGATGCGAGTAACGCCCTGACTTCCGAGAAGGTTAAATCTTGAAACTCTTTGGCCAGTTTTCTGAGGTCGGGAACTCTAACACCGATAAAAATATCACCCTCACCATATTCACCGGGGCCGGTCTTGAAAAATTTTTGCTGGATCTCTGCCGTCTCGCGGTTCGCAAGTTGTTTTAATCTTTTTTCGATGTTTTTCATAAGACGTTCGGGTTATAAGTTCCTTCCGATAGGAAACAACGGCACCGTCTTTTTTTGCTTGAAGTGAATCAACAGGATGCCTGACACAATCAACAGCAAGGCAATAAGAATATTGGCGGTTATGGGTTCTCCCAACATCAGACCTCCCAGGATGACACCCGAAACCGGCATGATGAAAATAAAAGAATGAAGCGCTACGGCTCCGTACTTTTGGAGCAAGGTGATCCAGGCGACGAAACAGAAAGAAGCTGTCACAAGCCCCTGGTACAACAGCGCGCACAAAACATTTACGTCAACATGGGCGATCATAACCGGGTCCCAAAGAAACCCCTCGAGAAAAAAGAAAGGGACTGAAAATATCATGGGGTAAAGTACGATGTGAAACGGCTTAAAAGCGTGTATGATCCGTTTGGTATAAACCGCGCTGCATGACCAGAGAAAAGCTGCCAAAAGGATCATGAGATCCCCGACTTTAAAATCGGTTGTAACCCCTTTTTTTTCTAAAAACACGAAAGCCACCCCGGTGAACCCCAGGAGGATGCCAAAGACTTTCCTTTTGGTAATCTGATCTCCGGGTATGAAATAATGTGCCAGAAACAGTGTAATAAAGGGTTGAAAATTGACCAGCAAGGTCCCACGGGAAGCATTGCTTTTGCTGAGTCCAAGATAAAAAAGTGATAGTTGCACGGTAAACAGCATGGAGATAATCAGCAGTTTATGAAACTGGCCCGCTCTGATATTAAAAGATCTCCCGGTAAAAAGGGCCCATAAAAAAACCGCTATAGCGGCCATGGTAAAACGGAGGCCGGCGGTGGTAAAAACCCCTAAACCTGAAAGACTGATTTTGATGGCAACGGCATTGGCACCGAAAAGGCTGCACAGACATACCGTAAAGATGCCTGATAGAAGAGAAAGTTCCTGATTTTGGGGCCTAGGGTCGATCACTCTTTAGTCTATCCGAATCGTTTCACCGGGGTTGGGGACAAATGCCGAAAAACCTTCATTTTGCAAATGCTGTGCAAACGCAATCGACTGGTCTTCTTCGCCGTGAACGAGGGCGATTTTTTTAATCCGCAAGTTAGATTTCTTAAGAAAGCGGACCATTTCGTCTCTATCACCATGTGCACTGAATCCTCCCAGTTTCCTGACCCGGGCTTTCAACGGATAAACTTTATTCAGAAATTTCAACAGCGGCGGTGATCCTTTTCGGCCGGATTCTTCATACGCCAGACCCTGTTCGAGGATACGACGCCCGAGGGTGTTTTGAGCCATATAGCCGACGATGAGGATGGTATGACGGGGGTTATGGATTTTATGACGCAGGTGATGAAGGACACGACCGGCTTCACACATGCCCGATGCCGAAATGACAATATGGGGTTTTTCTTCCCGGTTGAGGGCCATCGATTCTTCCACGGAACCGACAAAATGAACCTGGTCAAAATAGAACGGGTTGTGCCCTTTTTGTAAAAATGTTTCATGGGTTTCGAGGTCATACACTTCGGGGTGTTCACCAAAAACCCGGGTAATGTTCGTTGCCAGAGGGCTGTCCACAAATACCGGAATCCGAGAGACCTCCTTATCGTTATAGAGTTCATGAAGTACATATAAAAGTTCCTGAGTGCGGCCATAAGCAAAGGCAGGAATAATGATCGAACCGCCCCGTTCAATTGTCTCGTTGAGAATCGTTTTTAATCCTTGTTTCAGATCCTTGATCGGGTCATGAAAGCGGTTGCCATACGTGCTTTCCATGACCATAAAATCGATGTCTTGATCGGTTGCCTCGAAATGAAGCGCAGGATCCTTAATGATCGGTTTATTGAATCTGCCGATGTCGCCGGTGTAACAAACGGTGTACCACCGGCCGTTGTTTCGGACCTTGATCATGGATAGGGCCGATCCCAAAATATGACCGGCTTCGTAAAACGTGCAGGTTGCATCTTTTCCGATGGTCGCTGTGCGGCGGTAGGGGTATCCTTCAAAAGACTCCAGGGCATCTTCCGCATCTTCCATGCTGTAGAGCGGGACAACCGCTTCGATATGGTACTTCTGGATAAGTTCGGTAATTTTTTCAGTGTCGATTTGATGCCCACCCTTTTTCAGCTGCTTTTTAATGTTGTTCAGATCTCTATTTGAAATGTTCTTTTTTGACCCGGAAGTTTTCATTTCAGATAAAAAGGATTTAACGGCCTTGTAATTCAGGTACTCTGCGTCGGATTCCTGTATGTGCGCTGAATCCAATAAGAGATATTTACAGGCATCTGTGGTGACACGGGTACAGACGATTCGACCGGGAAAATTGTTTTTCTTCAGCAAAGGGATGCGGCCGGAATGGTCGATGTGCGCGTGTGAAAGTACCACATTGGTTATGGTCTGGGCGTCAAAGGGGAGGGTTCTATTTTTTTCTGCGGTCTCTTTCCGGCGTCCCTGGAACAATCCGCAGTCCATAAGGATGCGGTCATTCCCGGTTTCCAAAAGGTGCATAGAACCGGTAACTTCCCGTACGGCTCCGTAAAATGTTATCTGCATTGCAAACTATCCTTTCTAGGAAAAAGGTTAAACGGTTGTTGATTTA
>Ga0316190_10000418_pt1 | contig 29045 bp, 27 predicted proteins | sample Eddworburrow2_MG_FD_204929 | JGI IMG/M metagenome (GOLD analysis project Ga0316190, IMG submission 204929) | Coastal sediment microbial communities from Maine, United States - Eddy worm burrow 2 | ecosystem: Environmental > Aquatic > Marine > Coastal > Sediment | place: USA: Maine | collected... | reverse complement strand
GACCCGATATCATATACTTGGACATCGGCTTCTGTCACAAAGGAACCAATCTTCTTTAAAGGACGGAATTGGCTATATTGGATCAAGCCTCTTCTTAAAGCATCTTCTTTATCTGCTGTTGAGTATTCAGACCCAGGGGGTGAACCTAACGCTTTTGATACAGCGTTAAGTACATCTGATTCTGTAAAAGTGGGCATGTTATAACCCCTCCATCCAATTAGTAAATTCAGTAATCAGTCTCTCATGACTGACATTTTGTAAGCAGGAAAACCGTTTATTGCAGTCCTGAGCCGATTCTCCGCAGCCATGTTTCTTGCTCTTACACTTAAAGTCTTGCTTAGTGTCATAGAAAACCGATTTATCATTTGGATGACGAGCTATAATCTTTTTTCCTGATGTAGGACCAACTATGGCGAAGGCCGGTGTGTTCGTCACGTGAGTAATCCATAAAGGACCACTATCGAAACATAAAATTCCTTTCAGTCTCTTGAAAATATTTAAAAGTCCTAGTACATCCGTTGGCATCTGAACTTTGTTTTTATAAGGAAAGCATGAGTCAGGGTTACTATCTATAATATAGAATTTTATTCCCCGATTATCTAACTCACTCATTAGCGGCTCCAAATCAATTGATTTGTATTTCTCTTTACTGCCGGTAATTTGGATTCCTATAATAGCTCCCTGTAAGTCAACATCAATGTTAGGGTAATCTATATTCCAATCATTTCCGATATTTTTGACATTCAGGAATTTATTGTAAATGTCAACTCGGTTTACTTTAAATAATTTCTTGTCCAGATGATCTTTTTCTAAGATACCGTCCAAGTTTAATATTAAGTCATAACCTTCGTACTTATAAGAGGGTTTTCCTGAAATGCAACTTGCACCTCTTATCTCGTATCGGGTATTTGTGTTAATATGAACTTCTTTCCCTAAACTCTTTAAATAGTTCATCAGGGGGAAGGTCATTATGATGTCACCTAAAGCATGGCCTCGTCTCAAGAGAATTCTTTGATACTTGCTAAAGTCAATCTTTCTTATCTTCTTGAACGCTTTCAGACCTTTGATGCCTGGAAACATATAATCGGTAACAACCTCGTTCGGATATAAATTACGGTATTCAAAAAGTCTATCCTGAACAGCTTGAGGCTGTCTTGATATATTTAAAAACATGTGCAAAAACTTTCTAGGCTTACACCTATAATAAAAAAGGGAGCAGGGATTCAATTACCCTACTCCCTTTGAAAGACCCATTCATTTGAGCATGTTAGTAACAGAGGCTAGATGGGTTTGCTCTGGTTTAGTTCTTAAGAACCAGTGATGTTCACAAGAGCATAGTTGTCAGAATTCTTCATGTAGAATGCCTGGCGACTCATAGCGGCTTTCGTCACGCTAAAGTTGTCAGGATTCGTGAATTCCGGTAACAACATGTATGGCACGTAAGGCGCATACACATAGCCGCTCTCTAACCAACTCTGACCTTTGTATCCAACCAGATATTGATTGGTTACAGGAAAGAATGGGTCTTTGTAAACGTCATATTTTCCGTATAACTTTCCGGCAAATACCCTACCAAAAGCACTTACGCCTTCTGCGTCTTTTGAAGGTACGAACGTTTGCTCACCAAGGTCTTCTAACCTTTGGATTTCACTTACTCCACCAATTATGAAATTGGCGTTTCGGTAAATCTTCTGGAAAATGAAGTTTGATGCAGAGTTAAACGCTTTCCGAATCGTTTTATTATGAGCCTCGATTTCAGTGGAAAGTGAAGAAGAAGGAGTAGCATTCCAATTCGCTGTTCCAGCACTGGCTTGAGTAACCAAATCGTAAACGATCTGGGCATCAATTTCCAGTGAAATCTCTCTTGCCATCATATTCAGTAACTCACCAGCAAGGCTGATACCGTGATATGCACGAAGGTCTTGTGAAACCTCGATACCATATACACTTTTCAGCTTCTTAGCAGAAGCAGTTACGCTCTGAGAAGTAACGGTTAAGTTAATTTCTCTTACAGGAGTTTGCATCTCACCTGGGTCAAGAGCATAATCCTTTGCGCTTGTAACAGACCTATCTTGAAGACTGGTCCCTGCCTGTGGGCTATTACGTAAATGGTCAATTGCGAAAACCATTGCCGTAGGTAGGCTCATTGGTTGTACAGATACCAGATTCTTACCGATGCTTTTTGCCCAAATCTTACGCACAAGCGGGAATGCAAACTTCAAGAAGGTTGCAACTCCTGGGGATGCGTTTGTGGTACTCTCCTGAACCTGTTTCAGGATAGAGGCAGCGTTTCCGAAAGGCATACCGAAGCTTTCCATAGCACCAGTGATGGTATTATCCAACATTGTTTCTACGGTGTACTTCTCAAACTCATTGCGAATATCAGGGCAAAGACTGCCCTGCTCACTCATAGTCATATGCTCCCATCGTGCCGCTCTAAGTGGGTTATGAAGACCCAATCTATTTTCTAAAGCAAGCATGTCCATGTTTTTTGACCTCCTCAACATTTTTTATCAAATTCTTAACAACGGATTAATTGACTAGATTAATCGATGCCGGTTTACTTCTTACAAGCCAGCAGCTTCTCTTTGCTGTTTCTTGTATGCTGCTTCGTTGGCTTCTTCATCACCTTCATTGGTAGACCCTGCTTCACTGGTATCTGTTTTCTTACTACCAGAGTCGGTCTTCTTCGCACCGGCATGTTTTTCGATAACACTCTCGATAAACTTAATGCGGGATTCAACTTCTTTCTTAGCTTCCTCTACCGTGGAAACAACTCGGCATACATCGGCAATCTCACTCTCACCGAAATTCTCCTTGAACTCGGAAGCACTCACTGCTTCGATAACAGCGGTTTTAACTTCGTTTTCAGTCTTGGCGGCTTCAAGAGTCTTATTCGTATCAGTCAACTCTTTATTCTCTGCCATCAACTCTACATTTTTCTTGGTAAGAGCTGTTTCGCTTACCTTCAATGTCGCAATCTCTTCATTTTTTACATCGACTGCCTTATCATGCTCAGTGTTAAGCTCAGTTTTAGCTTCAGTCACACCAAGCCTTCTTCCATCTGTAACACCGGCTTCATATGCCTCGTTGTAGATGGCAGGGTACTTCGTTTTTAATTCCTCAAGTGTCATGGACTTTATACCTCCCTTATCTTTTTCTTCCAAATTTTCGTTACACGTATCAGTATTTTTCTTAGCTTCGTTCGGCTTATTTAATGAGTTTATGTTCTCCTTAACCGGAGTCATAATTGCACTCTTAACTGATGGTGTCAACACGAGATCAAACGTTTCAAGCCGATAATTTTCATCGACTACCCATACATCTTTAAACGTTTTTCCATCTACGGTAACGCTATCAAAACGTTTCATGCTCCCAAATCCACGAGAGCTTATACCAATTTTTCCTCCGCCTTCAATTATAGCCTCAACGTCTTTACCACTCGCAGTTTTAAATACAAGTAGTTCACCTTTCGCTATGTCGCCGTCCATCCACAACTTAGTGATTCGATGTGATACATCAGTTACACCGGATGGTCCACCGTGGTCAAAGTATCCAGGATGGTATATTTTACCAAGAGCGAGACCAGAAGAAATCTTGGTTTGGAATCTGTTAGTTTCTCTTGCTAACAATTCCGTCTTATAAATACGTTTATTTCCGTTGGGGGTGTTACCTTTCTGAAAGGTTCCTGTTAATTTAAGAAAGGTTTGATCTTCATTGTCCCCACCTTCGCCTTCACATAAGCTGACCTCCTCGTATGATTCTACTACGAACTCTACGCTATGTTCTAGTAATAAACTAAATTTAACTTCTTCTAACATTTTATTCATGCGATAATTTTCCATATTAATACTATTGGAAGTATTAGCCCTTCATATATAATAATGCCAAAAAGTTCCAAAATTTTTTACATCAAAGTGAAAAAAAGTTAATTTTTATTAAAAAAGTTTCAAAATTATGGTGGTGGAGGTATGCCAAATTCTATTTTCCACACGAGACTAGTAGCGTTAGAAGGTAAAAATGTTTGGGTTGGAACAGTTACAGGGTCAAATCCTGTTCCTACTTCACCTCTACCATTCCACCCCCATCCCCAAATTTCAGACCCTTTAATTGCTATACTATGCGCCCAACCAGATGAGACACTGATCCAATCTGTGTCAGAATTTATCTGTATAGGACTGCTATGTGGGTTTGAATCCGAACTTCCAATACCTAGTTCATAATTGGCGTTGTATCCCCAAGAGTATAAAGTTCCGTCTGCTTTTATAGCAACGGAATATCCAGGTCCTCCACCACTTGCTGAAATGACTTTCCATGAATCAGTTCCTATCTTTTTAGGGGTATAGACATCAGTTGTAGTTCCATCTCCTAATTCTCCGGCATTATTACCTCCCCATGCATACAAGTCGTCATTATCCTTTAGAGCTAAAACATGTGCGTACCCACAACTAAAAGTGGTCCAATCTACATCTGTTCCAATCTGAACTAAACTTGTCCGTCTTGTTTGTGTGGCTCCTTGACCTAATTGACCAAAAGCATCCCATCCGCATCCCCACAGTGTGCCATCTGACTTCTGAGCTATAACAAAATTGGTTCCTCCGGCTACAGCTATCCAATCTGTGTCAGAGCCTATTTGTAAAGGGCTGCTATGAGCACCAAAGTCATATGATCCTTGACCTAACTGCCCCATATTATTCTGACCCCAACCCCATAGTGTACCGTCAGACTTTATACCATAAGATGTATTATTTCCTCCTGCTACTTTGACCCAAGTATCAGAGCCTACTTTAGAAAATGTATTTCTTTTAAAAGTATCCCCTAATCCTAATTGACCGTATGTATTCCCCCCGCATGTATACAAATCATTATTCTCTTTTAACAAGAGAACTTGCTCTGAGCCACCTCCTCCGTCTGCCCAATCTGTGTCAACCCCAGCTTGCTCAAATCGCTCTCTGTCTAAATAATCACCTAAACCTAGCTGTCCTGGGTTATTATCACCTGTACCCCATAATGTTTTACTATCAGAAGGATATAATAAAATTGAATAAGTGCCTGATGCTCCCGATATGATTGTAAGTACAGATATTGTTTGTATTACTTGCCATTGCAAAATTGTTCGTCTTGTTACATAAGGAGCTTCTTTTTTCAATAGTAAAGAATATGAGTATGGTGCGCCCTCCGCTTCCCCCATACCTAACTGATTTCCAACAATACGAACATAAGCTTCTTGCCCGTTAAAATTGTTTTTATAGTAAAAGACCCCAGAAGACCCTTTAACTATATACTTAAAGAAATCTGTAAAACTACGTGCTTCAGCCTTAGTCGCCAAAACAACATCTACACGCATAAGCTCTGTACTGTGCCCAACATTTCTAAAATTATATTCATTACCGGCACTCTTAGTCCTAAGCGTAGTCTTCGTCATACGTCTATTAGGTACGTTATGCTGAATTCCATGATATATTCGAATAATATCTGAGGGAGTGTCCGCAGGATACCGGAATTCTATGTGGGGGGTTCCTGCTTGAAGTAACCCCCACCTTATGTCTAAATTACTACCGGCCATTAGGCATCACCTTCTATTCTTAAGATTATAGTATGTGTAGCTGGGGATGCACCAGCAGCTATAACACGTCTTACCCAAACAAACACTATCTCTCCTGGACCAAGGTCTGCATCATGTGCTCCTTGGTCAACACCAACTCCTGCACCTTTGCTTATTGCGTCAGACCATGCACTAACGTTGCCTGAACCTACAGTGGGTGCCGTAGTCTCACTAGCTATTGTCTGGGCGTTACCATCAGTGTCACCTCCTGTAGGTACTTCTACTGCGAAAGATACGTCATCCTCCGCAGTCCCAGTATCCGTTTCGATCCATATTTTAGCATCTACTATGGAGTCTATGACATTCGTGTTTTTTATACAAAAACAACGGTATTCTATACTACCTGCTACTCTCTCTGCATTGCTAACATTATCTAACAGATTTTCTTCTGTAGCATCCACAATTTCTGTAGCACTTCTATAATCCCCAAATGAAGCATTAGGATCAGTCTGCACCCCTCCGTCACTTCCTGCCCCAGTTAAATAAAATTTTATTTCTGAATCTAGTACAGCCATTATTTAACTCCCATCAACTTTAAATACGTCTCACTGTATTTGTCTAGCATAGACTCTAATGAATAGTCTTTAAGTGCTTTCTCATAAGCAAACGCCCCCATAGCTTCTGCTAAGGTTCTATCTGATAAACACTTGAGTATATTCTGCACGAATGTGCTTGCATCAGCGGGGCTACTAAGTAACCCGCTCTCCCCTGATTTTATCATCTCAGTAATACCAACCAGATTAGACGCTACAATAGGTAGTTTACACGCCATAGCTTCTATTACTGATAAAGGAAAAGCGTCTTCACTTGTAGGATAGAACCAAACCTTAGCTTTATTTAGGTATGAAACTAGTTTACTATGGTACATTGGAGGTTTTATAATCAGCTTATCTTGTAACTGAAAACGTCTTATAAAACCGTCGAATCTCGCTTTGTAGATATCATAATCAGGACCAACCAAAACAAATTTGACATCTTTATCAGCCTCACATACTCTTTTGACAATGTCAAAATAAAGTTCTGGCCGAGCGGTCAACTTTAGTATTTTTGATAGTCTAGTATGAGTAACTACAATATTTTCCTTTGGGCATTTAGTCGGTCTAAAGATACTTGTATCAATACCATTAGGAATAAGCACCGCTGGAACCTGTGGGTATCTTTTAGCTGCTCCACGCATAATTTCACTGGTTAACAAAAAAGCTTTATCATAGTTCTTCAAATCAGGAAGACGGGACCCATGAACAGTGCGGACAACTTTAAGATTCTTAAATTGAGGCATGGCACGTAATCCGGTAACATCTCGTGAAATCCTGCTAACGTCACGGTGATAGTGTATAATGTCTGGCTTATAATTAACAACAGCGTCAACTATTGAGACATTTACCTCTGCTGGAATCTCACTGTCTAAACGGAAACCTCGAATCTGATTCAAATTGTATCCTAAATCTGGCAATGTCCCACCAGGCTTAACAACTATTACTTTACCATTTTTAGCTATTATAGACTGAGGACCATGAGATGTATTTTTATACACCTTCGTACTTTTATTTGACACAGCTTTCTTGTTATAAAAAAGTCTGACATTATCACCTATATGTTTCTCAAAAACTCCTCGTTTACCAGACTCTGCAATATACATCGCCATTTCAAAAGTATTACCAGGTAATCCTTTAGCAAGATAAGCAGCGTTTTGCTGCACACCACCTATATTGATATTACTTAGAATATGCATCACTTTTATCTTATTATCTTGCCTTGTGATAACAGGTTTGGAAACTTTCTTAAGTTTAGGCTTAACACCATATCTCGCCATAAATATCTTTCGATTCCGCAGCATAACATCATCATGATTAAAACCTAAGTCTTTTCTGAATAAGGTTCTGTGAGCATAATGATGTATTCCATGATCTGAGACAAGGCCAATTGTGTATCCTGCTTTCTTAGCTTTGAGACATAAATCTGGGTCTTCAAAGTACGCAGGCTGAAAGATTTCATCAAAGCGGCCAAGTTCATTCCATAAAGATGTTTTCATGCACATACCGCCTGCACCGACATATGTAAACTCTTTTGCATTACCGAACCGTGTTAACCCTGTGCGTAGGTCCATAATCTGAGCTTCGCATCCCAGGATATCATATTTACCAACTAAAGATTTGTACTGATTGAATGTGTGATCATCTCTTTGGGGAACTTGATCGTCATCAAGAATCATGGTATATTCACAATTCGCCAAGGCTATACCTTGGTTCCTTGACTTAATCACACCTTGATTGACTTTGTTCCGTATAACAACGAGTTTATCACTCTTTAAACCACTGAGATAAGATAATGTCTCCTCCCCAATGGTGTTGTCCACTACAATTATTTGCCCAATGTCTTTATTTGGAAGAGCTACACCAAAAGTCTGTTTCAAAAAATGTATACACCCCATAGTGCATATTACTAAACTGAACATAAAAATTAACCTCTTAAAGTCTGTGTCCTGGTCTTATAACCCTTTACCCAGTTACGAGTGTACTCGGAGTCAAATCTTTTAACCGCCGCATTAAAAATCTTATCTACATTCACGATATTACTTCTACTATAATTGCCATTTCGCATAGCTACAATATCTACATCAGGAATATTCTTTAGTTCTGGGTAAACGGATCGGATATAACTTATACATATCTTATCGGCGAAAACCTTCTGAGGTGCTGTATGTGTGGTTGAGATTCCTTTGCGACTTTGTCTCCATTTTACAAGAGTCTCGCTTATATTTCCAGCCTCAAATTCTTGAACCCATCTTGCCCATAAATGATAGTCTTGAGCATATTTTATTCGGTTATTGTACCCGTTAAGCTTATCATAGCAATCCTTTCTGAACATTGCACTGGTATGCATAAAGGGATTATTTAACATTGCATAAAATCGAATATCATTATAAAATTCCAAACGTCTCTTTACTTGAAGAAGCTTACCATCATCGTTTATAATTTGGGCATCACTTCCAGTAAGAGTCAAATTATGCTTAGACATGTACTTACTTTGGTACAATAATCTATGTGACTCAGAGATGTCGTCTGCGTCCATACGAGCTACAAGAGGTGCTTTCACATATTCCATTGCTCTACTTAAAGAACGAGTAAGGCCGACATTCTTACCATTACGATACAACTTAATCCGTTTATCTGCTTCAGCACAACCTTGTAAATAAGCGTAACTATCGTCAGTAGAACAATCATCTACAATGATAAATTCAAAATCCTTAAATGTTTGGAGTTGGATAGACCCTACTGATTCTCTCAAATCAGGCATAGAATTAAAACAGGCCATTACTACACTAATCTTTGGTTTCATAAAAAATTACCTCATTTTGACTTCGTAAAAAAACTTTAAATACTTTTCAATAGTAGTATCTATAGAAAACTGTTTCCGGTTCTTGTCTATAGTGTGAGTAAGAGTAGAGTACTTTGCTTTCAATTTTAGTTTAAATTCGTGCCAGATAAATTTCTCTACAGGAATTCCATATTCTTCTCCTACAATCTCTTCTACACCACTGCCTTTATAATACACAATAGGTAAACCAGAGGATAATGCTTCTAAAACAACATTTGAACATGATTCTAACCTTGAAGGAAAGATTAAAACATCATGCTCTCTATAAATTTTAGGAAGCATATCATTCCCTATTGGATTTACTTTACGTATAAAATTAGAGGGTACAGAATCCGGCCAGCGTCCTACAAAGGTGCATTCCATATTACACCCTTTAGCAACTTCTGCGAATTCTTCAAATCCTTTTTCTAAAGAATCACTCCAACTTACAAACAAACATTTAAGTTTATTCTTTGGCAGCCAGGTTGTAGTTTTGCCCCAATACCTATCCTGGTTAACACCGTTAGGGATAAGGGCAGACGGTTTCTTTATAAAGTTGTAGTCCTCCAAACCTTTCTTACTTTGGAAAACATAGCCATCTATATATTGCTCTGTAGCTTTAACGAAGAAGTCAAACCCTCTTCTAAGTCCGTCTAAACGATGGACAACTACTGCGTTACTATTTCCATAACGTATTATATCATCTACGCTTATTTTCTTCTTAATACCCCGTGAATTTGCTCCAAACAAGATTACATCTGCAAGTCGGTAATCACTTACCAAAGTTATTGTGTCCTGAAATGACTCAGAACGCTCAATGAAATTCTTGAAGAAGGTATTGATACCTCCCCAAGGCTCATTCGTAGTTTCATAATCGATAAAAAGTTTCATTATATACCTTCAAAAAACGATTTCCATTCCAAACCTGTAGCACTTAAACAAAGCTCTTCTTTAACAAGCTCCTTATTCTGAGCGCCTTGACTCTTTCTTAACTCTTTTCCTTGCCAGATTAAACGTTCTAAAGCAAGAAACCATTCATCATTAGTACGACAAACATTCTCTTCCTGTAAATAAGGAATATAGGATGGAATTGGAGAAGCTACAACCGGAAGTCCTATAGACATTGGGTAGGCAATCTTAACAACAGAATGCCCCATGTTATAAACCCTGTCCAGATTTCTTGGAGAAATTTTAATATCACCCTGCATGAGTTGTTCTGGAAGTTTTGCGTAATCGAACTTAATAAATTCACGAGGAATTCCAAGAAAATCGCCTGGGTCTTTATCTGATATAAAAAGTATCTTTATAGGATAAAGAGTCCACAGGTCTAATAAAGCGGCGTTTATAAGGCTAAGCTCTTTGGCTTTAGCTGAATATCCACAGTATGTAAGATTAATGTAGTCGTCTCGTTTTTCTTTAGTGCAAGCCTTTGTATGCTGCTTTGTAAACTTTAAGAATCTATCTTCAACAGCATCGTTAATAAAGTGTACATTGTCATGCTCTTTACTGTAAGCTTCTTTCAAAAAGGGGCTTGACACAGATACGTGGTTCATTTTCTCCAACATACGTAGACACATTTCTTGCTGTTCAGGGCTAACACATTCAGAGTCTAATTCTATATAATTTGTACCTATATCAAATACTGTTTTTGTCCCTTTTTCATTAAGATACTGAGCTAATGCTAACGCTTTAGCGTTAAATAATTTCTGGAATACTACAACATCGTATTTCTTAGAGTGATCATATAATTCTACATGAACGTCTTTATCCCCTTTGAAGTAATTTATTAAGTCGTAACAGCGAAGTCTTGCTGAAGCTAAGGCTCCGTTATAGTTACTTGTCCGGCAAGTAGTTTCAATTCCTATTGTCTTCATAAAATTTCTCTTTCGATAAAATCATGCTGACTTTGTTTACTGTTCGTCCTGGATAACATTCGTAATTTTCCTCAAAACCATTAACAACAAAGCCAAGTTTAACATATAAGCCAACTATCTTATTTTCAGCAATTACATCACATACAATTGCTTCAATTTTAGATGACGTAAAAACATGGTCAAAAAGACTTTGTAATATTAAAGTACCGTATCCTTTGCCCAGATGCTTTCGACTATTTATCCCGAATCTACCGAATTCAATTATTCGGTGTTCTTTCTGATAATCAATAAAGCCAACAGTACCTATATAGACTTGTACTTCATGGTCAAATATTACAAAGAGTCTATCGTAGTTTTTAACATACTTTGAATACCATGTCAAGTGCTGAGGCCAAGTAATTACACGATTATCAAAAAACCATTTCCGAATACCGGATGAACGAAAATTGTGTAAGAAACTTAAATGTTTCTCTTTAACATCTTTTAAAGAAAATCTCCCCCCGATTTTATGTAACATCTTCTCCATCCCTCATTCTATAAAAACAATTCAAATCTATATCTAAAGGTGGAAGCTCTTTATACTTTAGTTTCGTAATATCGATCTTTTTACTCGCATCCAAACTTTTAGCTTCACGATGTTCTATCCCATAGTCCCAACCAGCTTTAGCTATATTATCTGTGTCTGATAAAGGTTCTGTAAACAAACCTCTTTTTCTTACATAAGAAGTATCCCTACAAGCTCGTATATAGAAACGATTAAATACATCTCGCTTATATTGGTCAAAACCATGGTATGCTATAATATTTCTAAAAATTGCTCTCGTCACTTTTAGCCGTTTTATTATATTGCTGCAAATAGCAGCCTCCGGTTTAACAGAGTCTTTCACTTGTTTATAAGAGTAAAGTAGTTCATTGCTGTATTTGTTATTTATAATACGTAGATCACCAATAGGGTTAGGGTCAACTACATCTTCAAGTTTAAAGTTAAGCTCCCATATTTTTTCAGTCTCTATCTTATCTCCTAAAAAACGTAAACGAGTCTCCAATAATTCTCGCCATCCTCTTATCATAATCATGTCGGCATCAACACAAAGATACCAATCAAATTTCTCCTGGATAGCTGTACTGTAGCACCGCTTTAAGGTTTCCTTAAAAGGGTAGACATTACGAATTATTTTGATATCGCCTTTGTATAGTTCATTTTTTAAAGAATCAATACAAAGGCGCTCGGTTCGCTCCCCGCAGCTTCTTACAATGGCTCCTAATTTCATATGAAAACCTGCTTACTTAATTATCTTAAATACAATAGTTTCACCTACTTCTAAAAATTCGTAGGAGGCTCCAATCTTTTGAAGCACTTCTTTTAATGCAGCTTGATTGAAAAGTTGTTTATCGTATTTTCCTGGGGTAATATGGTCTGAGTTGGGTGTGGTTATTATCGCCCACTCCCTGATCATATTTTTCATTTTACGAAGAAAAAGTTCAGGGTTATCAACATGCTCAATGACCTCACTGCATACTATATAATCGAATTTTCTCCGCTTATTCATACTCACATAAGACTGGCACTTTAGGTCCATCCTCTGTGTCTTACAAGAATTCTCATACAAGTCTTTCCCTAACTCAATAGCTTTCTTGCTAGTATCTATGCCAAATACTTTCTGAGTAACGCCTTTCTTAAGAAGAAGTTTAGCCAACAGACCTTCACCACAACCAATATCCAGAATACTTTTTGCTTTACAGCCGGTGAATTCCTTCAATATTCTGTTAAGATGATTTCTGTACCCATGTTTGTTGGTACGAAACCAATCGATGTGATACGCCCCATTGTTATCATATTTATCAAATTCTTTCATAATAAACCTCGTTTAACTCGTTATAAAATTAATGTATTCGTCCACTACACGATTCATATATAAATCAGGACGATCACTGACTTTCTTTCTTAATATTTCCTGCATTCCCCAGTATAAAGTATCCATATCAGGCTGAGGGGGTTTATACAAAGGCACCCTATTATATTTATAGTCTTCTTCAAGCTTTAAGACGATGCCATCATCTTTCACAATCTCCTTTGTCCCACCATTATGACTGCAAAGAACTGGCATACCGCAGGCCAGCATCTCGTAGACCACATTTGGGCTACAGTCTAACCAAGAGATATGAATACCTGCGTCTATATTTTTCATGTAATGTGGTAATTCTGTATGATGAATCTTGCCTGGATACCTGATATTTGGATGAGGGTCTTTATGCTTGCAATTCCCGAAAATAACCAATCCGTAGTTAAGATTTTTGTCAAGACATTTGAATGCCTCTATTACAGGTTCCAAACGTTTATGTGTTCTCCAATCAGCAGAACACATAAACGTTTTTACGAACCCAAAATCAATACCTCCGCCTTCTTTACAGAAAGTAGTAGGTACACCATTATAGATCACTTTATAAGGAACTTTTATTGGACCTAAATGATTTTTATATTGTTCTACAGCGAATTCACTTTGGAACACGATTCTGTCAAACATATTATACGCTTGTTTTATAGGAGCATTCAACCTATCAGTATCTCCTATCGTATTCTCCGAATCAAAATAAATATTATCTAACCTAAGAATATTTAGCTTTCCTTGTAGGTAAGGACCTTTAGCAAAAATTATATTCACGTCTGGATTATCGTTAAAGTTCCAACCTCTTCTCTCTAAGCCTTCTTTAAGTCTTTTTCCAAAAATAGAGGGACCATTATTATCCCCCACTGCATTAATTCTAAAACTTGACACATTTAAAACCTTTCTATAATGTTTGTCCTACATTAGTTACTGTATAGGTTATTTTAACATAATATACTCCTGCTTGTCCTGCACTCTCATCTGAAGACATATCTGCTACAAGATGATAGCCTCTACTAGAATCTATTGTAGCATTACTAATAGAAGTATCATTACAAGAATCCACTCCATCTGCAAAGGTGCAAGACGCTAATGAAGTACTAGCACCAGCAGAATCTCTGGAATCCAAAATCATTGTACAAGTATCACCAGAATCGTTTGTAAAGCCATAAACGTCCAGCCTTGTAACTGTAGCTCCTACAGGAAGATTAATTCCTGCAACAGCGTAATTAGTTGTAGATATAGCATTAGATGTTATAGCATTAGATGCTACAGCCACACCGTTGCTTGTGGTTGGAACAAAACCACCCGCTCCTGGGATAGTTATAGCTTTAGTGGTAGTAGCGTAGGTAATCGTTGAAGCAACTCCTGCTACTGTAAATGTATCATCAGTCTTTAATACATTCGCAGAAGCCCTGTAGATATTTGTGTCTACAGGGCTTGTTCCGTCTCCAAACCATAGTGTACCACCACCAGATATGGATAGTCTAATACCACTATCCCCTGTTACACTTAAATCAATTGCGTTATTTCCTGCCAGGGGTTTTACTATCGTTATAAGAGATGGGGTTAGAGATAAACTATCTGAAGTAGAAGAATGATGTGCTGATGCTGAAGAAACATGAGAAGATATTTGAGAAGTGGTGTCTGCTTGAATATCGATAAAGTGCTTACTATCAACAGTGTCTGAGTCCCCAGACGAGGTTGAGTAATCAATAGTGATATCATTCGGGATTTGAGCGTCAGTTGCACTATCAACTAAAGTCGCAAACGAAGTTGTTTGCGTATGGTGATTATCTGCACCTATGTTATTTAGGTCTGAGTGGTCCAATGTGACATCCCCGATTTGACTTTGTATAGATGTTACTAAGCCCGTAGACAGCAACAAAGTCCAGTCTGTCATGTCCCCTACTATTCCTCCATTATGAATATAGGACTTGTCTTCGTCTGTTCTTACACAAATGTCTCCTTCTTCAGCAGTTAAAGCCAATTGACAAACCTGTGAACCGCAAACATTTACGTCCGTGATAGCAATAGCCGGTAATTGGATTGCTAATACTTCTGCACTTCCATCTAATGAGGCGACACCATTAATAGCACCTTTCTCAGATGAAGCAATTTTTTCGGAGTCCAATTCATCAATAGCAGCTTGGGTATCTGTTGCTGCTATATTTCCAGCAGGAGTATTCATGATATCACCAGAATCAACTATTTTCCCTCCTGTGCTTCCATCATGGTCATGCCCAGTAGCGGCATTATATAAAATAGCCTTTTCTTTAACTTTACCATATGATAAAGGAGGATATGACAAAAAGCTTATTGTCAAAGCTAATATTAAACTGATCTTCGTTATTTTATTTTTATTCATAATCTAAGTCCTATTCTAAACTCTCACGAGTAACGGGTTTCGTATAATCGATCTCAATAGCTTTAGTACCTGAATTCCAGACACTATTAAAATACGCTTTATTAGGTACACTTGCTCCTATGTTTCTCAAGAAATTTTTCTTAATAATAACAATTATCTTACCTTTTCGAGTACGGTGAACACGAAGGGAATTCTTACTGACCCTTTTCACTGGCTTAATGACCAGGACGCTTTTAGCGTAAGAATAAGTAACATCAACGTAATCATACTTTTTAAGATACTTTTGCCCAATTTTCTTATTTAGGAATATTGCCCCACGAGTCGTAATCATAGCTGCATCTTTTTTAGTTTCAGGTCTCTTATTAGACCCAAATTTAGCATTAACTATACATGGACTCCCGACAATAAGTATAAATAATAAAAGAAATATTTTAAAACGAAATTTCATATTAACCTCTCTATGCTGGTACTCTATAAGCATATGTAACAACATCACCCACAACTAAAGTGGACCCAGAAATCCAGGTAACATTTCTACCACTACGAGTCCAGTCTACACCTTCAGTTTTTAAAACTCCGTTTACTTTCAAAGTAAAAGAATTTGCAACAGGAGTATGAATAAGGTTTGGTACGGTATTTTGGATAATAACTATAAGATCATAGTCTGTTGTAACTGGATTCTGCCCTGGGTCTGTGGCATCATATACCCCGCCGGTTCCTCCGGCACCTACTGTGTGGTCATCGTAAGTATAGTCTACAGTCACTACTTCCCCAACTTCCAAATTATAACCGGCAGCAACTTCATCCCAAGTTATGGTCTTACCTGACACAGTGTACTCAGTATCCGGTACAGCCGGTGAACCGCCTGCCAGAATCATAGCCTGGTCCAGATAAGCGTCTTCCGCTAAATCAGGAATAACATTCTGGGTAACGATAGTTAAATTCTCTATATTTGGTATTAAAGCCATAATATCTTCACCTCAATATTTTATTAACCATTAACATCTGGTGATGCATACAAATAGAAAAATTCAAGTTCTACACCAGCGACATTATCGGTAAAGTCATCGTTATAATAAATTTCAAATTTTCCACCTTTCTCCAATGGGGGTGGTTTCCAATCGAACTCCTCGTGATAATCTCCATCTATTATCGCATGACCCCCGTGAGTAGTCATTACAGACTCTATATTCATATTAGAGTCCTCTACAAATGCGAGCCAATCGGCTAAAGCCCCTGTTGAGGCTGCTCCTCCTGCTTCCGCATTAAAGTGTAGATGATAACCAAGTAAATAAATGTCTTGAACACTAAATATACCGAACATCAAATCAGAATATGCACCACTCCCTGCTGCTCCGGCTATTTTAGTTATATCTACACCCTCTGCTGAAGTATAAAAGGCATACCCGTTCTGATAGTAGTTTATACTATATGTTGTATCAGGACCATATACTGATACATTAGTGTCTACATAATGTAGCGTAAGTGCGTAATAATTACCAACAGTAAGAGTATTATTACTTGGGTGTTCAGAAGCTACTCCTGTTATGAAATCTTCTAAATGGTACAGTCTCTGACCTCCTCTTAGATAAAGATTTATTTCAGAAGCTAATGTCCCACCAATTCCCAAGTCACCTAATTCAGTATTTTGAGTAGCATCATTAGTTAAATCGAAGCTTGCTCCATCAGCTACAGGTAAGGTATCTCCACAATCCCATAGTTTAACCTGTATACTTCCTGGTTGTGGGGTTGCCACCATATTATCAACATAAGCGGAGAAACCACCTTCTCTGTCTAGCACACGAAACCCAACAGAAGTTATAGCGGTCTTATCTGTAACTCCACTATCTGTCATAGCATTTATATCAACCTCAAACTGAGTCCATTGATTATGCTGAGTTATGGTGAGAGGGAAACTTAATATAGCTACTCCATCACTCAGGATAAACTCAAATTTCATTTTATTATATTCCTTGTCTTGATACCAAGGAAAAGAGAATGTAAAATTCGTAAAGTCAGAAGATGATATAGTTTTTATCCAGGTGTCACCATTTGTCTCACCTGGCATCTTCATTGACTGAAGACCCTCGTTAATAATAGTGGTTTCTATGGTAGCGGGGCCTGTTCCGCTCTCTACCCATACAGCTTGTAAATCACCGTCAGTTACATAACTCTCAAAGTTATCTATATCAGAACCAGCAGCACTCTCTAATGTTAATAATATACCATTAATGTTGTCCTGACTAGCTTTAAACACTTGCCCGACTATATTGCTTGATGTGATTGTGCTCATAAGCTCTCTACTACTCTCAACGTGCTCGTTAAGAATATTAGGGCGAACCTTTAATTTATTTAGTTGTCCTTTTACTATATTAAATCTTTGTCCGACTTTCATTTGCTTAGTAAATGATTTTGGTGTGCCGTTTGATTTGTTTGTGTATATCTCTCTTAATAAGCTCATTATGGTCCTATCTCCCAATTTTTAGTAGTATTATTTGCTATAACATCAACGACTTCATTGTCTGCTATCAAATCAAAACTAATTCCGGCTCCACCATTATCGACTTCGTCACTTCCTGATGGTGTAATGAAAATATTATTTGTGCTGGCATTACCTCCGCCATCTTTCACTGTATACCGCTGCCCATGGTTCACGCTCGTGATAATAGGTAACGCAATTACGATAGCTAAACTAGAAGTATCAACAGAAACATGAACATCGGTATCTACTACTGTATATGGTGTATAATTCACATTAGTAACTTTAACACGCATACCATTTATAGTAATAGGTCCGCCGACTAACCCAGTAAGACTAATCTCATCAGGACCCCCCGCTTCATGTCTATTTGCGTGTATTGAAAAAACACTCCATGTAGTAAACGGGTTTGACGCAGATGGAAACTGTGCTGTATCCAATGCGTCCTTTTGATCATCTGATGGTAAATTAACATGACCGTGATCCCCAGCAGCTACTTGGTCTGCACCTGGACCTACATCACCATTAGAAGACAAATTCTCAAATGTAACGTTATACTTACTTATATAGTCTACGTAAAACTTATTTGCAGCCTGAGTATCCTCCACAGGAAACCCAACTGGGACTACAGGAAAGTTCTCAAAAGTTTTAATACCTTCAATATGCTGATCGATATCCATTGTATTCACAGCATAAATATAAGAAAAATCCCACAAACCCATGTTATAGGCTAGCCGATGACGTAACCAGGGATCGTGTTCATCCAGATTCCCTCGTTTAACCACTATTTTAGGCATAACTAATTTCCTTATCCCCTTTAGATTTATTACAGTACCCGCAAAGAGGTTGAATATTAATACTTGTATTCAAACCACCTTTAATTAAAGGTACAATATGATCTATAGTTAAATCGATGTCTGGTTCTTGTTTTCCACAGCATAAACACTTATAGAAAAATTTACGTTTAATATCCCTCCATTGTTCAACTGTTAATTTTCCTTCTATCTTAAAATCTTTAGCTCTTTTATTTGAGAAACTAACAGCTACAACTTCTTGTCTCTTTTTTGGGTTGTCTTTATTATGTTGCAAACGTCTTTTATTTTCTGCATTCTTATCTAAAGAATGATACCTAATGTTATTTTGCTTTTTTAATTCTTCTCTATGACTATTACGATACTCTGCTTTTTTTAACAATACTTTCTTCTTATTTTTAAGAGTATACTCTCTATCTGTTTTAGCTTTGCAATCACAACAACTCGAACGTAACCCATCTTTTTTAGATGAGTCTTTATAAAAACAACAAATATGCAATTCTTTCTTACACTTTGTACAAACCTTAAATAATTTATCTAAATTACCCCTTCTAACTGTTATCTTAGGCATTCTATGGTCCTATCATTTTTGCTAAAGCTGCTGGTATAAAACCATCTTTAAATCCTAGTACAAGGGTTGTAACTACCGTAAGCGCCAATACAATAAAAATAGTCTTAACAGTGCAACTTACAATCTTTTTGTTAAGGTTGTTATGCCAGTCAACATGTTCATCTATAGTCTGTTTAGTAGCAGTGAATTTACCATCTATATCATTTACTTTTTCACAAATGGCTTCCACCGAAGCGCTTAGTTTTACTTCAAATAGCTCAGCTAATCCACTAAATTTAGTTTCAATAAGTTCTTTCTCGGCATCATTCATACCTGGCCTCCACTACTTAAGAATTTCTTTTTCTATGAAGTCCATGTTGAATCTTTTGTTTCCGTAAACTCTTTGATTCTTCATTAATTCGTTAACATCGTTAACCAATTCTTTGACTTCGGGATCAGCTAACGCTCTTCTAATTGCTTCTTTTTGAGGTCTCCTGACTGGGGCGGAGCCTTTTCCTGTTTTGTTAAAATTCTTGTCCTTCTCAGCACCTGTTTTATTTTTATCATCACCGTTCTTATTTTGGTCATTTTGGTTAGGGTTGTTTATCGCATTCTGTCTCTCACGTTCTTCACGTTCCTTACGAGCTTTCTCAACCTGCTTCATAACTTTAGCTGCCCGATCTGGCTCTAAGCGCATAATATCACTAAGAATGTACTCATCTGATAATAGTCCCATTTCTTTGTAATTCTTAACAACAGTTGACTTAATAAGCTCTACACGGGCAGCTATAAGCTCATCAACAGTTCTTTGTTTTGGTAAAGCTATTGTATAGTCTTTACTACGATTTTTTATATTTATACCACGAACAATCAAAGCTAAATCTGTAACGAAGCTTAAACCTTCCACAATAGCTAGTTGAACTCTCTGAATGGAAGCGCTGAAGTTAAGTCCCTGGTCACTTGACACAAGTTTATTTGAACCACCAATATCATTTATATTCAAACGATGTTTCGGCACCTTAAGAGCGGTAAGCAAATTCTCACGAATATAAAGAATATCATCTATATCGATTTCACTCTTTCCTTCAATAAGATCAATACCAGCGTACTTGCCGCCTTCCTGAGTAACGCCGGTGTAGATGTCAGAATTACCAAATAAAGGTGTTTTATGCTTCTCCATCTTTCCAGTATTTGGGTTTATCCAAGGTTTCTCCTTAAATTGTTTCTTATACTCATTGATTGCATCAGGAACTTGATCTACGGTCTTTCCGGTAATATCAACTTTATGTACTCTCATACTTATTTTCTTCAAACGAGCTACCACTAAAGCATTCTCCATAGCAGAAAGTTGGCGATGTGGAATACGTGCTGCTTTTAACCAACTTGTCCCATAATCATCTGAAGGTTCTCGTCTCAACATAAAATGGATTAGTTGCCATGGTTTAAACTTAGCAACTGTAACACCATCAATCTCTTGTTTGTAAGGAAATTCTAAATTAAGAACTCCTTTATCATTTATATTCAACATTATAGTACTTGCTGGAAGAGGTCTTAAACCTACGATATGAGATAATTTCTCATTACTTCCATCTAAAGCCCAGATTATTTCTACAAATAAATCCCCGAACTTACTTAAACTCCTACTCCAAGTCCAAAGTTGGTTGCGAATATCGAGATAAGAATACAAATCTTTCACAAATGTAGCTGTCTGCTCAGACTCAGACATTATCTTTATAGGATTATCAATAGGTTCGTCCATACGAACTGTATTATCTGCTACCGCATCAAGCGAGGATGAAATTACCTGTCCGTAATTATCATCCATCATAATGTAATCTTTATACTTCGCTCTTCTGCTATTATCTATAGTAAGGATGTCCGCCATTGAATTTTCGTGCAATTCTGAGTCAACACCAGATTGTGTCGTTCTTCCGGTACTACCTGTCATCAATCCTTTAAATGCTGCGCTTAATCTGTTGCTAAGGGTTGCCATACTCTAATCCTCTTAATTCAAGGTGCCCCCACCTTTTACCTGACTTAATACGACAAATGGTGCTTTTACAAACATTAAACATTTGTGCTACCTCAACTTGTGTTATGTTATAATTGTTAACTAAATTTAAAATACTGTAAATGTCTTTATTAGTCAATTTAGCTAATCCACTATTCGCACCTCTATTATGCTTACCAAGAACGTTATCTTTATGTTCTATATTTTCTTTAGGAGTACACACTCAAGATTAGTGCTTTCATTCTCCTTTTTAATTCCGCTCTTATGATTAATTTCAGGTTTATTATCAGGATTCAATATTTCAGTCATATTAAAGAGTAACCCCTTCCTCCCCAAAATTTTCTATAAAGCTGTCGAAGACCTGATCCGCAGTTCTCGGTTCTTTTTTCTCTTCATCATCGTCAGAATCAACTTTACGTGTATAATTATTTGACATAATACTTTCAACTTTTACTTTCTCAATCAATGTATGAATCACACCACATAACCCATCTGCTATATCTTTTGAGCCTTTAAATGGATGGTCAACCTTTTTATCGTTAACATTCTCTAAAGTCTCTAATTCATACTTCAAGAAAGAATCGAAAGGACAATCTACTCTTTCTTCATAAATACTTTGACGTAAATTAATGTACGGAGCCATCTGTTTATCTACAGATAAGTATTCAGCATTGTAACCTCTTCTAGTAAGAATCTGAAGAGTATCGGTACTTTGATACCCATCTAAAGTCACATATTTAATATTAAAACCTAATTGAGATAATTGGTATATTATTTCTCGTACATCAGACAATATATTAGGTTTTGTTTGAGAGCCTTTTAACCGGATAACGCAGTCTACCCAAAATTGCTGAAGTCCTTTCTCGTACCCACAAACGTGCCCCAGAACTAAGCCTAATGCGTCATTGTTGACACCAATATCAATATGGACAGCGTGTACCCCTTTATTAACTGGCTTGAACCCATTGTGAAAAACAACTTTTGTTTTCTCTACAGCTCTGTTACTTTCAGATGGTTTATCTTCAGGCCGTTCTAATTCCGTAGTTGTTATAACTTCTTTTACAGGACTCTTTCTCCCAGACTTAACAAACATTTCCTGAATTGTATCTATATTTGTAAAAAAACGACTGATACTTTCAAGGGAAATACCCGCTAAGTTTCTGACTGACATTTCAGGAGCATTCTTAAAATCGTCATAATAAACAATTGGAATTTTTTCTACAGCGGTTTTTCCGAATTCTACCTCATCTACTTCTTTCATCTTTAGATAATCAAAGTAAAACCAGTCACCATCGTAATCAGGCATCCTAGCTTCCCAAATACTACGATGTTTTACAATATAGATATCTTTATGACCTTCGGCATCTTTAAGTCTGACTTCAAGAAAATCTGAAACATGATGTGGGTTTCCTGCCATAACAATCATACCAGCTTTTGCGAACCTTGAAGAGACACGGCCTTTAAGAGTATTATAAATTATTTCCGCTTTATCCATCTCATTCTCAACACCATAAGCTGTAGCCTCATCTATTATGGCACAGATAACGTCATACCCAAGAGCTGAGAACTGACTGCTGCTTCCTGGAATTATATACAAGTTTTTATAGACCTTGTCTGTATCAATCTTAGCAGAGTCGGCAGGGTCAAAACGAAGTTCAAGCTTATTATTAGGATCGTAGCTATATCCATGATTCTTAAACCAAGGACAATGATCTACCTTTCCTTTTATCTTTGAGAAAACAACATCTTTAGCTTGTTTCTGAGAGACTGATACATTTATAACGGTTATTTTACTACCAGGTAATAACCCAAAGTACTTAGAAGGGTCACGAAGACATAATAAAAGATAAGTAATATACGTAGACATTATGGCTGCACGTTCAGACTTTCCAGTACCATAAGCTTCTTTAAATATGATTTCCTTGAAACGTCTTTTTTCTAAAAGCTGCCGTGGATTCCCCCAAAATATATTTATAATATCTTTCCTAACACAAGGGAACAGACTCTTGGATATTGAACCTAAGAACTCATCGCTATCTAAGAACTCCTCAATATCAACAGGCTCAAATTCCCAGACTTCATCACCTTTTATTTCAAGAACGTCTCCTGTACCTTTACCACGAGCTTCTTCTTTTTCTAACCACTTATTTAATTGTTCTAATTGAGTTAAGAAAGACTTATTGGAGCCGGTGACTCCTTTTTGTATAGATTCGAATGCAATGTGACGTGTTAGATTTCGTATTTTAATACTTGAAGCTTCGTTGTCCAGCCCATCAAGAGATTCAAGTGCCGCAAGAACCTTGTCTTCTAAGTTCCCATATCTTTGCATTCTCTTAGAGTATAATAAAAGGCAAGTACGCAATTGATTAAGAATTGCTTTCACAACTCTATCACGATTAACGTAAGCATTTGTCTCTTTATGATAATCAAATAAAGCAGAGTCTTCGTCTCTAAGGATAGTCTTACGAGTAGAAAGTTCCTCTTTCCACTTTTTAGACCACTTGAACATAGCTGAAGTGGAAGGTTTCTTTACTGAAAACTGTTTAGCTACTTCATCGCATATTTTAGCTAAAGAGTATTTTTGTTCATTAGTCTCTTCATCTACAAGAAGATAGAGCATACGTGCATAAGCACGCATATCTTCTGTATAATTAGAGCTACCATTACTCTTTTTCGTTGTAGATTCTTTATTTGTATCGTCTGCCATGACATCTATCTATATTTATTAGTAGTAATATTTGTTTTAGTATGTTTTAAAGAAAAATGTTCTCCTAAACATACCCTTCTACTAATAATAATGCCAAAAAGTGGCTGAATTTTTTACAATAAAGTTAAAAAAGTTTTATTTTCCTCGAATTAATTTTTTAAAACGCTTGGCGGTAAGCTTTTTTGAGAAACGCTGGTTTGTATCCAGTATCTTAATAACTGCTTGATCCACTGTGTCTTTAAGCAAAAGAATAAAAACATAAACATGTCGTAATTGACCATGTCTATAATTTCGATCTAATGATTGAAGAAAATGCTCTAAAGAATAGTTATATGAGTAATATATCATATAAGCGGTTTCGATAAGAGTCATACCTTTTCCTACCTGCTCCATCGCTATAAGAACCCTTACAGTCTTACTCTTCTGCCACTTCTTTATCTCGTCCTTCTTGCCAGTCATAAGAAAAGATTTTATCTTCTTCTTCTTTAAGACAGCTTGTAGATTCTCCACATCTTCTGAAAAACGGCACCATATAATAACCTTTTCATTAGGGATCGTATCCAGAATTTCTAAAGTAGCGTCAACTTTTGTTGAAGGAAATGTGGCTACTATATTTTTGTCAGTAAAAGGTTTATAGAAACCACTAGTGATTTCTTGAAGTTTAGTTACCTTACTTATTGGAATTGCATCATTTATGGCTTTTACTTCTTTGTCATAATTGATATCGTTTTCTTCAAAAAATTTCTTTATTTTAAGATTTGGGTTTATAAGACTGAAACCTTCATCAAAACAATCCATAAAATATCTTTGAAATTTCGTAGGAAGAATATACTCGTGCTTCATTGTCCGAGGCGGCAAATCCATACAGTCTTCTTTCTTATAAGAGATCGCCACCGTAAACATAAGTCGTTGAATTATATCGAAACTACCTTTCTTAAGTACCCACAAAGGAAAGTGTTTCCCAATATCCATAAAATATTCTTCAAGAAAGTCTTGATATCGAAGTCCAAAAGTCTGCCCTAACGTCATAACCTTATATTGTGAAAAGACGTCCTTCATATTTTTAAGTGTATTTGGAGTTCCAGTTGCCTCCATTACATATTTTGCATTCACTGAAACTTGAAAAGCTGCATCACTTCTGTTAGATTTAGCGTTACCTAAAGCTCTTGATTCATCAAAGATTACAATATCATACATAGGTAGTTTATCTATGTATCTCCATAGGGTATCATAGGTCATTACATGAACATAGAACTCCCTGTTTTCGTTGAACAAAAGGTCTATTTTATCATTTTTACTACCTACTATTGGCATAATAGGAACTTTTAATTTACTATGTTTTTCAAACTCAGGAAGCCAAGTATTAAAGACGTTTAATTTTGGGCATACTACGAGAACTGTTTTAGCCTGCTTATATGCAAATCGGAGAGAAACATTGTCTATCGCAACTTTACTTTTTCCAATACCCATATCCAAGAAAGAACCGAACCGAGGAATCTGAAAGGAGGCGTACAGTGTAACTTTCTGAGCATGGCGCATTCCCTTAGCGAAGACTGGAAAATTATCAATAGGTGTAGGTAAGTGTTCGTTCTCTCGATAGTATTCACATTCATTCATGATCTGAACGTAACGTCTATCACGTTGAATGCACTGATTTAGTAAAGTATTAAGACCTATATTATTGAGTTTAAATACTATACAAAAATTTCTAATAAAACTAGGCTGCAATGGACAAAGATAAAAAGCCCCTTTTGGAATCCATAAAGGAGACCCGCATGTCTTAAGCATTGTTGATTGGTATTTCGCATGAGTCTTCACCACGAGAAATTTTCTACCGATTTTAAATTCCATACTACTTCGCTTTCATTGTTTGCTGAATAGACTCAGGTAAGTTATCAACAATGTCGTTAATTTCTTCGTATATTTTAAATACTTCTTGTTTCTTTGTTTCATCAATCTGTTTAAGTCCTGGGTTAATTACAAAACCAAAAGAACTAATGAGTTCCTTATATTTTTTCAAAGCATGATCTGTTGGTACTGCGATAGCTTGTGTAAAATCTAAGGGATTCACTCTACAAGATAAGTGAGCGTATGAGTGAGCTTTATTTTTAAAAACAAAGAGAGACTGCGATATACTTTTAAATTCTTTTCTATGGGCAAAAAAGCCCATAGTCTCTGTGTATTCAAAAGTGCTGAAAGTCTCAAAGTAGTCCATAAACGATGAGTAAACCCGTATATTCTCAGTCTTAAGCTTAAAAGCATGACGTATCAGCGTACCTAGTTTCATAAGTCCTCCTAAGAAAAAATAGACTTCAAACTATGATAACAGAAAGCCTGGGGGTATGCAACAACTTTTTCTAAAAAGATTAACCTGAAATAACAACCGTTTTAGCTATATACTACTACGTAGTATATAGCTAAAACGTGTATTATAAATATAATAATTAAATATATAGAAACAATAGATTCTAATAATAATAATTAGTATATTAACAAAGTAAGCTTTACTACTACTACGTAGTAGTAAAGCTACTTTGTATATATCGTTTTTCCTGAGAGACTGAGGAAGAATAGAGTTTACTCTTTGCTGCCTTCGGCAGTGGTGAAGACTAGTCGCTTCGCTCCCAGTCTCCCCCAAATAATAGAATTCTTTAGTTGACATTTGTCTGACCTATGTTAAGATTTAGTTATAGGAGGCTACGCCATGATGATCAATCCTATCTCATTGTTTCTCAATTCGTACAATGAGAGGGTTCCAAATTGGAAAAAGATAACAGCAGCAACTTTGGAAAAAGATAAGAATCTTGACAGAGTAATAAAATCGATTGGCCGGTTCATTGTAAAAAACGACTTGGACCCAAAAAGACTAGTCGATGCTGTTGTTGACTCTTATTACAAAAAAAATAAAAGATATCCAACAATTTTTTTATTCAAGGATCATGAGGCTCTAAGTCTTTATAAAGACTATGAGTTAGCTCATAATATTGACCTTACTGAAGAACAAAAAATCAGGGTTTCTATAAAAAAATCTAAAATACAGGTAAAAAATTTACAAGAATTTGGCATTATTATAGGTGAAGCCATTCGATCACTTTCTGTAACAGGAAAAGGTGATCCTTATTTTCTTTTAGCTTACGGACTCAGGGAGGGTATCTCAGAAAAACACCTTGAACTATGGGACAAGGATGACGTGATTAAAAAAATCGTTTTAGACGAAATTTTCCTTGACAAATGATTCCAAGTGTATTATATTAATTTCATACGCAAGAATTTCATGAAGCATTTTGAAGCAGTATAAGTCTTCGCAGTAAGTCTTCCAGAGAAAACTTAGAAAGTATACAAAAACTCAGCAGCGCAATTCTGCAAAAACTAACCTCAAAATTTAATATAGGCTGACGTTCCGTACTAAGAAGTACGCTCTAACCACATGATGCAGAAAATTGTATGGTTCCTTAGCTTCAAACCTCAGCGTAATTCTGTAAAAACTAACCAAAAATATTTAGCAGCGTAACTCTGTCAAAACTAATTCCTATAATTTCAAACAGTTAGAAGGAATTTGTCTATGGACTTAAGAGATTTCCTTAAGGATCATGAGATTGAAGAGGAATTGACTCATGTGCGCCAAGGCCAAGTATGTAAAGCTTACCCACGTAACGATTGTAGCATTGCTGATATAGTCGATGAAGTGGCCGAGCTGCATAAAGTCTGCGGAGCATATTATTTCTACGGTTCAATCTCTGCCAAGATTCTTGAGGCAAGAGAAAACCTTGAAGTGAGTTTAGCCGCTCAAAAAGAAAAGCTGAACGATAGCTTACAAGTGCGAAAGTCTGCTGTCTATTTGCAAAAGCAGATGGAATTGCAACAGGCGAGTGCTCGGTGTACTGACAAAGTTCTTGAGAATCTTCAAAATTCTGATGAACAAGTCATCGCCATTAAAGGGCAATTGAATCAACTCTCAGAGGTAAAAGCAGAGATTGTAAAACTCAACGGAGCGGAAAATAAGCTCAAAGTCATTATGAAAGCGCTTTTATTAAAGCAAGACGACTTAATTGAGATTAGCCGCAGGAAAAAAGAAGAGTTAAAGTCAATCGGTAATTTAGGATAGAAAGGTGTTAAACACATGCAAACATTTGGTCAAAGTTCCAATGATGGTGGTTCCAACGGGAGCCAAGGTAAAGTAGTACAATGTAACGGGCACAACATAAGCGTAGTAAGAGCTTCTTCACTACCTTTAGGCACACATCTGGCAAGGTTTTATCCTTTAAGTCCTGATTTTTATCAGGGTGCTGACTATCCCTATATCGTGCAAAGTTTTCACTGGATTAACAGGCAGCCTGTTATTTGTAGAAGGACTTCGTATGATTACACAGTGCCTGATACACAAAATAAGCCTCTTATAGACACCCAGTGTCCTATTTGTAGGGAGAAGTTCGCCCTGTATGCCAAGGCTAAAGAACTTGGTTATGTGAAAGATAAGGGTTACACTGGGAGTCCTCCTGCCAGTGTGGAATTCCATAAAGCAGCCAAGTCTCTCAATGAAAGATTCGGTTGTGCTTCTCTGGTTTCTTTCGTAGAAAATGGGATGCTTGCATTTCCTGTTATTATCACTTACGGAAAAGAGCTTATGGATCAGATTCAGTTCCATGCCAATCGTATTGAGAAAAGCAGTGGTGTTAACATTTGTGATCCACAGAGGGGTTACATGTTTGAGATTATCATCGGAAATAAACCTAATTCCAGACAAAGAGACTATAAACAGTCTTTACCTTCCATGAATGGTGGTGCAGTTGACATTACCGGAAATGCTTGGAAATGGGAAGAGGTTTGTCATGCGATAAAGTCTGAGATAGTTCCTATTCCTTCACCAGACCAGGTAATAGAGTTCTATCAAACAAATCAGGCTGGTAATGAGCAGTCCTTTATTCATCCAGCTCTTCAGGGTGGTAATCCAGGTTATGGTAATCAGGCCGTAAACACAGGTGTTGCAAATACTGAAACAGCCGCTAATGGGCAGGTTGCCAATCCGGTAGATAATAACCAGCAGGTTAATAATCAAGTTGCTAATCCTGTAGGTGGTGCTCCTGTGAATAATGCTCCGGTAGGTGGTGCTCCTGTGAATAATGGTGCCCCTGTAAACAATACCCCTGTAGGTGGTGCTCCCGTAAATAATGGTGGTGCTCCGGTAAACAATGGTGCTCCTGTTAGCGGTGGTGCTCCGGTGAACAATCGCGCTCCGGTGAACAATGGTGCCCCTGTTGGTGGTGCTCCCGTAGGTGGGGCTACTGTGAATAACAATCCTGGGAATGCTGAAGCTGTTCCTCAGTTTACACCAGCTACTACAGCTCCTGAAACATTTCCATGCCATGCATCTCTGCCAAGTGGTTCCGGTTATGATG
>Ga0316190_10000417_pt1 | contig 29045 bp, 29 predicted proteins | sample Eddworburrow2_MG_FD_204929 | JGI IMG/M metagenome (GOLD analysis project Ga0316190, IMG submission 204929) | Coastal sediment microbial communities from Maine, United States - Eddy worm burrow 2 | ecosystem: Environmental > Aquatic > Marine > Coastal > Sediment | place: USA: Maine | collected... | reverse complement strand
TTGCTACTTGCTACTTGCTACTTGCTACTTGCTACTTGCTACTTGCTACTTGCCCTCTGGCGCCTCGAACGCGAGGAATCGGGCCGGGTTCGTCTTCATCATCTTCTCGATCGCCTCGGCATCAACCCCAAGGTCGTTCAGGATCTCGACGAAACGAGTGGCGAGCCACACCAGGCCGAGCGCGCCGTGGACGGCCCACATCGAACGGCGGGCGGCGTCGCTGGAGAGCATAAGCCGGTCGCTGTGGCCCTCCCCCACCATTGCAGCGACGATTCGCGCTGTGTGGTCGACAGAGCCTTCTCCCTGGCGCGAAGCCTGGTCGTATTCCAGGTACACGCCGGCTGCAAGCAGGTCTCTGTGATACGACAGGTCGTTCACCTTGTCGGTGTGTGAGATCACGACTCGGTCGAGCGGAACACCGAGCCCGTCGAGCAATTCGATCTGTGCCATGGCGCCACGACCGCCCTCACAATGCGTGAGGATCGGTACCCCCGTTGTATTGTGTGCACGGGCTGCGGCTTCGAAGACTCGGACGTCTCTTTCGGTTGGAGCATCCTCAAGAACCGCAACCTTCAGGATCCCGGCACAATGCGGGGTCCGCCTCACCACCGGGCCCATGTAGTCGTACCGGTCGATCCCCTCGAGTACGTCGGCGATGAAGAGCTCTGCCAGCACCTCCGGCGGTTCCTCCGACGTCCACCGCTGACCCTCGTAGTACTTCGACGTGTGGAGGCCCGTACATGCAACAACATGGACTCCACTCAACCGGCTGATCTCCGCCAGCCGGACCGGGTCGCGTCCCGATGCGGCCGGCATCGCATCAACGATCGCCCCGACGCCGACCGCCGAACACGGCTCGAGTTCCCGCACCGCGTCCTCAACGCTCGTCAGAAGGATGTGCGGCCAGCGGTCCGCGATGAGCGGCGAGTCGATGATCAGGTGCTCATGGATGTACGTGATTCCCAGATCCGAGGGGTTCACGTCACCGAGCACGGTTCGAACGGACGCAGTCATGTCGCCGGCACTTCGAGAATCGCGCCGTCCGCCATCAGCCGATCCCGGACGTCGGAAAACGGAACGTCTCGGACGGCACCGCCGTGACCGAGGGCGAAGGCGGCCGTCATACCGGCAGCCTGACCCATCGCCATACATTGGGCCATCGAGCGAACGGACGCTTGTGCATCGTGGCTGGCGGAGAAGCAGCGTCCGGCGGCCAGCACATTGAGGCCGTCCCGGACAACCAGGGTTGAGAGAGGAATACCGACCGCCGAGCCGTCCGGGAGGTAGTTCCAGGTCGTTCCGGTCCCTTCACCACCATGATGATCCTCGATGGGCGCTCCACAGAGTCCGATCTGATCGTCGAACTGGCGAGCCACGAGCACGTCACCTCTGGTGAGTCGGTAGTCGCCGAAGACTCGGCGGGTCTCTCGAAGCCCGACCTGGCTCGACAGCGCTACCAGCGCGGCGTGCTCGTAGCCGGGGACCCGATCGACGAGGAATCGAGCGTATTCGACGGCCTGGCGACGGCCTTCCATCTCGGCCTTGGTGAGGATCTCGGGATCGGTAGCGTTGCGCACCGTGTCGCCGGAGCCCTCGACGTGATCGATTCGTGTCATCACGGTTGCGATTACGCCGGGGATCGGGGTGATGTGGTCCGAGCCTTCACGACGCGGGAGGTCGTACTCCCCCGATTCGGCAGCCTCGGCCATCAAGGTGTGGAGTTCATCCTTGCCGATCGTAGAGCGGGCCTCGTGATCGACATTCGCCATGCGGAACGTCGTAGTGAGCGTCTGAGCTGGATCGATCGATCCAGCAACCTCGTAGCCGAATCCCGCCTGGTGGCACAGGTCTGCGTCTCCCGACGCGTCGACAACCACCGACGCCTCGATGCGGCGAAGGCCCGCTTTGGTCGCCACAATGAGGCTCGTGATCCGCCCATCGCTCACCACAACGTCTTGCACAAACGCGTGGAGCAGCACCGACGCACCCGACTCGACCACGAGAGCTTCCCACGCGACCTTGAGCTCCTCGGCGACGTAGGTGACCCCGGTGCCCGCACCGTACGTGTTCGGCCGCTCGACGACCGACCCGATCTCACGGAGCCCGGCGATCACATCATCGCCGATTCCCCCGACGACCTTCAGCGCACGGTCGCCGGGCGTGTAGAAGCCGTAGAACGTGTCGAGGACGGCGGTTGAGTTGCCACCGAGGAACGGCAACTTCTCGATCAGCAGCGTATTCGCACCGGCCCGCGCCGAGGCAATGGCCGCCGACGCGCCCGCGGCACCGGATCCGACAACCACAACGTCGAACCGTCCGTACTCATCGATGCTCATTGGTTCTGCAGTTCTCCGGGGCCCTCGATCAGTGGACGTAGGGTGCCAGCACGTCCCGGGCGAGCAGGAAGCCGCGCTTGACCAACTCATCGGTGGCCTCGAAGCCACGGTCCTCGTGCTCGATGATGATCGGCCCGTCGTACCCAACGCGGTAGAGCGCAGAGAAGACCACGCCCCAGTCGACATGGCCCAGCCCGGGCAGACGGGGAATCTGCCACCCGATGCCCGAAGAGAGAGACCCGTTCTCGTACAGGCCCTCGTAGTCGATCATCACGTCCTTGGCCTGGAAGTGATAGAAACGCTCACCGAACTCCAGTATGGCCCGCTCGATATCGATCATCAGCCAAACCAGGTGGGACGGGTCGAAGTTGAGCCCGATCGTCTCCCCGAACTCGTCGAACATGCGACGCCAGATCGTTGGGTTGTAGGCCAGGTTGTGCCCGGCAGGCCACTCATCGCTCGAGAAGATCATCGGGCAGTTCTCGATCGCGATCTTGACGCCTTCGTTCTCGGCGGCCGCGATGATCTCGGGCCAGACTTGTTTGGCCTTCTCCCAGTTCTCGTCCTGGGTGAGGGCACGGTCGGCACCGATGAATGTGTTGACCACCGGTACCTGCATCTTCGCGGCGGCGACAACCACCTTCTTCAGGTGGTCGATCACCATCCTGGAGTGCTCCAGATCGGGATGGAGCGGGTTGGGGTAGTAGCCGAGACCTGAGATCTCGAGACCTTTCCGATTCATGCGGTCGACGATCTCGCCGGCCTGCGCGTCGGACAATCCGTCGACGTCGATGTGACTCGTTCCTGCGTAGCGCCGGGCGTCGCCACTCGACGCCGGCCAGCAGGCTATCTCGATAGTGGTAAACCCGTTTTCTGCGGTCCAGTCGGCCACCGCATCGAGCGGGGTGGCGGGGAATGGTGCGGTCAAGAGACCCAGCTTCACTTCTTCCTCCTCATCGTTGAACGGCGATCCACCGTTGCTCTTGAGAGCTTCTGGCGACCGCCTCGGTTACGAGCAGTGCGTCAAGGCCATCGACGAACGTGGGGTATGTCGGATCCGGCGCCGGCCCACCTGCGGCCACATCCTGGTAGACCTCTTTGAAGAGTGCCCGGAATGTGTCGGGGTAGCCCTCGACGTGGCCCCCCGGGTACCCGGCGGTGCGGGCAGCGTCGGGTGACAGGATGGACGGATCGCGCTGCAGGATCTCGTTCGGCCTGCCCCGATGTCCGATCCAGAGGTGGTCCGGGTGCTCTGAGAACCACGACAACGCAGATTCGGAACCATCGACCTCGATCGACACGGAATTCTTCCGACCCGCCGCTGTCTGGGCGATCGACAGGGTGCCCCTGGCACCGTCTTCGAAGCGGAGGAGGATCCCGGCGCCGTCGTCACTCACCATCTCCTCTTCAATCAGTTCCTCGTCGTCCGTCGTCGCCGCGAACGTCTCGACCGGGCCTGCCGGATGCTTCCGGACGGGGACAAACGTGTGGAGGTCGGCCATCACCTCGACAACCCGCTTGCCGGTGATGAATCGAGCGAGATCGAGCCAGTGGGACCCAATATCCGCGACCGATCGCAGCGGTCCTGCCTCTTCGGAGACGAGGCGCCAGTTCCAGTCCGTCTCGAGCAGCAGCCAGTCTTGGAGGTAACTCCCGGTGACGAACCGCGGTTCGCCGATCTCACCCGTACGCACCATGGCGGCCATCTGATGGTTGAGCGGGTAGAACCGGATGTTGAAGCACACGGCGTTCACGACACCTGCCTCACGGGCGCGTTCGACCAGATCGGCAGCGTCAGCGGATGTCACCGCAAGCGGCTTCTCGCAGACCACGTGTTTCCCAGCCGCAAGGCACACGCGGACCTGCTCGGCGTGGACATTGTTGGGGCTGGCGATGTGGATGGCGTCGATATCCGGATCGGCTGCGAGCGCCTCCACACTTTCGTAGACCTTCGGGAGGTCGGCAGCGTCGGCCTTCGCATGGGCTCGCTCCGGAGAGGACCCAACCACCCCGACAACGTTGACGCCGATGCGCCGAAGCGCCTCGATGTGGACGACGCCGATGAATCCGACGCCGACCACCCCAGCGGTGATTCGACTCAAACGCACACTGTCTCCCCTCTCACTGCGACGATGCAATCCGCGTGTACATCCATGACAGACCGATAACGATGGCGCCGTAGAGCATCTGCTGCACGGCCTGGCCGGCTCCGAGGAACGTCAACATCGACTGAAGTACACCGAGGATCAGGGCACCGAGGATTGTTCCGGAATACGTACCAACACCACCGAAGATCGAAGTTCCGCCGATCACCGCCGCAGCGACCGACGGCAAGAGGAACGACCCCATCAATTGGAGATCGACAGCGCCAACTCTTCCTCCCATGAGAATCCCCGCAATGGCAGCGAACAAGCCCGCGATCGTGTAGACGGCCAGCAATACTTGCCACGACCGAATGCCCGACAGTCGTGACGCGATGGCGTTGTCGCCGAGGGCGTACAGGTTGCGGCCGAAGCCCGTTCGGCGGAGGAAGTAGATCACGAAAGCCGCCAGGAATGCCCATACAATCACGGCCCACGGTATTCGTTTATCGAAGAACGACCCGCCCCCGAGCGTTCGAATGAAGTCGCCCATCCGGGTCGAGCCGGAGAAGATCGTCTGCGCCCAGGACGTGAACAGTCCAAGAAGAATCGCCGACATCGCAAGCGTCATGATGAGAGGATTCACCCTGAAGACTCCGACGCCCACCCCGTTTGCCGCTCCGGCAAGCAGGCCCACGAGAAGACCGGCGCCGATCGCGATGGCGGTTCCTTCCGGTGACTGATTGGCCGCCACATATGCGGCGCCGGTAGCGATCATCGCAGCCGACAGATCGATGCCGCCGGTCAACATCAGAATCGTCTGGCCCGCGGCGAGGATTCCGATTGGTACGGCGTACAGTGCCGAATTGCGCAATCCCCTGAAGCTCAGATAGTTGGGCTCGATCAATCCGGTGAGCAGGATGAGGGCGATCAGCACCGCGATGAGGACGACGTGCGGGTGTTCGGCGATCCGCCGCCCAATCGACTTGCGCTCAGCCTCGGGTGCCGATTCTACGTCCGGCGAGTCGGCGGGAGTCATGGTGGTGCTCATACTCTGCGCTGCCTCCTCCATTCGATGAGGCCAGCGATCATCATTACAACCACAATCAACACGCCCTGGATGATCTGCGCCCGATTCGGATCGACCCCCATCGCGGTGAGGATCGGGCTCAGGAAGAACAGGATCAAGCCGGCCGGAACGACGGCAATCACCGATCCGATGCCCCCGGTCAGGGCGACGCCACCGAGCACGATCGCGGCAACCGAATTCAGGGTCATGTTTCCGCCCACCGTGTTGGCGTTGCCGCTGCCCGCGATGGCGGTCGTTGAGAGCCCGGCCATAGCGGCGAAAGCTCCACCAACGCCGAAAGCGACGATCTTCGTGCGGCCTGCGCGGATTCCGGAGAGGTACGCGGCGGTCCTGTCACTCCCGACCGCGTACAGGGACAGGCCGCTTCGCGTCTTTCCCAACCACCATGCGACCACAAGGATCGGGATCGCGATCATCACTGTGGCAGGCCACGGATTCGAACCGGTGCCGACGTCGGAGCCGGTGAACAACCACCGGAAGCCTTCGCTCGTACCTCCACCGGGGTTTGGGAGGATCGCGAGAGCCAGGCCCTGATAGAAGTAGAGCGAGCCGAGCGTGATCACGATATCCGGCACTTTCGACGCCGTGACGATCCAGCCCACGAAGGCGTTGATGACAACGGCCGCCAAGATCGCTGCGATAGCGATCATGATCGTGACTTCGAACGACTGCCCGTCCATGAATCGGGCGGTCGCGACGTTCGTCAGGACGAGCATGCCGCCCACCCCCAGGTCGAGCCCCCCGGCAATCACGATCACCGCCTGGGCTGCCGCGAGGAAGACCCACGGCGTCCCGTTGGTGATGATTGTGGCGAACTGGAACGAGCCGAAGCTCGGGATCAGGGTCGAATACCAAGCAACGAGAACAACAAGAAGCAGCCAGACGCCAACCGTCCAACCATGGCGCCGCATCCAGCGCTGCCATGTTGGTGTTGACCCGGCGGCGATCGTGTCAGCGGTGCTCGTTGTCACGCCGACGCTCCCTCAAGACCGTGAGCTGCAGACAGGAGTCCTTCCTCCGTTGCCGAAGCAGCGTCCTGCTCGTGGACAATGCGCCCGTTGTACATCACGAGAACTCGGTCACAGACGAGCGGAATCTCGCGCAGCTCGCTCGTGTAGAGCACGATCGACGATCCATCGTCCGCCAGCTGTCGGAGCAGTTCGTAGATCTGTGCCTTCGTCTGAATGTCGATCCCGCGGGTCGGATCGAAGCACAGCAAGGTGTCGAATCCGGAGGCGAGCCATCGCCCGATGGTTACCTTCTGCTGATTGCCGCCGGAGAGACGCTGCACTTGACTGCCGGCACGCACGTCAATGTCGAGGCGATCGACGGCACTCTCCACCCGTTCGGTTTCGTCTCGTGCGAGCGTGAACCATTTCGAGATTCGGTTGTAGAGCGGGAGGGAGAGGTTCTCACGAACCGAGCGTTGGGGCAGGAGTGCGTTCTGACGCTCGGCCGGCACCAGCACAACACCCTTGCGGATGGCATCGTACGGCGAGCGTGCGCTGAGTTCGTCACCGTCGACGATGAGCTCGCCCGAGCTGGGGCGATGGTCCCCGGACAGGACCTGGAAGAGACCGTTCTGGCCCTGACCTTCCAGTGCGGTGAGGCCGAGAATCTCACCCTGGTGAAGCTTGAACGAAACACCGTTGACCTTGTCGCTCAAGTGGACGTCCTTGAGCTCGAGGACAACCGGGCGGTCGGCTTCTTGGACAAGAGTCGGTGCAGCCGATTCCTTGGATGTTTCGGATGCAGCAACAGCCTGCTCCCCGAGCTCGTCACCGAGCATGGCCGTGACCAGTTGTGCCTCGTCGACGTCGGTGAGATCGAAGTCCGCGACGTTGGTTCCGTTCCGCAGAATCGTGGCGTAGTCACACAATTCGAGGACCTCACCGAGTCGGTGGGAGATGAACAGGACCGATCGGTTGCGACTCTTCCACTCGCGCATCACCTCGAAGACGTACGACGCTTGGTCGGTGGTGAGCGCTGCCGTGATCTCGTCGAGCATGAGCAATTGCGGGTCGTGGGCAAGTGCCCTGGCGAGGTCGAGGAGCCGCAAGACGGCGAGTGGAACATCCTGCACCTGAAGTCCGAAGTCGATGCCCCCGAGGTTCATGCGGTCGAGCCAGGGCATGACGTCATCCTCGCTGAGGTGCGAGATGCGGAGGTTCTGGGCGAGTGTGAGGTCGGGGATCAGGGCCGGATCCTGGAAGACGGTTGCGATCCCTGCCTGCATGGCATCTGAGGGCTTCCGCAAATGCGTCGCTTCGCCGTGCACTGAGACGGATCCCGAATCTGCGGAGATCACCGCGGAGAGGATCTTCACCATGGTGCTCTTCCCGGCTCCGTTCGCCCCCAGGAGCGCGTGGATCTCACCCGGCCGCACCGTCATGTCTACCGAACGGAGCGCGACGACGGGCCCGTATTGCTTCGAGATCTCACGTGCAGCAAGCAGGTCTGGGCTTGTAGTGGTCAATTGGAGTCCTCAGGGTGGGCATGGAGCGTGTCGGGCTCCCGAAGGAGCCCGACACATCGTCCCTCTATGTCACTCGCCGGGGCCCTTGCACTCAACGACCTGATCAGCCGTGTAGTGGACGTACGGCTCGATCACCATGTACGACGACCAACCTGCGGTCAGGCCGGGTACGTACACCGCTTCGAGCTCCTCAGGTGTGTCGATGACGGCCGGCGTAATGAGCGTCGTCTGTGACACGTCCTTGCCCTCGAGGATATCGAGAGCGATAGCGGCACCAACACCACCAATGGAAGGTGGATTGGAGATGGCCGCGCCGGTGAGACCCTCGGTGTCGTCTTCGACGTTCAAGAGTTGCGCAACGAACTCATTGTTGTCAGCACCGACAACCGGCACGAAGTCCACGCCTGCGACCTCGAACTGCTGGACGACGGTGTAGTCGATACCGGACGTCCAGATACCGTCGACGTCTTGGGTGGTCAGGATCTCAAGCGCTTGCTGAGCGCCAGTGCTCGGGTCCCAACCCGTGTAGACCTCTTCGACGATGGTGATTCCCGGGTAGTTCGCGAGAACTTCCTGGAATCCGGTGTCGCGGTCGACGTCGGCCGGGTGACCATCGAGGCCGCGCATGTACACAACGTTGCCTTCGCCGCCGAGGGCTTCGAACAGCCACTCGGCACCAACCGCGCCGTACTCGACCTGGTTGTTCGATACGAAGTATGCGCTAGGTGCGGACACCGGGGCATCCACCGAGATCACCGGGATGCCTTGTGATGACGCTTCTTCGATCACGGCGTCGAGCGCCTCACGGTCGGCCGGGTTGATGATGATCGCGTCCACACCCTGCGAGATGAGGGTCTGGATGTCGGCGATCTGTCCGGCGACGTCGGTGTTCCGGTTCTGGAGCACCACTTGGTCGACGTTGCCGCGAGCGAGGGCCTCTGCCTTGATGGCACACACCATCTGCTCACGCCATGCGTTACCGACGAGCGTGTTCGACACGCCGAGCGTGAACATCTCGCCGTCGGCCATCGCCTCCGTCGTCGTGGTCTCGTCGGCCATCGCCTCCGTCGTCGTGGTCTCGTCGGCCATCGCCTCCGTTGTGGTCGTCTCGTCGCCGGCCGCTGCCGCCGTCGTGGTGGTGTCGTCGCTGTCGCTGCTGCATGCAGCGGCCACCAACGCCAGCACCATGAGCAGCAGGACAACCCGCAGACCCATTGTCCGATTCTTCATCTATCCGTTCCTCCTGTATCTGTCCGTGGCCAAGGTGTGGCCGTTGCTTTCTTCTGACCGGCTCGTGTGAGCCGAGCGGTGGGTGAAGCGCGAGGTTGTGGGTCCAAGTCTGTCAAGAATCTCCTCCGTTGTTCGCGGTCACGAGGGCGACGTCGATCCGGTCCGGGTCGAAGATGTGTTCGATGACCAATGCGGCGGCGCCAATGATCCCGGCTCGGTCGCCGAGCGTACCGGTGATGATCTGGAGCTCGCTCGTACTCAGCGCAGTCGACCGCTGGTAGACGGTTTCGCGGATTCCGGCGAGCAGCTGCTGCCCCGCCTCCGCAAGGTCTCCCCCGATCGAGATCACGGCCGGGTTGAGCAGATTGACGGTGGCGGCGAGCACCGAACCGATGAGCCTGCCTGCGTCGCGCACCGCTTGGATGGCGTCGCGGTTGCCGGCCTGAACGAGCGCCACGACGTCGCGACTGCCGACTGCGTCATGCCCATTGGCACGGAGGTCCCTCGCAATGGCCGCTCCACCGGCGGACGCTTCGAGGCAACCCGGGTTCCCACAGCGACACATCACGTTGGCGGAACCAGCCTGGATGTGACCGATGTCGCCGGCCGCACCGCGCGCACCGCGTTGCAGCTGTCCACCGACGATGAGGCCCGACCCGATTCCGGTGCCGACCTTGACAAAGATCAGATCCTCGACTCGCGGATGCATGACCCAGTACTCGCCCAGCGCCATGATGTTCACGTCGTTGTCAACGAGCACGGGAACGCCGTAGCGCTCCTCGAAGCGATCGCGAATCGGATAGTCGTCCCACCCCGGCATGATCGGCGGATGGATCGCCCGCCCGGCGGCAAAGTCCACGGGTCCCGGGACACCAATACCGATCGCCCGAACATCACGCGCCGAATGTCCGGTCTCCGCTGCGAGAGCATCCAACGTCTCGAGCACCCACGACAGCACGATGTCGGGACCGTCCGCAATATCGAGGTCGCGGCAAGCTTCAGCCAGGGGGGTTGCCTCGAGGTCACATACCGCAAGGCGGGAATGGGTGGCGCCGAGGTCGGCTACGAGCACAATTCCCGATCCTGCGTTGAAGCCGAGCATGGTCGGGGGCCGACCTCCGGTGGAGACCGCCTCGCCCACCTCCCCGACGAACCCCTGGGCAATCAAGTAGTCGACGCGCTGAGAGATGGTGGAGCGGGCGAGCCCCGTCGTTGACACGAGTTCGGCTCGGGTGATGGGGCTGCGGCGACGGATCACATCGAGGAGGTTGCCCGGTGATCCGCTCGTTGCGCCTTCGCCCATTCCGTCACTCAACCAGCAACTATTGACCGTGTCAAGAACAAAGTCGGGTCGAGGACCGGGAGCGGAATGTCCGCCCGCTTGGTGTGGCCTGGGCCGCAATCCCGTGGACGTGGTATTCATCGTAGTGATCTCAGGATGATTCCGGCTTCGCGAGGACATTGGCCAACCGTCGCGAGTGTTCAGCGTATGCGGCCTTGAAGAGCTCACTTGAACGTTCGGCTCCAACCACGGCAGCACCACTCAAGACCGGAGGCAACACACCCCGAGCCGCCAGCAGTGCCGCGGTCTGGACCTTGATCTCGTTGGCTATCGCGACGTTCGATAACGTTGAACCCGGTCCAACGCGCGTCTCCGGCCCGTCAATCTCAACGAGGGAGTCGCCGGGTGGTGTACCAAGGTCAATCACGATGTCGGCATGGTCCATCAACCGGGTACCCGAAGAGTGACTGGACGCCGTGGCCGAGGAATGGGCGATCGACGTGACGGCGATGACCGGAAGCCCCCGGTTGTGAGCTCCGATGGCCATCTCGATCGGGACGGCCGTCGATCCACTCGAGCTGAAGATGAGCATGGCGTCGTCCGGTCCGAATTCGAAGTTGGCAAGGATCTCTTCGGCAAGGCCTTCGACACGCTCGATGTACATCGCCTGTCGTTGACCGTTCGCGCCCGTGACCTGCGTGTGAAACGTCATCGAGAGTTCGACGATTGGATTGAATCCGGGATACGACCCGTATCGAGGGAACATCTCCTCGACCGGGATACGCGAATGGCCCGTCCCGAACAGATGGACCAGGCCACCGGATCCGATGGCCCCAGCGCAGATCTCGGCTGCCGATCCTATGGCCTCGAGCTGCGTCGATTGAAGGTACTCGAGAAGGCCGATCGCCTTGGTGATCCAGCGCCCGCGTACGCCCGCTACCGGGTCTTCGCTACCGTGCATTCGAATGTCGCCTTGCTTCTTCCGCCCGGGGTGAGTAAATGTATAGACAGGTTAGGGACGGCGTATTGAGGCCGTCAAGATAAGCCGGAGGAACATCACGTGAGTTCAGGCCCCCGTTACCTCGAGATCGCGGACTACCTGCGAGAACTCGTCGCGAACGCTGAACCAGGCGAGCGTCTCCCTTCCGATGCTGAACTCTGCGAGCGATTCGGCGTCAGCCGCATGACCGCCCGGCAGGCAGTCATGGTCCTCGCAAACGAACACCTCCTCGAGCGCAAACGCGGCTCGGGAACCTTCGTGAGCGGGCGGCGCGTTCCGCGGGCACTCGGATCTCCCCTCTCGTTCTCAGAGAGCATGCGCCTGCGCGGCATGGTGCCGTCATCACGCGTCCTTCGAGCAGGGCCGGTGGAGATCACGGCGGAAATTGCTGCGGTGTTCGGGATAGCGACGAGCGTGCCGGCGATCGTGCTCGAACGTCTCCGACTCGCGGACGGCATCCCGATGGCCATCGAGCACGCGGTCATCCCCGCAGACAACTCCGGGCTCCTCGACGAGGACCTCACCTCCGGGTCGCTCCACGCGGCATTCGAGCGGGCGGGCAGAGTGCCAACCCGTGCCCTTGCGGAAGTCGGTGCGAGGATGGCCACGAGGCGCGAGCGGGACCTCCTCGAACTGCCTGCGAGCGGCATCATCCTGACCGAGGTCCGCACGATCTTTGATCAGACCGGCGCTCCCCTCGAACACACATCGACATTCTACGCGGCCGAGCGATACGCGTTCAGCGCCGTTCTCTATAGCGACGACGAGGGACTCCCCTCGTGACTGCACAACGCTTCATGGGGCTCGACCTCGGCGGCACGAACATCAAGGTCGCCGTGGTGGAAACCTCCGAGGACGCGGCAACTCCTGAGGTGACATCAACCGCGCAGTACGCGACCCATGCCGATCGCGGACCCCGGGGAGTCACCGATCGCCTGATCGAGACTGGCCTCGAAACGATCGAAGAGGTTGGCCCCGTTGATGCGGCCGGACTGGGCGTGCCGGGCCTCTTCGAACCTGACACCGGTCGGATCGTCCTCTTCCCAAACCTGCCGGGACCGTGGCCCGGTCATTCTCTTCGAGACCCCGTTGGAGAGGCGCTCGGCGTCCCGACCGCGCTCATCAACGACGCTCGGGCGTTTGTTCTCGCTGAGGGAACCGTTGGGGCGGGCCGGGGCTGCCACACGCTGATCGGACTCACCCTTGGGACCGGCATCGGCGGCGGCATCATGATCGATGGACGCATCCACCTCGGCGAGTTCGGCACCGGCGGTGAGGTTGGCCATCAGATCGTCGTGCCCGATGGCCCGCTGTGCGGATGTGGCAACCACGGGTGTGTCGAGGCGCTCGCGCGCGCCGACACTCTCGCCGCCTTGGCCGGCCAGCAGGACGTAGCCGCGGTGTATCAGCGTGCGGCAGATGGCGACGAGGCGTGCCTGGCTGCCATCAACACCGTGGCCACCTACATCGGCATCGGGCTCGCCAACGTCGTCACACTCCTAGGACCGTCATGCATCGTCATCGGAGGCGGGATCGTGGCTTCCGGGGAGCTCGTTCTCGGCCCCATCCGAGAAGCGATGCGCTCACGTGTGACGTTGGCGCCGGCCGATGAAGTCGCGGTTGTTCCCGCCGAACTCGGCAACTGGGCAGGAGCGATCGGCGCGGCGCTCGCCGGCCGAGCTCAGCTCGAGGTGCGCGCCCGGTAGTCGTCGAGCATGACCGCCGTCTGCGTTGCGCCCGTACGGGCAGCACCTACCTCGCGCACCGCAAGGAGATCATCAAGCGTTCGAACACCATGGGCCGCTTTCACCTTGACGGCTGGAGAGACCGATGCACGCATGAGCCGGAGGTCCTCGAGTGTTGCACCGGTCGCGGCATAGCCGGTGGACGTCTTCACGAAGTGGGCGCCTGCCGCTTCCGTGGCCTTGCATGCGGCCACCTTCTGGGCTTCGTTGAGGTAGGCGTTCTCGAAGATCACCTTCACGAGGGCGGCATCGCCGGCGACGTTCACAACCGCGCGAATATCTTCCTCGACGTTGGTGTACTCCCCCGACCTGAGCCAGCCGATGTTGAGCACCATGTCGAGCTCGACGGCGCCGTCCGCCATCGCCCGCTCTGCTTCGAAGACCTTGGTCGCGGTCGTGCTGTCGCCATGGGGGAACGCCACGACGGTTCCGACCGCAACGGATGAATCGGCAAGAGCGCCGGCGGCGAGCGCTACGTCACACGGACGCACGCAGACCGATACGACCGCGTATCGGTCCGCAAGTTCACATCCGGCAACGATCTCATCGGTGGTGAGTTCCGGCTTCAGCAGCGAGTGGTCGATCATCGCTGCAAGCTCTTCGTAGGTGACGTCCGCGACAGTGAGTGATGTGGGTTGCATCCCGGGATCATCCCATGTTGCAGTCGACTTGTCTAGACAACCACACGCTGTCGAGCTACGGCGCCGCCTCCGTGACGCTCCACCCGCCGTCGACGGCAAGAACCTGTCCCGTGATGTGCCGCGAGTTGTCGCCGAGGAGGAAGGCTCCTGCCGTCGCAACCTCCTCGGGCTCGAGCAGTCCATCAGCGATCGGCTGCTTGCGGGCCGCATACGCCGAGATCACGGGATCCTCCGCTGCGCGTTCGGCCATTGGCGTCCGTATCAGGCCGGGTGCGATCGCGTTCACGCGGATCAGGTCTGGTGCGTAGTACGACGCCATGGTTGTGGTGAGCGACACCTCCGCACCCTTGACGGCCGCATACGCATGGGTGGCGAAGTGGGACGGGACCGGGCTGGCCGCGAGCACGCTCGTCACAAGGACGATCGATCCCCTCGTTCCGGATTCGTTCGGCTCCTGCGAGCGCATCACCTGCACAGCGTTGCGCGCCGCCAGGAACGCCGGGTGACCGTTCAACCTGAGCGTCGCCTCCCACCCAGTGAGATCCATCTCGTGGACCGGGCCGTCCCCGAATCTACGGCCGCTCCCTCCCGCAACTGCGAAGAGGCCGTCGATGCGGCCGAATCGATCGAGGCAGGCCTGTGTGGCCTCGTCGGTCTCGGCCTCGACCGTGAGATCCGCCCGAGCCCAACCTGCAACGCCCCCAGATTCGGCGATCTCGTCGACGAGGCCGGCACACTTCTCAGGGGTACGGGACACGATGAAGACTGCGGCGCCGGATGCTGCGAAGAGGCGAGCGCCGGCAGCGGCTATGCCGGAAGCGCCGGTGACGAGGACCACGCGATCGCCGAGTGCATCGTGCATCATGACCCGTTTCTACCACGCTCGGGGCCGCCAACCGTCATCCGGGCATCGTTCGGCTGGTCAACCATGCTGCGAACTCGCGGCTCGAATCGAAGTACTCATCCGGTTCGGAACGGCGGAGCGCCTCGACATCCGTGTGCTTGGACCAAGCAGCCGCGACTGCGATCGTCCCCGCCCTGTGCGCTTCGATCGCGTCGTGTGGATGATCGCCGATGTAGACCACGGTCGCGGGTGGGACGCCCCATTTCTCGACGATATGGCTGATCTTCTGTGCCTTGACCGCCCCGTCGATCGATCCCGCCTCGACCGCGTCAAATGCGTCTTCGAGGCCGAGAACTTCGAGGGAGATCTGCGCGCTCCGAGGCCCTTTGCCGGTGACAACAGCCATGGGAATACCAACGGTGCAGAGATGGTCGAGCAGCGGACGAATCCCGGGGAACGGCTCCGGCACCGAAATGTGAAGGCGTTCGTACTCGGCGAGGAAGGTCTCAACAGAGTCTTCCCACTCGGGACCAACGGCTGCGCGCAACACACCTTCCTCGGTCGGGCCCCAGAGCGCCACGACCTCGGCCGGGGTGAGATGATCTCCCGTGTGCGCCTTGATGGCGTATTGGAACGCCTCGATGCACACGTCGAGCGTGTCGGCCAACGTCCCATCAAGATCGAAGATCACACCTTGTAGCACAACGAACTCCCGCTCAGAACCGGCGGATACGACAGCCTCTGACGAGAGCGACGGTAGCCGCTTCTTGGTCCGCTCCGTCCGTTCCCCTGCGTTCTACCGCTCGACCGGGACACCGACGAGGTTGCCCCACTCGGTCCACGAACCGTCGTAGTTGCGAACCGTTGGGAAACCGAGCAGGTGGGTGAGCACAAACCACGTGTGGCTTGAGCGTTCCCCGATTCGGCAGTAGGTGATGACATCGTTGCCCGGGTCGAGACCCAGGCCAGCCTGGTAGATCGTTTCGAGTTCGTCGCGGTCTTTGAACGTGCCGTCGTCATTGGCCGCCATCTTCCACGGGACGTTGGACGCTCCCGGGATGTGCCCGCCGCGCAGCGCCCCTTCCTGGGGATAGTCCGGCATGTGCATCAGCTCACCGCTGAACTCACCCGGCGAACGCACGTCGATGAGCGGTTCGGAGGTATCGAGGTGCGCGAGGACATCGTCACGGAACGCTCGGATCGGTGCATCGGAGCGCTCGACGATCGGATACTCCGTCGCCGGCCGTGTTGTCGGATCGATGGTCATCGGTCGGCCCTCCGCGAGCCACTTCTGTCGTCCTCCGTTCAGCAGCCGCGTGTCGCTGTGGCCGAAGAGGCCGAAGACCCAAAGAGCGTACGACGCCCACCAGTTGAAGTTGTCGCCGTAGAAGACGACGGTGTCGTCGCGGCCGATCCCCTTTTCGGACATGAGTTGTGCAAACGCTTCCGCATCGCGGTAGTCCCGAATCAGTTGATCGTTGAGATCCGTATGCCAGTCGACCTTCACGGCCCCGGGGATGTGACCCGTCTCGTAGAGGAGGACGTCCTCGTCCGACTCGACCACCACCAATCCTGGATCATCGAGGTGCTCGGCGAGCCATTCGGTTGAGACAAGCTTGCCCGGCCTTGCGTACTGCTCGAAGTCTGGAGTTGTGTCGTGTGCAATCATGTCGCTCCCTCTGCCAGAACCCAATTTACACTATCGTGGTAGTGAATAGTACGGAGATGCTGATGACCGCCACCGACCGCCTGAACCAGACCGTCGAGATGTTCGCCGACGCACCGAAAGATGTGCGCCTCCTCGCGTTGCTCGACTACTCAAAACGTCTGCCGGAGCTGCCGGAACGGCTGGCCGACCACCCTGAGCTCTTCGAGGAGGTACCCGAGTGCCAGTCGCCGTTCTCGCTCATCGTGGAGCAGGACGGGGACGCGGTGCACTTCTACTTCCGTGTCCCGTTCGAGGCCCCGACCGTGCGGGGGTACGCGAGCATCCTCCACGACGCGCTCGACGGAGCTCCGGCTCAAGAGATCCTCGACGTACCCGACGATTTCTACCGACGCATGGGCCTCCAGGAGGCGGTCTCGGCGCAACGCCTCAACGGCATGGCAGCCATCCTCCGCCGCCTCAAGATGCACGTCCAGGCGCTGGATTCGTAGCCCTTCGCCGACGGTCCAGGCGCCTTCGTTTCCACCACCGCCAGGTGGGGGAAACGCGACCGAGTGCACAGCTTGGTCGCAGAGGGGGCGGCTTGGGAGCCAGGCCGCGTCGATGCGTTTCGCCGGTCGGCTCTCGGGCCTCGGCTCACAGAAGGGCCGAATGGACCTTTCCGGCCAGGAGGGACAAGGCAGATAATGGGGAGGTGACCACTTCACCCACTCCCCCAGCAACATCAGCCATCGCGGTCGACGGAATTCGGTTCAGCTATGGCGACACACCGGCGGTTGACAACGTCTCGTTCTCGGTGGCTCGCGGCGAGATCCTCGGCTTCCTCGGACCGAACGGTGCGGGGAAGTCGACGACGATCAAGATGCTCACCGGCCAGCTCAGCCCTGAAGCAGGGAGCATCCAGATGCTCGGCATGCCGATGCCGGCCCAGCGTGAGGAGATTCAGGAACGTCTCGGCGTCTGCTTCGAGGAGAAGAACCTCTACCTTTCGATGACCGGCCGGGAGAACCTCGCGTTCTTCGCGAAGCTGTTTGAGGTCAAAGACTTCGATCCCGAGCCGATGATGGAGCGCGTCGGTCTCTCGGCGAGGCTCGACGATCGCGTCTCGGAGTACTCCAAGGGCATGCGGCAGCGCCTCATGATGGCCCGGGCTCTCGTCAACACGCCCGACGTCCTGCTCCTCGACGAGCCCACGGACGGCCTCGATCCCGTCTCAGGGCTCGCTATTCGCGACCTGATCCGCAAGGAGGCCGACCGAGGGGCAGCAGTACTACTCACGACCCACGACATGCACGAAGCCGACACGCTCAGCGACCGGGTGGCGTTCATCAACCAGGGATCGATTCTCACGATCGACACCCCGGAAAACCTCAAGCTCGCGCACGGCCAACGGTCGGTGCGCATCCGCACGCGTCAAGGTGACGGCGTGTCCGAGCAGGTGATTCCCCTCGACGAAGGGGGCTCCGGCGACCGAATCAGAGACGCCGTCTCGGACGAGGACCTGATGACGATCCACACCGAGGAAGCAACACTCGAAGATATCTTCGTCGAATACGCCGGGAGAGGTCTCGCGTAATGAACGGCTCGCGTATTGCCACCATCATTCGAAAGGACTTCGGTGAGTTCGCGCGGAATCGGTTCTTCGTGTTCATCACCCTGATGGTGCTCGTCGCGTGGGTGGCGGTGTTCTGGTTTCTCCCCGATAGCGTCGACGAGACGGTGCGCGTCGGGATTTCCCAATCCGATCTCGACAACGTGCTACCCGTGGTCGACGGGGCCGAAGTTGCGGGTCTCGCCCTGGTCTCGTATCCATCCGAGACGGAACTCCAGACGGCGGTTGAAGACGGCGACAACGACATCGTGGCCGGGATCGCTTTCCCCCCGCAGTTTCTCGCGACATTGGCGGACGGGGAAACTCCGACCGTCACCCTCTTCGTCCCGGCCGGGCTCCCCGCCCAGCAGGAACGCATGATGGAGGGCTTGATCGGTGAAGCGGCGTTCGGAGTCGCAGGGGTGCCGCCTCCGGTCAACCCAATCACCGAGGCCGTGGTGCTTGGAACCGACCGCGTCGGGCAACAAGTCTCGCTCCAGGAACAAATGCGGCCAATGCTCCTCATCATGGTTCTGGTGGTCGAGACGTTCGCCCTGTCGTCGCTCGTCGCCGTCGAGATCCAGGAGCGGACGGTGGTAGCAGTACTCGCGACTCCGGTACGAGTCGTTGACTTCCTCGCCGCGAAGGGGATATTCGGTGTGGGTCTCGCCTTCTTCGAAGTTGCGCTGCTCGGCCTGCTCATCGGGGCATTCGCCGTCAATGCCCCTGCGATCGTCGCGATCCTCCTCCTGGGAGCGATTCTCGTAACGGGGCTGGGGTTGATTGCCGGCTCCTACGGCCGTGACTTCATGGGAACACTGATGGTCTCCATGCTGTTCATGATCCCTCTGATGATCCCCGCGTTCGGCGCACTCTTCCCCGGGACGTCGCCGGCGTGGATCAAGATCGTGCCTACGTACGGTCTTGTCGAAGCTGTCGTCCGAGTGACGGTTGATGGCGACAGCTGGAGTGAGATTGCGCCGGCGCTCCTCATGCTTGCGGCTTGGGGTGTCGCCTTGTTCGCTGCGGGTGCGTTCATCCTCCGACGAAGGGTGTCAACACTATGAGCCTGAAGCGCTCCTGGTACGTGTTCAGCAGGGAGTTGAAGCTCTCGCCGCGGTCGCCGCTCGTCTTCTTCGCTATCGCCATGCCGCTCATCATGACGTTCCTGATCTCGTCCGTGTTCGGCTCTCTCTTCGAGGCCAACCCTCGGCTCGGGATCGTGGATCAGGGAAGCTCAGGCGTCACCGCGGCGGCTCTGCAACTCGAGGGCGTCGCTGCCGTCGTTGTCTCCGACGTCGAAACGCTCCAAGAGCGGGTCGAGTCGCACGACCTGGATGCTGGGCTGGTCCTGCCGGCATCGTTCGACGCCGATCTCGCGGCCGGTGGCCAGCCGGACCTCGAGTTCTATGTCTCGGGCTCGAGCCTCGCCTCGAATCGCGTGATACTGGCAATCACCACGACCGACCTCATACGTGGCGTGTCTGGCGAGGAACCACCCGTCACCGTCGTTGTAACACCGGTGGGTGATCAGGACTACGTGCCGATCGGAGATCGCCTCCTCCCGACGATGGTCTTCTATGCGGTGATGGTCGCCGCGCTTTTCCTGCCGGCGGCGTCGTTGGTCGACGAGCGCGAAAAGCGAACGTTGGATGCGGTGCTTGTCACACCGACGCGGATGTCGGACGTTCTGATCGGGAAAGGAGCGTTTGCGATTCTGCTCGCCGTGATCATGGGCCTCGCAACACTGGCGCTCAACGGCGCGTTCGCTGGCCAGTTCTGGACAATGGCCCTCATCCTGTTTATCGGCTCAGTGATGATGGCGCTCGTAGGCATGGCGCTTGGACTGTGGGCACGGGACGTCACCACGATGTACACGGCAATCAAAGCCGGCGGAATCCTGATCTTCCTCCCGGTCATCTTCGTGCTCTTCCCGGGCCTGCCGCAGTGGATCCCGAAACTGATCCCGACGTACTACTTCCTGCAGCCCATCTACGACATCGCAATCCACGGCGACTCGTTCGCCGATGTGGTCCCCGAACTCCTCGTCGCCGTCGTGGTCTGCATCGCATTGGTTCCGTTTGTCGCATGGGTAGCCCGCTGGTCCGAACGCCAGTTGGCAATGACGGTGTAGTCGCGGGACGATCCCGGATCTAGCGCTCGGCCCTGCTGCGTGGTCGCTTGGTGGCGGAGTTGCTGAGAAGCACCGTATTCGTCTCCCCTCCCTCACGAAGTGGGGAAGGGTGCCCGAGCGCAAGCAAGGGCAGGAGGCGGCAGCCTGGGAGCCCGCACTCCACGATCAGGTCAGGCGACGGCGTACCGAGTCTCGGATTTCGAGTCTCGGATCTTGCTACTTGCCACTTGCCACTAGCTACTTGCCACTAGCTACACGTGGTTGCGGAGCATCAACTCTTTCGGGTGCGGTGAGAGGTACGACGAATCGAGCAGGATCTGCTGCTCGTGGCGTCTGGCCAGATGCTGGATCAGGGTGACTGGGACCACCAGCGGCACAAGTCCTGCCCGATAGTCGGCGATGGCGGTGTGCATCTCTGCTCGCCCGACGTCGTCATCTTGCCAGCGCAAGAACGCGAGCATGTGCTGCAGCACGTTGGCATGCTTCGCAACCGTTGCAGGCCGTTTCATGACTTCCATGAATCGATCCGCATAGTCGTCGGCGAAGGCAGCACGCGGGACACTCTTGGCTCCTGCAACGAGTTTGCCGAGCTCCCGATAGCCGCGCTCGTCGTGGGCGCGCAGAAGGAGCTTCTCGCGTGTGTGGAAAGCAACCACATCACCGACCGTCCACCGTGGTCGGAACAGGTCTTTCAGCCGACGATACGCGAAGATTCGCTCGACGAAGTTCTCACGAATACGAGCATCGTTGAGACGGCCTTCTTCCTCGACTGGCAAGTGGGGCATCCGCTGGATGAGGGCTGTGGCGAACAACCCCCGACCGTTTCGCTCCACTCCTGAGTCGGTGTAGATCCTCACACGGAAGACACCGCACGTCGGCGAATCCTTCTTCAGGACGAAGCCGTGAAGGCCGGCGTCGGCGAGTTCTGAGGATCGGGTCCGCGACAGGCGCCGCATCGAAGACGTCCAATCGACCTCGTTCTTGGGGTCGATCATCCGAATGTCGTCGTTTTCGCGCACAAGCCGAACCGTCGGACGGGGAACCCCCATACCGACCTCGACTTCCGGACAGACCGGCACGTATTCGACAAACGGGCCAAGCATGTCGGTGAGGTAGCGCTGGCGAGAGTGCCCACCGTTCCACCGCACCTCTTCGCCGATCACGCAACTGCTCACGCCGATGCGGATAGGGTCGGCATCAACCGGTCGGATGTCGACCGCAGTCACGCCCGTGCTCCGAGCAGAAACGTGCGTATGTCGTCCGTCCGGAAGGCGGCGATCGCTGCGTACAGCGCCGTGCCGGCGTTGCCGAGAATCACGAACGCGGGAAGCCACAGAACCGCGACCCACGGAGAACCCTCACGCAGGAACACCCATCCGGCGAAGAGGGCGATTCCGACATAGATATCGATGAGGGACATTCGGCCCCACGGATTGTCGAGGATCCATGAACCCTCGTCACCGAAATCGCCCGTGGTCATCGCCACAACAATGGCAACAAACATCACGAACGTGAGAGCACTCGTGACTATGCGGATGCTGATCATCATGTTCTCCTAGGCGGTTGTGTTCAGTTCGGTTCAGTCTGTAGCTTCGGATGGCGGGAGCGCTTCGCCGAAACGGCCTTCGAGGACCCGTTCGAGACGCCGTTCGCCCTCCCCGCCCACGAACCACCAGATCCCCACGAGCAGCGACGCGATCGTGAGGCCGTAGAGGCCGCCGGAGTAGAGGAGGATGATCGGGAGGGGTGCCGACATGAGTGTGTCCCACCCGAGCGCGAGGCCGAAAAGATAGGCGAGGGCCCCGATGACGGTGTAGAAGACGGTCACATACGAGAACCAGGTGAAGCCGCCGCCGGTCGGGATGGTCACGATCTTCCTACTGCCGAGTTCGAACAGGTACGTCGCCTCGAGTTCCGCGGCGACATGGATGCGCTCGCCGAGCCTCTCGTCGAGATAACGCTCGAGATAGGCGGCGTACCAGCGAGCAAACACGAGGTAGGACGAGTCGAATGCCGTCTGTACCGCGCCGATAAGCGCCACGACCGGCACCAGCAGGAACGCCTCCTCCACACCCCACCATCCGACCACGAACAGAACCAGGATCAGAACCGTCGTGAGGTTGACGTCGAGGAAGAACCGGCGGTGGTACATCGCCGTCATCCCCCGCATCCGGGAGAGTTGCATCCCTGCGATCCGCACTCGATCGTCCATAGCCTCACCCTAGATGCGCTGGAGACCGATCACGTCTCCGCTGTCGGCAGTGTTCCAACGCGCCCGGCGGTTCGCTCCGGTGCAACCGTCATGCGCCCCGGACGTTTGCGGCCGCGCTCACCCGTCTCGGACAGACATCACCGATCACGCAGCGGTTGCACTCCGTTTGGCGGGAATGGCACCACGTCTTCCCGATCTCCCACATCGGAAGGTCGAGAGCGCCCGGTCGCTCGGGGTTTGCGAGTCTCGCTGCTCCCACCATGTGGTTCACCTCGTCTCGCTCGGCAAGACCGGTGCGGAGCATCACACGCCTCACATGGACGTCGTAGGCGATGTCGGAGCCGGAGAGCTCGCGTATGTCGACGCCGAACTGTCCGTTGAGGATCTCGACCGCCATGGCGGCTTTCTTCTGGCTGATGCCAACGAACTCATCAAGCCGTTCCTGCAGTGCGCGCGCCGTCGGCTGATCGCTCCACACCGCACCGGCTTCACCGCCGTAGTCGTCGATGACCCGGCGCGCTCCTGCGACAAGCCATCGGGCACTCTGTGTGGGGAACCGGTGCAGCGCCGGTGGCCCGAGGAAGGCTGCGAGTACCTGTTCTGGGTTCTCGGCGACAAGCTCGACGCCCCAACCGCCGAGCCGTCGGCTGAGATGGTACGGCACGGCCCATGCCCGTTCCGCCGGCATCTGATAGTCGCCAATAACCCCAGCGAGGAATGCCCAGTCGTCAGAAATCAGGAATTCGTTCGCCACCTCGTCGTCAGTGAAGATCGGGTTCGACCGGTTCGGATCACGCGCAGCGAGAGCGTCGCCGAATTCGAGAATCCCGCGAATCAACAACGATCGAGAGCCAGGTGCCGCCATCTACGAGACTCTATGACAGTCGCTCGGGTTGCACCGGAGTGACGATGACTCCGTGAACGCCGCTCAACGCTGCGGAGCCTCTAGACGCATCGGGCAATCCGGCGGAGAATGGGGGGCCGACTCGGAACGGGGGAACCATGTCCGAAATCGAGTCACGAGACCTGTCCGAACAACCGACGCTGGTCATGAGGACGGAGGCGACCGTCGAAGAAATCCCCGAGTTTCTCGGCCGCGCATACGGTGCCGCGGCCGCCCACGCGCACGTTTCGGGCGTCGAGATCGTGGGACCGCCGTTTGCTCGCTGCGAGATGCTGAACGGCCCGGAGAGCGGCTTCTCGATCGAGGCCGGATTCCCGGTATCAAGCGCCGTCGACGGGAGCGGTGTTGTGGAGGCATCGGCCCTCCCCGGCGGTCGAGCAGCTGCAACCTGGCACATCGGGCCTTACGACACCATGCAGCCGACGTACGCCGCCATCATGGAGTGGATCGAGGAGCAGGGTGCCACGCCGGGCGGACCACCGTGGGAGGTCTACTACTCAGATCCTTCGACCGAACCGGATCCGACGACATGGCGAACCGAGGTCATCTGGCCGTACCGCCAGGGCACATAGCAGCACTATCCACCACCAAGAAGAGGGCGCCGCATGTGCGGCGCCCTCCAGACTCCTACCCGACGATTGTCCTGCTCTCCTGTCTACGCGCGATCCGACAAGTGTGCGTTGTGCAGAAACCCGCTCATGGTGAACGGCTGCGACGCCTCCTCACGACTCGGCGGGAACACCAGGGAAGTAGCGATCGCTCCCACCGCGCATGCCCCGGCGCAGATCATGAAAGCCAATGGGAAGTTGCCCAGGTCGCCCAACGCACCGCCGAGTATCGGGAAGATGATTCCACCCGCCCCGTAGGCAAGGAACACCCACGGGTAGTTCTGGCCGACAGAAGTATCCCCGTATTCGTCCGCCGTCAAGGCGGGGAACAAGGCGAAATTGCCGCCGAAGTTGAATCCGATCAGTGCTGCAGCGAGGTACAGCGTGTACTCGTTTCCTGCCATCGGGATGAACGCCAGGAGGAACACAGCCTGCGTTGCCGTCATGACGATGACGGACCGCTTGCGGCCGAGCTTGTCGCTCATGGAGCCCCACGCCAGGCGACCGAATCCGTTCGCCAAGCTGAAGAACACGGCCATCGCCAGACCGGCAATATCGTCGGCTTCGGCCTCGAGCATTCCGCCATCGACAAGCGCCTCAACGGGCCACAATTTCATGAGCCCGATCGCCATCAAGCCCGCGCCGGCGCTCACGGCGAACGTCAGGAAGATCAGATAGAACTGCGGCGTCCGGAGCATCTCTCGTGACGCGAAATTGTCTCCGCCCGCTCCGGTGACCTCGGGCGGAGTGAATCCCTTCGGGAGCCAGCCTGCCGGAGGCATCTCCATCCAGATAGAACCGACAAGGACAAGTGCCGCAAACGCAACTCCGTAGATCAAGAAGGTGCCATCGAGCCCAAAGTTGTCGATGAGATCGCCCCAGGAATCTGCCATCTGGACCCAGAACAGGGCGCCGAATCCGAACCCGGCCACCGCTGCACCTGAGATCATGCCCTTGTGGTCCGGGAACCACCGCATGCCGACTGCGATCGGAACAACGTAGGCAAGTCCGATTCCTGCCCCGCCGATCAACCCGACGCCGATCAGAACGATCCAGAAGTTCGTCCCGCCATCGATGGCCGCAAACGCGTATCCCGCTCCGAGTGTCACACCACCTGCAACAGCAAGCGCCCGGGGTCCCCACGTTGGTAGCTTGCGGCCGGCAAAGACCATGACGAGTGCGAAGGTTGCGAGTCCGACCGAAAACACGATCTGGGTCTGCGTCTTCGACCACCCCGAATCCTGCAACCCGGGCGTAAACACCGACCATGCGTAGATCGCGCCGAGGCAGAGCTGGATCAGCACCGCCCCGAGGACCACAAAACCTCGGTTGCTCACTCGTTGCGTCATACCGGACTTCCTCCTCGTCGTGATCCACACCGACGCGCCGCTTCTGGTGTGTTCAGCGTTGGCCGGACATCTTCGGCGTTATGCGAATCGGTGTGGCTTCTTGGTTTGCAGTTGTGGCAAGCAGACAGCTGTCCGGTAGGAATCGCGGAAACCCCGCGCCACACCCACGAGACAGTGTCTGACACAGGATTGAGTGTCACCCACTCGGAGCGGTCCCGCTAGGGGCCATGGACCCCGAACGTAGGGCCATTCCGACGGACTTCGGATGTCCGTCTCCCCGGCCTCGGTGGATCAGATTGAGGCCTGCGCTGGATGGTACGGTCGCCCCATGACGGCTGCTCGCCACGATGGAGACCGGTCCAAGTCTCGCGCCGAGACGCCGTGGGTCGTCCGGTGTTGGTGGCTCTGGACCATTGCCGCCCTCGTGGCGGGCGGGGTCACGGTTGCCGCTGCCGATGGGTTCCCCATCGTTGACCTCGAACTCGCCTGGACGGTTGAGCGGGCAAACGACGTCACGAAGGGGGCGGACTTCGACACGATTCGATCGGCCATCCTCTGGGACTTTGCGTTCATCCTCTTCTATGCCCTTGCACTCTCCACCGCAGCGTTGTGGGCACGGCGCCAATTCCACAGCCCCGCCGGTGCCGCCGTTGGCACCGTCGTCGCGATCGGCGGTGTTGTCGCAGGGCTCCTCGATGTTGTTGAGAACCTTTCGATGCTCGGCTACCTCAACGGCTGGGGCGACTGGAGCGGATGGATCGCTCTGGCGGGAACAACGGCAGTGCCCAAGTTCCTGCTCGCGCTGGCGGGTGTGCTGTACATCGTGACCGGCATCGTGCTGTTCCTTGTGCGCCGAAGCAGTCACTGAAGTCAGCGGCCCGTCAGTCGGGCGCTCGCAATCGTTGGCCCCGCGCCCTTGATTCTGTTCGGGCGCTGTGGTGACGACCGGAGCGGGCGAGAAAGGAGTGTGGGGGAGGCCGAAGGCCTCCCCCACACTCAATCGAATCGGTTGTACTCCGTTTGCCGCTCTCTAGCTCCTGGGTGCAGGAGGTGGCGGCGGCGGAGCCTGATCCGTCGGGCCACTGGTGGTCGTGGTCTGGTTTCGACCGGCAACGAGCCACCAGATCAACGCCGCGATTGCGACAACGCCGAGTCCGATGAGAACCCACCCCCACCAGGGGAAACCGCTGTCCGCCGGTTCAGCCGCTTCATCGGTCGACCCGCCTGCCGGCGGGATCAGGAACTCTGCGCTGTATTCGCTGCCGTCGGCGGCGGTGCCCTCCACCAAGAGTGTCTCGACCTCAGTCTGACGGTCACCAAGCGCGAACGACCGCCACCAGACACCGTCGTCGTCCACAAGAAGGGCCGCTGTCAGACCGGTTTCGATCACCCTGAGGTCTGTGGTCGAGCCGGGCAGGAAGTTGATGCCGGTCGTGGTCATGAGGCGATTGGTGTCAACGTTCACGACGACATACGGCTCTCGGATGAGGGGGCTCAGCTGAGCGACGACCTCTGACCCGAACTCGGCCATCTCGCCCGGTTCGGGTGTTTGGTCAACCACGATGCCGTCGGCGTCGGGCGCGTTCGGGTCTTCCACGAATGTGATCGTCAACCCGACCTCTTCGGCGAGTGCCGTCGCCTCGTCGATCGACAATCCGATGAACTCGGGGACTTCCACATCCTCGGGCCCGGTTGAGACTGCCATGTCGACGGTTGTCCCAGGTGCCACTTCGGTGCCGGCTACCGGGTTGGTCGACATGACGAGACCCTCTTCGATATCGTCGCTCGCCTGCTCGGTAATCGTGACGACAAACCCCTCACCCTCAAGTGCAGCTTGAGCGTCTACTGCAGTCTGCCCGACGACGTCTGGAATGGGAATCGTCGAGGGGCCGGTCGAGACGATCATCGTGACGGTCGAACCCAAATCAACTTCGGTCCCGGCAACTGGACTGGTCTCGACAATCAGACCGGCTTCGACGTCGGTGCTCGGCTGCTCCTCGGTCGCCGCAACAAGACCGACCGCCTCGATTGCGGATTGGCCATCGGCCGCAGGAAGGCCGGCCACGTCGGGCACCGGGACGGTGTCGGGAGCGGGCGGAGCGATTGCCGCAATCAGGTCGGTCATCGAGGGGATCGTCGAGATCGCGATGTCCGGTGACGCTCCGTCGCTGACGGCAAACGCGTCGGTGTAGGAATCCGCTGGTGTGACCACATCCTTCTCGAGGCCATCGACCACCACCGGAACGTCCGAGTCCGCAGCAACCGTCTGAAGAAGAGTGCCCTCCCCCGGCTGCAGCGTCTCGTCCACAACGAGGCTTCCGATCGAGACCACCACCGGCGCGTCAGTTGCGTTCCACACTCGGAGCTTCGCCGAACCGACGTCGATCGGCTCGACCTCAACCGGGTAGGCGCTGCCGCCGGTGTCGCCGTAGCCGGACACGACCGTCTGTGCCGAGACTTGGGCGGAGTTGATGGGCACGTTCGCGACAATTGCACCATCCGCCGTGAACGTGACCTCAGACTGGCCGACAGCTATGTACGGCACTGGACTCGCCGCTGCGTACGCAAGGCCGGTGGCAACCGGCTCGGCTCCGACGGCAACGTCGACCGGGTTGGTGCTCGAGCCATTGACATTCGCAAGATACGCGCTCGAACCAACTTCTTGCGCACCTGCACCGATGGCAGCCGACAGCAATCCGCCCACCATCGCAACGACGAGCACAACTCGACTGACTGATTTCATGATCGTTCCCCAATCTCTCGCCGACCGTCGGCCGAACGTATTAGATGATCCAAGTGGGCAATGGTGGCCCGAGCCGTCGAATGCGACGGTAGCAACCGGCGCGCCGAAGCACGAGGACACCAACGAACAGTTTCGGCACGGAACAGCCCGCACTTGAACAGTTGGGTAGCGAAGATTCTCGCGGACGGAGTCCGGATCGGCGCGTAGGGTTGGCGTCCCACAAGCTACCGGGGAGGCAGCAGGATGGCGAAGTACATGATGGTCTACAAGGGCGAGGCCACCGACATGTCGGACATGACGGAAGAGCAAGTTGCGGCCGTCATGGCAGCGTGGGGCGTTTGGATGGAGAACGTCGGTCCGGCTCTGGTCGATGTCGGTACACCGTTCGGACCCGGGGTCTCGGTTGTCGACGATGGAAGCACTGGGACCGCGGTGTCCCTCACCGGCTACTCGATCGTGGAAGCAGACGACATGAACGGCGCCCGCGCGTTCGCCAGCAATCATCCGTTCCTCAGTGAAGGCAACGGCAACTTTGCCATCGACGTGTACGAATTGATGCCGGTCCCCATGATGGACTGAGGCTCGAATCCCAGTTCCGGGCACAACCAAAGGCCTCATCTTGTCCCCTCCCGCCCTCGCTGACGCCCGGGCACCCGGGGACGAACCTCAACTCCGCCTTTCAGACTCCCAGGCCGCCCCATCCGCCCTCCTGACGCCCGGGCACCCGGGGACGAACCTCATCTCCGCCTTTCAGACTCCCAGGCCGCCCCATCCGCCCTCGCTGACGCCCGGGCACCCTCCCCCACTTCGTGAGGGAGGGGAAGAAATGGAGGGCTGCTAGCTACGAGCTGCGCCCCGACCCCCTAGGTCAGGCTGCTGCTCGGGGACTCCCTCCTCCCACCACCGGAGGACGCGGAGCGAGCGCAGCGTGTTCCACCTGCCGGCAACTCTTCCCGGTTCAAGGGGAAAGAAGACCTCACCGCTGTATTGACTGCCCTTACCCCATCGGCCGTCGGGACGGAGCGCGGCGCGCACCAATCCGATCGCGTCGGCGGCCCTCCGATCGGGACTCGCCTCGGCGTCACGGAGATGATCGAGTCCGCGCAATACGTC
>Ga0316190_10000416_pt1 | contig 29049 bp, 23 predicted proteins | sample Eddworburrow2_MG_FD_204929 | JGI IMG/M metagenome (GOLD analysis project Ga0316190, IMG submission 204929) | Coastal sediment microbial communities from Maine, United States - Eddy worm burrow 2 | ecosystem: Environmental > Aquatic > Marine > Coastal > Sediment | place: USA: Maine | collected... | reverse complement strand
CACAAACCTTTTGCCGCCGCACCTGTTCCCAGCGCTCTGGCTTGCCCTAAACCTTCAGCTGCAATCGGAAGCTTACTCCAGAGCGTATTTACCAATGCTGCATCAATAGAATACTGGCCAACAATCTGGCTGCGCTCGGCAACATCTCCCATCAGGTAAACGATGATACGGACTAACGCGACATGTTGGCGAAAACTCTCTTCAGGTGTCAGTGTTAGTACCTGTTTGTGCAAAGATTGCCAACCGGTGAGAATATCGCCCCAGCACTTATCCGTCATTAATTCTGGATTACGGCGTGCTTCCAGTGCTGCGATGTCGCGCTCAATATCCGCCTGCTTTTTCTCAAGCTTCATTGCAAAGGATTTATCACCGTTCAGCAAGGCACTTGCCATGGCGCGATGTTGCTGCACATCAAGCAGTAATTGCTTGACCAAGCGGCTTACGCTGATGCCATCCTGCCGAATTGAGAGGCAATTGCGACTGCTTTTGCCATTAATGACAAAAGCACAGCCACCTGCTACTACAGCCAGCACGAACAAAAATACCCATTCCAGATTATCCATTAATCCACCTTATCTCTTGCGAAGCTAATCCCGGAAGCCTGCCAGCACAGTGCGCATACCACCGGTCAAATACTCAAGATGCGATGCTAAACTCACCGTTTCGGCAGCAGCATGACTGTTCGTCTGGGCACCTTGAGCAATTCGCTCAACGTGCGCTGCAATTTTTGAGCTATTAATGCTCTGTTGCTGAGTGCCTGAGGATATCTGGCGCACATTTTCAAGCGCAGTCATTGCCTGCGCATCAATCTTCATTAGCGCTTCAGAGACCTCATTAGTGTGTGTTACGCTTTCCTGTGCTTGAGTACCAACCGTAGCCATTTGCTCAGCAGCCTGCTGGATGCCTGACTGAATAGCTGTAACGGTTTTGGCGATTTCATTAGCTGAATCATTTGCCCGTTGCGCCAGGTTGCGTACCTCATCCGCCACGACGGCAAAACCGCGCCCCTGATCACCGGCACGTGCTGCCTCAATGGCAGCATTCAGCGCCAGCAGGTTGGTTTGTTCGGATATTTCCCTGATCAATCCTGTGGCTTGACCAACCTCACTGGAGCGCTGCGCAAGCCCTTCCATCTTTTTGGAAAAATCCTCTACAACCGTGGCAAGCCCCTGGATCACGTCGGAAGACTGCGTAATAGCCTGGCCGCCTGCCCCCGACAATTCACTGACTGTATGCGAGATTTGCTCGGTTTCATGGCTTTGGCTTGCAGTATGGTCAATGCTGGAGGTTATCTCTTCCACTGCACTTGCAGTTTGGGATGCAGCTTCACTCTGATGCAATGTCGCATCCGATACTTTGCTAGCGCCAGCTCTGAGCTCTACTCCAGCATAGGCCACTTCGGCAGCCGAATCACGAATTTCAGAAATCATACGCCCTACATTGCGCGCCATGTCATTGAATTGCCTGGCCGCAGCTATTGCATCACAGCCACATTGTGGTGACATGCGCACACTGAAATCGCCTCTTCCAATCTTACCAACCACATTCAACCAGCTGTGCAATAGACCAGACACAGAAGAAGATACTGAACCCAACAAATACCATGATATGAGTACCAGACAGCCACAGGCCAATGCCGTGGAACCCCCAATACTTTGACCGGTGAGGGCGCTATAAACAACTGCCCCCATTGGGAACAATGCCAACACTGCAGCCAACACCAAGTTTAAACCAATCGGGAAGTTACCTAACCAGGCAGTTCCGGGCAAGTGAGTGTTTTCTTTCGCTGTATTCGGGTTCAATATGATCCCCTTTAAAAATATTTCGCCTCACTCCCTGTTAAATTCTGGTAATCCATACCATTCCAAATTTTAATATAGTCTCTCCTCAGTGCTACCACAACGCAATTCAATGAACTCAGGGCAATTGATTCTAGTAGAAAGCTATAACTTCATAGCCTTATAAAGACTGATATCACTGACAATAACGCCTTCATAATCAATTTCCACAACTTAATAAATCCACCTCCCTTTCTGCTCTTTTCATAAACACCAAGAGCAGTCATTACAGTGCATATATTCATAATGGTGAATCAGATTAATGCGCAAAAAGCAGGTTAATACGAGACACAAATCGACACCTCTATTATTAAAATAAAAGATATATTTGCTAAAAATGGTAGAAAAACCTACCCGGTAGCGCCTTTAGTGGTACCCAGCAACTACCACCAAAAGTAGCATCGATAGAGTGACACAAAGATATAATAAATGCATGATTAATGCAGGAAACCCAAGCTAGGAAGAGTTCTGGAGTAAATATTTTTTGCCTTATAGATCAGCGGAACAGCCCATTATTTATTATATTTCAATAAATTATACCGCCTTAAACGAGAAGCACCCACACAAACCACACCGCTAAGCGCTAATGAGAAGCAGTTGTAACTCTGCTTAATATTCGCATCAATATAAAACAATTAGAACCGAACGTCTGGGAAATGATGCCATCTAACACATCAGTAGTACCGGCATTACAAGCAGCATGGCACAATTGATCACCTTTAAAGGCAAGCCCATGGTAACAGCAAATGAAAAGCACCCATCGCCCTTCAACGAACCACCATTTAATTCTGTGCAGCTAAACATTTGATGATTATGATCGAATCTGATGACCAATCAATAAAATACATGGCTCAGTGGTAGAAAGCAGAGAGTCAAGAGCCACCCCAGTAAATTTAGGTCACCCTTTGCTTTTATGAATAAACTGGAACCCAGGTTACATTTTAAGCCAAATCGGCATGCTATGGTTGTGAGTAGGAAACAGCAAGTTACAGAGATGAATCGAATGAATAAAATCATATTTCAAAGTGCATTATCAGCAATTTTATTATTCTGCGCCTTTATCACTGGGGGTAGTGCCATTGCTGCAACAGCCATGAATCCGATGATGTGTTCGATTCATGAACCTAGAACCAATATCTCATCAAGGCACATTGTGATGGATTTTGAGGACAGCGTTTTGCATGACAGGGAATGGTTGTTGGCACAGCCTAATGACACTATTGATGTTGCTGTTTTTCCAGTTGGGAATCTAAGTACTAGCAATCTTGGGCTAGCTGTTGGTGAAGGACGCAATGGTGGCAACGCGATGCTCGTTGAAGTAACTGAGGGTTTACCTCGTTTTTGGGTATATAAAGCAAGAAACGACCAAGGCGCTGATGCAGCCAGCATTAACGATGCAGAAGGCTATATGTTACCCCAAGGCCAACAGGCCAATCGCCTCTCTTTTTGGCTGAAATTTGAAAATGGCTATAAAGCAACTTACGGGGTAGGACAAAACCCAGAATACCCTTACCACCAAAATCTACATGTTGGCACCTATGCATTTGATCCTTATAAAATTGGAACGACTAATGAAGTAGTAGAAACTGATAACTGGCACTTTAATCACCAACTATTTTTGCGGCATGACAAAGCAAATGGAGACTGGATTCACGTTGTTGTGAATCAAATGCCACAGTACCAAAACAACCTGCCCAACTCTCTCCCACCCAATAACCCAACGGCATTGGTAGGGGACTATATGGAGCTTTTAACACGCATATATGTAGAGGACCCTGGACACCTTGGATCTTCGGACCCTGAAATACCATACCCTGTAAAAATGTGGGTGGATGATATTGAGCTGTACTATGTCGAAGAAGTACAAGATGTATTAGTTTCATTTCAGGAAAAGCCGGCATCAGGCATGGTGGATGTTGTTAGGGACACCAATAGCTCCTTCCCAATTATGTTCTCCAATACTGGAGAGAGTGAGGTGTGCGGTGTAATCACTAGCACAACATTGAATGAATTGGATCCAGTCATTACAGATATGGATAGCCAGCCCGTTTCAATGAATAACTATTGCTTGCCCCCTGGCGCTTCTGAAACGCTTGCGCTGACCATACACCCAAGGACTAACGCAGTTCTTGATGAGTATTTTGTCGGAGCTAGTTTTACCGCTCATGATGAAATTTTTTCAGATAATGAATCGGCAGCTGTTTCCTTTTCAAGCCCTTATGTTGAACAGAGGAGTTCAAATGCTGGGCCACATGATGCACAAGTGTCGGGAGATTTTATCAGAGTAAATGTGGGCTCAGAAAATGGCAGCGGAGGACCAACTGAATCGATAGCAATTATACGTGAGGATTGCTCACAAGCCTCTATCCCTACAGCCAACTGCTATACATCCCTGTCAGCATGGGAGAATGGAGAACAAAGGGACCTAACTATAAGCAACGAAATAGCAGTTGCACAAATAGAAGGCGATTGGACAACACCAGACCCAACAGAAGTCATTATTATCGGCTGGTCAACATCACCAACACAGTACATCAAAATATACACGACACCAGAGGCACGACATAACGGCACATGGGGCAATGGATACAGACGTAGCGCCACACTAACTATTAGTGAAAGCCACGTTCGAGTAGATGGGCTTTCTATACGCCAAACAGGGTCAGGGAGAGTATATTTTGTAGGTAATTTCAGAAGAGACGGAGAAATACATATTTCCAACAGTTTTGGATGGAAAACTGCAAATGACACCCGTGATGTTTTTGATATTTACAGTGTTGGTCCGTTAGTTATTAAAATGTGGAACAACATCGGGATTAACGACTCAACTGATGGAAGCGCAGAAGCCTTCTACTTTAACGATGCTGACATGACCGGGTACTGTTACAACTGCACTGGAATTGCAAATGGTGGGCGAGCATTCAGAAGTAATTATGGATCAGCCATTATAAAGAACAGCCTGGGATTTTCTGCAAATGGTGCTGATTTTTACGGGAACTTTGCTTCCATTGAAACAAGCATCTCCAGTGATGGTTCCGCCGACAACTGGGGAGGAACAGGCAATAAAGTCAATCAAACAATTAATTTTGTGGACGCAGGTAATCACAATTACCATTTGGCATCATCAGATACATCTGCAGTAAATGCAGGAACCAATCTTTCAACAGACGCGGACCTCTCCTTCAGCACAGACGTAGATGGTCAAACAAGAAGTGATGGTTGGGATATTGGAGCTGATGAGAGCACTTCAGGAGGAACCGCAGACACGACAGCACCAGCGCTCTCTAGCGGATCTCCAGCAGGAACCTTATCTGCGGGAACAACCTCAACAACCCTATCAGTCGCCACCAATGAAAATGCAACCTGTCGGTACTCTCCAACAGCAGGCACAGCATATACCGGAATGGCGAACTCCTTTTCAACAACAGGAAACAGAGCACATTCAACAACCATCCCATCTTTAACAGATGGTGGCACCTATTCATACTATGTACGGTGTATTGATACCGAAGGAAATCAAAACACAACTGATTACTCGATTGGGTTTTCAATAACAGCTGCAGATACAGCAGCGCCAGTACTCTCCAGCGGATCTCCAACGGGGACTTTATCCGCAGGAACAACATCAACAACCCTATCAATAGCCACTAATGAAAATGCAACCTGTCGATACTCTCCAACAGCAGGTACAGCATATACCGGAATGGCGAACACCTTTTTAACAACAGGAAACACAGCACATTCAACAACCATCACATCTTTAACAGGTGGTGCCTATTCATACTATGTGCGGTGTGTTGATACCGAAGGAAACCAAAATGCAACTGATTACTCGATTGGGTTTTCAGTAGCAGCTGCAGATACAGCAGCACCAGTACTCTCTAGCGGATCTCCAACAGGAACCTTATCTGAGGGAACAACATCAACAACCCTATCAGTAGCCACAAATGAAAATGCAACCTGTCGGTACTCTCCAACAGCAGGTACAGCATATACCGGAATGGCGAACACCTTTTCAACAACAGGAAACACAGCACATTCGACAGCCATCACATCTTTAACAGGTGGCGCCTATTCATACTATGTGCGGTGTGTTGATACCGAAGGGAATCAAAACACAACTGATTATACGATTGGGTTTTCAGTAGCGACGACAGGCGCAGCAGCACCAACACTCTCTAGCGGACTTCCAACAGGAACTTTATCCGCAGGAACAACATCCGCAACCCTATCAATAGCCACCAATGAAAATGCAACCTGTCGGTACTCTCCAATAGCAGACACAGCATATGCTGAAATGGAAAGCACCTTTTTAACAACAGGAAACACGGCACATTCAACAACCATCACATCTTTAACAGGTGGATGCACCCATCTATACTTTGTACGGTGCGAAGATACTGAAGGAAATCAAAATACAACCGATTATACGATTGTATTTTCAGTAGAGACTGAGGCGACAGATACAACAGCACCAGTACTCTCTAGTGGATCTCCAACAGGAACCTTATCCGCAGGAACAACATCAACAACCCTATCAATAGCCACTAATGAAAATGCAACCTGTCGATACTCTCCAACAGCAGGTACAGCATACACAGGAATGGCGAACACCTTTTTAACAACAGGAAACACAGCACATTCAACAACCATCACATCTTTAACAGATGGTGGTGCCTATTCATACTATGTACGCTGTGTTGATACTGAGGGAAATCAAAACACAACTGATTACTCGATTGGGTTTTCAGTAACCAGCGCTACAACACCAACTGCAGAATTAGGAAATTACTGGCTATTCTACGGCGATAGTGAAACAGATGGACGTGCAAGTGGAATATATGCAAATTCTCAAGTTACCGCATTTGAAGCAATTTGGACCTCTACATTTGGTGCCATATCACGGTCTCACACAAATGGCGTTGGCAGCACACATCTACTTGATGCTATAAGCAGATACCGTACGCGCAGTGATCGCAACCTGGCAACATTTATGCATTTTCAAGAAAGTGGGTCTCAAGCACGCCCAGGGCAGGAAACCGCAACTGAGTTCGCAACTAGTTTTGAATCTTTTGTACGACGAATTCTTGTAGAGTCACCCAATGCAATTATTTCAACTGAAACAGCTTATTCTTTCTTATCCGATGAAAGATGGGTTCCTTATAACAATGCCATGCAAGCAAAAATTGATATGTTTGCGCAAGAAGGAACAACTATTTATGTTGCTGACGTTGATAAATATATTAAAGAGCTAGTAGCACAAACCTCATTTTCTTCAGTGGTTCTTCCAGATAACATTCACTATACAGAGCTAGGAAACCTCATGGTTGCCGCTTCAATATATGATGCACTGGGGTTTGATGTGACCACTCTTGATCTAAGCGGCATTCCAAATACAGAAGTTAGCGCTATTAACAAACAATTGGTAATTGATATTGTAAGCTCTGGCGCAAACTAAGCCTCTAAACTAACAGCAACAATCGCAACAATAAATTGGATGACTAATGCATTAGGTGATCAGCCAGCCTGATCATCTAATGACAGAAGCTCTTCGACCTCATGGAAACGCAAGGTAATCTTACCTTCGTACTGCTCCAATCATTTGGGCTAGATATCTCGGCAAGTGAGATTTAGCACCCCAGAGAACGAACCACTTACCAGGATTTTTCAAGTTTCTCCACTAGATGTCCGATAAACAGTTAAGTTAAGCTCTGTATACGCTGACACTTCCTGTCGGGCCTGTGCTTACTGGTTTTATTTAAGCATTCGTACCGAGACAATCGCGTAGATTAAAACGATATATTACGAGTGCTCATATGCCAGAAATAGACAATCCTCAAACACAAAGGTCAGCACCCCGGCTTTGCAGCCTTGGATCACCACGAAAGAACCGCCTATTGTGGCTAGCAATCTGGGTATTACTGGGGCTGTTTTATGTTGCTCCTGTGTATGCATATGTTGACCCTGGAACAGGCAGCATCATCCTTCAGGGGCTATTAGCAGGCATTGCCGTTGTGATCACGTCCGTCAGCCTATTTTGGCAGCGTATTAAACTCTTTTTCTCCTCCCTTTTTTCCTCCCGAAAATCGCCCGATCCAACTCCTGAGCCAGATTCCAGTTCCGAGGAATAGGGACCGCAATGGAAAAAGCGAACAGCGAGAATGGTTCATTTCGCGATCCAAGTGGTCAAGTCTATTTAATCAATGGGCATGTGTACCGTTCGGTAATGCCAAGGGCTGCCGATGATTTCAAATTTGTCCGGTCTACGGGATTAATCGATAAATGGATAGCGCAGGGGCGCATCATTTCTGAGACTGTGGTTGACCCCAGTGTACTGGGTGATCTTGGGAAGGATGCAAGTTATGTGCTTGAGCACCCACGGCTTCCATTTATCTCATATCCGTACGAATGGCCGTTCCCTGCCCTGAAAGCAGCAGCTTTACTGCAATTGGATCTGCATCTAGAAGCGCTAGAGCATGGCATAACACTTTCTGATGCATCTGCTTACAACATACAGTTTTACGGCACTCAGCCTGTTTTTATCGACAGCCTCTCATTTCGCCGCTACAGGGAAGGTGAGTTTTGGATAGGCCACCGACAGTTTTGTGAGCAGTTTATCAATCCTTTGCTGTTGAGGGCACTCTCTGGGCTGCCACACAACTCTTGGTACCGCGGTGCATTTGAAGGAATCAGTGCCCAAGAGCTTCGCCCATTACTCCGCTGGCGACATATGCTCTCCTGGAACATTCTGACACACGTTGTTATGCAAGCCAGATTTCAGAGCCGGGCAACAGGCCGATCTGATGCCGAGCAGAAGATTAAGAATCAGAAGCTCCCGCTTGTTGCTTTCCAACAGATGCTCCGCAGCTTGCGAAAATGGATTTCAAAGCTTGAGCCAGCTGATACCGGGAAGACGGTATGGGTAAACTACGCAAAAGACAACAGCTACAACTCTGAAGAGGCTCAGCTTAAGAGGCTTTTCGTTGCCGATTTCACTGAGCATCTGATGCCGGAAACACTCTGGGACATCGGTTGCAATACAGGCGACTACTCAAAGGCGGCTCTGGAAGCAGGGGCAAAATCCATAATCGGGTTCGATTCAGATCAAGGTGCATTAGATCTTGCCTTTTCCCGGGCCAATACAGAAAACCTGAATTTGCTGCCGTTGTTTATGGATGCAGCCAATCAATCACCCAGCCAGGGTTGGGCACAGTCTGAACGCATGGGGTTGATGCAACGTGCTAATGCCGATGGAGTCTTGGCACTTGCAGTCGTCCATCATCTTGCAATTGGCAGAAACATTCCCTTGCAGGATGTTATTGCCTGGTTGGTTAGCATGGCACCCGAAGGGATAATTGAATTTGTCCAGAAATCAGACCCCATGGTGCAGACGCTGCTTAGGCTACGAGAAGATATTTTTGATGACTACAGCGAAGAGGCTTTTGTACGCCACCTTAAGTGTAGCGCCAATATCATAAGGTCTGTGACCGTCTCTGCAACCAATCGTCGACTATACTGGTTCAAACGTCACTGATGCAGTCTGTTTTTGATAACTTTAGGGGGCAATAAATGCACGATGGCCGTGGATTGCAGACTACAAAAGCAATTGGTCTAAGCACCATAGTAGTTGCCAACATCTTATTATTTACCCCCTTCACTCTGTATGTTGGCAATGTCGATGAATTCACAACCTCAATCTTATCAATCCTAAATATTTATCTTCTACCAACAGTTACCCTCATCGCCTTATTTACCCTGGTCGGTGTATTACTGGCCAGAACAATGTTTCCGCGTTATCTGATCATCTTGGCCATGACCAGTATTTTGCTTTGGATTCAAGGCAATCTTCTGGTCTGGGAGTACGGTCTGCTGGATGGTCGCAGTATTGATTGGGCCAAAGAGAGTTGGCGCGGCTGGTTGGATCTTGGCATCTGGGGTGGCGGACTTATTTTTGCAATGGTTTTCAGTAACCGTGTCGGCAGTCTGATAATCCGTACGGCAGTGGCCATTTTCGCTCTTCAGCTCAGCCTTACTCTATTCACAGTAAGCCAAAGCAGCTCGGCATTTAGTGAAAAATCACAGTTTGGAGCAGCTCCCGCAGCCCTGGACAAAATCTATCAATTCTCATCCAAAGGGAATGTATTGCACATCATTGCCGATGGATTTCAATCTGATATTTTTGAAGAGATCATCAACGACAGTAAAGACGGAAAGTTACTTGCCAATGCATTGGATGGATTTGTCTTCTTCAAAGAAAACATGGGGGCCTTCCCATTCACTCACATGTCTATTCCTGCCATTTTAAGTGGCAAGGTTTATCAGAACCAGAAACCCAGGGAAGCATTTCTCAATGAAACCATCGGAGGAAAATCGATACTGAATGAGGCTTATGCAGCAGGCCATGAGATTGATCTCGCTGTTCCAGAAGATTTGGCCCACCTGTACAAAAGAAGCAATTACACAAATGCTTACATGGTGCCCACAAATAAACATGTAACCGATTGGGAATATGATATCCGAGATGCCGCCAAGCTTTTCGATCTAACGCTATTCCGTTTATCTCCTCATTTTCTCAAGAAGTACGTATACAACGATCAGCTCTGGCTGATACAGCTCCTGTTAAGTGATAAAAAATATATGGGGCTCACGTTTTTCTCACATACCGCCTTTTTACGTCAGTTACGTGACAGCATCTCAGTAGAGAGGGAAGCACCCGTATACAAGTTTATTCACCTGATGTTGAGCCACAACCCAATGGTAACCAACGAGAATTGTGAATACGCAGGTCGAGTGCTTCCAACAGCTCGGGTAGCCGTTAAAAACCAGGCTCGATGCGGCCTTGCAGAAGTAGTCTCTCTTCTGGAGAAGATGAAAGAGCTGGGTATCTATGACAATACTACGATTATATTGATGGCCGATCATGGTGCCTGGGTAGCTCCCCAAGGCCTTACTGATCGAGCTGGGCCAGATGGCATAAATATAGTCAAAAATAACCCTGAGATCGTGGCGCTGGCGCTTCCCCTCATGGCCATCAAGCAGCCTGGAGCTAGCGGCCCTCTGCAAACATCTCTGGCTTTTAGCTGGATCCCCGATACACCAGCAACCATTGCTTCAATTATGGGTCTCGACACAGATTTTGAAGGCCATTCAGTATTCGACTTACCCGCAGAGCAACCCAGAGAGAGAAGACACTACAGCTACACCTATAACTACAGCGAATGGACAGCAGATTATCTAGCGCCCATGCAGGAGCTCATTGTAAACGGCAGTGCACTGGACAGCGCAGCCTGGCGGCTTGGTGATCAATTTTACCCCAAACGAGTCATTAAGCAGCGCCGCAAATAACAAGTGACTTGATCTCCAGCACCTACCTAAACCCCATATGAATGGAAAAAATATCCACAAGGGATTAAACTTACCGGTCGTATCACAATTTACACCCCAGTATGTCCGGCAAACTCTTTATTAAAACCTTCGGCTGTCAGATGAACGAATACGATTCCGCAAAGATTGCGGATGTACTGCACGCCTCACACAACCTTGAATTAACAGATGTCGCAGAAGATGCAGACGTGTTGCTGCTCAATACCTGTTCAATCCGTGAAAAAGCGCAGGAGAAGGTGTTTTCCCAACTGGGTCGTTGGCGGCCTTGGAAGAAACGCCGCCCCGATCTAATAATCGGTGTGGGTGGCTGCGTCGCCAGTCAGGAAGGCGATGCCATACGAGAGCGCGCCTCTTATGTGGATCTGGTATTTGGCCCACAGACCCTGCACCGCCTCCCAGAGATGCTGAATCAGGCCCGCAAGACTCACAATCCAGTGGTAGACATCTCCTTCCCCGAGATCGAGAAGTTCGACTGTTTACCCGAACCTGTTGCCAATGGCCCATCCGCTTTTGTCTCCATCATGGAAGGGTGCTCTAAGTACTGCACCTATTGCGTGGTGCCCTATACCCGGGGCGAAGAGATCAGCCGACCTTTCGACGATGTAATTGCCGAAATCGCCTCATTGGCTAGCCAAGGAGTGCGCGAAATCAATCTGCTGGGGCAGAACGTCAACGCCTACCGAGGCCTGATGCACGATGGCGAGATTGCCGATCTGGCACTGTTGATCCGCTATGTGGCCGCCGTTGATGGTATTGATCGCATTCGCTTTACCACCTCTCATCCGGTTGAGTTTTCCGATTCTCTGATTGAGGTCTACGCCGATGTACCCGAATTGGTCAACCATCTGCACCTGCCGGTTCAGAGCGGTTCCGACCGCATCCTTATGCAGATGAAACGGGGCCATTCAGCGCTGGAGTATCGCAGCAAGATTCGTCGTTTGCGTGAAATTCGGCCAGATATCTGCCTTTCATCTGATTTCATTATTGGCTTTCCTGGTGAGACCGACAAAGATTTTGAGGCCACCATGCAGCTCATCGAGCAGATTGGCTTTGACCACTCCTTCAGCTTTATCTTCAGCCCACGCCCCGGCACCCCAGCCATGGATATGCCCGATGACATACCCATGGAAGTAAAACAGGAGCGACTGGCCCGTCTACAGCACCGCATTAATGAGATGGCACAACAGATCAGCCGCCGCATGGTCGGCAGCATGCAGCGCGTACTAGTAGAGCGCCCAGCCCGTAAAAACCCCGCACAGCTTGCTGGCCGCACAGAAAATAACCGCGTGGTTAATTTTGATGGGCCAGCAGAATTGATCGGTGAATTCGCCAATATTCAGATTACTGAAGCCTTGCCTAACTCTCTTCGGGGAGAGTGGGTGCCTGACAATCTGGCTCACTCAGCCTAACCCCTATTGCGAGACCCTGTGTCTAAACAGCTATCAACTATAAACCTGGCCTTAGAGCCAGAAGACAATGAACGATTAGCCAACGTTTGCGGCCAAACCGATGAGCACCTGCGGCAGATTGAGCTCAGGCTGGGCATTGAGATCAACAATCGAGGCAATCAATTTCAGCTTATCGGTGACTACCATGCCATCCAGGCTGGCGAAGAGGTGCTAAAGGGACTTTATAAGGCCGCCGAAGATGAACCGCTGGATCCCTCCAAGGTGCATCTCTTTTTGCAGGAGTCCGGGGTGGAAGCGCTTGCTGAAAGTGCGGCACAGTCCGAAGTACCCGAAACTGTCATCAAAACCCGGCGCGGGATGATCAAACCCAGAGGGCCAAGTCAGAAAGAGTACATGCACAAGGTGCTCACTCACGACATCAATTTTGGTGTGGGGCCAGCAGGCACCGGCAAAACCTATCTTGCAGTAGCCTGTGCTGTTGATGCGCTGGAGCGAGATCAGGCACGCCGCATACTGCTGGTACGCCCAGCGGTTGAAGCAGGCGAACGACTGGGGTTCCTGCCCGGTGACCTGGCGCAGAAGATTGACCCCTACCTACGCCCTCTTTACGACGCGCTGTACGAGATGATGGGATTTGAACGAGTTGCCAAACTGATCGAACGTAACGTCATTGAAGTCGCACCACTCGCCTACATGCGTGGCCGCACTCTGAACGAGTCTTTCATTATCCTGGATGAGGCACAGAACACCACGCCTGAACAGATGAAGATGTTTCTAACCCGCATCGGTTTTGGCTCTACCGCCGTCATCACCGGCGACATCACTCAGGTTGACCTGCCCCGTGGGCAGGCATCCGGCCTGCGACAGGCGGCCGGCATATTGAAAGGGGTGGATGGCATCAGTTTTACCTTCTTCGATGCCCGCGATGTTGTACGCCACCCGCTGGTGCAAAAAATTGTCGCCGCCTACGATACATTTGATAGCCAGCAACAAAACTAAAATTTCATGGAGCTGATACTGGAGATTCAATATGCCACCGCAGCAGATAATCTGCCCACAGAAGCTGAGCTTCAGCAGTGGGCTATAGCTGCCATTGGCAACAGAAGATCCCAGGCTGAACTGGTCATCCGAGTAGTCGATGAGCCAGAGATTGCAGCGCTTAATCAGCAGTACCGTAACAAACCTGGAGCCACCAATGTATTATCATTTCCCTTTCAGGCTCCCCCTCCGGTAGAGAGCAACCTGCTGGGAGATCTGGTAATCTGTGCACCAGTAGTATCAAAACAAGCTGCAGAGCAGGAAAAGAGAGAACCGGCCCATTGGGCACATATGGTGGTGCACGGTATTTTGCACCTATTAGGGTATGACCATAAACAATCGGCTGAAGCTGCCGAAATGGAAAATATGGAGATCGAGATATTGGCCCAGCTGGGTTTTCCCGATCCATACCTAACTAACGGAACATCATGAACGACGCAGAACCCCCCAACGGTTCGCGTTTGAAGCGCTGGGTTACACAACTTAAGCAACGCTTCAAACACGAACCTAAAGATAAAGAACAACTTGTTCATCTTCTGTTGGACGCAAAAAAACGCGCCCTGATGGACTCTGAAGCCCTTGCGATGATCGAGGGCGTACTGCAGGTAGCTGAGCTCCGGGTGCGGGATATCATGATCCCACGCGCCCAGATGGTCGTAGTGGAACGCGACAATACCCTGGGCGAAACCCTAAATATCGCCATCGAATCAGCCCACTCCCGATTCCCCGTCATTAGCGATGACCGCAGTGAAGTTGTCGGCATCATGCTCGCCAAAGATCTGCTGCACTACTGTGGAGGAAACCAAGATGGGCAGCGTTTCAATATGCGCGATGTGCTTCGCGCTGCTGTATTTGTCCCTGAAAGCAAGCGGCTCAATGTACTGCTCAAAGAGTTTCGCACCAACCGCAATCATATCGCCATTGTCATCGACGAATATGGTGCCGCTGCTGGCCTGGTTACCATTGAGGATGTGCTGGAACAGATTGTCGGTGAGATTGAAGACGAGCACGACTTTGATGAAGGCACCAACATCCTCAAACGTGATAAACAGGAATTCACCGCCAAAGCCCACACCACCATTGAAGATTTTAACGAATACTTCAATGTCGACCTTGATAAGGCTGATTACGATACCATCGGTGGCCTAGTCACAAATACCCTGGGCCATCTTCCCAAGCGGGGCGAACAGTTGAATATCGACCAATTTCAGTTCAGTGTGGTACGCGCCGACAGTCGCAAAATTCATCTACTGAACATCAAGCTACTCACTGAAACTGACAAAGAAGCACCAAAAGAGAGTGCGATGCTGTAGCAATAACAAACTGAGCACAATCTTGTCTTTTTCACATCTGTTACGATTCCCTCAAACTATTGCATTTTGCGCCGGCGCACTGGCCGTTCTGGCTTTTGCGCCCTTTGCTCTCTCCCCTATAGCCATACTCAGTCTGGCACTGCTCTTTGGATTATGGCAATCAGCCACACCCAAACAGGCCTTTAAGCAGGGCTGGCTATTTGGCCTGGGGTTCATGGGGTTTGGTGTCTCCTGGCTGCACATCAGTATTGATCAATTTGGTGGGGTTGGCTTGCCCTTAGCCATGATTATTACCCTGCTGTTCATAGCTGTCATAGCACTCTTCTTTGGGTTGACGGGCTGGCTGGGGGCAAGATTATGCACCCAAAACAGAACACTCCAGTTACTCACTGCTTTCCCAGCAGTCTGGGCTCTTATTGAGTGGGTACGCGGCTGGTTTTTGACAGGGTTCCCCTGGCTGAGCATGGGCTATTCGCAGCTCGATACCCCGTTACAAGGAGTGGCCCCCATACTGGGTGTATTTGGTGTTAGCTGGATGGTAGCACTACTTGCCGCCCTCACTGTATTGGCTGTCACACAGTTTTCAACTCAACCAAAAGCCACACTCAAACCCCTGTTGAGCATTGGCAGCATCATTATAATCTACGGCGCATCCAGCTTTCTTAGTGACCATCAGTGGACCAAACCAGCCGGTGCTCCAATAAAAGCGACCTTGATTCAAGGTAATATCCCTCAAGAGCTTAAATGGGATTCTGATCAATTTGGCCCAACAATAAAGCTCTACACAGATCTGACACGCGCCAACTGGGATAGTGATTTAGTTATCTGGCCAGAGACCGCCATCCCCGCTTTCTATCACCGGGTAAAAGATAATCTACTTGATCCACTGGGAACCGAGGCTCAATCCAATAACACTGACTTGCTAGTTGGCATTGCTGTAAAAAGCACAAAAAACTCAGACTATTTCAATGCCATGGTCAGCCTTGCTAAAGAACGGGATATCTATAACAAACGGCATCTGGTGCCATTTGGAGAGTTTCTTCCGCTAAAGTGGCTACTCAACCCACTGATTGATTTCCTGCGAATCCCCATGTCTGACTTTAGTGCAGGAGATAACAGTAAAACCACACTCAATCTAGCCGGTTATCCCGCTGGCATCTCCATCTGCTATGAAGATGCTTTTGGCGAAGAGGTTATCCAGGCCTTACCCGAGGCTGCCTTTCTGATTAACGCCAGCAACGATGCCTGGTTTGGCGACTCACTGGCGCCTCATCAGCACCTGCAGATTGCCCGCATGCGCACACTGGAGACTGGCAGATATCTACTGCGCGCTACCAACACCGGCATCTCAGCCATCATTGGGCCACAGGGAGAGATTCACGGGTTATCAGCCGCCTTTAAGAGAGAAGCCTTAACTCGGGAGATCACCCCCATGCAGGGCATGACACCCTATGCGCTAATCGGTAATGGCGGGATTATCACTGCACTACTGGTGCTGCTGGTGATCGCACTCTTTATTTCCAGCCAAACAAAAAAGGAGAGCTAAAGCTCTCCTTTTTTCTGTTACAAGAGACTTTATCTAAACTGAAAATGATGACCCACAGCCGCAGGTCGTAGCCGCATTAGGGTTGGTAATTACAAACTGTGAACCTTGCAGGTTATCTACATAATCAACCTGAGCACCCATGAGGTACTGAATACTCATTGGGTCAATCAGTAGCATGATCCCATCAGTCACAACCTTAGCATCATCTTCACCCTCATTTTCATCAAAGCTAAAACCATACTGCATACCTGAGCAGCCGCCACCCTCAATATAGACACGTAGTTTGAGGTTGGGGTTATTCTGCTCTGCAACCAACTCTGCCACCTTTGCGGCAGCTGCGGCAGTAAAAACCAGTGGTGCTTCGAATTCTGTATCAGCAGTACTCATAAACTATCTCATTCAAATTAAAATAACGGCACAGCAACGCAGCCGACAATAACGGGGTATTTTACCTAATCTTTGTATCCTGTGTAATCAGGTGCATCATCACTGGGCGTTTCATCTGTTTTTTCCTCTTCATCAAAATAACCCAGCATGCGCGGCTCGCTCTCGTTGACATGCTTCAGCTGCCCATTTACCTCTGCACCCATGGCCATCTCTAATCGAGAGTAATAGACCGTTCCCGTCACTCTCGCTTTAGATGCCAGCTCAACACGATTACTGGCGTACACATCACCAACAACTGTGCCATTGAGAATAACATTGGGCACCCGCACATCACCTTCAACAGCGCCATGCTCACTCACCGTCAACGTAGCCGCATCATCATGATTTGTCGTTAAATCACCAGTGATAACGCCATCCAGGTGCAAACCGCCTGCAAATGAGAGATTTCCTGTAATTTCTGTTCCATGGCCAATCACTGTAGCTATTTTTGACGCCTTGAACTTCTTCGATCGTGACACACCACCACCTCCAAACATCGCTATTCCCCCGCAGACCACTTAAATGTTTTATTCAAACCCGGCATTTTCTTCTTGCTCGGTTTGATATCAATAGTCATGTTGCTCGCAACAAACCCTTCTGGTAACTGTAACAACCCTTCAAATTTTTGAAAATGCTTGAAATCCACCACCAAGCTCTTGCTCTTCTCTTCTGTCAACGCCGCCAGTTTATGTGACACCTTTTTGTCATCCTGTTTACCCGCAACCATGATATACAGGTTGCCTTTGACACCACTTTTACTGGTACGTACCTGACTGACTGTAAAACTGTATTTAAAAGAGCGCTGATTTTCCAATGGCTGCAAACTGAAATCCCGAATACGCAGGCTCTTTTTACCGACCTTATCCGATATGATGCCATGTAGAAAGACCAGCTCCTCTTCCATTTTGAGTCGCTCATCCTGAGCCAGCTTCATCTCTTCACTCACAGCGCGTGCAGCTTCGCGATCTATCTGGCTTGCGCGCTCCAGTACAGCCAGCTCTTCACGCAGCTTCATTCGCTCTAGTTCAAGGTTTTTAATCTGCCATTGAAACACCGTAACCTGGCGTTCCAGCTGGGTAACTGTTGAATCAGCTCCCATGCTGTTAAAGAAGACGCCTGTACGCCCATATTCATAGGCATACCAGGCAACTAGCGCCACCACAACAGGTAATAGCAGAAACCCCAGAGACCAGCCCTGCCACATGCTGCCAGGCTGAACAATGGTGGGTTGATTGATTTTTCGGATAGGAACCATATACGTTAAGGTAGAAGTGCAATGGCATTTAAGCCAACGGTCTCATCCAATCCAAACATCAGGTTCATATTCTGAACAGCCTGACCCGCAGCACCCTTCACCAGATTATCAATCACCGATAACACCACTACCTTATCTCCATCTTGTGGACGATGCACCGCTATCCGACAGTGATTTACACCCCGAACACTACGTGTTTCTGGATGCGCCCCAGCCGGTAGCACATCAACAAAAGGCTCATGCTGATAGCGCTCTTCAAACAATTTTTGCAGATCACCAGACAGATCATTCATATCTGCATAAAGCGTAGCATGAATACCACGAATCATTGGCAGCAAGTGCGGCACAAATGTCAGCCCCACTGAGTCACCGGCAATTCTGGAGAGGCTTTGGCTAATCTCAGGCAGGTGACGGTGTCCAGGCACTGCATAGGCCTTGAAGCTCTCTCCGCACTCACCCATCAGCGCCCCTATGCTAGCGGTCCGCCCTGCCCCGCTAACGCCCGACTTGGCATCAGCAATTAAACGGGAACAATCCACCACTCCAGATTCCAGCAGTGGCATAAAACCAAGGGTTACCGCCGTTGGATAACAGCCCGGATTGGCAACCAGCCGTGCATCCTTAATCAAATCACGATTAATCTCAGGCAGGCCATAAACAGCTTGGGCCAATACATCCGGACAGGCATGCGGCATGCCGTACCATTTTGCCCACTCATCAGGGTCGCTGAGCCTAAAATCAGCTGCCAGATCGACGACCCGGGTGCCGGCTTCCAGCAGCTCAGGCACCAATCGCATGGCAGTACCATTTGGCGTAGCAAAAAAGACCACATCACAAGCTGCCAGCTGCTTTACATCAGGCTCAGAAAAGCAGAGATCCAGATGTCCACGCAGATTCGGAAATAGATCTGTAACTGATGTGCCTGCCTCACCCCTGGAGGTGATGACTTTTATTTCCACTGCAGGATGAGGGGCCAGCAAGCGCAAAAGCTCTACGCCCGTATACCCCGTCCCACCAACTATTCCAACCTTGATCATAAGAGCTCAACCAAGGAGATGCCTGTAAAATTTCTGAGGTGGTTCTTAGCAAGGCTAAAAATTGGTGAAAAAGCAGAATTTACATGTAGTAAATAAGCATTTTTAACCGATTTTTAACGCCGCTAGGGGTGCCTCAGGAGTTTTGCAGGCATCTCCGAAAAGAAAAGCGGCCTAAGCCGCTTGCAAGTATGGATGGTACGGTTTTCTAGTCTCTATTTCCCACTGTCTTTTTTAGTGGACGCCCCATGCCAGCGAATGAATCTAGCGGCACTCATTCCTGAAGTCAAGCATCGCTTATACATCGGAAAAGTGAGAGGAATGTATTAAACTCATGCTCACAGACCTATGATTACTCAATAAAATTATTTTAGCTCCCATCTGCTCTATAGCAAGGCAGGGTACGCACACATGGAAACCATTGAACTCATCTCACTAACACTGGGTGTCGCATGGGCATCAGGCATAAATCTATACGCTGCTGTCTTCATGCTGGGGTACCTCTCCAGCACCGGAAATACAGAGCTGCCTCCTGGGCTGGAGATGCTCGACGACCCTATGGTGATGGGCGCTGCCGGACTGATGTACTGCGTGGAATTTTTTGCCGACAAAACCCCCGGCGTTGATACCGGATGGGATGCCATCCATACCTTTATCAGAATCCCTGCCGGTGCAATGATGGCCGCAGGTGTGGCTCAGGGCATGGATATCAGCCCAGCTGCTGAATTTGCTGCACTACTTATTGGAGGCGGGGTAACAGCCGCCAGCCACGTCACCAAGGCAAGCAGCCGATTACTGATTAACACATCCCCTGAACCTGTCACCAACTGGACAGCTTCAATTGCTGAAGACCTGGCCGTTATTGGTGGGCTATGGACAGCTTTGCACTACCCTATCGTGTTCATTGTTCTGCTGGTTGCTTTTATACTGATCATCATCTGGGCGCTGCCTCGTATTTGGCGTACCCTTAAAAGCCTGTTTCAGCGCATTGGGGCATGGATAAGCGGGCGCAAAGATGACCCCACACCTTCAAACATACCAGGGCAGACCCGACGCGACATCTTAAAAACGCTGTATCATGATGCGCGCGACAATTCACAAAAATAACCAACAATTAGGAGCACTACATGTGGCTTAAGGCCTTTCATCTTATCTTTATGGTGACCTGGTTTGCTGGTCTGTTTTATCTGCCACGCCTGTTTGTCTACCACGCAATGACAGATGATCAGGCGGGGAATGAGCGTTTCAAGGTTATGGAACGCAAGCTTTTTTGGTTCACCATACCCTGGATGCTTCTAACACTGGGGTTTGGCATCTGGATGCTATACGACTATGCCTGGCTGGTCTTTGGCAAAATGATGTGGCTACATACCAAACTTGCACTGATCGCACTGCTGGTGGCTTATCAAATCTACTGTTGGAAACTGATGAAGGATTTTGCCAACGACAACAATCACCGCAGTCACGTTTGGTACCGCTGGTTTAATGAGGTACCAGTGCCTATTCTGGTTGCTGTTGTATTATTGGCTGTTGTTGGACGGGGTTACGGCTGGTAATACTTCATAGATGGACATAAAAAAAGCGGCAAGCCTATAAGGCTTGCCGCTTTTTTAAAACTATTTAGCAGTGATTAGCTGCTGCAAGTGCTGGCAGAAGCACAGCTACCGCAAGCACTCTCATCTTTCACAGGCGCAACATTGTTGAATTTGAAGACAGAGGTGCCATCACCACGATCAACATAATCAATCTCTACACCCTGTAGATGCGGTACAGCGCCATCATCTATGACCACCTTGAATCCTTCACATTCCAGCACGTTATCGGTTTCATCGATCTGATCAGTAAAGGTCATACCAAAGCCAACGCCACTGCAACCACCAGCGGTTGCATAAACGCGAACACCTTGAATATCTTCTTCAACCTGAGTAATCAGGTCTGCAATCTTGCTTTGAGCCGGGGCAGTAAGCGTCATATAGCCCGCTCCCAGAATTCTATCGGTTGTCGCAGTCATACTACTGCCTCCTAAATTTTCAATAATAAATAAGTGTTAAAGTCAGGTAATTGTATCACCACGCTTTCCAGCGTGCTAATTCTGCACACCAGAGTCAGGATTAAAAGGCCTAATTACGTGGAAAAAGCAGGCTTTGGCTCACCTCTCTCAACACATCTGGGATATGTTGAGTTTTAGCTAACTCACACTAAAGCAGTGTTGAGAGGGAAAGCCAAAATAGTTAAGAATGTAACTGATTGCGGGCATCCAGCTCATAAAGGTGCCGCTGGGCATCCATTAAATGCTGACCCCAATGCGCTTTATAGCTGCTACAGAACCTGTTTAACGCCCTATGTGTCTTCTCTGGATTACTTTCCAGCATATCCAGGCCGACTTTCAACTCGCAAAAAATATCAGTTAGATCATCAGCCAGACTGCCCGTCATGGCCTGACCATCAGATGACAGGTCAAATTCCAGCCAGTAAGGGTCTCGCTCACCCAATAGCACATGCAGGCGACTATATAATTCAAAACGGTCATCAAGATCCTGCTCTAAGGAGTAATGACCCAGATCAGCCTTGGGTTGATCCAATTCAGCCACTGCCGCATGCAGGCGTGGTAGGAGCTTGGCCAACTGTTCTAACCAAACCGTATCACCACCATCCAAGTGATCAATCAAATCACAATAGACTCGCGCTGTTTCAACAAAATCATCATGAGGAGTCATAATATTCAGCCTTATCGATTCAAGGACTACATGACAATTTTAGTCAAAAATCCAATACTGGTAAGATAAAAAACTGAATTTAGTGCCTCAAACCTGCAAGAAACCAGAGCAGCAAAAACAGACATGATGCAAGCTATTGATCCACCTAAACAAACTGAGATATTGCACCAGGCATACCATTTCCGTTGCTTTTTTTAAGGTAAGTATTCACGATGACCAACCCCGAATCCCATGCAACATCTGCCGTAACCCTCGCTATTGGCGGCCATGACCCCAGTGGTGGCGCAGGCATCCAGGCCGATATCGAGGCTATTGGTGCATTGGGTGGGCATGCTACCAGCACCATCACCTGCCTGACCGTACAAGACACTTGCAATGTCCAACAGGTGCTTCCCGTTGACCCCAAGATGGTGATTGCCCAGGCTGAAGCAGTATTGGCTGATCTACCCATCAGGGCCATCAAGATTGGCCTCATAGGCGATGCTGCTGTCGCACATGCACTAGCCCAGCTACTGATACGACACCCAACCATCCCAGTAGTGCTTGATCCTGTACTGGCCGCAGGGGGAGGCACACCACTGGCCAGCGAAAAACTGCGGCAGACGCTACTGCAAGAGCTATTGCCACTAACCTACCTACTCACCCCCAACTCTCACGAGGCCCGCATCCTGGGCGGCACAACCAACCTAAATGAGTGTGCTGATATACTTTTGCAACAGGGCTGCCAACATCTGCTAATAACCGGCACCCATGAAGAGAGCAACGAAGTCATCAACAACCTCTATAGCCCGGAAGGGCTCATCAACCATTGGCAATGGCCACGACTACCGGATGAGTATCATGGCTCAGGCTGCACCCTGGCCGCCGCTATTGCAGCCCTGCTGGCACAGGGGCAAAATCTCACAGAAGCTCTCTCTCAAGCCCAGAATTTTGCCTGGCAATCATTGGCACATGCCCAAAAATTAGGGCGGGGACAGGCTCTACCTGATCGGCTCTATCAACTCAAACAACAGACACATGACTAAACAACTTAGCGGACTCTACGCCATTACCGACCAGACATTGGGGCAAGGTGACAAGCTCTACACCCAAGTGGAAGCCGCCATTATGGGCGGTGCCCGCATCATCCAATATCGGGATAAAAGCAGCAACCACATTCAAAGACGGGAAGAGGCAGCACAACTGCTCACCCTGTGCCGTACTCATAGTGTCCCGCTGATCATCAATGATGATCTGGCGCTTGCCTGCCAAATCAATGCTGATGGCGTTCATCTTGGACGCGACGACATCTCCTTGCAGCAAGCACGTAGCGAACTGGGGCCATCCGCTATTATCGGCATCTCCTGTTACAACAATCTTCAACATGCACTTGATGCCGAATCCGCCGATGCTGATTACGTAGCCTTTGGTCGTTTCTTTAATTCCGCCACCAAACCCCATGCCGTTAAAGCTGAAATTGATCTTCTACGGCAGGCCAAAAAAGCACTCAGCATCCCAATGGTTGCCATCGGCGGAATAACCCCGGAAAATGGTGCCCAACTCGTGCAGGCTGGTGCTGATATGCTAGCCGTCATTCAGGGTGTATTTGCACAGCAAAACATCCAAACCGCCTGCCATAAATTTGCCAAACTATTTGAGGATTCCCAAACATGAGTCGTTCCCAAGAACTGTTCGAACAAGCCCTGTACCACATTCCAGGTGGCGTTAACTCCCCCGTACGGGCCTTCCGTGGTGTTGGTGGTGATCCTGTATTTGTTGAACGCGCTTCCGGTGCCTATTTCTACGACCCCGATGGCAACCGCTACATCGATTACGTCGGCTCTTGGGGGCCGATGATTCTGGGGCACGCCCACCCCGCCGTGATCTCCGCCGTACAGAAAGCCGTACAGAATGGACTCAGTTTCGGCGCACCCACCGCCATTGAAACCGAAATGGCCAACAAAGTCTGCGAGCTCGTGCCCTCCATGGATATGGTGCGCATGGTCAGCTCAGGTACCGAAGCCACCATGAGCGCCATCCGCCTGGCACGCGGCTACACCGGCCGCGACAAGATCCTAAAATTTGAAGGCTGCTATCACGGCCACTCCGACTCTCTGCTGGTAAAAGCAGGCTCTGGCGCACTCACGCTGGGCGAGCCAAGCTCACCTGGCGTACCCGCCTCACTGGCCGAGCACACCCTCACACTGGACTACAACAACCTGGAGCAGGTACAAGAGACCTTCAGCAAGATCGGCGAGCAAATTGCCTGCATCATCGTGGAACCCGTAGCGGGTAATATGAACTGCATCCCTCCTGTTGCCGGATTTTTGGAAGGGCTGCGTGAGATCTGCGACCAATACGGCACTGTGCTGATTTTTGATGAGGTAATGACTGGCTTCCGTGTCTCTCTGGGTGGCGCTCAGGGCTACTACGGCATCACTCCAGATCTAACTACCCTGGGCAAGGTTATCGGTGGCGGCATGCCCGTGGGCGCCTTTGGTGGCAAACGCGAAATCATGGAGAAGATCGCACCACTCGGCCCTGTCTATCAAGCAGGCACCCTCTCGGGCAACCCTGTCGCTATGGCTGCCGGACTTCAAACACTGCAGCTAATCGCCACACCTGGCTTTTACGATGTGCTCTCCGCCATTACAGAGAAGCTGGCAGCAGGCTTAGTCGCCCAAGCAGCAAAAGCAGGGGTTCCACTCACCTATAATCAGGTCGGTGGCATGTTTGGCATCTTCTTCACTGACGCCCCCACTGTAGAGAATTTTGCTCAAGCAACAGCCTGTAACCAGGATGCCTTCAAGCAATTTTTCCACGCCATGCTGGATCGTGGCATCTATATGGCACCATCATCCTACGAGGCTGGCTTTGTCTCTTCTGCCCACAGCGATGATGATATTACAGAGACACTGGAGGCAGCTGGCGCTGCTTTTGCCGAGATTCGCTAACTATTTCCACCAGCCAAAACGCTTCAAGTTGCAGAGAATGGAAATAAAGACCTAACCAACCCTGCAACTTGAAGCCATAATCACATTATGACTGAGCTACTGCAGCAGCTCCTGGATTGGATCTCCCTGCACCCAGTCTGGGCAGGCATAGTCATCTTCATTGTCGCCATGGGTGAGTCCCTGGCGGTTATCGGCATGTTGGTACCCGGTGCCGCACTCATGATCGGTTTTGGTGCCCTGATCAGCACCGGCCAGCTCGACTTCTGGCCAACCTGTGGCTGGGCTATTGCTGGCGCAATTGCCGGTGACGGCATCAGCTTCCTGCTCGGCCATCACTACCGTGAACAACTCACGCAGTTCTGGCCATTCAATAAACACCCGCAATCACTTGAACGGGGCATTGCATTCTTCCAACGTTATGGCGGAAAGAGTGTAGCGATTGGCCGTTTTGTTGGCCCTACCCGAGCCATTATTCCCATGGTTGCAGGGATGATGGGCATGTCACCCGGCCGGTTTATTATCGCCAACGTTATCTCAGCAGTGGCCTGGGCACCTCTCTACCTGTTACCGGGCATGGTGCTGGGCGCCTCTTTAGGCTTGGCATCAGAAGTAGCTGTCCGGTTGGTCATTCTGTTGCTGCTGTTGGTGGTACTGGTCTGGTTATTAATCTGGAGTATCAAACGCCTGTTTTTACTCTTCCACCCTCATGCCTCTACCTGGGTACAGGCCGCCTTTAAGTGGAGCCAGGGACATCCCAAACTAAAAGAGATAGCTGCTGCATTAGCTGACCCACAACACCCCGAAGCCAAAGGGCTAGCCATCCTGGCAACCCTGCTTATTTTTACTACCGGACTTTCCGCACTCATTTTGACCACCGCACTCACCAACGGTGGCTTTGCTATAGATCAGACACTGCTTCAAGGTATTCAAAGCCTGCGCACACCCTGGGCCGATCATCTGATGATCCACTTCACCCGGCTGGCAGATACACCAGTCATTACTGCTCTGGCAGTGGGTGTACTTATTTTTCTAATCTGGCAACAGCAGTGGCGCACCAGTGGCTACTGGCTGGCTGCTGTTGGTTTTGGTTTTCTGGCTTCCATCCTTCTGAAATACAGCATTCAGCTCCCCCGTCCCGACATCGGCATCAGTGGACTCAGCCCCTATGGCTTCCCGAGCAGTCACACACTACGAGCCACTGTTATCTTCGGCTTTCTCTCTATCATGATTGCTCGCGCCACAACCCCCTTACATCGCTGGCTACCCTACAGCCTGGCAGCACTATTAACCCTTTTGGTAGCACTCTCCCGGCTCTATCTTGGTGTCCATTGGTTTTCAGATGTTATTGCCAGCCTAAGCTTGGGGCTGGCCTGGATTACACTACTGGGTATTGCCTACCACCGACACACAGCAATAGTCACCCATTGGCGCAGCCTCACACTATGCTCCCTCACACTGCTAACACTCACAACCAGCCTGCAAACCTGGAATAGCCATGATGCAGATGTAGTGTTTTATACACCCCAACAGAAAAAACAGACCATCAGTACAGCTGAGTGGTGGAACCAAGAGTGGCAAAAACAACCTGCTTTTCGGCATGACATCAGAGGCAAAAAAAACCACCCACTCTATCTACAATACGCAGGAGCACTTGATGGACTTAAACAGAAACTGATACAGAAAGGCTGGCAGCCAGCAGAAGATTTAGAGTGGGACGATATATTAAAACTACTTTCCTCCTCACTGCCTCTTAAAGCATTACCGCTGTTTCCTCAGGTACATGACGGCCAGCATGAGTCACTTGCTCTAGTCAAACCAACATCTAATGATAAGCGACTAGTATTGCGACTATGGCCATCCAATACTGTATTAATACCCAGCAATAAAACTCTCTGGCTAGGCAGCGTCACCCAACAGCATTCGACATACACATTAGCACTTTTACACTACGCAGAAACATCCCTTGATTTCGATACCTCACTAGAGATCCTGCGTGCGGATATCAATGATTTGCAGCATAAAGAGATTGATCAGCATCTACTATTGATGGAAAGAAAGCCAGCGCAACTAGATTGATGAGATCAAGACAGCATTGCCAAAAATGTCATGCTCAAAGCAATTAAAAAAGGGGGCATTATAAAATGCCCCCTTAAACTTAAGATCTCATAACCAAGATAGTAACCCGCAAAAAACCACCGATTACTACCTTTAAAGATCACCTGATTTCTGGCGTGAGTGTCACCGAATCAAACACATTGTTCACTGTAACCGTGCCAGGGCATCCAGCAGTGAATCGCGCAGCAATCATGCCTTCTCTCCAGAGGAATAGCCTGCTTGCATCAACACCATCACCAATAATACCGGTTACCTGGCTTGGCCAACTAGGCGTATAGGTATTAAATCCTGCTCCACGAAGAATAACGACCCGGTATTGTGAAAGGCAAATTGCACCACCCGGCCGAACATTTATGGTTGGCGTAATAGTGGCTCCCAATGGATTACTGAGCTTGTCATCCTTTTTAATCTGCACCAGATAGTTACCCGCAGGCAGCAGACCAGGAATAGCTACCTGAACAGAATTAACTGACTCTGCAGTAGGTGACAAAACGGTTGCATTGCCTTCACTATCCGTCAATTGCACAGTCGGTCTGTAGGTCACCCCATTATCCAATCCACCCTGATTAATAAAGCCACTACCAGAAAGCGTCATCTCAAGCTCTGTACCTTCTTTCCAGGTGAGTGCACTGATATTTTCAAGCTGTGGAATTGTTGCAGTAGTATCAGCACTACCTAAAGACAAAGGGATTTCAGTTTGACTCTCATCATAACCATGACAACCCCAGCAGTCTTCAGCATTGCCAATATGCCCTTGATTTGAAGGTTCAAAACCTGGAACAACCCCGTTACCGTCTGCATCATGCTGAATACTGTGCAGTGATGGCATATCATGGCAACGTTCACAAATGCGGATACGCTCATTCTCTGGAAAATTAGCATCCTCTGGATGACACCAAAAACAAGGCGATCCCTTTGACGAATCTGTAATACGGGGCAAACCAGTGCCATGATGCGTCTCTGCATTGGGATACACTGTAATCGGGCCAAAACTACGGGGCAGAGAACCGCCGAGGGAGATATCTACAAAAACATCTCCTGAACTATTGAGATCCCATGCATTATGACAGTAGTCACAATTACCAGGGTAGCTGGGGTATAAGCTGATTCTATCAGGATCATATGATTTATTGCTCGGCCACGGTATGGTCTCAGTTGGACTCCCAGTTGGAGGAGCCTGGCCCGCATCAAGGTTTGTCACCACACCACCATGACAGGCTGCACATTCACCTTCTCTAGCTTGCAGGGTGTCATGGTGAACCGTTAGTGCGTCATCTTCTACAATGTGACAATCCAAGCAGTCCAGCTCTATCACTACAGCTGGGCACACCGCACCAGGAGGACAAACAAAGTGGCAGTTGGCACAGCTGTAGACTGTATCTTCAACAAGATCACCATCGGCATCCATATAAGGTGGCTGCTCTGCCCCACCAGCAATTGCAGTACCTGTATGCTGATGATGCAGGTCTCGAAGATAATCGTCTACATAGGGATCTGCAAACGTTGGACGCGACCCGCCGCCATAAGGCTCATGACATTTCCAGCAATCTTCTACAATTTTGGGCTGAAACTGGGTATCCGGGATACCTATATTCTGGTTAACGACACCCCATGCTGTCATTGACGCACTGATCAACATGATAAAACTGATGATAGATAGATGTAATTTACCCATGTCCATCTTCTCCTTATCCGTATGATTAGAACTTATTTTTATCAGGCACGAGAAAAATCTAGCGCCCTCCCTTACAACATATGAATCAACTTAAACATTCACTTACTGCATATAAATAAAACATCAACTCCGTATGTCACCTGCATAGAGACACCATTAACAACTGTACAACTACCATTAGCACGGAAACCCATTGGCAATGACCAATATACCGCTGCCAAAAACATTACCATTCAATGCACTGCTGTCCCACTTATCACATAATAAAAAGGCTTAAATCCCAACGGGTTGATACAATGGAAGTGCAAACAAACACCGTAAAAACAAGAGGATTTAAGCCTTGGGACATCATAACACCGTGTACTC
>Ga0316190_10000412_pt1 | contig 29164 bp, 25 predicted proteins | sample Eddworburrow2_MG_FD_204929 | JGI IMG/M metagenome (GOLD analysis project Ga0316190, IMG submission 204929) | Coastal sediment microbial communities from Maine, United States - Eddy worm burrow 2 | ecosystem: Environmental > Aquatic > Marine > Coastal > Sediment | place: USA: Maine | collected... | reverse complement strand
TATGAGTGGCACGTATGTGGACTGTGAGGGTACTATCATCTACACCTACACCTATACTGACTGCTCCGGCTTGACCTATGACTGGGTATACACCTATACCGTAGATGATATCACCCCACCCACAGCTGTTTGTCAGGACATCACAGTACAGCTGGACGGTACTGGCAATGTTACGATAGCCGCCGTTGATGTTGATGGAGGCAGCACCGATAACTGTGGTATCGCTACGATGTCGCTTGATATCACCAGTTTTGACTGTTCGAATATTGGTCCGAACGTGGTCACTCTGACCGTGGAAGATGATTGTGGTAATCAGTCGACTTGTGTTGCAACGGTAACGGTAGAAGATAATCTTCCACCGAGCATAACTTGTCAGGTAGATCTTGCGGTTACAGCACCAGCAGGAGACTGTAGCATAGCAGTAAATGGCATTGGACCGGCATCCATAGGAGATAATTGTGGAGGCAGCCAGGTCACTTACAGATTGGAAGGAGCCACCCTAGGTACGGGTATAGACGACGCAAGTGGTACAGACTTTAATAAAGGCATCACAACAGTTTGGTATATCATTACTGATACGAACAGCAATGCTGATTCTTGTTCCTTTGATGTCACGGTAGTGACTACTGTTGTACCTCCCGATAATGCATCCAGCGATCGTGCTGAAGTATGTCCTGGTGATGGAAGTATTGTTCTAAGCTATAGTGGTGGTGTGATGCCTGAAGGAGGAGTGGCCATATGGTATGACGATGCAGCTCTTACCAATAATGTTGGAAATGGTAACGCATTAACGGTTCCAGCCCCTGTGGTTAATACCACTTACTATGTCAGATTTGAAGGCGACTGCGATACTACCTCGGCAGCATCCACAACGGTAACAATAAAAGCAATGACAGTAGATCCGGTTTCAGCTTCTGTGGATCGCAGCGAAGTCTGTGCAGGTGATGGCTCGATTATTCTGAGCTATACAGGCGGTAGTCTTGGAGCCAATGGTTTGGCAGTTTGGTATGACAATGCCGGGTTTACTTCTTCGGTGGGTACTGGCAACAACCTTGCCCTTGCAGCTCCCTCAGACACTACCACTTACTATGTACGATTTGAGGCCGATTGTGACTCCTCTTCCGCTGTTTCGGTGGTTGTTAATGTATGGCCTATTCCGGAGCCAACCTTTGCAGAGAAGTATGAAATTGTATGCGTCAATGGTCCATTGTATCGCTATGTTGCCAGCGGCTTTGTAGGTTCTACCTACAACTGGATCATTGTAGGTGGAACCATTGTAAATGATTATAACGATACCATCTACGTGGATTGGGGAGATCAGAAAGTTACTGGCACATTAGAACTTACTGAAATATCTCTTGAAGGTTGTGTTTCAGTACCAGTCAGCATTCAGGTAGAGGTGGGAGGACCTGATCTTGATCTTGGGGCGAACCTTGGGACATGCAGTGGAACATCAATAACCATTACTCCGGAAGGACAGTTCACATCCTATTTATGGCACGACGGAAGTACCTCACCGAGCTATACCACAGACCAGGAGGGTTGGGCAATTCTGGAAGTAACAGATGGCAACGGTTGTGCAACCAGGGATAGTGTTTACGTCACTGTTTGGGAATTACCTGTGGTGGATCTTGGACCAGATACTTCGCTTTGTGGAGAGGGCGAGATAATATTGGATGCCGGACCGGATGGAATAGTGTATCGTTGGTCTACAGGGGAAGGTAGTCAGCAAATAATTGTTCGAATGGGCAATCCTGAGGAGGTCTCAGTAGAAGTGGAAAATGAGTATGGATGTATATCCAGCGATACCGTTATTGTTGAAAGTTGTCCAATAGAATTCTATTTCAGAGATATTCCAACAGCCATTACTCCCAGTGATGCAAATGGATTAAACGACTTCTGGAGAATAGACAAGTTGGCCAATTTCTCCCATGCAGTGGTTGAGATTTTCGACCGTTGGGGAAAATTGACATGGCGATCTGAACCCGGATATTCTTCACCCTGGGATGGTCGGGATATGAATGGTAATGAGGTGCCCATGGATTCTTATCATTTTGTTATAGATTTGAATACGGGTAATAAAAAGGATGTGATAACGGGAATTATCACAGTAATCAAGTAAGAGGGTGAAAAAACTACTATATGTCGGTATATTTCTTGGAGCCTTCCTGATCGAAGGACGTTCCCAACAGGTACCCCTGTATAGTCAGTATATGCTTAATGGTTTTCTATTGAATCCTGCAGTCGCCGGTTCAGAAGGTTATACAGCAGTCAATATAACAGCCCGGGAGCAGTGGATCGGTTTTAAAAATGCGCCTGGAACCTATGCCCTTAGCTTTCAGACGAGGGTGCTTAAGAAGAGCTATATTTCCAGGGGTGCTTCGGTTAAGAAGCGAAATCGCATGGGATCGAGAAGCGGTAACGTGGGTCTGGGAGGCTATATTTTTAATGACAGGAACGGGGCTGTTGGACGTACAGGCTTAAAACTCACTTATGCCTACCATATTAATTTCCGACACTCCCAGCTCTCTTTCGGTATTTCGGCGGTGGGTTATCAGTTTAGAATCGATGATGACCTGATTCATTTGGCGGATCCGGGAGATCAACTTTGGCTCGGGGCTCATAAATCCGTCTTCATTCCGGACGCTGATTTTGGAGTATACTATTCTGCCAGAAACTACTGGGGGGGATTATCGATGGACAATATGTTTGAATCGATTCTAAAGCTTGGTGATTCGGGATACGCACGTTATAAGATGGAACGAAATTACTACCTGGTGGGGGGATATGATTTTGAAGTATCCCGTGATCTGGTAATTTCTCCCTCAACCCTGCTTAAGTATGCAGAGAACGGGGAATTCCAGGCAGACATCGGCGCTAAGCTAATATTCCAACAAGCTTACTGGGGAGGATTAGCATACCGGACAGGCCAATCAATTATCATCATGGCAGGGGTAAGCGTTGACAAATTAATCTTCGGCTACGCTTATGATATTGGACTCAACAGCATCCAGAAGCACAGCTATGGCACACATGAATTCACATTTATTGCCAAATTTGGTGACAATGCCCGACGCTATCGCTGGCTGAACCGATTCTAGCTTTCTGCTCCCGTTTACCGGTAAAATTGGATCTTTTGCCGATTTTTGTTTCCCCGATCTATCTTTCCATTGTACATTTGAGCAAATAACCTACACGATCATGGAAAAGTACTCACATTGGGAGAATGATACACCTGGCACTTCTGGACCAGGTAACGGAGGACCATCGAATCACCCACGCAGAACTGGCAAGGCACATTTGCTGCTTGGGGTAGTATTGATGTTTCTGGGTCTGTTTTTAATTGCTGATCTGGCAGATATAGTGCCATGGAGGCTCCGAGATTTTGTTTTTACCTGGCAAGCATTGCTAATCTTTCTCGGGCTGGTATTTATTTCTAACAAGGAGAACAAGGGCACCGGGGTAATCCTGATCGTCGTGGGATGCTTTTTTCTGCTGCCGAAATTCTTCGATGTTCCTTACTACTGGCGTTCACTTTTCTGGCCAGCTATGTTGATACTGCTGGGACTGGTGGTTATTTTCAGTAGTAGAAGACATGGGGGAGGAGCCACTGTATTTGGGTCAAATAAAAGGACCAGCAGTGAGGATTGGCTCGACGATGTAACTGTCTTTGGAGGAGGAGATAAGAACATTAATTCTCAACAGTTCCAGGGGGGCAAGCTCACCCATATCTTTGGCGGCTCCAAGGTAGACTTTACCCGGGCCAACTTGGCGCCTGGTAAAAACCACCTGGAGGTGGTCATGATATTCGGGGGGACCAAACTGATTGTTCCTGAAAGTTGGAATGTCAAGATTGAGGTGACCTCTGTATTTGGAGGATTTTCAGACAAGCGTGTAAAGACCATGGTTGTGTCTGAATCAGACAGGAGCCTTCACATCACTGGCGTGAATGTCTTTGGTGGGGGTGAAATAGTCAATTACCACTGATCATGAGTCATCCGGTTACAGGAAGCAGGCGTTCAGTCCTGATCTATTCCTTTGTGTGGCTGGTTATTTCGGCAACACAGGGAGTCCTGTATCATTACGTTTTGCAATATCCGATATCGGTGGTAGTAACAGATTCCCTGATATCCAACTTCTTGTTTGGGTTTCTGGGCTTGCTGGCCTGGTATCCTACCAGGTATATCCCATTTCAAAAACACTCCCCATTCTACTCCATAATGGCCCATGTGGTTGCAGGACTCCTAGTTTTGGGGGTTTGGGTGTTGCTAACTGTAGGCATTCTGAATGCTTCGTTCAGCAGCCAGGAGAACTACCTGGAGTTTCTGAATGGCACCATAGCCTGGAGGGCCATGCTGGGTGCCTTGGTTTACCTGGTATTGGTGCTGGTCTACTACCTGGTTACCAATAGCCAAAAGCTTCAGGAGCGTGCAAAACAGGAAGAACGTTTAAAGAGCCTGGTAAGGGAAGCAGAGCTAAACATGCTTAAATCCCAGATCAACCCTCATTTTTTATTTAATTCTCTGAATTCGATTGCATCATTGACTATGTCCAATCCTGACGAAGCAAGGGATATGATTATCAGGCTATCCGATTTTCTCAGATATTCACTCAAGCACCGCGAAAATGAGTTTGTGTCCCTGAAAGAAGAATTGGGTCGGATGAAAGACTATCTGGCAATTGAAAAAGTCAGGTTCGGGGAGAAACTACTATATTCTATTGAAATAAATGAGGAGTGTGAGAAGTTCCCGGTTCCCACCATGATTTTCCAGCCTCTATTTGAGAATGCCATCCGTCACAGTGTGTATGAGAGTGTAGATCCTGTTACCATTCGCTTTACATGTACCCCCGATCGTGAGTTTATGAAAACTGTAATTAGCAATGATTACGATCCCCTGGTTCCCTCCATGAAAGGAACCGGGGTAGGGCTTCAGAATGTGCGACAACGTATCCAGTTGGGATATAAGGATAAGGGATCAGTAAAATGGGAGGGGAAAGACGGGGTTTTTACGGTTAATATTCTATTTCCACGTATATTTATATAACGATGAGTCAGATAAGGATCATGATTGTTGAAGATGAAAGGCCTGCAAGAGACCTTTTGCGTACCTATTTAGGAGCACACTCCGAGCTGGAGATCATCGGGGAATATGACAATGGCTTTGACGGACTTAAGGCCATCAATGAGCTTAAACCCGATGCCATTTTTCTGGATGTGCAGATGCCTAAATTGACCGGCTTTGAGATGCTGGAAGTCTTGGAACACCAACCCGAAGTAATCTTCACTACCGCGTACGACCAGTTTGCCATACGTGCCTTTGAGCGAAATGCGGTGGACTACCTGCTAAAGCCCTTCTCCAAAGATCGTTTCAGGGGGGCAATCTCCAAATTGATGAGCCGCATGGAGTCTAAATCCGAGGAAGGCGGGGAGGAAAGCAGCATTGAGAAGATCCGGCAACACCTGGCACAGAGTGACGAGAAATTGCATAGGGTAGTGATTAAGAAATCAGGCAAGATCCATGTAATCTCCACCAGCGATATAAATTACCTGGAAGCTCAGGATGACTACGTGATGATCTATACGAACGAGGGGAGATTCTTGAAGCAGCAGACCATGAAGTATTTTGAGGAGCACCTCGATTCTCAACAGTTTGTGCGGGTACATCGCTCATACATAGCCAATGTCACCTGCATAGAAAGGATAGAACCTTACGAGAAAAGTAATTTCATACTTATCCTGAAGGACGGAAACAAAGTGCCTGTTAGCAGGAGCGGCATGCAGGTTTTGAAAGAGAATTTGGATTTTTAGCAAGGGGGACTGAATGAATTTGCAGATTGAAGAAAAAGACTTAAACAAATTTATTGTTGTGGGGGACAGGGTTCTCATTAAACCCAAGAACCAACAGGACAGAACAAAGTCTGGCCTCTATCTTCCCCCCGGTGTCCATGAGAAGGAGCAGATTCATAGTGGCTACGTGTTAAAGGTAGGCCCCGGCTATCCCATTCCGGCCATCCAGGATATGGATGAACCCTGGAAGGAGAGAAAAGATGAGGTAAAATATGTACCTCTCCAACCCAAGGAGGGCGACCTGGCAGTATACCTTCAAAAAAGTGGTTTTGAGATCGAGTTCAACAAGGAGCGCTATGTGATTATCCCCCACTCAGCCATCCTGATGCTTATCAGGGATGATGAGCTTTTCAAGTAGATTTTTTCGATTTCCACCTTCCTGATTTTCGCAAGGCCTGATCAAGGATCCACTCTATCTGGCCATTGGTACTGCGAAATTCATCAGCAGCCCATTTCTCTAGCGCTTCCATTTTGGCAGGATCCACCCGCAGGATAAATGCCTTTCTATTGGACATTTTACTGGTGTAAGGTGCCTGTGTTAATTACGGGACTGGGATCCTTATCCCCGCACAGCACAACCATAAGGTTACTGATCATCGCAGCTTTCTTCTCCTCATCAAAATCAACGATCTGTTTCTCTGACAATTGATCAAGCGCCATCTGAACCATTGAGACGGCGCCTTCTACGATCTTGAATCTGGCTGCAACCACTGCGGTAGCCTGCTGCCTCCTTAACATGGCTCCGGCGATTTCCTCAGAATATGCAAGGAAATTGATTCTTGCTTCAATTACTTTGATACCTGCGATCTCGAGGCGTTCCCGGATTTCTTCTTCAAGCTCATGGTTAACCTCTGCACCGCCACCCCTGAGGGTAATCTGGGCATCGTGATCTTCAAAATTGTCATAAGGATACAAACCTGCCAGCTTCCTCAAGGCTGTTTCACTTTGCACGAAAACAAAATGCACATAGTCATCCACCTCGAAAGCTGCCTTATAGGTTTCCTCTACCTTCCATACCAGTACACATCCGATCTTTATAGGATTTCCAACACTGTCATTTACTTTAATGGTTTCACTATCGAAGTTTCTGGCTCTTAAGGATATTTTTTTCCGGACGAAAAAAGGATTCACCCAGAAAAACCCATTCTTTCTAATGGTTCCTTTGTACGCCCCAAAGAGGATCAATACACTTGATTCATTTGGATTTACCACGTTGAATCCTATGGCCGTTAAAATGAACAGGGGAATCAGGATAATTCCGAGTATCACCATTCCTAACAGAAAACTAAATATTGTTCCCAGAAGAATGATAAGAAGAATCAAAAGCATCAGGTATCCAGATACTGCTGAATATGTTTTTTCCTTTTCCATGATATATTATTTAAAGGATGATATTAATATGATATCATAAAGATATCGAATAATCTCTTACAAGTCAAGTAATTTGGTTAGCTATGGAGATTTGACTATTCTATGCACTCTTTGTGCCTGAAACAGTCTAGTATATGATCGTTCACCAGCCCTGTGGCCTGCAAATGTGCATAGAGAGTGGTAGAGCCCAGGAAACGGAATCCCCACTGTTTCATGTCCTTTGCAAGAGTATCTGACAGGGAGGTGGTTGCCGGAATTTCAGTCATCTCTTTGAAGTGATTGACCAGGGGTTTCCCGTCTACAAATCCCCAGATATAGTTACAGAAACTTCCAAATTGATTCTGTATTTCCAGGAAGTGTTGAGCATTGTTGATGGAGGATTCAATCTTTTTACGGTTTCTGATGATACCCGGATCCTGAAGCATGGTGGTAATTCGTGCTTCATCAAAGCGGGCCACCTTTTCGATATCAAATCCTTCATAAACTCTTCGATAACCCTCTCTGCGTTTCAGAATGGTTAGCCAGCTGAGCCCGGCCTGGGCAGATTCCAGCACAAGGAATTCGAACTGTTTTTGGTCCTCACGAACAGGGACCCCCCATTCCAGGTCATGATAATCCACATATATCGGGTCGGAAAGGCTCCAGGAGCAACGCTTCTTCTCAGTCATGTTTTAAGATAATGAATCTCCGCAAATTATTTAGAATTGAAATAACTTATTAGTAAAAGAGAGTGGATAGTATGGCTTGAAATGAAATATTGTATCTTTGCATCACAGAAGGTGGTATTTTTTTCATTGGCATTGTGAAACGAATAACAATACTTATTCCTGCAACAAACGGGACACCTAATAAGACTGATTCGAAATAACATTTTTGAGATTATGGAAAAGATTAAATCGCTGACAGACCTTAAGAGGATTCGCGATGAAAAACAATCAGGATTGCAAACCCGGGAAAAGGGAGAACTGGCAGAGAACCTGGTGCAAGTAAAAGTAGCCATGGCCACCTGTGGCATTGCTTCAGGAGCAAAGGAAACCATGGAATTTATGATGAGTGCCCTGGAGAAAAGGGGAGTGGATGCGCTGGTCACCCAGACCGGCTGTATGGGATACTGTTATGCGGAACCCACCATTGAAGTGACTCTTCCCGGCGAAGAAGCGGTGGTATTCGGAGGAGTGACCCACGATAAGGCGGACGAAATCATCGAAAAGTACATTAAGGACGGTGAACTGGTGGATGGAATCATACCGGTGAACTACGAAATTATTGATAATAAGGAATAAAAGGAGGAATAGAAATGTCAAAATACAGCATGCATTTGCTTGTTTGTGGCGGTACCAGTTGCAAGTCCCAGGAGAGCGACATCCTTGCAGAGAAATTGAAAAAGGAGCTTTCAAAGCAGGGTCTTGATGAGACGGTACAGGTGATTATGACTGGCTGCTTCGGGTTTTGTGATAAAGGGCCCATCGTCAAGGTAATGCCAGACAATATATTCTACACACAGGTGAAACCTGAGGACGCAGAAGTCATTGTAGAGGAACATGTGGTAAAAGGCAAAAGCGTTGAGCGTTTGCTCTATAAAGATTCCAAGAGAAAGGGACTCAATAAAAAGCAACTCAGGATAGCCCTGAGAAACTGCGGGGTAATCGATCCCGAGCTCATTGATGAATACCTTGCCAGGGATGGATATCAGGCCCTGGGAGAGGTGCTGGCCAATCAGACTCCGGAGGAGACCATTGAGCTAATGAAGGCTTCGGGCCTCAGGGGACGAGGTGGTGCAGGTTTTCCTGCAGGACTGAAATGGGACTTTGCCCGTAAAAATAAATCTGACCAGAAATATGTGGTCTGTAATGCAGATGAAGGGGACCCGGGTGCATTTATGGACCGTTCTATCCTTGAAGGCGATCCTCATTCTGTATTGGAAGCCATGGCCATCGTGGGTCATTGCATTGGAGCCGATATGGGGTACATCTATATCCGTGCCGAATATCCATTGGCCATTGAGCGCTTGAAGATCGCCATTGGCCAGGCCAGGAACTATGGTTTGCTGGGGAAAGATATCCTGGGATCGGGTTTCAATTTCGACATCGATCTGAAATACGGAGCCGGAGCTTTTGTTTGTGGTGAAGAGACCGCTTTGATCCATTCCATGGAAGGAGAGAGAGGCGAACCTACGCTGAAACCTCCATTTCCGGCAGAAAGCGGGTACATGGGGAAACCCACCAATGTGAATAACGTGGAAACCCTGGCCAATGTGCCGGTAATTATCCTGAAAGGAGCGGATTGGTTCAGCAGTATTGGAACAGAGACTTCCAGGGGAACAAAGGTATTTGCCCTGGCCGGTAAGATAAATAACGTGGGACTGATCGAAGTACCCATGGGAACCACTCTTCGTGAGGTGATCTTTGAGATCGGTGGTGGGATCAAGGATGGCAAGAAATTTAAAGCAGTGCAAACCGGCGGACCCTCGGGGGGATGCCTTACCGAGAAGCACCTTGATACACCTATCGACTACGAGAACCTGGTGGCCAACGGATCCATGATGGGATCGGGTGGGATGATTGTTATGGACGAGGACGACTGCATGGTTTCCATAGCCAGGTTTTACCTCGATTTTACGGTGGAAGAGTCCTGTGGGAAGTGTTCTCCATGTCGCATAGGAAACAAAAGGCTGCACGAATTGCTGGAAAGGATCTGTGAAGGAAAGGGAGAGGAGAGTGATCTTCTTCGCCTGCGAAACCTGGGAGAGGTCATCAAAGATACTTCCCTGTGCGGGCTGGGACAAAGTTCACCCAATCCGGTGCTTTCCACCATGGACAATTTTAATGATGAATATGTCTCTCACGTGCATGATAAAAAGTGCCCGTCGGGAGTGTGTACCGATCTTCTGGAGTACTTCATCGTTGAGGAGAATTGCATTGGCTGTACAGCCTGTGCAAGGGCCTGTCCGGTGGGAGCCATAGCTGGTGAACGCAAGGAGCCGCATCTGATCAATCCCGATACCTGTATCAAATGTGGTGCCTGTATGGACAAATGCAAATTCGAAGCAGTGATCTTAAAATAATATTACTAGATATGAGTCAGGTAAAACTTAGCATAGATGGAAGACAGGTGGAGGTTCCTGCTGGAACCACTATCTACAAAGCCGCCAAGGAACTGGATATCGATATCCCGGTTCTTTGCTACATGGATCTGAAAGATCTGAATATTGAAAACAAACCGGGCGGCTGCAGAATATGTTCCGTAGAGGTTGACGGCCGGAGGAATCTGGCACCTTCATGTTCCACCAATGTATTCGATGGAATGCATGTAAAGACAAACAGCATGAGGGTGATCAATGCACGCAGGACAGTTATGGAGCTGATCCTCTCGGACCATCCCAAGGATTGCTTATCCTGTGCTAAGTCGGGGATGTGCGATCTGCAGGACATGGCTGTCAAACTGGGCATTCGGGAGATTCCCGGACAGGAATATGCCGAGATGTCTACCTATCGGCTCGATACCTCGCCTTCGATTATCAGGGAACTGGATAAGTGCATCATGTGCCGCAGGTGCGAGACCATGTGTAACGATTTCCAGACTGTAGGTGCTCTACATGCCGTAAACCGAGGATTTCAGGCCGTTGTGGCCCCTGCTTTTGAGATGGATCTGGAGCATTCACCCTGTACCTATTGTGGTCAGTGTGTGGCGGTTTGCCCAACCGGAGCTTTGACCGAAGTGGATCATACGGGCAAAGTGATTGCTGCGTTGAATGATCCCACCAAAACCGTAGTGGTGCAGACTGCACCTGCCGTGCGTGCTGCCCTGGGGGAGGAATTTGGTATGGAAGCTGGCACCCGGGTCACCGGACAAATGGTAACAGCTCTGCGTCAGCTTGGATTTGATTATATATTTGACACCGACTTTGCAGCAGATTTGACCATCATGGAGGAGGGGACCGAATTGTTGGGACGCCTCACCAAACATCTGGCAGGGGATAAGGACCTGAAGTTGCCCATACTGACTTCCTGCTGCCCGGGCTGGGTAAATTTCTTTGAATACAACTATCCCGATTTAAAGGATGTGCCCTCTACGGCCCGTTCGCCACAACAGATGTTTGGATCCATCGCCAAATCCTACTTTGCCGAGAAGATCGAGGTGGACCGGAAAGACATGGTGGTGGTATCCATCATGCCCTGCCTGGCCAAGAAATATGAATGTCAGCGCGAAGAATTCTCAGTAGATGGTAATCCCGATGTGGATTATAGCATCTCTACCAGGGAGCTGGCACATCTCATCAAGCAGGCCAACCTGGACCTGAATAAACTGGAAGAGACCGATTTTGATGCACCCCTGGGAGAATCGACCGGTGCTGGTGTTATTTTTGGGGCCACTGGGGGAGTGATTGAAGCTGCCACCCGTACTGCTTACGAACTGCATACAGGGAAATCTTTGGAGTCGGTCGACTTTGAACAGCTCAGGGGTATGGAGGGGATTCGCTCTGCCACAGTTGATTTTAATGGGATTGGGATCAATATTGGGATTGCTCACGGATTGGGCAATGCACGAAAACTTTTGGATGATGTGAAGGCAGGAAAATCTCAATACCATGCCATCGAAATCATGGCCTGTCCGGGTGGATGCATAGGGGGTGGGGGACAACCCCTGCACCATGGAGATGCTTCGATCCTGAAGGCCAGGACCAAAGCGATCTACGCTGAAGATGAGGGCAAGGTTCTCCGGAAATCCCATGAGAATCCATACATCCAAAAGCTTTACAGGGAGTTCCTGGGTGAGCCCTTGAGTGAAAAGGCGCATGAATTGCTTCATACGCATTATTTCGATAGGAAAAAGAAGATATTCCAGGTATAAACAGCTAAATAAGAAAGTGATATGTCAAGCGTTAAGATAGAACTCAGACAGGACCAGGTGGATAAGATCCATGCCATTTGTGATTCTTTTGGCAACCTGGAAAATGAACTGATCAATGTTCTGCATAAAAGTCAGGCGACTTTTGGATACCTTCCAGCCGAAGTACAGGAGGTCATTGCTGAGAAGATGGAGATTCCTGCTGCAAAAGTGTACGGGGTCGTTACCTTCTATTCCTTTTTCACTATGATTCCCAAGGGGAAGTTCCCCATTTCCATATGTACTGGCACAGCCTGTTACGTTCGGGGTGCCGAGACAGTCCTGAGCGAATTTAAGAAACATCTGCAGATAGAGGTGGGAGAAACCAGTGAAGATGGCTTGTTCTCCCTTAGTTGTCTCAGATGCGTAGGTGCCTGTGGATTGGCACCGGTGGTCCAGGTAGGTGAAAAAACCTATGGAAGAGTGGCCCCGGACGATGTGGAGAACATACTGGAAGAGTACAAACAATAGCTTTACACTGTAAAAAGCATGTTTTATCAGGGGCCTTCGGGCCCCTTTTTCATGCGAATGCCGTTGACATACAGTGAACTGCCATTCGTAGCCGTCTCGACTATCTTTATCAACAGAATTTGATAATAGTCTGGAAATACCTTATGTTTGTATTGGACGTAAGATTGGAAAACTATACTGATGATGAGGGTAAGGGTATTAACCCCGGTAGTTGCTATTTCCATTCTTATACTTTCTTCATGTACCAATGATGAATCTGCAGTGCGTATGCCTGTGACCACAGATTCTGAACTGGCTCTCGAATTATATGAGACTGGATTAATTGCTTATGACCAGATCAAATTGGAACTGGCCTGGAATAATTTCCAGTATGCCATTAAGGAGGATCCCAATTTTTTCATGGCCCACTACTGGATGTATTTCATGACCAGCAAGAAATCGAAGGATGTAGCTGAAGACGCATTTCAATCCGATGTGGAGCTGAACGAGGGGGAAGAGCGGATCAAGGCCTCCTTGAAGTACTTGATAGACGGACAGGATGAGAAGGTGGTGGAGAACCTGAGAATGGCGATCGAACTCTTCCCTAAGGATCCACATGTGCATAAACTTCTCTATTTGATGCAATATCAGTACATGAAGGATCTGGAAGGAGCCGTAGAATCAATTCTTCAAGCCATAGAAGAGGTTCCAGATTATGCCTCTGCGTACAACTACCTGGGGTACTCCTATATGTATCAGGAGGAATTTGAAAAGGCCGAAGAAGCTTTTGACAACTATATCAGGCTTGCTCCAACTCAGGCTAATCCCTATGATTCCAAAGGGGATTACTTCTTGGCAACCAAGCAGTATATTGAGGCTTTCGAAAGCTACATGAAAGCTTATGAAATTGATCCTAATTACTTCGAAGTAAGCAAAAAGAAAGCCATGAAGGCCAAACAGATGATGGAGAAGGTGTCTACCTAAGATCTCCGCTTTTCTCATAGAAGTAAGTCTTCTTATTATCGATTTCGTCGTAGGTATATAGTTCCCCTGTGCATTTATTGGCAAAGCTGGTGAGAGCAAAGTCGCCTATACACATGATGTTGTGACTCAACAGGAGTATAGCTGAGAAGAGGGCCCATTCTGTAAACAGAGTTGCGGTAAGGCTTATCACTACTGCATTGATGACTACAAAAGGAGTCATTGCCAGGAAACGGAGCTCATTCCTGGATATGGGAAAGCGGTCGGCGGTGACGAAGAAAATGAATTGTTGAAAATCTACCCCAAAACGGATTTTTCGGGCCCCCAGCAAGCGGTATGCCAGGCCGTGCAGGATCTCGTGAGGAGGGATAATCAGGATGCTTCCGCCCAATACTCCGGCCACAATTTGCCAGAATACCCTTCCCCCGTCGAAATGATCCCAGGTGAGTCCCCAGACTACGTATATTATAATAAATCCAAGTGTGGCCAGATTCAGGACCATATAAAGCACTGCCACCGTCTCTCTGGCCCTGATGTTGTTTAGAACAAAAGGGGTCATTTCACTGAAATCCAAATCCAGGATCTTCCTGTACAGGGGATCATTAAGAAGGGTATCCACATCCGGTGTTCTCATGCAGCCTGTATTTCTTCAAAGTCGTGGGATTTCACTATTTTGTTCCGACTTTGATGAGCTGAAAGTAGTAAATGAAAAGCAATCAATCAACCGGAATCCTGTTTGCACTTGGTGCCTCATTGGCCCTGGCAGCATCCTTTGTCTTCTCTAAGTCGGTATTGAACCACCTGAGCATGGCACAGTTCGGGCTCATATGGTTCTCTTTTGGAGTGTTTTGGAACGGAGCATGGTTCCTGACGCGACGGGACTACAGGAATCTGAAAGGATCCCTGGGAAAGAAATCGGCTGTTGCGCTTGTGATTGCCATCCTCGAAGGTGGAGCTACCGGACTATTTTATCTGGCCATAAAGGCCATGGAAAATCCTGCAGTGGTTTCCTTTATAGGGAATATAGGGCCGGTATTTGTTACCATTATGGGGATTGTCCTGCTAAAGGAGAGGTTCCGGAAGAGCCAGATGGCAGGTATTCTGATTACTATCACCGGATTGTTTGTGATCAATTACCGTCAGGGTGGATTTACCGGATTTTTGGATCCGGGAGCCATCTATGTGATTATTGCTTCATTCCTTTTTTCCCTGGCTACAATTTTAGGACGGCGCTTTCACCGATTCCTGGTCCCCGGATTTATGTCGCTGATCCGATCCTTTCTGTTGGCTGCAGTTATGGCCGTCCTTTTTTTCAGGACAGGCGGAATGCCGGAGATTACCATGCCATTGTGGCGTGATCTGGCCATCGGATCGCTTCTGGAAACGCTTATCGTCATCGTCTTTGCTTACCAGGCCCTGAAACTTATTGAAGCAACCAAAACTTCCCTGATCATCAGCACAAAAGGGGTGTGGACCCTGGTTCTTGCCTGGATTTTCCTGGGAGTATTTCCTTCGGCACTTCAGCTGGTAGGAGGATTGCTCACTCTGCTGGGGGTATGGTTGATTACCTGGGAGCGTTTGCCTGCTCGTCGAGAATGAAACTGTAGGTAGTATGTTTGGATGCTTTCCGTGCATACCTGCGGGCTTCGCTATCCAAGCCCTTTTGTTGATGAAGCCGTGATAAGCCCATGTAAGCCATGGCCGAGTATGCATCTGCAATGGGGCCAAATGCATCTGCAGATTTCACAAGCTTTTGATATCCCTGACCGGCCAGAAGATCCTTATCCCCTTGTTTCTCTGCCATAAATGACTCTGCCAGGGTGCGAATCATATCTGACCAGGGATCCTTCTGTCCCTCCGTAGTTCCGAGGATTTTCCGCACCTCCAAAAAACGGTGCTGGTGCAGCAGGATGGTAAGAAGGTGGCCCTGGTAGTATGTATTGTCAGGGTAATCGTGGTGAAGGCGGCGGGCATAAATGGCAGCAGTTGACAGATCCTTCTCATACTTCAATTGAATGAGCGACATAAAGAGCAGGGCTTCCACCTTCAGGTATATTGCATGGTTGATAGCATGGTTAAGTTGTTCCAGGCCAAGCTTTTTATCTCCTTTCTGCATAAAGGAAACCAGGGCTTTGTATGCCGGATGGGCCTCTGGGTAGGCTTCAATATAATAGTTGTAGAGTCCGGTGGAAAAATAGAACTCTACGAATTGATCTTTCAGTTCCTTGCCTTCTTTGAAACGCCTGTACATGGTGCCCAGGTCGGAAACCACTTTGCCAGATTTCCCGTTATCGGCCCAGAACATGGCCTTAAAGGCTCTGCCGAACAGGTCGAAAAAAATGCCTTCCAGGTAGGTTTCTTCATTTTCGATGAGATCCTTAGCCATAAGCACACACTGATCCATCAGATGTATGAAGCTTTTGGCAGCCGGATTGTCAGGCAAGAGCGGGAAGTGTTCCCAGTAAACAATCAATGCTCCAAGAAAAAAGGGGGCAGGATGATCCGGGGTAGATTCCTTGAGTTCTTTCTGTATTGCCCGAGCCTCGTCAAAGGCAAAGTTGTAGGTGTTATGCAGACTAAGTTCTACTTTCTCCAGAATGTCGGGACGATGGAGGTAGGATTGCTGTGAATAGATCGGTAATATGCACAACATTCCAAGCAAAACTGTGAGCAGTAATTTTTGCATCGATTAAAGATAAAAATAAATAAAGGCCATCCGCCTGAGCGGACAGCCTTCGCATAAACCGGTAACAAAGTTCACGTAATAACCCTAACTACTTCAATGCAACTTGACCATTACCGGTGAGTTTATATCAGTCGCATCCGCCTGAAGAGGCAGATTTGCTTGCTGCATCTGCAGATGCCATCTTGGCGGAGGGAGTGATTACAGCGTCAATCACATGTACTACCCCATTGTCGGCTTTAATGTCGGCTACTGTGACCATGGCTCCGTCTACATAAGCTTTTCCGTCTTTAAATTTAACCTCGATCATATCACCCTGGAGGGTGGTGATCTTTTGACCATTTGACAGGTCTTTAGAATAGGCTTTTGCAGCTACCACATGGTAGAGCAATATGTTTGCCAGGTCTCCGGTGGGATCTTCCAGAAGGGCTGATACTGTCCCATCGGGCAGTGCTTCAAAGGCTGCATCGGTAGGAGCGAAAAGGGTAAAGGGGCCTTCCCCCTGTAGATCATCGGCCAATTCGGATGCAATCACAGCGGCTTCAAGAGTAGTGTGGTCTTTGCTGCCCACCACAATGTCAACGACAGTATTCTGAGCCATTGCCGTGTTCACGAAGAGTACCATCATCAATGCAATGAAAGTCATTCTCATCATTTGCACCGGAGTCATAAGTTCTAATTGTTTCTCTTTTGTTTTCATGTCTTTTATGTTTAATGATTTGTTGTGAGAGTTAAACAGAGAACACACATATTTGTTTAACAAATTAACAAGTATAATTAAACAAAAAGATGTAAAAGATTGAAAAACAGGGTCTAATGAATGCTCAATAACTTGTCATTTAACAAATGAGATGTTATGAAATAGGAGCAGGGTCCAGTGATTTTTTTGCACATTTGTGTTTAGAATACGCAAGAATGATTCAAATCGGGGAAATTGTTGTCAGCAGGGACCTGTTCGACAAGCACTTTTTTTGCCATCTGGAGAAATGTGAAGGGAATTGTTGTGTCTTTGGGGATGCCGGGGCTCCTCTCGAAGAGGGTGAAACCATAGCTCTGTCGGAAGACATAGAGAAGATCAGGCCTTATTTGAGGGCTGTTGGAATTAGGGCAATCGAAGAGCAAGGGACCTGGGTCATTGACGAGGATGGAGAAAAAGTAACTCCGCTGGTGGGCAGGGAAGAGTGTGCCTATGCGGTATTTGATGAGGGCATAGCCCGTTGCGCCATCGAACAGGCCTATGATGCCGAGGCCATTAGCTTCAGAAAGCCGGTTTCGTGTCATCTCTATCCCATCAGGGTTAGCAAGCTCAAACAGGGGATAGCCCTCAATTACCATCGTTGGAGTGTCTGTGAACCGGCACGCGTGCTTGGAGAGAAGGAAGGATTGCCCGTATTCAGATTTCTGATGGATCCCATAGTCCGTGTTTACGGGCAAGCATTTTATGATGAAATGGAAATTGTGTACCAGGAGCTGATCCAAAAAGCGTGAACATTAACCTATTACCTTATATAATATATTACCTATGAAAGCAATTAAGAAATACGTGGATGACCACAAGGACCGCTTCCTCGAGGAGCTGTTCGACCTGATCCGGATTCCTTCTGTCAGTTCCCTTTCTGAAGCCAAAGAGGATATGATCAGGACTGCAGATCATATTAAGCAATCCCTTTTGTCAGCTGGTGCCGATCATGCCGAGGTCAAAGAGACTTCCGGATGGCCAGTGGTTTATGGCTACAAGATGATTGATGAATCGCTGCCTACGGTGCTTGTGTACGGCCATTACGATGTGCAGCCCGTTGAACCCCTCGATCTTTGGGATTCGCCTCCCTTTGAGCCAGAGGTACGGGATGGAAAAATCTTTGCCCGTGGGGCAGATGATGACAAGGGACAGCTCTTCATGCATGTGAAGGCCTTTGAATTGATGAATGCCACAGAGACTCTAAGCTGCAATGTGAAATTCATGATTGAAGGGGAGGAGGAGATTGGTTCTCCCAGCCTGAAACAATTTTGTAAGGAGAACAAAGAGCTGCTCAAGGCCGATATCATTCTGATATCCGATACCACCATGATTGCACAGGATATTCCTTCCATCACAGTGGGGCTGCGCGGACTCAGCTACCTGGAGGTGGAGGTGACCGGACCCAACCGCGATTTGCATTCAGGTTTGTACGGGGGAGCTGTGGGGAATCCGGCCAACCTGCTGGCGTCCATGATCGCTTCACTGACCGATGAGAACAATCACATTACCATCCCAGGATTCTATGATGATGTGCAGGAGGTTTCAGATGCTGAACGCAAGGAAATGGCCAAGGCACCCTTCAGTCTGAAGGAGTATAAGAAAGCCCTGGATCTTGACCAGGTGGTTGGCGAAAGCGGTTTCTCCACCAATGAGCGGACCGGCATACGCCCCAGCCTTGATGTGAATGGAATCTGGTCGGGATACACAGGAGAAGGGGCAAAGACCGTCCTGCCTTCAAAGGCCTATGCCAAAATCTCCATGAGACTGGTTCCCAATCAAGATTCGAAGAAGATTGATGAGCTATTTATAAAGCATATGAAGGACATAGCTCCAGAAGGAACAACTGTGGAAGTGAAGAGCCTTCATGGAGGACAGGGATATGTAACCCCCATCGATTTCCCCGCTTACAGGGCAGCGAGCCGCGCCATTGAAGAGAGCTTTGGGAAAACTCCCATTCCCGTGAGAAGTGGTGGCAGCATTCCCATTGTGTCCGATTTTGAAGAAGTACTGGGAATTAAGTCCATCCTGCTGGGTTTCGGCCTCGATTCCGATGCCATCCATTCACCCAATGAAAACTATCCCTTGTTCAACTTCTATAAAGGAATTGAAACCATCCCGCTTTTCTACAAGTATTTTGTGGAAGAGATGAAGTAGGATCTGACTGCCTTATGGATGAAAAAGGGGCTATATCAAAAGATATAGCCTCTTGCTCGTTTAGGCTACCCTTTCAATCAAACCTTACTATTGCCCATATCCTCTTTTCGGATATTTTGCAAGTCACAGATGGGTGACTTTTATACTACTTGATGACTTGTTACTTAGGATTACGCACACCTCATCTTGTCATATAGTACTGTTATGTAGTCTATTACAATTTAGGCAAAGTGATATTTAATGACCTAAAAAGTCACAAACACAGAAAAACTCACATATTGGTGACTTCCTGATTTCATTGAAAGGGACAAGCCAGTTTTCATGTCCACCTCCTTGAACTCTCTGCAATCTTCTAGAAGAAACCGTCTAGTATTGACTTATGATACAGCCTCTTTTTAATTTGATAGCTTTTTTTTCAACCAACCCGATAAAATTAGCCATTGTTGATTAAAAAGTGTAAAAAATATTGGAATAGGGCAAAAAAATAGGGGGTAAACATAAAAAAAGTATATATTTGCATCTTCAAACCCTAATTATAGTATACACTTAATTATTTCATTATGGCGGTTATCAGATTTAAAGCACTGGAACAGGTTTTTGACAGGAAACCCAACCACGTTCCTCCCCCTTCAGACAAGACTTCAGATTACTATGCAATCAATGTGTTTGACAGGCCTAAAATGCAAAAGTACCTTTCTAAGGATGCTTTCTCTCATGTGATGGATGCCATTGATAGAGGGACTCCCATTGACAGAAGGAAAGCCGATTCGGTAGCAGCAGGGATGAAAGCCTGGGCCACAGAACGAGGAGCCACCCATTATACTCACTGGTTCCAACCCCTTACCGGAGGAACTGCCGAGAAGCACGATGCATTTATTCAGCCCACCCAGTATGGCGGTGTAGTTGAGACTTTCGCAGGCAGTGCACTGGCACAGCAGGAGCCCGATGCCTCCTCCTTTCCCAGCGGCGGGATCCGTAATACTTTCGAGGCACGCGGTTATACTGCCTGGGACCCCACTTCACCAGCCTTTATTCTGGACAATACCCTGAGTATCCCCACAGTATTTATTTCCTATACCGGGGAATCGCTTGATCATAAGGCTCCTTTGTTAAAGGCCCTGAGTGTGGTGGATAAGGCGGCTACGGATGTATGCCAGTTATTTGATAAAAATGTGACCAGGGTACAAGCTAACCTGGGCTGGGAACAGGAGTATTTCCTGATTGATGAGGCTCTCTATTATGCCCGTCCCGACCTGGCACTGACAGGCCGCACCCTGATGGGACACGCTTCTGCCAAAGACCAGCAGCTGGATGACCACTATTTCGGATCCATTCCTGAAAGGGTTACAGCTTTTATGCACAACCTGGAATCGGAATGCTATAAATTGGGAATACCTGTGACTACCCGTCACAATGAGGTGGCTCCCAACCAGTATGAACTGGCCCCTGTATTTGAGGAATGCAACCTGGCAGTGGATCACAACGCATTGTTGATGGACCTGATGAAGAAGGTGTCGAGGCACCATGGGTTCAGGGTGCTCTTCCACGAAAAGCCCTTCCAGGCCATCAATGGTACCGGAAAACACAACAACTGGTCCCTCTCTACGGATACCGGTGTGATCCTTCACAAACCTGGCAAGAATCCCAAGTCGAACCTCCAGTTCATTACTTATGTAGTAAACACCATCAAGGCAGTTTTTGATCACCAGGATCTGTTGAGGGCAAGTATTGCTTCGGCTTCCAATGCACACCGTTTGGGAGCCAATGAGGCTCCACCAGCTATCCTAAGCTGCTTCCTGGGAACTGAAGTCTCGGCCATGCTGGATCAGCTGGAAGAACAGGTCACCAACAGGAAGATGACGCCGGACGAGAAAACCGCCCTGAAACTGGATATTGGTAAGATCCCCGAGATTCTGCTTGATAATACTGACAGGAACCGTACATCTCCCTTTGCCTTTACCGGAAACCGTTTCGAATTCAGGGCTGTAGGAGGGAACACTAATCCGGCCACTCCCATGACCATTCTGAATGCTGCAGTGGCTGCTCAGCTGATTGAGTTCAAAAAAGAGGTAGATGCCCTGATTGAATCCGGTGTCAAAAAGGATGAAGCCATTTTCCAGGTGCTTCGTGAGTATATTATTGCTTCGAAAGCCATTCGTTTTGAAGGAGATAACTATAGCGATAACTGGATCAAGGAGGCTGCCAAACGAGGACTTACCAATGTAACCGATGTTCCCGAGGCACTTTCAGCCTACCTGAGCGACAAATCCAAGAAGCTGTTCTTTGGCCTGGGAATCTTTACCGAAAGTGAATTGGAAGGTCGTGCCGAGGTGATGTTTGAGGAGTACACCAAGAAAATCCAGATCGAAGCCAGGGTGCTTGGAGACCTCTCCATCAACCACATTGTGCCAACAGCGGTGAAGTATCAGAACAGGCTGGTGCAGAATGTTCTGGGACTCAAACAAATCTACGGGGATGAGTATACCCAGCTGGCAGGAAACCGCATTGAGCTGATCAAGGAGATCTCTGACCATGTTACTGCCATTAAGAATGGTGTGAACGAAATGGTCGATGCAAGGAAAGTAGCCAACAAGATGGAAGATGAGAAGGAGAAATCCAAAGCCTATTCCAAAAAAGTGTTTCCCTTCCTTGATAAGATTCGGTACCACATTGATAAGCTTGAGCTTATTGTGGACGATGAGATCTGGCCACTTCCAAAATACAGGGAGCTGCTCTTCTCAAGCTAATCCACTTACCTAATCATAGTTCCAAAGGCCTCCTGTTTGTGCAGGGGGCCTTATTTTTTCAAATAATTGGGGATATCTTCCGTTTTATTATCATAGAAAAAAAAGGTAATTTTATCAAATTGACAAAACGGGTATCCGACGATGAACAAGATCCTAAAATATATGTCCCTGGCCATAATGGCTGCTGTTCTCATGGCCACACCGGCAGAAGGACAGAAGAAGCAAAAAGATTCCAGGGCTCAGGCTGCTTTTGAGGCTGGAGAATATTTCGAAGCCATCGACCTTTATAAGAATGCCTATAACAAGGTAAGCGACAAGGCACAGAAGACCGCTGTTCTTTTCAGGATTGGTGAGTGCTACAGGATTCTGGGAGATGCCCGCTCCGCTGAACTATGGTACAAGAAAGCAGAAAGGGAGGATTATCAGGATCCCATTCTTTTTCTGAGATACGGGCAAATGATGCTGATCAATGAGAAATACGAGGAAGCTGAAGAGCAGTTCAAGAAATACAGGGATCTTGTTCCCGACGATCCACGGGGATCTGTCGGTATTGAATCGTGTCAGGCAGCCCTCTTGTGGATCGATAATCCAACCGGCTATATCGTCGAGAATGTGCGTTACTTCAATTCCAGGCAGCGGGATTTTAGCCCGGCCTACGTAAGCGATGATTATAACGAAATCTTTTTTACATCGACTCGCGAAGATGCTACAGGAAATGCAACCCATGGTGCCACCGGACAAAATTTTGCCGATCTTTTCGCATCCAGCATGGACAGAAAGGGGAAATGGAGTATTCCGGTTCCTGTGGAAAGTCTGAACTCCGAATTTGAAGATGGCACACCAAATATCTCTTCAGACTTCAGCACCCTTTATTTTACCAGGTGCATGAAGGGTAAGAACCAACAGTTGGGCTGTCAGATACTTTCCTCCAGTGCCAGTGCAGGGAAGTGGGGCGAAGCAAAAGTAGAACTTGAAGCACTGGGAGACAGTGTTTCCACTGCTCATCCAGCCATTTCTCCGGATGGACTTACACTCTACTTTGTTTCCGACATGCCGGGTGGATTGGGCGAAAATGATATATGGAAAGTAAGCCGCGACAGTGAGGGAGGATCCTGGGGATCACCCGTAAACCTTGGAGAGGAGATCAATACTCCGGGGAATGAGCTTTATCCCTTTGTTCATGCCGACGGGGCACTCTATTTCTCTTCGGATAGTCGTGTGGGTCTTGGTGGATTGGACATCTACAGGGCCACCAAGGATGAAACCAACAGTTGGAGGCTTGAAAATATGAAACCGCCCATCAATTCGCCCGAAGATGATTTTGGAATTGTATTTGAAGAAGAGGTGGAGCGTGGCTTTTTCAGTTCGTCCAGGAAGGGGCGGGGCAACGATGAAATTTTCTCCTTTGTATTGCCGCCCCTGGAGTTTTCGGTCACAGGTGTTGTGAAAGATGAACGCAATGACGATATCCTGCAGAATTCTACAGTGAAATCGGTGGGAAGTGACGGGATCACCGTGGAGACCAATACAGGAGAAGAGGGGACCTTTAAATTCATGCTAAAACCAGGCACCGATTATGTCTTTATCGCCAGCCAGCCAGGATATCTGAATGGAAAGGAGCGGGAATCGACACGGGGACTGGATCAGAGCAGGGACTTTGAAGTTACCATCTACCTTGCTTCCATCACTCAGGTGATAGAGCTTCCCAACATCTTCTATGATTTTGCGAAGTGGGATCTGAGACCCGAATCCATGGTATCGCTGGATAACCTGGTCGAAACATTGAATGATAATCCCAATGTTACCATTGAGTTGATGTCGCACACCGACTCGAGGGGAACTCCAGCCGATAACCAGGAGCTTTCTCAAAAAAGAGCACAGTCTGTGGTGGATTACCTGATTTCCAAAGGAATCGCCGCTGACAGGTTGCAGGCCCAGGGCTATGGTGAGTCGCAACCCAAAGTGGTGGATGAGAAGGTGATTGCACAGTACGATTTCCTGGAGCTTGATGATGTGCTGTCAGAAGCCTTTATTAATCAGCTGGCAAGCCCGGAACTTCAGGAAAAAGCACACCAGGTGAACAGGCGTACCGAATTCAGGGTGCTTTCCACCGAATATATTCCGCAAAATTAGAGGAAATGAGTCACTCTTCCCGTTACCTTGAGCGTGGAGTGTCTTCTGGAAAGGAAGACGTACACCAGGCCATCAGGAATGTGGATAAAGGTCTATTTCCGAAAGCCTTTTGCAAGGTGATTCCCGATATGCTCACCGGCGATCCCGATCATTGCCTGATCATGCATGCCGACGGGGCAGGAACAAAATCTTCCCTGGCTTATGTATACTGGAAGGAGACAGGCGACCTATCGGTCTGGAAAGGCATTGCACAGGATGCAATAGTCATGAACCTCGACGATCTATTATGTGTTGGAGTAAGTGGCGATATTCTTCTCTCGTCCACAATTGGCAGAAACAAGAACAAGATACCGGGTGAGGTAATTTCCGCACTAATCAACGGAACCGAAGAGATACTGGCAGAGCTGAGAGACCTGGGTGTTCCCATCTTCAGCACAGGGGGAGAAACCGCAGATGTGGGTGACCTTGTGAGAACCATCATTGTGGATTCCACTGTGGTAGCACGGTCCAGGAGGTCCGATATAATAGAAAACAAAATTGGTCCTGGTCAGGTCATCGTGGGCTTTTCGTCGTCCGGACAAGCAAGTTATGAAACCAGCTATAATGGAGGCATGGGAAGTAATGGGCTTACCTCGGCACGCCATGATGTTTTCGGAGCCTACCTGGCTAAGAAATATCCGGAGAGCTTTGACCCCGATGTTCCGGGCAAGCTGGTCTATTCAGGAACAAAGAGTCTAACCGAGTCCATTGCAGATGTGGGTCTCGATGCCGGGAAGCTGGTTTTGTCCCCAACCCGGACCTATGCCCCGCTTATCAGGGAGGTCCTTTTGAATTACAGGGAAAATATCCATGGCATGATTCACTGCTCGGGCGGCGCACAAACCAAGGTCCTGCATTTTGCTGACAAGGTTCATATTATCAAGGATAAGCTTTTCCCGGTACCCCCTTTGTTCACAATGATCCAGGAAGAATCGGGCACAGCCTGGAAGGAAATGTATCAGGTATTCAATATGGGACACCGCTTTGAAATATATACAGATGAAGCAGTGGCTGCCGGGATGATCGATCTGGCCGCCAAGTTCCGGATTGATGCCAGGATTGTCGGTCGCTGTGAGGAGAATTCCGAGAACTTACTCACCATCAGGGGAGAGCAGGGAGAGTATACTTATTAAGGAGAGAAAGCATGGATGAGAATTTAATTTTATCACGTTTGGAGGGAGTCAGGGCAAGGTTCGAAGAGGTAGGTCAGCTGATCACCGATCCTGAGGTGATCACTGACATGAAGAGGTATGTGAGACTGAACCGGGAATACAAACAACTGGAGCCCGTGGTTGAGGCCATGAATACATACCGAGACCTACTCAGCAATATAGATAGCGCAAAGTTGATGCTGGCAGAGGAGAAGGACGATGAACTTAAAGAAATGGCCAAGGAAGAGCTGGATCTGTATCAGCAGCAAATTGGCCCTCTGGAAGAGGATATTAAGCTTCTTTTACTACCAAAGGACCCGGAAGATGATAAGAACGCCATAGTGGAAATACGGGCAGGTACGGGAGGTGATGAAGCTAGTATTTTTGCAGGTGACCTGTACCGCATGTATGCCAAGTTTTTTGAGGTCATGGGCTGGAAAGCCTCGGCCACCAGTTTTACTGACGGAACCGTGGGCGGGTATAAAGAGATCATCATGAACGTTACCGGCGAAGGAGTATACGGCATCATGAAATATGAATCGGGGGTCCACAGGGTGCAGCGTGTACCTCAAACTGAAACCCAGGGGCGGGTACATACCTCTGCCGCCACCGTGGCAGTATTGCCCGAAGCTGAAGATTTCGAGATAGAAGTGAAGCAGTCCGATATAAGAAAGGATACCTATTGCTCATCGGGTCCAGGTGGACAATCGGTCAACACCACCTATTCGGCCATACGGCTGACCCATGTTCCTTCGGGGATTGTGGTGACCTGTCAGGACGAGAAATCCCAGTTGAAGAATCTGGACAAGGCCATGAAGGAACTGAAGACCAGGTTATACAACCTGGAGTACCAGAAAAGGATGGATGAAGTCTCCTCCCAGCGAAAGACTATGGTGTCCTCGGGCGACCGCTCAGCCAAAATCCGTACCTACAATTATCCCCAGGGGAGAGTGACCGATCACCGGATTAATCTCACTCTCTATAACTTGCAGGCCATCATTAATGGTGATCTAAAAGAGGTGATTGAAAAGCTTCAGATGGCGGAGAATGCAGAGAGGCTGAAGGAAAGCGGTATACAGTAAGAGAAAAACAGATGAACGCCGAAGAATTATTCAGAAATATCCAGCGCAAGAAGAGTTTTCTCTGTGTAGGGCTCGATACGGACTTCAAAAAGATTCCAAAACTACTACTCGACAACGAGTATCCTGTATTTGAATTCAACAAGCATATTATTGATGCTACAGAGGATCTGGCGGTGGCTTACAAGCCTAACCTGGCATTTTATGAGAAGTTGGGTGCCGCCGGTCATATGAGCCTGGAAATGACCCTGAACTATCTCCGTGAGCATTATCCCGATGTGTTTATCATTGCTGATGCAAAGCGGGGCGATATTGGAAATACTTCCCACATGTATGCCCATGCTTTTTATAAAACTCTTGATTTTGATGCTGTTACTCTTTCACCCTACATGGGCAGGGATTCCATTTCACCTTTCCTGGAGGTGGATGGGAAGTGGGTTGTTTTGCTGGCTCTCACATCCAATGAAGGATCAAAAGATTTCCAGCTCTTGCGGCTGGAGGATGGGAAACAACTTTACGAACAGGTAATTAGCACCTCGGCGCAGTGGGGGACTGTAAACAACATCATGTATGTGGTGGGGGCCACTAAAGCTGAAGCTCTCAAAGGGATCAGGAAAATGATCCCGGAACATTTTCTACTGGTACCAGGAGTAGGTAGCCAGGGGGGCAGCCTTGAAGAGGTAGCTAAGTCGGGGATGAATGACCGTTGCGGACTACTGGTCAATGCCAGCAGGTCCATCATTTATGCAGACGTGACCAATAAATTTGAGCATGCTGCCCGGCAGGAAGCATCCAGACTGCAGAAGCAGATGGAAGGCATTCTGCAAAGCAGGGGCCTGATCTGATCTATACTACCAGTTCTTTTACCTTTCCGGCAGCCTCTTCAAGGGTGATGGCCGAATGAACTTCCAGCCCCGAATTATCTATAAGCACTTTGGCTTCTTCCGCATTGGTACCCTGCAACCTCACAATGACCGGAATTTCGATCTTACCAATGGACTTGTAAGCATCTACCACGCCCTGAGCCACCCGGTCGCAACGAACAATTCCTCCAAATATATTGATCAAAATGGCCTTAACGTTGGGATCTTTCAGGATGATCCTGAACCCGGCTTCCACCGTTTGTGCATTGGCGGTTCCACCCACATCAAGGAAATTGGCCGGCTCACCCCCCGAAAGCTTAATAATGTCCATGGTGGCCATGGCCAATCCGGCGCCATTGACCATGCAGCCCACATTTCCATCGAGCTTAATGAAATTAAGGTTGAATTTTCCTGCCTCCACTTCAGTGGGATCCTCTTCATTCAAGTCCCTCATGGCTGCATAATCTGAATGCCTGTAAAGGGCATTGTCATCAATATTCACCTTGGCATCGGCCGCCATGATGAGATTGTCAGAGGTCTTAAAAACTGGATTAATCTCAAAAAGCGAAGCATCAGATTTTTCGTAGGCCTGATACAGGGCCATGGAAAATTTGCTCATCTCTTTGAATGCCTGACCGGATAATCCAAGATTAAAAGCGATGCGCCGGGCCTGGAAGCCCTGCATCCCCACGCCAGGATCCACTTCTTCCTTATGTATCAGGTGGGGAGTTTTTTCTGCCACAGTCTCTATATCCATTCCTCCTTCAGTGGAATACATAATGATGTTTTTCCCGCTTTCCCGGTTCAATAGCACACTCATGTAAAATTCCTGTGGATCACTCTCTCCTTCATAAAAGATCCCTTGTTCCACAAGCACCTTACGGACCAGCTTGCCTTCCGGCCCCGTCTGATGAGTCACCAGGGTCATCCCAAGGATTTCCTCGGCATATGTAAGCACTTCCTCCAGCGACTTGGCGATTTTAACTCCTCCTCCTTTGCCCCGGCCCCCGGCATGGATTTGAGCCTTTACGGCCCAGGTGCAGGCCCCGGTTTCTGATTGGATATTGCGGGCGGTATCATAAGCCTCCTGGGGCGTATGGGCCACACCTCCTGAAGGAATCGCCACACCATATTGTTTTAAGATCTGTTTTCCCTGGTATTCATGGATATTCATAGCGCAAAGTTGTTTCTACAAATTTAGCAAAACGAAGGACAGTAGAAAGTCACAAAGGCGTAATGTCAAATGGAAAAAGTAATTTAGCCGGAAATTCTATTCCATGAGAAAGCTGCTGAATGATGAACTTGATCGCCTCTCCCTTGAAGAATTCAAGCAGGTGGATAAGATTCCGGTTTGGGTGGTCCTGGATAATGTCAGAAGTCTCAATAACATTGGATCGGTATTTCGCACAGCAGATGCATTTCGTCTTGAAGGAATATTCCTTTGCGGTATCACTGCCACCCCTCCCCACAGAGAGATTCACAAGACTGCTCTGGGAGCTACCGAATCGGTCCGGTGGGAGTATCGGGAAGAAACTTTAGCAGCCATTTCTGAACTAAGAAGTGAGGGATGCAGGATTCTGGCTGTTGAACAGGTAGAAGGTGCCGTCATGCTGGACCAGCTTCAACTTTTGGAAGGCGAAAAATACGCCCTTGTCTTTGGTCATGAAATACGCGGGGTAGAGCAACAGGTAGTAGAAAGTAGCGATCTCTGCATTGAAATCCCCCAGTTTGGCACCAAGCATTCACTGAACATATCAGTGGCTGCCGGCATAGTCATCTGGGAGATGTTCCGGCGTCTGGGTGGGATATAAAAAAAACCGTCCGAGGGATCCCCGGACGGTTTTCTATTAAATCGTTCTGATATTTACTCTACAATAGCTTTGAATGCAGGCTCTTCAAAAAGCTTTGCAAATTCAAGGTCCTTCACTGCACGGTCTTTGATGAATTGCGCTGATCCGCAATTCTCAACCGCCAGTTGCAGGTTTTCGTAGCATACATCGGTCTTATCCTGTTTTGCAGCAATAACTGCCCTCAGGTAA
>Ga0316190_10000411_pt1 | contig 29165 bp, 25 predicted proteins | sample Eddworburrow2_MG_FD_204929 | JGI IMG/M metagenome (GOLD analysis project Ga0316190, IMG submission 204929) | Coastal sediment microbial communities from Maine, United States - Eddy worm burrow 2 | ecosystem: Environmental > Aquatic > Marine > Coastal > Sediment | place: USA: Maine | collected... | reverse complement strand
CGTGTTCAGAGCCAAGGCATTCAGACCATTCAAGAATTCGCCTGAGTAAATCTGACCGCTTCCCGGCGCAAAGGTTGAGAGCCATTGCGCTAACTTGAGTGATTTTTCTTGCGGGTTTTTAATTTGACGATTTAGAAGGGCAATGATTTGAGATATGTTGTCGCTTTCTATTCCCCCGGAATTTAATTTGTCGACATTGGTCTCTGAAAAAGTTTCTATGGCCGATGGAATATTATTTTCATAAACATAAATTAAACCCAGCAATAAACGCGACGCGCTGGCAAGCTCGTTTTGTGTTTTGTTATTTGTTAATTTAAATAGCTCCAGCTTTGCCAGGTTAAATTTGAATTGTGAAATTAAACTAAGCGAAAGTTGGTGGCGAATGATCATTTTTAAGTCTCGATTAGCGGGAGAAAGGATAGCTTCCATAAAATATTTTTCAGCTTCCCGCATTTTGCCCAGTTTTTTGCTTGCCATTCCCGCTTTAAAACGCGCGTAAAAAACATGCGGGTGATTCGGCTCAAAGCACAGGAACCGTAAAGACTCGGTGATGCAAGCTTCGTAATTTTCCGAAAGGTAGAACTTTTCTGCCTGCACTATCAAAGGGTGTGATTCTTCAGCCGTCAGTTGTTTGTAGTGTGACAGGAAACTAAAAAGAAATGCGATAATTAATATGCATTTGAACGTCATCAAGTATTTTCTTTTCAAGTGTTTGATTAAAAGTTTTTGCCGATACAAAGCTGCCATAAATATTTCCTGCATGAAGAAAGCCGGATATTGCGCCAAACATCCATCCCTTAAAACTGGAAGAGCCGGAATCACGAAATCCTTCATACGCAAGCCATCCGGAACCCGAAATTAAAAAAAATGAATACAGACCCTCCGCAAGGTGGTTTGTATAAATTCTACCGCTTCCCGGAATCAGGACTGACATAAAAGAGCCCCAGGCCGGCGACTTTCGCGATAGATTTGCGCCTTGCTCAGCCAGCTTGCGCAGTGAGAAGAACAATTTGTTGTCAATATCATTGTTGTGGGGCTCAACAACGCTTGCAGCTTTCTTCCATTCCTTGTTTTGCAAATGGTTTAAAGCTTGCAATGAAATTAAATAATTTTTCAGGTATGGCGTATTTTTTTCAGTGGCAAGAGAGTCGAGTACATTTGCAATGCGAGCGTTATTTCGAGTAAAAAAAATCGCGACTGAGTAAGCTGCCGACAAAGTGTCTTTCAAGGTAATTCTATTTGCGTATTGGCTGGCTAACTTAAAATAGCGGGCGGATTTTTGTGGCTGATTCAGGCGAAAATGGCACCGGCCTAATTGATAATAAACATAGTAATCGTTGTAACTTTCGGCTGAAAATAAATGTCTTTGATATTCAGATATTGCGCGCTCATAGTCACTTCTTTTCCATAAAAAATCAGCGAAGCGAACCAGATTTTGTGATGAAAAATAATGCGACAGACTCTCTGAAGCGTCATTTTGCGCAAGTCCGGGACTTGACAAACAAAGTAGGCAAATGAAGATGGCTCGATTGAAAAAATTAATTTTGTTTTTCATTTTTGCCTTTTAAGTCAATATAGTCTGCAATGGGATCTAAAAATTTTTCACTTTTTGGGTCGAATAAATATTGAGAGTGTGAGTCTCCAAACCGGAAATCTCGTTGCAATCGATCACTTGTCAACAGCAAGCCTACGATAAAGTTTGCATTCCGAAAAGCCTCCACACTAAAGCGTGAGCAACTCGGTTTAAAACTGCAAACAGGCAAATCCTGAGTCGAAATAAAATTCTGATAAAAGGAAATGGAGGCTCGCGCCAGATCTTTAGTAGGTGAACTAAAGTCATTATCTTGCCAGAATTTCTTCGGCTTCGTCTCATTTTTCAAATTTATTTTGGTTTGGACACTTAAATTTTTACCAATGGCGATAACGTCGCTAGCGAATGTCTGGGAATGAGCGTTTTGGGATGAATGAAATAAGAGAAGAAGGCAAATGATGGAAAGCTTACTAATAATTTCACCACTTTCGTTTTTCAATATGAACATGTTCTGGCACTTGAAAATTCAAAATATCTTCAGGAAATTTGCTGTTAACTTTGAAGTCGTCAAGAAGGACAGTTTCCGCGCGGCTGGTTTTTAACGTAATATTTTTTGTTTGCATAACTGCCGGAAAGATAAAGCTGTCCACCGATTTGTATTGCTTATACTTGGTTTCGATTGTTGTGAAACCATCATGAGCTTGATAAAGAGCCGATTGAAGCAAATCATCGTGATGCTTAAGTGTAAAACTCCCTGCTTTGTTTCCTGACTCAGGGTGATGCCAGGTGGAGACTAAAGTGTCACTGACAAATGTTTGCGCGGTTATATTAAAACCAAATTGAGATAATCCGTAGTCCGGCTTTAATGCTCCGGTAAGTCCCGGAATGACTGGCAAGAGCACGTTGTTTTGGCTGGTCAGTTCAAAAGCCTTTTCGGATTTCGGATAATAGATTGTGGTAATATTTCCATCAATTATCATAATCTGGCTTAAAGGGTAATCGATTTGCAAAAAAATCTTGTTTGGAGCCGAAAAATAAAATTTACCCTTCACAGTATCAACTTCACTGTCACTTTGGATAATTTGCGTAATTGAACTGGAGAGCGATGAAAAATTTGTTTCCATCGATACGGTTTGCGCAAAAATGCTCCCGGATAAATTGATTATTATATAGACTATTAGAAAAAAGGATAATTGCATTGTTATTAAAGCACTCAAAGAAAATAACATTATAAAGTTAGATAAATAGACAAGGGTCGTCAAAATGACAACCCCTGCCTGCTATATCTTACCTGAAGAATTAATTGGTTGTGTTTGAGCTGCTCCCTATCAGAATAGCATAGAGAACTACTTGAACCCCGGCTCCAACAAGACAGCCGGTTATAGCACTTTTGGATTTGATACTTTTCGTTTTGGCTCGATAGCAATCGGTATAAGAGGCTACATATTCAGGCGATTTGCCAAGCAGTTGCGTTGCCGGAGGATTGCTTTCCATCTGGGCAATCAACCAACCAATAAGGCCGCCCAAACATCCAATTGCAAACCAAGTGCCGCCGGACACGTCTGAAGTGGCTTGCTGATTTGCGTCCGCGCAGGCTTGAGTTGCGTCCTGAGTTATGGTCGCCGCGAACAATTCAGCTGACACTGGCGCAAACACCATTGAAACGCATAACATTACAACTATTGCACCCAAGGTCGATTTTCGTACAGTAGAGAGATTCATTTTTGCTCCTTTGTTAAGTATGTTTAGCAGTGGTTAATAAAAAAAGATATCGGATACACTTCATGAACATGCATCTTACCGAAATACGTGTGTTATATGTGGTTCTTGTGAAACGGTGCACCCAAAAAAGAATACGAACAGCTTGAGAGAAGATCAAGAAATTTTGTCTTTCACAAAAAATGAGATGAGTCTGTTTTTGCAAATATTTTTTTTCGGATCTTAGGATCAAGGGTTGCTTGGGCGTTATTTTGTGAAATAATAGCAACAAGATGTTTTTTATGCGGAACTAAGTTGAGTGATTGTTTTTGGGATGAAAAAAGTTGGTTATTTCTGAGTCGTTACTTTAGTTATGAGCAACAAAAATCCATCCCAAAAGGTTGAAAATAATATGCGTGCAAAAGAATCACGAAGGCCAGTAAACATTACCAGGTTATCCGTGACTCTTTATATTTAGTGAATAACTTGCAACCGCTAAATAGTGAAAACGGCTACTCCATTCGGCGATACTCTTTGAAACTGTGAAACAAAAAACTTTGTAAAAATATGTTGTTTCGTAAAATATTGCAGATTTTTGTTTTTTCGCTATCTTTTGAAGAGTGCGCTTTGTATTTTTATCTCTTCTACTAAAGAGATATATGCTGATGATAGCATCAATGGTCTCTGAATCAATGGTCTCTGAGTTGATTTTTATTAAATTTTGCGATCTCCCCAATCAAGAAATACCATCAAGGAGGATTTGCATAATGCTGGCGCGACCGAAGTCAGTGTTAATCTTTTATCGCTACTTATACCGAATTCCCATTATTCAAAAAATAAATTTAGTGAAAGAAGCAAAGGTATGCACATTAAAGCAAAAAGCAGGAAGGCTATTTTATTTGTAGAATGGATCCTGCTTATCTCTGCAAGTGAGTTCATATATGGTTTTGATGAAAATAATTCTCAGCATGAGGTTTATGCTGTGCGAACCAGCGCCAACATAAAAATAGATGGTCTCATAACTCCTGAGGAATGGAGCCACGCGAAACAAGTGGGCCACTTTATTCAAAAAGAGCCATCTGAAGGTCAACCTGTATCGGAAAAAACGATTGTGTCCTTACTCTATAATGAAAAAGGAATTTATTTTGCAATTCAGTGCTTCGACCAAACTCCAGGCGGAATTGTTGCAAATGAGATGCGACGGGATCATTCCCTTGCCGATAACGATTATTTTGAAATATTAATTGACACCTTCCATGATAAACGCAATGCCTACTACTTCGCAACCAACGCCCTTGGAGCGCGTCGTGATTGCCAGGTCAAAAATGAAGGCGACAATTTGAATTGGAATTGGGATGGTGTTTGGAGCTGCGCCGCTACTCTAAACTCTACAGGGTGGAATGCAGAAATTGAAATTCCTTTTCAGACCCTTCAGTTTGATAAAGAGAATGAGTTAGTCTGGGGAATAAATTTTGGGCGATCTATTGCCAGAAAACGGGAAGAAGCGTTTTGGGCGCCCATTTCAAGGGACGATGATTTCGACTATTACGGGAAATACCGTCCAACTAACTTTGGACTTTTGCGCGGTCTTAGCTTCATTGCGCATGATAGCAAGTTTCAGGTTAAGCCCTACCTAATTGGTGGAATGGCCAACAATCTCGACTCAAACGAAAACAGATTATTTGATGCAGGGTTTGACCTTAAGCTAAATTTGACTTCAAATATCACATCTGATATTACAGTCAACACAGATTTTGCCCAGGTGGAAGCGGATGAAGAGCAAGTTAATATTGGCCGCTTTAATCTGTTTGTGCCGGAAAAGAGAGATTTTTTTCTGGAAGGACTCGGCAGCTTTAAGATTGGCGAAGGTTCTGCTTCAAACCCGTCTACGCTGCTGTTTTTTAGTCGCAAAGTAGGTGCAGATAGTTCTGGCAACCGCGAAACCCCCATTCTGGGCGGAGTAAAGATTACAGGCAAAGAAGGTCCAAATGAAATTAGCTTTTTAAATGTACATACCAATTCTCTTGAACACGTGAATAGTCCGGATTACATGCCACAAATCAACTATACCGCCGCCAGAGTAAAAAGAGATGTTTTTAAGCGTTCATCTGTCGGTTTAATGTTCCTAAACAAACAGGCGACCAGAAACGCATATAATCGCACTTTGGCTCTGGATGCAGATTTTGCGCTTGACAACAACATTACGGTAAGCGGATATCTTGCTAAGACTTTGACCCCGGGGCTAAAAGACAGAGATTTTAATAGCTATTTAAGAGTCGAGTGGGGCACCGATAAATATCGAGCGGCAACATCATTTTCAGAAATTGGTGTTAACTTTAACCCGGAGATGGGTTTTTTTCAATGGAAGGATGTTCGGAAATATGCCGGGTTCTTACAATATAGCCCTCGTCCGAAACTATTTAATATCCGACGCACTTTTATCCGGTTAAATGCGCAACGCATTACAGATCGTAACTCTGTATTGAAGTATCAGACAATTCAACCAAGCCTATATTTGCAAAACCATGACGACTCTTATATTTATTTAACACTGAACAGCGTTTTTGATATTATATCGAGTAATGGGTCTCAGCTGGGAAAGATTAATAAAAAAGCCACTATTCTGCCTGGAACTTACCGATATGATGTTGTTGGGTTTATTTATCAGACGGACACAAGTAAAAAAAGGTCTTGGAAATTTCGAGTCGCACACGGAAGTTTTTTTGACGGGCGCTTTAGCGGCATTACTCTTAGTGGCGCATGGAATCCAACCAACAAGTTAGGCGGGAGTCTCAGTTGGCAATACAATAATGTGAACATTCCATTTGAAAATGGCGCATTTGCAGGAAGTCTTGCGCGACTTCAATTCAAGTATAGTTTTACGCCAGATCTGTTTCTGAAAGGCGACTTGCAGTGGAACGAACTGGATAACCTCCTTACCAGTAATATTCACTTCAATTATATTCATCACAAAGGAAGCGATTTTTTTCTTGTCTTCAGTGACCGATGGGACACACACCCGGCGCTTGGAAGCCGAAATCGCGCATTAATTTCGAAGGTTACCTATTTATTCGATTTGTAATAACCCGCAACTCACAATTTTTAAACTTGTACCTAATGGACGAGCGTGTGTCCCTACAGGTACAGTTTTCTGTAAGGGAGGTTTTTTTAGGTCAATAAAATGTCTATTTAAGTGTTTGTTATTTTAGTTTGTTATGGTGAACACTTCTCCCCACTTAAGTCTTTTGGCGCTCCTATTGCCTAACATGAGTCAAAAGCATCTACTCAACATGAATTAAACCAAAACAATAGGAGATTTACCATGAAGAAAATATTTTTTGTAACCCTGCTGATGTCCTTATTCACACTTTTTATTTTTTCATGCGGACAAAATGCACAACCAACAACCTCAGAAAGTAGTGACTTGGAAGAGGTGTCGCTCGAAAAAGAGTTTGGCGGATATAACACTGAAGATGAAATGGCAGCTTTTGGAAGCGCCGAGCTAATGGCTGAAACAATGGAAGGTGATGATGCGGGAGATCATTTTGCAAATGAAGTTGAAGTCATGGATATGATTCACGGAAACGGAGATCAATCTCATAAAAAAATCTATTTTGTCCGAATCATATTTGGTCAGATGGAAGGCGATTCTTCGGCCACTGAGGTGACTGACTGGAGTGGTTCCGCCAGTGTTGATAAAGGCTCCCTTGTCGTTTTGAAAACAATTGATTTTGAAAGTGACGACACGCTTGAATTGCCTCGCAGCGATCGTCGGGTGGTGCGTTTTAAGTCGTCGACCAAGTCTTTTTATGATGGCTTGTTGTTTGCGGTCATTAGCAATAATCCAAAAGAGCGTGACCACACCTTTTCGTTTCACGCCGGAGCATTCTCAACAACCCTTACCTTTTCCCAGCTTGATTCTCTGGAGCTTTTAGAGCCGGTGGGAGCTTCAGGCAACGAAATCTCAATTATTAGCCGAAGCGGAAGTTTTGCGAAAGGCGGATTTATCGCCGGACGCTGGCATAAAACTGACGACAATGGCGGCAGGTTTCAGGGGCGATGGATGAATTCAGCTGGTATAAATCAAGGCCACATCAAAGGCATTTGGGGCGTAGACCAATTAGATCGAAAAGTTTTTAAAGGTAAGTACATTACTTCAAATGGTCGATTCGCAGGGTTTATTGCCGGAGAATGGGAGTATGAGTCTGCTGGAAAGAACGGAAGTTTTAAGGGACGATTTGTTAATGAAAACCATGAGACAGTTGGCGTTGTTCATGGAAAATTCAAATCAGGTCGGGAGTCAAGCAGAGGCGGTTTTTTTCAGGCGAGGTATCGCAGTATAGATTAACAGCAGACAAACCTCTGCGTCTATCGGTTTTTTTTAATTTTTCTGTTTATTGGTGAGCCTGTTGACGAAGTAGCTGTTTGAATAAATTACAGCGCATAACTTCAATATTTAAGTTGCAAAATTCTTAAGAACAAGTTTAATCGACAGACTACTTCAACTTAATTATGTCGACCGGGCAAACCCGGTCGACATTTTTTTTAAGCATTTGGTTGCAAAATTATTTCGTCTTTCTTACTTTTAAAAATGCCTTCATTAAAAACCTCCGGCGTTGCAGACGAACGCTGGTAAAGCAAAGTTTTTTTTGAAGCTGTCGAAATTAAAGAGTGAACAAAAACATACTATTCAAGACGGGGTAAAGGATGAATATCACGATAGTGGGAACCGGTTATGTTGGGCTTGTTGCCGGGACATGTTTTGCAGATACAGGCAATGAAGTTACCTGTGTTGATATCGATGAAGCAAAAATAGATGGGCTAAAAAAAGGCAAGGTTCCTATTTATGAGCCTGGCCTGAGTGACATGGTAAAAAGAAATGTAAAGGAAGATCGACTGCATTTTACGACCGACATTAAGCAAGCCATTGAAAAATCAGAGATTATTTTCATAGCAGTTGGCACGCCTCCAAGTGAGGACGGTTCAGCTGATCTCAAGCATGTTCTTGCTGTGGCAAAAAGTATTGGTGAAAATATTAATGGCTACAAAGTGGTAGTAGATAAAAGCACCGTTCCGGTGGGGACTGCCGAAAAAGTTGAAGCTGAAATCAAAAAACATACTGATGAGAAGTTTGCTGTTGTCTCCAACCCTGAATTTCTGAAAGAAGGCGCGGCAATTGATGACTTTTTGCGTCCTGATCGTGTAGTAATCGGCGCCGAAGATGAGCAAGCGATGGCCATGATGACAAACTTGTATCGGCCCTTTGTGCGCTCCGGTCAGCCAATCATAACAATGGACAGGCGCAGCGCCGAGCTAACAAAATATGCTGCAAATGCATTGTTGGCCACCAAAATTTCCTTTATTAACGATATTGCAAACCTATGCGACGCTATTGGCGCCGATGTTGAAATGGTTCGAAATGGCATTGGCACTGATAGCCGAATTGGATCCAAATTTATCTATCCGGGCACAGGTTATGGCGGCTCCTGCTTTCCGAAGGATGTAAAAGCGCTCATCCAAACTGCGAATGATTTCAACTGCTCGCTCAGAATCGTACAGGCGGTTGAAGATGTGAATGAGCATCAAAAGACCATTTTGATGGACAAAATCGAGAGATATTTCAATGGTGATTTAAGAGGTAAAACGTTCGCAATGTGGGGTTTGGCTTTTAAACCAAAAACAGATGACATGCGCGAAGCGCCTGCGGTTTCCATGATAGACAGTCTGATAGCAAAAGGCGCAAAAGTGAACGCTCACGATCCTGAGGCTTTAAATGAGGCCGGAGAACTTTTACGTGATCGCCTAGACAATGGACTTGCCTTATTTGAAAAGAGATATGATGCGCTCGAACAAGCGGATGCGCTGATTGTGATGACAGAGTGGAATACTTTTCGCGAGCCAGACTTTTTTCTGATAAAGGAAACATTAATGTCTCCTGCAATTTTCGATGGTAGAAATATCTATCAACCTGAACGAATAAAAAAGATGGGTATCGATTATTTTTCTATTGGCCGACCAGCTGTTTAGAGCGTGATTTCTATCAAGGGTCTACTGAAGAGAAAAGGTTCGAGTTTGAACAAGAATCCAGCAATTTATAAAAAGTATTGGAGTTAAGACGTCATTCCGAGAGAAATTTAAGCTTGGAGTCAAAGCAGATTGCAACCTTGCAGAGGTTTAAAAAACTTCGCAAGGTTGCATTACAACAGATTACCCCAATTTCCTCTAAGATCTATAATTTTTTTAGTCAAGCTCTACTCAAAAAAAATCTACTTTGAAATCGAAGTGGGATGCGTTACGCCATTTATTCTGATTCGATAATCTTGCCCACCAAACCATAGTTAATTCCTTCTACGGCTGACATCCAGTGATTTCGTTCGGAATCTTTCTCAACTATTTCAACAGGTTTGCCACACTGCTTTGCGATGGTTTCATTCAAACGACGTCGCATTTTTATGATTTCGCCTGCTTCAATGGCAATGTCTGACGCGCTGCCACTTGCGCCGCCTGCCGGCTGATGAATCATAAAACGTGTGTTTGGCAAAGAAAAACGTTGCGCTACTGGCGGCGCGCAAAATATCAGGGCGCCTGCGCTCGCAACCCAACCTGTGCCAACTACATTTACTTTTGGTTTAACGTATCTGATCATGTCAAAAATAGTGTCGCCCGACTCAACATGGCCGCCTTGTGAGTTGATGAAAATCTTTATATCATCATCGGAAACCGAAGAAAGGTACATCAATTTTTCGGTTACGGTTTGGGCGATTTCCTGATTGATGCCGCCAAAAAGCAAAATAGTGCGCTCTTTTAATAGATTCTGTTCGATAAATGCCCGGTATTCGCCTGAACCCGGCGCTTCAAAACGACTTTCCATGTAAATGTTCTCCATAAGATTCTTCTTAAAAAGCAAAAATGAATATACTATATTTTGTTATTTATTCAAGACTATTACGCATTTAAAGTGTGATTTTTCTGTAGGATAATTATTAAACCTCAAGGACAATTTTTAAACATCCATTCAGCTTTTTGTCAAAAATATTGTATGCCTGAGAGCCATCTTTCAGTTTCATTTTGTCGGTGATAATCTCTGCTATCCTGCAATCGCTTTGCTGAACAATCGGGAGCAGTTTTTCCATATAATATCGCGCAGGGCAGCGTCCTGCTTTATAAACGATGTTTTTGTCATAGGCCTCTATCGGAGAAAACGTCATATTTTTTTCTGTATGGACGCCTACTGTTGAAATAATTCCTCCAGGGCGAACCAGATCGTAGGCAGACCGACCCGCGCTTTCACTGCCAACCACCTCCATAACAGCGTCAGCCCCTCTGCCATCAGTCGCCTCCAATATCTCATTTACAACGTCTTGTTTTGAGAAGTCAAGTGGTATCGCTCCAAACTGTTTTGCCTTTTCGAGGCGGGCGACAACCGAATCAATGGCGTAGAGTTTTTCGCCGCCCAGTTCACGAGCGGCAATGATAGCCATCAGGCCAACCGGCCCGCAACCGACAACTACATAAACACCATCAACGGTCACCTCAGCCATGTCGGCGCAAAAATATCCTGTGCTGAAAGTATCGCCCAAAAGTAAAGCTTTTTCAAATGTAATCCCGCTTGGAATTTCCGCCAATGTCGAGTCGGCCATTGGAACTCGCACATACTCCGCTTGCCCTCCATGCAAACCTTGACCATTTTGTCGCCAACCGAATAGTTGTCCGCGAGCACAACGACAAGTTAAGCCCTTCTGGCAGTAATAGCACGCTCCACAATTGGTCGTGAAAGGAGAAAACACATTCATTCCGATCTGTATATTACGAACATTGCGACCGGCTTCAACAACTTCACCAACAAACTCATGACCCATAATGGTGGAATGATCGAGTCCTTTCTCGCGTTCATGGTAAGGATGCAAATCCGAACCGCAAATTGCGCACATCTTAATCTGTACAATTACATCGGTTGCGGTTTCAATTTTTGGCTCCGCTACCGACTCGTAGTCGATGGTTTGTTTTCCTTTGAAAGTTAACGCCTTCATGAAAAGCCTGCCCTCGAATTAGTAACTAAACTGCATTTACAGGTCGAAAATGATGATTGTCGAAGAGAAAAAATTAGAGAGAACTCGTCAGCGCCCAGAGCTTTTAGAGGTCTGCCATCCGGTATGAATTATTGCATTATACTCCTGCAATAAAAAATAGCATTGTGCTTGCTAAAAATCTTAAGATTTTATATATCAACTATTACATGAACGTCATAGTATTTTATTGTTTTATTAACTTCCGAAGCTACTACCCGTAAGATCAGAATTTAAATTTTGACATGCTACCGATTCTCAATACAATTATTGCCGTCGGCCTATTTTGCGGACTTATTCAATATATAATTTTGTTTTATGAATTAAAAATAAAGCGAATGGCAAAGGGGGGGGAATCTCTTCCTCCGGTTACTATACTGAAACCCCTCAAAGGTATGGATAATCAGTTGGAGGAAAATTTGCGTTCTTTTTTTGAACTGAAATACCAAAATTTTGAAATTATTTTTGGCGTTCAGGACAGACATGACCCCGCTTGCGCATTAATACAAGCGCTACAAAGCCTGTATCCTGAAGTAAAGACGCGCCTGGTTATAGATGACCGTGAAATTGGATTAAACCCTAAAGTTAACACCTTGCATAATATTCTGCCAACGGCTAAATATGAACATGTCCTTATTAGTGACAGCAATGTTCGTGTTGAACCCGATTACCTGACTCATCTTGTCAGTTATTTTATTTCGGGCAATTTTGGTCTTGTTACTTCGATGATTCGAGGCCTGGGAGCCGGGAAAATGGGTTCGGTGTTGGAGAACTTACACTTAAATTCAACTGTTGCAGGCACTGTTATGGTGTTTGATCGTGTCTTTCGAAAACCGGTTTGTATTGGCAAGTCGTTGCTTGTGCGCAAGAGTATAATAAGCGCAATTGGCGGCGTTGCTTCTTTTCGCAATGTGCTCGCCGAAGATTATTATATGGGAGTTGCGGTAAAATCTCTTGGACTGCGAGCAGCAACTTCAAGTTACTGGGTTGACAATGTTGTTGAAAATTGGAATCTGGAAGATTTTGTTAGCAGGCACAGCCGGTGGGCAAAAATGCGACTTCATTGCAGCCGTTTAACCTATACAGGTGAACTTCTTGGAAATCCGATTGTTAACGCTGCTATTTTTTTTCTCCTTTGGCCGGATATTTTTAAGGCCTCCTTTCTATTTGCAACTATTATCGTCAAACTCGTAATTGATTGTTTAATTCTACGTTTAATGCGTTCTGATTTGCGGTTGAGGCATGTTTTGCTGATACCTTTTAAAGACATGATGATTTTTATTATCTGGTTCCTGCCATTTGTGAGTCGTCGTATTGTTTGGCGAGGCAATCACATGCGAATCAGTAAAAATACTTACTTGCAGCATGTGTAATATTATCTTTGAACTGAAATTGTTATTTGTTTTGCCTATACCCTTAAATGGAAGTAAACAAGAGGAGGCGCAAAATGTTACGCGCATGGGTTCTTCAAGTAAATGAAATTGACAGAAGGCTTTTTCAGAGAATTTTTGGATGGAACGGAAAAGTCTTTCTTGATCGCTTGATGATAGTCGCCACCAAAAGCGGCGATGGTCAACTCTATGGAGTCGTTGGCTTGCTCTATACGCTGTGGAACGGATTGGCGGGCATTCCTTTTGTGTATGCGGCCGTCGTTGGCTTTTTATTTGAATTGCCCTTATACGAACTTGCTAAAAATAAAATTCAACGACCGCGGCCTTTTGAAGAACTAGGTAAAATCAAGCATCTGATGGCGCCGCCGGACAAGTTTAGCTTTCCGTCCGGACACACAGCGGCCGGGTTTCTTATGATCTATCTACTGTCAACAGTTATGCCGCAATTTGCTCCATTTTTCTTTATTTGGGCTGGAATAATCGGATTTTCACGAGTTTACCTTGGCCTGCATTATCCGACTGATGTGCTAGCCGGAGCAATTTTGGGAATAATGACCGGACACTTGGGGTTAGTCATTTCTGACTTTGTCTTTCGTTCAGCTTACTTCTAAAATTCTTGCCTTTATCAGAGCAATGACAGACTGAAAAAAGGCTGATTTTTTAGTTGCTTAATATGTGTTAACATTGTTAAAATGTTAAATTCGCTTAAAATGTTTAAAGGAAGTCAGGTTGTTCAGGACAGTCTTTGCACTGTCGTTTGAATTTATTCAACATTTGACTTAAAACATCGTCATCCGGAGATATGAGGAAAAAGAAAGTACTATTTATTGGCGGATCCCTTAACCAGACCACCATTGCGCATGCCATTGCGCAACATCTTGAAGATAGTTATAGCTGTTGGTTCACGCCTTATTACTGTGATGGGCTGTTAAGGCGATTGAGTAAACACGGCCTTGCCGAATTTACTTCTTTGGGCGGTTCAATGAGAGCCATGACTCTGGAGTATATAAGAGACAATGGCCTGCGACTGGATGACGGTGGAAATGAGCATGATTATGATTTGGTGGTCACCACATCAGATCTGATTGTTCAAAAAAATATCCGCAATAAAAAAATCGTTTTGGTGCAGGAGGGCATGACAGATCCTGAAAATTTTATGTATTATCTGGTGAAATCTTTAAGATTGCCGCGTTATCTTGCCAGCACTTCCGCAACCGGTTTGTCTGATGCTTATGACGCCTTTTGCGTTGCGTCTGAAGGCTATCGCAACCTGTTCATAAAAAAGGGTGCTAAACCGCATAAACTAAAAGTCACTGGCATTCCCAATTTCGACAATGCTAAACAGTATCTGAACAACAACTATCCTCATCAAGGTTATGTTTTTGTCGCGACATCTGACGCGCGAGAGACCCTGAAATATGATAATCGTAAAAAATTTCTACAAAGGGTTGTCGAAATAGCAGGCAACCGTCAATTAATTTTTAAGCTTCATCCAAATGAACGCGTGGCTCGGGCAACAAACGAAATACAAAGCATAGCGCCTGATGCAATGATTTGCACGCAAGGCAACACCAATCATATGATTGCCAATTGTGAGGTTTTGATAACACAATATTCATCCTGCGCTTATGTGGGAGTTGCTTTGGGTCGGGAGGTTTATTCCTATTTCGATATTGAAGAATTGCGGCGGCTTCTGCCAATGCAAAATGGCGGTCGGTCGGCTTATAATATTGCTAAAGTTTGCCGACGGGAAATGGAGTCACGCTCTCAAAAAACATATAAAACGCGCGCGTTTTCACAATGGCGAAATATGAACCCCATCAGACCCCTTTTTGCGTACAATGAAGATAATCACCGTTATTCAGGCTAGAGTCGGCTCCTCAAGGTTGCCGGGCAAGGCGCTTCTGCCGATCCTTGGAAAACCTTTGCTTTATCGAATAGTTGAGCGTGTTTCCGCTGCGAGGCATGTAGGAACTATCGTCGTTGCCACTTCCAATGAACCGCAAGACGATGCAATTGTTGAAATGTGCGTCATGGACGGAATTCAATGCATACGTGGAAGTGAGTCAGACCTGCTTGACCGTCACTTTTTGAGCGCCAATCTGTTTAAGGCCGATATTATCGCCAAAATTCCATCAGATTGCCCTCTCATAGATCCAGTTATCATTGACAAGGTGTTCCTAACCTTTTTGGAAGAATGCGGTGACGTTGATTTCGTCAGCAATTTACACCCGGCCACATATCCTGATGGAAATGATGTTGAGGTTATGACCATGCAGGCCTTGACAACCGCCTGGCAAGGCGCGACTCGTGATTTTGAACGGGAACACACTACCCCGTTTATCTGGGAACGCCCTGAATTGTTCAAAATGAAAAACGTCGACTGGGAAACAGGTTTAAATTATTCTATGTCTCACCGCTGGACAATCGACTATATAGAAGATTATCAATTTATTAAAACTGTCTATGAAAACCTCTATCTGGAAAATCCCGCATTCGGACTAAACGACATTCTTGAATTATTGGAGTCGAACCCGGAGATTGCTAAAATAAATCGTAAATTTGCCGGCATGAATTGGTACCGGAGTCACCTGGATGAATTAAAGACCATATCTGATGAGCAAACCGTTCTGGTTTGAGATGTAAATGACTACAAAAAGTTTGACCTCACTTGAACAAACCGCCTTTAATGTTAGAGAACATATTGTGCGCATGTCTGGCAATGGCGGCTGCTTTATTGGCGCCTCGCTTTCCTGTGTAGATTTAATCGTTTATCTCTATTCAAATTTTCTTCATTTAAACAAAGACAACCTCAACGATCCTGACAGAGATATTTTACTCTTGTCGAAGGGTCATGATGTTCCCGCCCTTTACGGCACATTTGCTGAACTTGGAATTATTGAAAAAAAACGACTGAACAATCATTTGCAGACCAATGATTATATCTACTGGCACCCCAATAGAAAAATACCTGGCGTTGAATTTCATTCTGGTTCTTTGGGACACCTGCTTTCTGTGGCTATTGGAATTGCGCTGGATGCTAAATTGCGTCGTCAAACACATCGGGTTGTCGTCATCACCGGCGATGGTGAGCTGGATGAAGGCTCAAATTGGGAAGCCTTGCTTGTTGCGGCAGCCTATAAATTAGATAACCTGTTGATTATTTGTGATCGCAATGAGTTTCAAGCGAATATAGAGACAGAAAGATTAATTCCGCTGGAACCACTTACGAATAAATTTGAAGCTTTCGGATGCCCTGCAGTTGAGATCGATGGACATGATTTTAATGCAATGCGGGATGTCTTCGCTGAAACTCCTTTTACAAAAAGTGGGCCAAGTGTCGTAATTGCGCGGACGATTCGGGGGAAAGGTCTTCCGAGCATTGAGGCGCGCGCCGATCGCTGGTTTTGCAATTTCACCGACCACGAAGTGCAGGAGCTTTTGAAAGAATTAACCGGCGAACATAAGGCCAAACTCACCTCAGAAACGTTGACAGTCAGATGATGACCTACGAAGATAAACTTTACGAAATTGCCAAAGACAACGATGCATACATTGTCATGACGGCTGAAAATCGAGCCTTTATAAGGAAAATGCCTGAATTGCTTGGTGAACGTTTCATTGATACCGGCATAACCGAGCAAACTTTGGTGGGAGCCGCCGCCGGCCTTGCTTTGCGTGGCAGGCGACCTGTTTTGCATGCGCTCGCAACTTTTCTCACCATGCGCGCATTTGAATTTATTCGAACGGATGTTGGGATTCCAGGATTGCCAGTGAAACTGGTCGGCGCTTTCCCGGGCGTTCTTTCCGAGGCCAACGGGCCAACGCATCAAGCGATTGAAGATATTTCACTTATGCGAGGCATTCCGAATATGGGTGTGTTTTGTCCGGCTGATTTGGAAGACTTGGTCATCGGCCTGGAATCCATTCTTGAGTCTGAACGACCGTTTTATATACGCTATCCCAATCTCCCGGCAAATTATCAACACAGCAATAATTTTTCGATTGGCTCTGCCGAAACCTGTAGCGAGGGCGACGATATTACCATTCTAACTTATGGTGCGCTATTTACCCAGGCCTTCGAAGCGGCTCAAGCGCTTCAGAAAAAAGGCCTTTCCGTTCAACTGCTAAACCTGCGCACCTTGAAGCCGTTGGATGATAGCGCTGTCCTCGATTCATTTCAGAAAACAAAATTGACTGTGACAGTGGAAGATCACTTCCAAATCGGCGGACTTTATTCAATTCTTGCAGAATTACTTTTAAAGAATAAGTTAAGCGGCAATGTTTTGCCAATTGCCTTTGACGAGCGCTGGTTTAAACCCGCCTTACTCAAAGATGTGCTGGAATATGAAAAAATAACCGCAGAGCATTTGGCGAACAGAATCAAATCGGCTTATGAAAAACTGACTTGAAAAGGAAAAGAATGACAGATTCAACGAACAAACAAAAATTGCCTGATATTACGATTTCCAATGAACTTCATCGACGCTCCGAGGGCTTGATACCCGCTTATAGTCAAACCCTGGCCAAAGGTCCAACCCAGCATGTAAATGGCGTTGCCCCCAAATATTTAAAACGAGGCAAAGGCGCCAAAGTTTGGGATGTAGACGGCAATGAGTTCCTTGATTATAATATTGGCATAGGCCCGATCTCTCTGGGGTATTGCTATCCAGAAGTCGATGACGCCATTCGCCAACAACTAATAAATGGCATTACATTTTCCCTAACCAATCCGCTTGAAGTTGAGTTATCTGAATTGGTGCGTGATGTTGTTCCCAACGCTGAGAGCGTTCGAATAAGCAAAACCGGCGCAGATGTCACCAGCGCTGCCGTTCGGGTGTCGCGCGCTTTTACGGGTCGCGACAAAATATTGTGCTGCGGGTATCACGGTTGGCATGATTGGTACATCGGTCTAACCAGTCGCAAGGCGGGAGTGCCGCAAGATGTAATCAACCTTGTGGAGCCCATTAACTATAATGATATAGAATCGGTTAAAGAAAAACTCAGCAAAGATGTAGCATGTGTAATTCTTGAGCCAATGATATTTGATTTTCCAGAAAATGATTTTCTGAAAGAATTGCAAAAGCTTTGCGAGGCAAATGGCACGCTGCTTATTTTTGACGAGATGTGGACTGGTTTCCGGCTCGCGTTGGGCGGCGGACAAGAGTATTTTGGTGTAACGCCTGATCTCGCATGCTATTCAAAGGCAATCGCAAACGGCATGCCCATTTCAGTTCTAACCGGTCGAAAAGATGTTATGCGACTTTTCGACGAAGAGGTCTTCTTTTTTACAACATTCGGCGGCGAGGCCTTGTCATTGGCTGCTGCCATTGCAACCATTCACGAAATTCGGGATAATAAGGTCACGGAATATCTGGCAAAAACCGGCGAGCGACTTATTTCAGGATATAATGAAATTGCAACTGAATTAAATATTGACGGCTTTACCAGATGTAAAGGGCATCCGGCTCGCTCCATTGTGGTCTTTGATGAATCTGCAGGCAATCCATTGCACCTTAAATCCCTGGTTCAACAAGAATTAATCAGACACGGCATTCTTTGGTCAGGTTTTCACAACATTTGTTTTTCGCATACTGCCGACGAGGTGAATGATACGTTATCGGCCTATCGTGATGTGCTGACCACTCTGAAAAATGCCGTTGAAAATAACTGTGTTTTAGACATGTTGAAAGGGCAGCCTGTTCAGCCCGTATTTCGCAAGACTTGATTGGATTAGAATGAACCTTTTTTCATTAAAAGACAGGGTGGCAGTCGTTACGGGCTCATTAGGTTTGTTGGGCAAACACCATTGTCAGGCGCTTTCTGAGGCAGGCGCGAATATAATTGTCTGCGATCTCAATCTGGAAGGTTGCGAGGGTTTTGCAGAGCAATTGCCCTCCGACGCAATCGGCGCTGTTTTAAATGTGACCGATCGCAACTCAATTGGCGCTGCGCTGGATAAAGCGCTTACTCGATTTGGCCATGTCGATATTCTGGTCAACAATGCGGCTATTAACGATATGTTTGAGTCGCCCGAGCTACAGGCTGAACAGTCCGCCTTTGAAAACTATCCTTTTGAAATGTGGCAACGCTCCCTGGACGTTAACGTTAGCGGAGTTTTTAATTGCGCGCAGATTATTGGCGCAGAGATGGCTCGGAAGGGAAAAGGCAGCATTGTTAACATTGCCTCAACGTATGGAATTGTCGGGCCCGATCAGTCAATTTATCGAGACGACGAGGGCCGACAGGCTTTTTATAAATCTCCGGCATATCCTGCAACAAAAGGAGCGGTTATATCCTTTACAAAATTTCTTGCCGCTTACTGGGGGAATGCGGGGGTCAGGGTCAACACGCTATCTCCGGGCGGCGTTGAAAATAACCAGGACGACTGGTTTGTTAAAAATTACTCGCAAAGAACCCCGCTTGGCCGGATGGCGGCGCCCAACGATTATCAGGGAGCCTTGGTCTTTTTGGCTGGTGACGCCTCCCGTTACATGACCGGCGCAAATCTTGTGGTCGATGGAGGTTGGACGACGTGGTAGCTGAACCAATAGTGAGAAACCTGGTTAAACAAGCCCGAAAAATAAAATTGCTGTTGACAGATTGTGATGGTGTGCTCACCGACGCAGGTGTATATTATTCAGCCGAGGGCGAGCAAATGAAACGCTTTTCAGTGCGGGATGGCATGGGCGTTGAACGGTTGCGCAAATTTGCTGATGTTGATACCGGCATTATTACCGGCGAGGTGGCGGAAAGCGTAAAGCGGCGCGCTGAAAAACTAAAAATAAAGCATCTTTATCTTGGAATTCGAAATAAGAAAATTGTACTTGAAGAGATCGCGACTCGCGAGAATTTGGCATATGATCAGATCGCCTATATTGGCGATGACATCAATGACTTTCAGGTCATGCAACTTGTTGGGCTGACAGGATGTCCTTCAGATGCTATGCCGGAGATAAGAAATATCGCTGATTATCAATGTGTGGCGCGGGGCGGCTTCGGTGCTTTTAGAGAGTTTTCGGAAATAATTATCGAAGCTAAAACCAAATCGGATGAAGTTGAGAAATAGGAGGAATTGGGATGCTTACAGAAGGAATAAATAAACAAGAAAAGAGAAAAGTAGGACTGGGAGAACCGGTTTTTATTATTGCTGAAATTGGCATTAATCACAACGGCTCTATGGAGATCGCCAAAAAATTGATCGAGGGGGCGGTTTTTGCCGGCTGCGACGCCGTCAAATTTCAAAAAAGAACGCCGGAACTCTGTGTTCCAAAAGACCAATGGGAAATTGAGCGAGATACCCCCTGGGGCAAGATGACCTATATTGAGTATCGCCATAAAGTTGAATTCAGCGAGGAAGAGTTTGCCGAAATTGACCGCTTTTGTCGCGAAAAAGATATTATATGGCTCGCCTCATGTTGGGATGAGCCCTCGGTCGACTTTATTGAGAAATTCAATCCATTAATGTACAAAGCAGCTTCGGCTTCTTTGACCGACCATCGCCTGCTGAACAAAATGAAGGCCACCGGTAAATCTTTAATTATATCAACGGGAATGTCGTCGATGGAAGAAATTACGGACGCCGTTGCCGCCGTTGGTCAGGACAATTTAATGATTGCGCATTCAACCTCAGCTTATCCATGCGAAGTTGAAGAATTAAATCTGCTCATGATTCAAACCCTTCAGGACAAATTTCCTGGCGTGCCGATCGGATATTCAGGACATGAAGTAGGTCTCTCGCCAACTTGGGCCGCAGTGGCATTGGGCGCATGTTTTGTCGAAAGACATGTAACCCTGGATCGCGCAATGTGGGGAACAGATCAAGCCGCATCAGTTGAAATTCTCGGAATGCATCAGTTGACTCGAAACATTCGCGACATTGGCAAGGCTCTGGGAGATGGCGTAAAGCGAGTTTATCCAAGTGAACTTTCCTCACTGAGAAAGCTACGAGGCGTTGTAAATGGGAAATTGCCCTCCTGATTTCCAGCTATAGCAAAGCGCTATTTTGCGCGGGATGTTAAAATGACAACGCTTACCACAAAAGGTATCGGTCTATGGAATCAATAAATACTTTTAGATTGCTCTGCACCACAGGCACGGTTGCCGGCGCAATGATAATGATCGCGCTTGAGCGCAAGTATCCCTATTCAAAAACGCAGCGTTTTTTCAGGGAAGGCTTTTTTAACGATTTCTTTTGGTATACTTTAGTGCAAAGTTTTGTGCTGGGGTTGGCAATTTCATTCCTTGCTGAATGGGTTGACACACAAACCGGGTGGTCTCGCTTTACTTTTATCCGCGAACAACACTTGATGACGCAACTGGCTTTTTTTCTCATAACACATGATTTTTATATCTATTGGTTTCACAGACTGCAACATCATTCAAAAACACTTTGGCGTATTCACGAAGCGCATCACTCTGTTCGCGATGTCGATTGGCTGGCCGGAATGCGTTCGCATTCATTGGAAATTCTGATTAACCAAAGCATTGAATTTTTACCGATTCTACTTTTAGGCTCTCCTGAAATAGCTGTTTTAAAAGGAACTGTCGACGCCCTCTGGGGAATGTATATTCACTCTAATATCGATGTGCATTCGGGCAAATTACAATATTTGATTAACGGGCCGGAAATGCATCGCTGGCATCATGCTGATGAAGAAGAAGCCTATAATCAAAACTTTTCGACAAAAATAGCCATCTGGGACTGGATTTTTAAAACGACCTATTTCCCAAAGGGTAAGAAAGCTTCGCGATATGGACTTAGTGAGGTGGATTTCCCGAAAAACTATTTTCATCAGCAGGCATTTGCGTTTCGTAAATTTGAAGATGATGTGGTTTCAGAATCCCCTGTTGAAACCGATAGTTAAAAAAACAGACAAAGTCAAAAAGGCAATTCATTAACCATTTTGTTGGCGGTTTCAGGCAAAAAAAGCAATATTGGGTTGATGAACATCCACACTTTTACCAGGCTTAGTCTGCGACATGGATTTTTCACTCAGCTTTAAATAACTGGAAATTTTATGCATTGGCTTTATCTCATTATCGCTGGAACTTTGGAAGTTGGCTGGTTGATCAGCTTAAAACATACTGAAGGGTTTACCCAAATTAAGCCGCTTATCGGTTATGTTGTTTTTGGATTAGGCAACGTATATTTTTTCTCGCTGGCATTGAAATCGCTCTCAATGGGTTTAGCCTTTTCAGTCTGGATGAGCGTTGCCGTTATTGGAACCGTTATTTACGAGGGCGTCGCGCATAATGAGCCTTATTCGTGGTTTCGTGTTTGCTGTATATTTATCATTATCATTGGCATCGTCGGTCTAAAAATTTCTTCGGATACTTAAAAGGCCTTAATCGGGCGCCCTCCTGCCCAAAAAAAATCCAAAATATCATTTCGAACCGCGCGTTCTCCAGCGCGGAAGAAATATGAAGCGAAAACATCAGCTCGGAATCTGAAGTTTTTTATCGCGTCCAAAGATTTCTTCAAAAACAAAAACGTTTTTCAGGATTGGTTCTGTAAACCAGTAATTTACCTTTGCCGGATTCCTCACATTCCGGTAAACGACAATCGGGCGTTCGGAGTCTGGTCGCGGCTGTCTTGAAAGTCAAGCAGCCGCAGCCGGAAATGAGTCAGCGTCAGTCAAAAATGGTAAACCGGCAGTTTAAAATGATTAACCGTCACCCGGAAATGAGTAAACCGCAGTTAAAAATGAATCAACCGCACCTGGAAACGACAAAACCGCAGACAAAGGGGTAAAACTGGAAATAAAAGGACGTTGCTTATAAATAAATCACTTTTTAATCAAACTAGAGCTTCGCAAAAAGGACAGCAATATGGCGTACAGCGACTGTGTCGCTGTTTGCATTGACGCAGTCAATGCACTCCAAACAAAATTATTTTGTTGTCAATGTCGTAGAGTCTGCCGGCGCGGTCTCCTCCTTTTAAACGGGATGTCTGCCAAACTGATCGCGTTCGCTGAAAACGGGCTACTTTCTCCGCGATTGCCGCTAAAGTCTGTAATCATTTCATTACCCATATAAAAAATCAACTTTCAACAATTTGAAAATTAAATAAAGCTGTATTGGCCGCGTGTCGATCTATTGCATGGTTGGAAAATATTTCCGGCGCGCCGAAATTAAACTCAGATTTCTCAAGGAAGAGAGCCGATGTATACCAAAGAAAGATCAAGAGGGAGTTACCCGAAAAGAATCGAATTGTCCATGAGCATCGCGCTTATGCTGGTTTTTGGTTTGATACATGCAATGCCGGATATTCGCTTTGAGCCAAAAACGGCTTTTCTGGCCTCAGTCGATTTTCAACTAAACGATATTCCGATTGTTATGCAAAATCGGATTCCGCCCCCGCCTCGTTTGCCGGAACTTCCTGTTCCTTTGTCTGAAGAAGATTTGCCGCAGGACGCTGAGCTTGCTACGATAAAGTTTGAAACAATTGATTTGCCCGAACCGCCGCCGCTAACAATTGACCCGGATGAAGAGTTCGTCTATATTCCGCATGAAATCCCGCCCATGCCAGTGGCCGGATATGAAATTTTGCAGCGATTGATTCATTATCCGCGTCGAGCCGTGCGCCAGGAAGTCGAGGGCAACGTTATTATTGGTGTTCTGGTGGATGAAAGAGGCGATTCAGAAAAAGTCAAAATTTTGAAGAAAGCGGAAAGAGACGTTGGCTTTGAAAAAGAGGCTGTTCGAATTGTGAAGAAGATAAAATGGCGTCCGGCGCAACAACACGAGAAATATGTTAAAGTCTGGGTTGCCATTCCTTTTTATTTTCGGCTTGCGGAGAGTGACTATAATAGAAGATTATTTGGTTTGTTTTGAAGAACGGCAAACCGCCGCCCTTATTGCCGGAAGTTCTTTTCGGTTCGTGTATAATCTTGCTCTTGCGGTTGCCTGCGCCAAAAATCTATTTTTGTCTCCCTGTTGTTCCTGATAAAAATGACCTCACTTTGATGTTCGCCGCATGACAAGCGCCGTATAATCGTCGACCAATGGCATGCCGTCGTAAAAAGAGTTGATATCGTTCTGTAGCAACTTGATGGTTTGAACGGCCATTTGGGCGCGCGACTTTTCGATTACCTTGAGCAATCTTTCTGCGCCGTAGAATCCATGTGTGTTCAGTTCGTCATTTTTCCGAGCCGCCTCCTCAATGCCGTCTGTGTGGAATACAAGTGAATCGCCAACCTCAAGTTTTACAGTTTCGAGCGCGATGTTTTTTTCAAACAAGGCGCCGTCTCTGGTAAGACCAATTCCTATCCCCTTGGATTTCAATTCTTTAATTTTGCTCCTTGGATCAGCGGGAACAAGAAAAGGTGAAGTGTGTCCGGCGCGAACGAATTGCACGGTGTGTTTGCTGGCGTCAAGCACGCCAATAATGGCGGTGACAAAAACTTGTTTGTCGACGGACGAGCCTGAAAAATAGCGATTGATGCGCGATACAATTTCATCCGGTTTGTCGGTGAACGACGGCGAATAACGCGCCAGGCTGACAAATTGCGCCATATAAAAAGCCGCTGAGGTTCCTTTTCCAGAGACATCGCCAATTGTAAACAAACAGCGATTTTCATCCAATGGAATAATATCGTAAAAGTCGCCGCCCACTTCTGTGGCCGTTTGCAGGGTCGCCGCAATATCAAAACCGGGCATTTGCGGTATAACGCGTGGCAACAAGTCGAGTTGCACCTGTCGCGCAATGGCAAGTTCGTGCGCCAATCGTTCTTTTTCTCTCGCCTCAACGATGGAGTCTTTTAGCCGTTCACCCATCAAATTAAAGCGTTCAGCCAATTCTGTGAACTCGTCGCGCCCTTCAATCTTTACCTTATAATCAAGGTTGCCTTTGGAAATTGCCCGAATGCCGTTGCGTAATTGATTGAATTTTTGAATGATGGAGCTGTTTATCTCCATTCCAAATTGAACCATTCTACGGGTGATTGTGATATTAACCAAACCATAAATAATGATTAAGAAGAGCAGATAACTGACAAGGGTTTTGGTGAAGAGGGCGAGGCTCGGCGCCATCACAATATCAAATGCTAAAAAATTGCTTTCCTCAAGCTTGTTGTTGAGGGTTGGGGTTACGACGCGACCAATTGTCAGTAGAAATTTTTCAGTAAAATAATCGAAGAGGTTTGTTCCGGGATCTTCTTGCCGATTGTCAAGGTTTACGCTTAAACGCGGCGAGTCGGTTTGTGGAACAATGCTGAACGGAAAGATATGAAAACGTCGACTGTCTGAGCTCACCCCAACATGGGTTAGCGTCTCAAAAAGATAGCTTTCCCAAGTGGCTTGTTCATACGGGTATGCAAAAAGTTTACTGCCCGCCAGGACAGATGTGTTTTTTGCGACAAGTTTAAAAAAGCTGTTGTCCAGCCTTGTTAATTCAATGGAAGACAAGCTGTCCGGTTTGAAGTGGAAGAGAAAGTAATCTAAATTGTGCTGACCGTAGTCTTTGCCCGAGGTTTTCTGCAATAGAATAATCCCGCGCTTAGGCAGACGGTGGTCAAGGGGCATGGTTTCGTAGCCGGGCAAGGTTAATTCACCAGAGGTCACAAAGTCGGCTTGCGCCCAATATTCGGGCTTGCTTATCTCGCCTACGCGAATCATTTCCATTGTATCCAGAAGCGCTTTCCGCACTTTTTCGGCCTGCCAGCCAGCCATGGAAAAATAAAAGATAATCAACAACATACACAGCTGGATAATTTGTGGAAATGTTGATTGGAACAAGCTTGATATTCGCAGCTTTCTGGATAAACTGGCAAAGTTGTAGACCAAGACAACAGGTATTTTTATCAATATTGACAATACATAGAGACGGATGGTTGTATGAGCTAACCATGACAGGCCATACCAAAGAAGGGAATCCTGAGAGCGTAAAGACAGGTCATCGGCGAGTGGGGCGACAGATAGCATGAGCTTAAATACACCGATGAAAATAAGCAGATAAGTCCAGCATTCCAGTTTTGTCAGTTTTTCCAACCAGGCTGTTTTTCGTAACAAATAGATAAAAATGAAAAGATTAGAAACCCAGATCGGCAGATCCGCTCCGCCCGCTGAGATGCTTAGCGCAATAAAACCGATGAACACATAAGTCAGCAATGATCTTTTTTGATTCTCTTTGCTGCTTTCAATAATTAAAATGGCGATAGAGATAAATGTGAACGCCAGAACAATAATCAGGAGTTGCTCAAGGAAGAAATTAAAGCCTGGCTGGCCGTAAAAAGCATACTCAAGAGTCTTGGTAAGAAAATAATAAGTGATTAAGAGACAGCCCACAATGATTTCACCGGGCGGTCTGTATTGAATGATCACTTCACGCGCCAGATAGCCCATTGCAATGCTGACGGCAATCAATGTCAGAAATTGAAATCCACTCGTTGGCACATAAATAAAAGCATAAAAAGTGACAAGGGAGGAAATGATATAAAGCGGTATTTGAGTTTTCTTCAGTTTTTTAAATGTCAGTTGTTTGGCAAAGTCGCTTATGCGACCGCTTATATGGCCGGGCTTTGTTGACATTTTAATGAACCTTAAGAATAATTAAAGTCATATTGGCTTGTCGAGTGTTTTTGCAAAATTCCAAGTGGCGCGCATAACAATATATGGGCGTAAATCTTTAACAGGTCGAGAAGTTAGCTTTTTATTTTACAAATTACCGCAAAAAAAACTGCATGCTCATCAGGCCGTGATAAACATTTCCTTGCAGTCATACGCTCGTTTTCGTGTAAAAAGAGTTGCGATTGAAGTTGCCAAATAAATCAAGTTGTACATTGCGGCATTGTCTGGTTAACGCAGTTGAAATTCAATTGACAATGACGTGGAATGGCGTCTTCTTCGCGTTGGCAATAGGTTCATTGCAGGACAATTTTGGCGTCTTAACAGTTATGATTGTTGTTGACTTAGTAGGCATGGTTTTTTATTTTTGACCGCTTTGTATGAAAAATCTATCTTAGGAGGGTTATATGGAATTAATTGGATCGAACCGAATAAATAGACGCGTCATCGTGGCGGGTTTATTTTTCTCGCTACTTATGACGGGTGTCTTGTTCACTGATGTCGACACTGCTATTGCAGGCGGCGGGCCAAATGTTACCGGAGCAAAGCTTTACATTCAACAAAATGATCTTGTAAAAGCTGAAAGTGTTCTTCTGAAAGAAATAACTGAGGCTAACGAAAACAATGAGGACGCCTGGTATTTGTTGGGCTATATCTACGCTCGTCAAAAGAAATATGATGAGATGCTGAAACATTTTGACCGAGCCGTTGCATTAAAAGAAAAATTCAAGAGTAAAGGAGTGAAAATAGGCAAAGACAGCGGTTCTCAGTTTCATTCCAAAGAAGGTGTCGATAAAATTTTAAGAATCATTTGGGGGAACGCTTTCAATTCAGGCGTCAAAGCCTTTAATCAGGCTGTGCAAGCAAATGATGATTCTAGCAGAGCGCAAAATTACGAAGCTGCAATTAACAGCTTTAAAGCGGCTGCAACGATTCAACCAGACAGCGCGGCGTCCTATCAAAACTGGGCGGCTGCATTGATGAATTCCGGAAAAAACGAAGAAAGCATTGTGCCGCTGAAGACCGCTTTGGAGAAAAGTCCAAATGACGGAGGCCTTATCAAGCTCCTGGCGTCAGTTTATTTGAATACAGGAAACGATAGTTTGGCCATCCCGCTTCTTGAGAAAGCGTGGGAATCAGCGCCGGACGAAGAGATTGCCGACTTCTTGTCCAGAGCCTATGTGCGCGCTGGAAGAACTGGTGAAGCGCGCGAAATCTATATCAAGGCCATCCAAACCAGTCCGAATAGCTATCACTTTAGATATAATTACGGCACTATTTTGTTGGAGGCCGGGGAATATGACGAGGCGATTGTGCAGTTTGAAAAAGCTTATGAAATCGATCCTGAATCCTCTGATATTTTGTACAATTTTGGCGCAGCATACTTGAACCGCGGCGTGCATAAACGTGAAGCCGTGGCGGAAGGCTCAGAAGATAAAGCTTATTTGGAAGATTTTGAAAAAGCATTCCCCTATCTTGAGAGATCATTAAAAATGAACCCGGATGACACGAATTCCTGGTTTTCTCTCGGACGCATTGCAGGCCAGCTTAACAAAAATACTTTGGCGGGTTATGCTTTTGCAAAAGGTGAGCCTGTCAAAAAAACATTGGGCGAAAAGCTCATTGTCGGCATGCCGTCTGATATGGTAAAAACAATTTTCGGCGATCCGGATAATTCGGAAAAAATTGAATCCGACACATTCGGCGAAATTGAAGAGTGGTTGTATAAAAAAAGCGCAAAAGTTGACACAAGGGTTCGTGTTTATGTTGTCGGAGGTCGTGTCGACGCTTTAATGGTCGAATAGTTTTTCGGCATAACTTGTTAAAAGTCAAGCCTCACAGGTATGCTGTGGGGCTTTTTTTTGAGGCCTTGTTATTGTGAACTTCGATAAGATTGAGAATTTCCGTGCGTTTTATGAAAAAGTAGGAGATTCATATCCTGAAGAAGATTTAGTTTATCGCTCTTTGCGTGGCCTTCTGCGCAAGAAATTCGTTTTGCATTATGTTGAAAAAAGCGCAGGTCGTTTTTTAGATGTCGGTTGTAATCGGGGAACTTATCTAAAGGCGTCGTCTGCGTTTTTTAAAGTGGGCGTCGATATTTCGTTTCCAGCATTGCGAATTGCTAAAAAACAAGTCGACGCAATGAGGTTGGCGCAAGGCGATTGTCAGAATCTGAGTTTTTTGAAGCCCGGCTCATTTGATTTTGTGTTGTGTTCAGAAGTGATCGAGCATGTGACCGCGCCTGAGGAAGTCATTAAAGGTTGTTTTAACTTGCTGAAACCGGGCGGAAGACTATTGATTACGACACCCAATTATCGTAATACGAAACCAACTTGGGTGAGTATCGGAGAAATGGCAAAGTATGGTCTTCAGGGTGTGAAAGGGGAAAGATACTATCACACCGCATTCCGACCTGAGGAGTTAAAAGCGTTGGCCGAAGACGCAGGGTTTTCTGCCATTCAAGTTGGAACGCTGGAAAAAGAAGTAAAGTATGCAACACGTTTGCCTGTTTTGATTTTTTACATTTTTTATTTCTTAAACAAGTTTACAATTCGGGTCAACCGGTTGGAGAGCCTAAATCGCAAGGGTTTAGATTTTTGGAGTTTGCGGGTTTATCGTTTGTGCTCGGCGTTGGGCTTGAATGATTTTTTCTGCTCCTTTGTTAAAGAAGGTGTGCGTACATTTATGGTGGCGGAAAAATAGAAGTTATGCGGCTTCATAAAAGTGAGGTTCGGCCTGAAAAAACTACTGTATTGCGACAATGGAATGGTCACTTCTAATGCAATCATTTATTGTTTTGATGAGTTGAATCGTGCAAAAAAAATGTAAGATAGCAATTACTGCGGGCGATCCAAATGGCATTGGGCCCGAAGTGATTTGTAAAAGTCTGGCTGACCCTTTTGTGTGGCGTTT
>Ga0316190_10000410_pt1 | contig 29184 bp, 28 predicted proteins | sample Eddworburrow2_MG_FD_204929 | JGI IMG/M metagenome (GOLD analysis project Ga0316190, IMG submission 204929) | Coastal sediment microbial communities from Maine, United States - Eddy worm burrow 2 | ecosystem: Environmental > Aquatic > Marine > Coastal > Sediment | place: USA: Maine | collected... | reverse complement strand
TTCCATCGTCACGCTTTTTATACCAGCCTCTTCCCCGCTGGACTGATCAATTGTTTTGACGCTCAAATCCTCGGCTTCTGCGTAGCGGGTGTACATTCTTAGCAACATCTGAGCCCAATCCTGGGCATCAACCCCTCCAGCGCCCGCAAAAATACTCAAAATAACATCCGAGCCGTCGTAAGGACCGCTAAATTGCAGCTCACGCTTAGCCTTAGCGAATTCTATGCTCAGGGCCTGCAATTGCTCGTCAATCTCTTGTCCTAAGCTATCGTCCTTCAACTGAGCCAGCTCCAGCAGTTCGCTGCTACGACCTTTTAGGGAGTTCCAAAACTCCACACGCTTTGAAATTGCAGAATGTTGTTTACTGACCCGTTGAGCCTGCTCGTTATCACCCCAAAAATCTGGTGCATTCATCTGCTCTTGCAGAGCCGCCGCTTCTTTTTCTAGCGAATAAATACCCAACTGGCCATGAGCCGACTCGATGTCGCTCAGTAGTTTTTTTATATCATTATCTGCAGCCATATTTATAGTCTACAGCAACTTAATTAAGCAGCAATCCTTCACTGAGGTTTAAAAACTTCGGCGAGGTAGCTTTGCAAATCTCGAGCTGGTTTCTGAGAAACAGATCCTAGCACGCCAAGTCCCCAGACGTTGCAATCTATCATCTCTTTTATAAGATCAATGCACTGTTTTTTCTTCACGCCCTTGATAATTTTCGGTAGGTCATTAACGTTATGTAACTCGTCCTTGGCATAAAAATGGCTGTAATTACTGGCTATTCCTGACGCTGTCTGCCCAGAACGGGTAATCTTGCCCAGCAAGTGTTTTTTGGCAGCTTCAAAATCTTCATCATCCAGTTGGCCATTACGCAAACGCAACAACTCGTCTCTAATCAGTCTCATTAACGGTTTACTATTAGTCCTGCTGACCTGCGCGCCAATCCACCACCCACTCAAGCCCCCAGCGTAGGCCGCACCAGACCCCATGCTGTATACCCAACCCTTTTCTCTAGCGGTACCAAAAATACGTGAGTACATAGTTTCTGTTAATACCGTGCTCAAAATATTCATAGCAACTTTTTCTTCCTCAGTAAATTCACGATCAACATACATATCTGTGTACAAATAGATATTTGGAACACTCGGCTTGCGAATAACCAGCGGGTCTTCTAGCAAACTAGTTGTTTCGACAGGCATCGGTATGCGCTCCTCGCCCCTCCCTATCTGTAGTCGTTCTTCAAACATTTTTTCTATGCCTGAGTAGTCACCTTTAAAATGACCTGCGATAATAAACCGGGCATTAGCAAGCGTATGAGTCTTCTTGTAGTGGCCCACTAGATCAGATCTGGTGACGCCTGCCATCAGTTCTAGTCGTTCTTGATCTGTAAGTGCTGCCAGTCCCATAGATTGACGAAGCGCCAAATTCAGATGCCGGAAATGGTTATTGCCACGGCTAATCAGCTCTTCACGCACGTTGCTCATTTCTGAATCAAATTCTTCCTGCAAGAATTTAGGAGTGCTAACGCCGTCCAGCATCAGACCAACCACGCGCTGCCACTCAAAGTCGGCCGCTTCAACTTCATAAGTTATGTCATAAACGCTGGTCGAAGCATTAGAATAAGCACCATTTTGCTCAATCGCCGCCTGAAAATCGCGAGCTTTTTCAAAGTATTTATTAGCCCCCAGCAAAACATGCTCCATCAGATGCGCCGTCTCCCACTTGTCTTTGTCTAGCAGAAATTCGCCAGCTCTAAAGCTAACTTCAGCCATCACAACACCTGTTTTAGGCGTGTCGATGACTAAGCCTTTAAGCCCAGACTTGAATGTCAGTTCCTGAACCTTATGCCTAAGCATAATGAGGCACCAATTCACAATTTACAGCTGCACTGCGACCAAGCCTAGATTTTTGGCACAAAAGGCTAAAGGAGAAACGCAGTCTGCCGAAGGCAGGCGAAGTGGTCTTTTGAGTTAATGATCTAGGCTTGGTCGGGTGAGAAAACATTATTTCTTACGGCTCTTTTTTCTATTTTGCCGTTGAGCTTTGCGCTTTTTCTTTTTCTGTTGCTGCTTTTTTGCACCGGCAGTAACTGCATCTTTTTTGACAACTTTAAAATCATCTTCGTCAAACGAATCATCGGTCTCGATAATCTTATCAGCATTATCCACGCTAGAACGAGCAGCCCTAGTTAGCTCAGTCTCAATCGGATCATGTATGTGATTGTGCGCGATTGGTCGTGCATGGAACAATGCCCTCAAGACATCGTGGCGTAGAACGCTCTGCATCTCTTCAAACATGACTTTTGACTGGCGACGATATTCAACCAGCGGATCTTTCTGTCCAACCGAAATCCAATGGATTCCTTGGCGCATGTGATCCATGTTCTCCAGATGTTGCATCCATAGGTTGTCCATAACTTGCAGGTAAATATCGCGCTGAACTTTATCAATCACGTCTGGGCCAAAATCCTCAACTTGAGATTCATAGGCTTTCATTACTGCTTTTTCTAATTCGCTCTCAAACTTTTCAGCCTCAGCATCAAAAATCTTGTCGATTGTGTCGTCATCCAGGCCAAACACCTCGTGTAGTTGAGTAGAAAACTCATCGCTGAAAGAATCTGGGGAATTAGCCATATCCTTAACCTGCTCGCGAATGAAATCCTTAATCTTACCGCTGACATCAGCCTGCTTTAGCACTTCTTTTCGCAAAGTATATATTGCTAAACGGTGGCGATTCATGACGTCATCATACTGAACAACGTTCTTTCGCATGTCAAAGTTAAAGCCTTCGACTCGTTTCTGAGCTGCTTCAAGACTACGGTTGATCACTCGGTTCTGAATTGGCGTTTCGTCGTCAATTTTCAGACGGTTCATGACGCTAGCAACTCTATCGCCACCAAACACACGCATCAAATCGTCCTCAGTACTAACATAAAACTGGGTCTCGCCTGGGTCACCTTGGCGCCCAGCACGACCGCGCAACTGATTATCAATTCGACGAGATTCGTGTCGATCACTACCGATCACAAACAAACCGCCAGCTTCTTTAACGCCCTTGCCCAACACAATGTCCGTACCACGACCAGCGATGTTAGTGGCCAGTGTTACTGCACCTTTTTCACCAGCCTTTTCAACAATCTGAGCTTCACGTTCGTTGTTTTTAGCATTTAGAACTTCGTGTTTAATGCCAGCTTTAGTTAATAGCTTTCCTATCTGTTCGTTATGCTCAATCGCACTCGTTCCGATCAAAACTGGCTGACCTTTTTCCTGCAATTCCTTGACCTGCTCAATAATGGCTTTAAACTTGCCGTCTTTGGTCTGGTAGATCTTGTCTGATTGGTCTTTACGTGCCAAAACTTTGTTAGACGGCACTTCTACAACATCTAGTTTGTAAATCTGATGGAATTCCTCGGATTCTGTCTTGGCAGTACCTGTCATACCCGACAATTTATCGTAAAGACGGAAATAGTTCTGGAAACTGACTGTCGCCAACGTCATTGACTCTTCTTGAATATCAACGTTTTCTTTAGCTTCAATAGCTTGGTGTAATCCCTCGTTGTAACGACGTCCAGCCAGCAAACGACCGGTGTGTTCATCCACAATCACGACTTCGCCGTCTTTAGTCACAACGTAATCTTTATCGCGCCTGAATAGCGCCTCGGCCCTAAGTGACTGATCAAGGTGATAAATAGTCCGAATGTTTGTAGTGTCATACAAGTTACTAATTCCTAGAGCTTTTTCTACAAAATTTATGCCAGCGTCGGTTAGTGTCACGGCCTTTCGCTTTTCATCAACCTCAAAGTGTTCGTCACGCTTCAGCTGACGAGACAGCTTAGAAAATTGTTCGTAGCTAACGCCACTAGTGGCTGACGGCGCAGAAATAATCAACGGTGTACGAGCCTCGTCAATCAAGATAGAGTCAACCTCATCAACAATTGCAAAATTTTGCTCGCGCTGACGCAGTTGTTCAACTTCACGGACCATGTTGTCACGCAAAAAATCAAAGCCAAATTCATTGTTAGTGCCGTAAGTTATGTCTGCGGCGTAAGCATCCTGACGTGTACACGGCCTAAGGTGCCTGAAACGCGGATCGCGGTGGTCATCGTTGCTAAACTCAGGATCATAAATAAACGAATGATCTGGAATAATCACGGCGGTACTCAAACCCAATGCATGATAAATCTGAGCCATCCAGCCCGCATCACGCTGCGCTAGATATTCGTTGACTGTTACAACGTGAACACCCTTGCCCGTTAGCCCATTCAGATACACTGGCAATGTCGCCACCAAGGTCTTACCCTCACCAGTTTTCATTTCAGCAACCATGCCCTCGTGAAGGACCATACCGCCAACCAGCTGGACATCATAATGCCGCTGCTCAATCTGGCGCCATGCCATTTCGCGAACTGTTGCAAATGCTTCCGGCAACAAAGTATCAAGCGTTTTTTCTAGCTCTTTATCTTTTTTACCTTCAAGCTTTTTCTTAAACTCATCGGTTTTTTTGCGTAGCGCGCTGTCGCTCAATTTCTTATATTTTTTGTCCAAATCGTTGATGGACACAGTTCGCTTCCTTAGACGCTTAAGAGTCTTCGCCTCTGGGTCGCCCAATACTTTTTTAACTAATTTCTTCATAAAACCGAAATCCCCTATTTCCACCCACAGTAATATTTGTCTTAACGCCCATTATACCCCAGACACCCTAGATTTTGCGAGAGGTTGAGTTCGCGAATTTTGAAAATTCGCACGTCGGTAAAGCTATCTTTTGAAACGAGGCTTTTTGATTTTACCCAAGACCCTGCGGGCTCTAGAATTTTTTCTCTTATCGGATGAGTGCGAGTGCTTTTCTTTATGACGCTTTAGCTGGTTTTGCAACTTCGCCTCAACAATATCAACGGCAGCAAACATATTAACCGTCGACTCGGTCGCTGTCAGGCGTGCTCCAGGTACGTGCAGAATCACTTCGCACGAACACTTTTTGCCAGTTTTCTTACTAACAGATTCACGCAACTTCACATCGGCTCTAACAGCTTCGCGCTGGTCCTTTTTCAGATGTTTATCAAGTTTCCCGACCTTTTTGTTGATGTATTTCTCGAGGTCTTTGCTAACATCTGTCTGGATGCCTGCGATAGCTATGTTTTTGATCATATTGTTTTTCTATCTCCCATATATTTTTGTAAAACTTCTGGAACCCTAACTGTGCCGTCCTGATTCTGATAATTTTCAACGATGGCCGCCAAGATTCTACTCAGCGCAAACGCCGTCGCATCATTGGTGTGAACCAATTCGTTGCTACCATCTTTCTTGGTTTTGATGTTTAAATCACGAGCTTGGTAGTCAGTCATATAATCAGCGGTGTGGGTCTCAATATACCGGTTTTGACCCGGAAACCAACAGTCTAAGTCTACACCGCTTGCGTTAGGCTTGCCAATGTCGGCTGTGCTTTTTTGCACAAAATTGTAGTGTAGGCCTAGTTGCCCCATCAGATGTTCTTGGACAGCAATCATCAGTTTGTGCTCGTCCGGACCACTATCAGCGTCGCTGAAAATTTCCATTTCCAGTTTATCAAACTGATGCAGCCTGATTATGCCCTCGGTGTCCTTGCCGTAAGTCCCAGCCTCTCTACGGAAACTGGTGCTGTAGCCTATATAGCGAATCGGCAAGTCCTTATGCGGCAAAGTCTCGTTCCAATACATCGTAGCCAAAGTATGTTCGGCACTAGCATTCAGCCATAAATCATCGTCAGCCAATTTATACGTTACCTCTTCTGCGTTCAGCCTAGCGCTAGCTTTGTACGGCTCGGTCTTGAGCAGTGCCGGTGGTAAGATTGGGTTAAATGGCTTGGTTGAGATACTCAAATCATTTTCACTAACTAGTTTTTTTATAACCTCTTCGTCACCCAGAGTCTCCATGACAAACTGGATGATAGCGAATTGCAGCCGCACCAAGCCACCCTTTAGATACACGAAACGACTGCCAGAAATTTTCACGGCTCGTTCCTTATCAAACAAATCACGCTGTTTAGCAATATCCCAGTGCGGGCGCGGCTCAAAACCGTCAAACTGCGGCTTCTCACCAACTGTTTTAGTAATCACATTGTCATCTTCAGTCTCGCCAACTGGCACATGCTCCATCGCCAGGTTAGGAATAGCCCCTAGCAGTTCTTTAAAGTCTGATTCCGTCTCACTCAGTAATTTTTCACGATCAGCCAGTTCAATCTTGATTTGCTTTCCTTCATCGATCGATGCCTGGTCAGGCTTGCCACCCTTCATCTTAGAACTTATTTCATTACGCCTCTGTCGCAATGCTTCTACCTGTTGTATCAGCTCAATCCGCTCTTTGTCTAGACTCAAAATAGCGTCAACATCAACGTCTGACTGCTTTTGCTTTGCCTTTTGTTTCACTAATTTGGGATCAGCCCGAAGCACCTGTATATCAATCATTTGTATTCACTTTCTGTAGTTAATTATAACCCACCTTGAACTAAAAATTAAAAAACCTCCAGATTATTTTAGGAGGCCTAGTGGTTTCATACAGCATTTACAATATAAAAACTAGCAGACCTCCCGCATAGACGACGAGGACGATAGATAAACTTTCTGGAATTTATAAAAACTCATTACAGCGCTAGAATATCATAAAGGCTAAACTAACTAAAGCTTGCCGAGGGCCTCTAGGGTCAACTTAGTGCGGGATTTGGCGTATTCGCAGTGTTCGCATGGACCGCCCATGGCCGCCACACCAACTTCTGGTATATCACCTTCTAAAGTTTTCTTCATCTTAATCAATACGTCATCAACCCAGTCGCTCGAACCAATGTGCGGGAAAACGTGCGTTTCAAAATCTACTTTATTGTTAAAGCCTTCGCGGTCTTGAGTCCCAGTTGCGTAGACAAAATAGCCTGTGTCGCTAACTTCAAAGCCATTCTGCCGCAATAGCCATTGATAGACCTCCATTTGCCGGCGATACATGTCTTGCCAGCCGCCAGCCGGACCCAGCTGCGTAACTGGCTTGTCCTTAGCCGTGGCCTTGTAATCGACAACCATTAACTTGCCGTCATCATCAACCCATACATCGTCTACAGCCCCGAAAACGTGCAAATTAGTCGGCTCATGAACGTAAACCACACCAGTAAAATTATGTCGCCATTTATCTAGATCTTTGTGCTGATATGGCACGGCCTTAATCTGATTGTCTTTCATGAGTGGGTGCGGCTGTTTTTTGGCCCGATAGACATCAAATTCTTTTTTGAACAGTTCATCAATAGCCTTATTGATATTGAACGGCGGACTACTGGGCCGCTTGATTTTCAGCCGGGCATCCAGCCAAAAACAGCGCGGACACTGTGTGAACAGCTCTATCTTCGTGCGACTGACCTTGAACGGTTCAGTCTGACCAAGGCGGTATGGTTGATTTCGCTCTTTCCAGTAACTCATTACACGCTAGTTGGTAGGCCTCACGCTGGCTAAAATTTCATCTAGCTTCGCACCATCACTGGACCATATATCGTTATTGGCGACAATACCCACTATATGTATCTCACTATTTTGCCACCCGAGTAGTAGTTTGACGACCCCGCCAACACCCTTACCGACAAGTTCGCTGCAAGTGGTCTCTAGGATAAAGGCCAAGTCGTAGCCTTCTCTTTGTACTTCAGTAGAAGCTGTACCGGTCACCTCCCCACACGCATCATTACCAAACGAAGAATCCCCCGAAAACTGCGTCTCATAGCCAGTTTTTATAGTTTCCTTGTCGGTATCACTAAGTGAGCTGTATTCAATCCCAGTATCGGCCTTGCTGACCAATAGCCCTAAATCAAGTTTGTCCAGATCGGCACCCTCTTCTTCTGCAAAGAAAATAATACCATCGTCACGCTCGGTTCTTAACCAACTTTCTGGGCGCACAAAACCGACATCATCAACAGAGTCATCCACTAGCTTTCCAACTCGTCCGCTGTCGGTCAGGCCCCTAACTATAAAAAATCCGCCGGCTACAACCAGCACAAGAACCGCTAAAGCAACCAACCCCTTCATCGTTTTTTGTTTGTTGCTTGTCGGCGATACGTCACCGAAAACGCCCATATTATGACGCTGTGGTTGAGCACCAGACTGTGATGCGTCGACTGGCAATGGTTGCTGTAGAGGCTGAGCCTGTGGAGCAACAGCTGCTGGTGCAGGTTGCTGGGCCATCGGTTGAGCCAGCGGGTCCGGCGACTGGGTAGCAGCTGGATCTGACGTCGCAATGCTAGGCACAGGATTGCTAGAAGATATAGGATCTACGGCAGGTACTGGCTCTTCTGTGGCCAGAGGATCACTCGGTGGCTTAATCGCAGCAACAGGGTGCTGGACAGGAAGTTGGGGCACGACTGCAGGTTGATCGGCTGGCGATTGCGGCTGGCCTAAGTTGGCTGGTACGGATGATTGAGAATCGTTCATTACTGGTGTTTGCGGTGGCTGATCTCCAGGCACAGCTTGTGCACCACCGTCTTGTGGTGGCATGTCTTTTGGTTCCATCTAAATTCTACCCTACCCTCGCTTTTTATAGAGATATTGTAGCATCCCAAGCATAATTAGCTTAAACGTTTTATGAATTTATTGCTGTTTTTTAATCTAATTTATAGCACTGCTGGCAACAATTGCCGCCGTTTCAGCCCTGAGCGTAAAGTCGCTCAAACCAAGAGGCTTAATACCTTTTTGCTTGAACATTTCAACTTCTTGGGTCTCCCAACCACCTTCTGGCCCGACAAGCACACCAACGGCACTTGACTGCTCAGACTGCGGCGTCTGATACCTGGGGCTGTTCTGTTCAGCATAATAAAGGTCAACCTTGCCCTGCAGCTCGTCGATCAATGACGCAACGCCCAGAGGTTCACGAACTCGTGGAATGTCGGCCCTACCGCTCTGTTCTGCCGCCTCAATCACAATTTTTTCAGCCCGCTCGACATCAAAACCAGTTTTTTCTGTGCGGGCAGCCAAAATGGGAATAAAATGCCGAACGCCTAGTTCTGTTGCTTTTTGCAGCACCCAATCATTTTTATCTTTTTTAAGTAGTGCAAAACATAGATAGGTGTCGTATTTTGGGGTTTTCGGAATCATTTCGGTGACTAATTCTATATGTACGGCGTTATCACCAATTTTAACAATCTTGTACATTTTTTCTTCTTGGCGGGCGTTAAATAACACGACTTCTCTGTTCACCTGGAACCGTAACACTCGGGTCCACTGATGAAAAATATTCCTATCATCCATCCAAAAATCATGGACTAAATCCCGCTCACCAACGTAAAACCTATGCAACTTCATATTATTTCAACTGTAGCACGATTAATGATTCGATGTGGGGTGTGCGTGGGAAGAAGTTGTAGCCTTGGGCGGCTTGGATCTTGTAGACCTCTGTTAGCAGGGCTACGTCACGAGCCTGCGTAGACGGATTGCAACTGAGGTACACCACTTTTGGTGGCTTAGCTTCTAATATTCTGGCTATTACGTCTTTGTGCAGGCCAGCCCTAGGCGGATCGACTATTAAGGCGTCTCGGTCGTTGATATATTCACCAGCACTTTGTGAACTGGCCTCGATCACTTTTATATTCCTGTCACCGATGTTATGTTTTGCCATGGCGACATTTGTAGCATCAGACTCCACTAGGACACTGGCACCAATTGGGATGCCGATCGTGCCAACACCACTATAGAAATCAATCACACTCTTGCCGTTGATACCTTGTAACACTTTCTGCAAGGCCCGCTCAAACACCGGTACGTTGACTTGAAAAAACGACAATACGTCATATGTGATATTTGTGTCCATGATGCTATCCGTAAGCGTTATATCACCAGATGAATATATCTTTTCAGTTGGCACACTTGCTGGACTTTTCGGATTGGAATAATAGATGTCCAGGCCTTTTAATCCTTCGGGAACTTTAAAATCTGTGAAATCAAATTCGGGTTGTTTTTTCACGAACAAAGCCGCGACTACCTCTGAACCTTGCGATGATCTGAACACCACGGTCTTTAGGTCCCCCGCCCTCAAGCCAGTTTCTTTGGCGTATTCGTCCAGGTTATTTATAAAAACCGCGGCCACCTGGTTAATACGGTCATCAGCCAAAGCGTTTGCAGTTATTATCTGTTTGCCGTGCGTGCCACGAACGTAATGCGCCAGATGCAGGCCGTCATCATCACCCCAAAAGCCAAACTCTACTTTGTTGCGGTAGCCATATTCCTGATCCCCGCCAACAAAGTCGCCCCACTCTACACTCTCTAGGCCTTCTCTCTGGAAAGTCTCCTGCAGAATACTCTGTTTAGCCTTGTTTTCGGCAGCAAAGTTCACGATCTGCCACGGGCTTGTAGACAAATAACTTAGGGGCTCAAGTGGTTCTATCCTATCTGGACCAGGTTCATGGACTTCTGTAACTATACCTTCTAGATATGAGCTTTTCTTTTTTGTAACTCGCACATCAACAAGTTCGCCAGGCAAACCACCCCAGATAAAGATTTTCTTGCCCTCAGCCGTCTCGCCCAAAGCCTGCCCACCATGAACCAACCTACCCAGCCGAACATTCGTAATGATAACTTGTTTTTTACTGCTCACTGCTGGAAGCTCCCGCTTACTTTATATAGCCTAAGTGCTCCAGCGCTGTGCGGACCGGTTGCGCAAGGTTCTGTGCATGCAACTCCCCGAGAGGATACCAAGCGCCGTTGGAGAAATCATCGTCCGGTACTAGGCTAACCTCATCCGACTTATTCACCAGTAGAACCAAGTAAGGATTGAAATTCATGTACACAGCTACCTCTTCGTTTGTGTCTTTCAATTTCTTTAGACTTTTGCCTGATGATTCTTTAAGTTTCTCGGGCTTTATACCCAAACCTTCAATATCTATACCAGTCTCTTCTTTAACCTCTCGATTAAGGGCCTCTAGCTCTGTTTCGCCTTCGTCTATGCCGCCGCCAGGTATTACTAGCTGATTATTATAAACCCTGGCGTTACCTAAAAGTAATTTTTTATCGGCAGAAATTATAAAAGCACTTACGATTTCTCTTTTGATCGTCCTCACGGAAGTTCCTTTCCTGTCGATAATCACAATTACGGGTAGTTATGGGCGGAGGGCGCCGACAAATACTTGCCATGCTAGTGCTGACTTAGCTACTAGGCTCAATATCATATAGACACGCTCACCGTACAGGTAATCTGCCCAACGACCAGTCTTTTTATATTGCAGATACATGTTCAAGGCAAAGCTTGAGAAGAACACAAAGATGCTGGCGTAAATCCAGTATACGAATGACGGGATATCACCTTCTCCGTACTGGTTAGCGCCGGCCAAGTAGGCTCCTACGGCTATCCACGGGGCAATTCCGGATATAGAGCCCACTATAAAGCTAGTCCAGTTTGTTTTGCTAGTCAACTGATTGTGCAATTCCATTACTAATCCTAACAAATTCATAACCATAGTTGCTACAAAAATTAATACCAGTGTAGAGATATCTGAAACACCGCTTAGCATAGCAATACCGACCATCATGGTACTGGCGCTAAACCCGTATTCAATCCAGCGGGCTTTGTTGATCCCCTGTTTTAGGCCAGCTTCGTAGCGATTGCGGTAGACAGTTGCGATTACTAGATGGGCGATAGCCGACATTATGAAAAACGCAGCCACGACGTAAGCCAAATTAACATCAAACAATGTGCGAGTAGCTGACACTAATACTGGGTCAGAATCGCTAGAGGCCACGGGATCAGTTGTTAAGTAGTTAGTCGTTACCGGAAATTGTGTTGCTCGGCTCAGGACTATGACGGCCACGGCTTGAGCACCGTGAATTATTGCCATAACCCAGTTCCATTCATTTAGATTCTTGAAAACACCGCCTTTTTTCTTTGAGCTACTTACGCTCATCCCTGCTGGAGTTGGTTTACTGATGCTTGCTTTAGAACTAGAGACTGACTTAGTTGATTTTTTAACTGGTGATTTTTTAGATTTTGACGTGTTGGTTTTTGCTTTGGATGATTTGCTCTTTGTTGCCATACACCAACTATACAGGAGTGCTCTTGTCCAGGTAAAGCAAAGTTATCTTTAACAACGTTTATCTACAAGACCAGCCTGGGCAATTGCTAGACTAGAAGGGTGGATTAGAAATTAATTTCTTCTTCTATGACCTCGTCCAAAAGATCCAATATTTCTGTAGGGCCTGCGGCCAATGTGGTGCTTAAGAAACGCCTAGGTATTAGACCGCTACCCTCTGGATCACCAGCATTTGGATCGACTGCGCCCGCCCAGTCGCCGCCTGGTGAGGCAATAGCAGCAGAAATTGCCGGAGTTGTTCCACCTGGAGTAATACTTAGAACTGTAAATTGAGCGGTAAGACCTGGGTAGCCATCGTCGGTAAAAACCGTGCCATCTTTGATCGAATTATACTCGTCATAATCTTCTAGTATTGAAAAGCCTGCGCCATTATTATCATGCCAGGAAGTCGGCTCTGTGCTTATTTTTTTCAGAGATGAGCAACACCAAGAATCATTTTCGCCGATGGCATCCGTAAACAGCACGAACTGAACGTCTGTAGCGCCAGACAAATCTAATGGATCACCTGGACCATAGACCGATTCTTGCCGCATCCGCGCTAGTGAGGCTGGCAAGTGATCCTGCCGATCCCAAAATGCTGAACTGCCTGGCCCAAACCGCCTATCCCACGTGGTGGCCGTTGCGCTATCTCTGGTGAACTGGACTGTTATGTCATATTTATGCTCCTGGCTAAAGTGATTTGTCCCGTATTGTACTACTGCCACCTCTGCCGACGGGGCGTTGGTAATAACGTAATTAATAGCAGCGTCCACAGTGGTCTTGCTACTAAGCCACTCAGCCACGTCCATTGAGCCAGAATTATCTACGATAAAAATGAAACGAGCGCTGGAAGAACTACCAGCGGAATGGGTTATCGTACCCTGAATTTCCCGTGTATACTGCGGGGTAGACACGCCAGCCGTATACGGGTTCTTATACACCTTACCCAATCCCCGGATATCTTGCTGGGTGTTTACTACATTGGTGTAACCCTTATGAACCACCTGATATGTAACTGTGTATAGACCAGTGCTGTACAGGGTTGTTTCTGGCGTGCCGTCGTAATCTATGTCCAGCTCGTAACGCTCTTTGGCAAAATCCATTGCAGCAGTACTGGCCAATTGTGCTTGCTGCTTGTACTGTTGCAAAATGGAAGCCTGATGTGCCTGCAAGCCTACGCTCGCTACAATAGTGCTCAGTATGATCAGCAGCGGCAGAAAAGCCATCAGCGTCGCCAGCAAAAAACCCTGCTGCTCACGAAAAGCAATAGGCTGACGCGACATGTGTGGCCCGTGCATCAGTTTATCTTCCTTATCGTATGCTTAACGTCTACCTCGACGTCCTTACCAAAAACCGTATCGCCCAGAGTCAGAACCACCTCTATTTTATCGGCCGATGACGGAAATGTTGTTTCGATATTATTTTCTGCAAAGTATTTTATCTGCATATCAATGACGTTCTCGCTCAATACAGAGTCTTTAAGCGTACAGCCATTGGTGCCGACCGCTGCCTCCGGACAGGTCGTATCTTTGGCGTTGTCCTTACATGTTGCAGTTGCAGGAGTACACGGGGTGTCCGCCACAGAATCAATGCTACAGGTAGCGTATGATGGCACGAGCGTTCGCTTATAAAGCGTGCTTTGTCCAGGGGTTGCGCTGCCCCCTACAAAGTAGATGACGTTATTCAGAGAAACTGGATTTGATGTAACGCTTGACGACTCACAGTCATTTAATCGCCTTCTTACGATGTGCCTGTCGTCATCTCTCCTGGTCGAATCCAAGGCTATTTCATTTATTATCAATGTCTGCGGCGAAGAATCATAGGTCCAACCACCAGTTGGCTCATTTGGATCGGCTAAGTCCACATCAATTGTCTCTCCAAAGGCAATCGTGAATAGCAGTTCATCCTGCATATTAATCAGAATCGTCTGCCCGCTAGAACGCATATTGGCCCGAGCTGACTCAGCCAAAACCGACGCGTACTGCGTGAAAAGCGCTGCAAGCAAAACCACAATTATTATTGTCGCGACTGGTAACGTTATCATCAACTCAGCTAGAGTTAAGCCCTCTTGTCGGGTACTAGGTTTGCGACCAGCCTCCTCTTTATGTCGATTTTTCCAGACGTCTAGTAGCCTCATCGCTAGCTCCCCAGACCAAATTTATGAATAAATGTCGAATACTCGGTCCTGTGGCTGCTGCCAAAAGCATCAAACTCTATGATGGTAGTTATTCTTACTAGTGTTGGGTTGTCGACATCCCCATCCAGATCCAGATCCTCAAACGGATCAGTTGATGTTGTGGTTACAGATTCCGACCAGTCAATTACGAGTTCTGGGGCTGGATTGCGTTCTGCAACTCGCAAGTCAGAACCGGAAACATACGCAATAGCAAACGCCATATCATTGTCTACGGTCCAGCCAGCCCTGTTAACAATTTCTTGAACAATGGCCGTTACATCTACCTGTGTGTTAGTCGTGCTATCGCCTGCTGTCCAAGCCGGAGGCGTCCAAGTGACCGACGCTGTGGTGCCCACTCGCCCGTCAGAACTGTCGCCATCGACTGCGTTATCAACAGCATAGCTACCCGCCCACGGCACAGCGTTATCTTCATCGACTCCCGTTACCAGCAGAGTCACCGCTCCAGAATTGGTTTCATCGGCAGTAAACTCAATAAATGCGCTATCTATATTTGCCGCTTGCGGCGTATCAATATCATCAAATATAATACCGACCGATTGATGGCCGCGCGTACCATCTTCTGACATCTCCAAATCTGAGCTACTAAAGTACAAATCACCCGGCAAGCTACTAGCGTCCGAACCGTGCTGTTCTACAATATCGCCCGGAGAACCAGCCGAAAAAGCCTCAAATTCTGACAGAACATTCCAGCTAGAGTGAGTACCATCAACCATAAACATTCGCCAATACCTGTACGGTGTCACGTTTGCACTCACATCAACGTCCTGTGCCGCACTGGCGATGGACGAGCACGGAATACCGTTGTCTGAAAGCCCATCGACAATCGTGGTCCATCCGTTAGTATCGGTCGGATCGCTATCCTTTGCCTCTATCCGAAAGTTGCTTGCACCATAGCTACAGGTCCACCACTCAATTTTAATAGTTTCTACCACTTGTGAAGACCCCAGATCAATTGACGGCAGAGGCTTGTTGTCCGGCCCTGGGCTGAAAGCATTGTATGTATAATTCGTATAGCTGTCGTCGCTAATACGACCCTCGTTCCAATGAATATTAGTAGCATCGTGAACACCTACGGCCGTGATTTCCGAACCGCTAGCAAACGCCGAGTCCGCGGCAATTGTCTGAGAGAAGTTGGTCGTAGTGGTCGTAGTGGTACTCTCTAGAACACTCTCAGGCTCGACGTAGACTTTGGCTGATGCGTTTTTCAGGTTTAGCGCTGCCGCCTCCGCAGAAAAATCCTCAACTTCGTACGCTGTGAGGACATCCCCAATCGGAATGCTGTCATAGTCCAGATTTATATAATCTTGAACCTTTTTAAAAGCCAGCGAACTAGCCTCGGCACGCACAGCTGTTTTGCCGTTTACAACAACACCATTTTGAATGATGGCCGCCAGCACAACCAGAAACACCGAAACAACCCCCAGCGAAATCAATACTTCAATTAGCGAAAACCCTTGTTGATCGCTAACCTTGCCGGGCCTACACACCAGATTCAGGCGTTTGTACAACGCCCCCTTCCCACGCTTTAGCATAAGCAAATTATACACTAGGTTGTGGATTGATAATAGACTATAACGCTGCGTAATTTTGGACTAACGTTTGGAGCCTAGAAGAGTAGTAATTATTCGGTGACTTCGACGCCGTTCCAGAATGCGTAATAGCCACTGAAATCTTTTTTAACTCTGTCGATTGCGCCTGGTAATGCCTCAGCATAAATGAATGCTCCGTCCTTGGCCGTCTTGCCATCAACCACCACGTCAAAGTACGTGCACTTGCCCTTCCATGGACATGTATACGGCGTATCGCTACTAGAAAAATACTCAGCCTTTACAGAGTCTGATGGAAAATACCAATTACCCTCGATAAATATCAAATTCTCTTTGTCTGTTTCGGCAACTGTTGTCCCGTTGAATACTGCTTTCATTTTTTATTCCCCTGCCTTTTAGTTATATGTTTAACCGTTCACTTAAATAGTACCACACGCCAACTATGCTATGATACTGCTTATGAAAAGGTCTCCTAGGAAATCAAAAGCCAGCAGCCTATCGCTCACCAGAGTCACTCGCTCTATATACTTTCTAATCGGCTTTTATATCCTGTCGATTGCCATGTTTGACTCGGGCAACCTCATGACCAGAGAAGCCGTAATAGATCGATCGACCCTAGCTTTTGTGTTGCTCGTACTCAACACCGCGGCCTGGTATGTCGCGTCCGACAAAGAAATCAAAAGCAAAAATCTATTTGCATATGTCCTTACGCTGGCCCTGCTAGCATTCGCCGGGTTCTCAACCTACTGGGAGCGTGGCATGGCCAGCACATCAACCATTCTTTACGCCCTTCCGCTACTGACCGCTGCAACCCTAAAAAACCGCCACGCCCTTATAGCCACGGCCGCGCTAGCAATCGGCACTTACGCATTTAGCGCCATCAAATATTTCAACGACTTTTTCAATGAAGGCTTCAGGATTCAGCTTTGGGGACAAATAGCCTTGTACTCGGGTGTTATCTTGACCATGACTTGGCTAATAATGATCATCGCCGACCTCCGCCACGACTCCCGCTAAAGGCACACTAAGATTGGCTTAGCCTAGCGATAAGCCAGTCGCGCGGTAGAGTGCTCAAGAACCAGCCAGCCCGGGGGCCAGAGTCTTTGTTTATCAAAACCTTGTAAAGCGTTACAAACAATTCTTTTGGTTGCATATCTAGTTCTTCTTTAAATTCGTAGATTGCTTTATGGAACCATTCACCGTCAGCATCAGCAGGCGCAACTTTAATTTTTTCAACTAAACCCTTCAGATATTTTACCTGCACATCAGACAATTCTGTCTCAACAGGACCTTTTTGCAGCTCAAACCTCACTTCATCAGGCGCCCATGTATCGAGCCAGCTGTCGATAAACTGAAGCTCCGTGCGAATGACGGATTCATCTTCATCAACAATGCCAGCATATTCGGTTCGCCTGATCACATCCAATGTCTTCTCCACGTCACGCAACGATGCCTGATAGCTCACGTACAGATGCGTGAATGGTACACGACTAATCGTCTGCTGTTCAACGCCGTAGAGACAGAGCTTCAGCAAATGCTCTTCATCCTCGGACTTACCTGACTTTGAAAGCAACTCACCAAATTCATCAAATATCTTTATGAGCGTTTCGTGAGTATCGAAGAATAATTGTTTATCTGGTGCCGACCTCAGCATAAAGAACCAGACAACCTCAGCAGGAATATTTTGCAGAAGCTCAACCGCTGTAACTGCATCACCGGCACTTTTACTCATTTTTTTTGTCTGACCAGCTTTGTTGATGAAATCATATGGCACCGGCATCGGTGGCTCAACACCGAATACATCGCGAACAATTGCCACACCCGTATCATATGAACCGCCTTTTGTTGCATGATCACGGCCAAACGGCTCGACATCAACGCCAAGCTTCCACCAACGTGCCGGCCAATCAATCCGCCAACTCAACGTCACACTTCCGTCGTCATAACGCGTTTCTGATTCTTCGTCCATGTTATTGATGTATCTAAGGGTTTTCTGCTCAACATCGATACTCACGAACTGCCTATTCTTTACCCTTCCGTTTTCGATAACTTGTATCGGCGACCAGTTGGGGTCGAGCTTTCGTCCTGAAACCTCTTGCAGAATTGTACGAATATTATCAACATTTTCGGTAGTCTTCTCTATGGCTTCAACAAAAAACCCGCCGCGGTATTTAGCGTGGGCTCGTACGACCTCCATATCCATGTTCAGTCCTGCAGCGGCTGGCAAAAGATCAGCTACAAAGTAGTCAGCATACGACTCAGCCTTCTGCGGGTCCGGAGAAGGTACGTCACAAAGAGGCATGCCAAGATACTGGTCAAAATCAGAGGGAACATCGGCTGGTACTTTTCGGAACACGTCAATATCATCAGATACATGAATGTGCCGAGCCTTCCGGCCACGCATACGAAGCTCTCGCGCAACGGCTTCTGCCGTCATGACTTCCCTAAGAGTCCCCAGGTGATATGCGCCGGACGGCGAAACGCCAGAAGAAACAATGATCTCCCGCTCGGGATGATCATTAATCAAACGCTCAACTATTTCATTCAACCAATTCATCTAAGCTAACAGTTTAGCGTAAAGAGGTCGCTAGATCAAAGTATGAGCTAAAAAAGCCCGAAATAAAGTGTGAGAGGACGGACCTCTCACAGAATAAATTATGCACGTAAACAGCGTCTACGGACGTCGCCGTACTATTTTACAGACTTGATCTTGTAGGTGTTAGTGTCGGCTGGGGTTTTGATTTCTACTTCTTCGCCCACCTTTTTTCCCATCAGACTCATGCCAATTGGCGATTCGTTACTAATCTTGCCCTCCAGTGGATCAGCTTCAACCGATCCAACAATTACAAACTTCTTGTCGCCCTTTGGACCGCTAAGCACGACTTCGTTGCCTAGCTCTACTACATCCTTTTTCTTCGGCTCAGAAATAATCTCTGTATTTTGCAATATGTGCTCGACTTCACCGATCCTGCTCTCTGCGCGCTCCTGCTCCTGACGAGCAGCGCTATATTCAGCGTTCTCTGACAAGTCGCCAAATTCTCTAGCCAGCTTAATCCGCTCGGCGATGGCCCCACGCTCAGATATCAACTGATCTTTTTCTTGAGTTAGCTCTTTTACGCCGTCTTCTGTCAATTTAAATTGTTTATGCATACCCAGTATCCTTATAAATTACTTACTTCAATTTTCTGTCTTGTTGCCGTACAGGCCCACCAATAATTATCCGAACTATAACAAACCGCATATACCTCACACAAGCCTATTGACTATAAATCTAGCTTTTTTGTGATATATGTCACAGCCTCTTCAATTTTTACGTTCTCCGCTTCTTGCTCTGTTCTGCCCTTGACCTCTACGGAATCGTCCTTCATTGTCCGTTGGCTGATCACAATTCTGTATGGGATACCCATCAAGTCTGCGTCAGCGAACTTATCACCCGGCCGGACATTGCGATCATCATAAAGGACCTCAACGCCGGCCTCTGTCAGCCTAGCCACCAAAGCTTCAGCCTGCTCCTCAACTTCGCCAATTCCTGCCAAATAAACGTGATACGGCGCAACATTGGCATGCCAGCTCAAGCCTTTATCATCAGACATTTTCTCGGCTATCACACCCATAACGCGAGTTATACCAATGCCGTATGACCCTAGGTGCACATATTGTTTTTTACCCTTTTCGTTCGTGAAGTAAAAGTCAGTTTCTTCGCTTTCCTGCGTACCAAAGTTGAAGATATTACCCACCTCAGCAGTCTTGATGACCTCATATTGCTTGCCTGTCTCGGGGTGGATGTCTCCGTCTTTGGCATCTTTGATGTCATAAAATTGCTCAGGTTCTGCAATGTCCGCACCAAAATTCACATTTATTGCGTGATAATTCGTCTTGTTTGCGCCCATTTCAACATTTTTGCGACCTTTCATGGAGTCATCTAGGAATATTTTGACCTCTTCTGGAAGGCCCAACACACCTGCATAGCCAACTTCCGCGCCCGTGACTTTCCGGACTGTGTCCTCGCTGGCAAGTTTTAGCATCTCAGCACCAGACGCGTTTTTTAGTTTTTCTTCATTTACGTTGTAGTCACCGCGAACTGCCGCTGCTATCACTGTGCCTTTTTCATCCTCAAACAACATTGTTTTCGTAGTGAGTTCAACTGGTATTTTCAAAAACTTACTAAGCTCTTCAATCCCGATGATGCCTTTGCCTTCTACGTCCTCGCGGGCTTTCATTTCGTCACCGCTGTTATCGAAGGCTGAAGCCTGAGACGGTGCAATTTCATGATTATAATACTGATCTGTGCTTGGAACATGAAACACAATGTCCTCACCCGCAGCACAAACGGTCTGAAACTCATGACTGAACTGTGTGAACGCGCCGCCGCTAGCAAGAGTCACAAAGGTATCTTCGCCTATCCCGAGGCGCTTAAACACACGCATATAGGCATCAATGCTCGATTGATAGAACTTCTCATGCTGCTCCTCATTGACTGAGCACGAATACATGTCTTTCATAACAAATTCACGACCACGCATAATTCCGCTCTTAGATCGCAACTCATTTCTGAACTTGGTCTGAAACTGATATACATTCTGTGGCAAATCTTTGTAGCTGGTAATGTGCTCTTTTATCATCTCGATAATGGCTTCTTCATGCGACCAGGCCAGCCCTAATTCAGTATCATCCTTCAGTTTTGTCTTGAACCAAACATCCACGGTATCGTCGTCCCAGCGTCCAGTTTCGTCCCAGGTGCTTCGTTTTTGCAGTGCAGACATGATCAGCTCCTGACCACCAATAGCGTCCATTTCTTCGCGCACAATCTGCTTTATATTTTCCAGTACTCGTATGCCCAGTGGGGTATAAACGTATACCCCAGCCATGACCTTGTGGACATAGCCAGCCTTGATTAGTAACTGTGCGTTGCGCGACACTTCATTTGCTGGCGCGTCTTTTCTAGTTTTTACAAAAAGCTCAGTTCGTTTCATCTTCTATCGTTCTCCTGTTTTCCTAAAGTAATAAGTTATTTTCCTGAGGTGTATCAAATATCTACGGCTACGCCGGAATTTGCATTTTAAGAGAACTGATGAGTAACTTCATTTCAAAGATATTGTACTACATGTAACCCCCCTAAAACAAAATGCGAGGTTTTAGACCGCATCTTTTAGCCTCTAAACTACTTTTTTGCTTCAGGGCGGCTAACTAAGCAATTACAGAAACGGACGGTCGCTTTAGACGACACCGTAGACAAACAAGAAGAACGCAATCGAGTTCTTCAAAGCATGCAGCAACATTGCGCTATAAATTGACTGATGTTTCTGCGAAATGTAAATCAAAAATAGCGAAAATATAAAAGTATCTACTGCCGCAATCCAATTCATATTTCCAAACTCCAAATGCGCAATGCCGAACAACAGGCTGGTCAAAACGTAAGCCCAGCCTACTCCGCTGTACTTCACCAACCTGTTATACAAAAACCCCCTGAACAATATCTCTTCAGCTATCGGCGGCAGGACCACCAACAAAATGAACACAGCCAACAGCGCAGGAGCAGCACCAGGTACAGCTATCCCCAGCTCTTGTTGTTGATCTACGTTAATCACTCCAAAAGCACTTAGAATCAAGGCTGCCGCAAACGTACCAAAAAAATACCACCCATAGACACCAAGGATTTCGTAAAAACGACCGAATTTCTTGGGGAAGTTTTTCAGCATCAGAGAATCCAGCGGCTTTTTTTCGTTCCAAGACCGCAAGAACCATATCGACATCCCAATCATCATCGCTGACACCAGCGAAAATACCGCTACCTTGGGCCAATAACTATCAGCTGCAAACAAATTCTCTAGATCTCCATCGGGACGGCCAAGAACCCCGTAGAAAATCCCAAGCAGAACGACAGGAACAATCTGGCTAGTAAAAAATATCACCGGAGCCAGTAAGACAACCACCGCTACCATGGGGATGTTGCGCTTCTTAACTGAGAATAAATCTTTGAACATCTAAAACCGTTACCGCTACGAACAGTAGCATCAAAAGCATGAAGCCTGAGCCATGAATCTTTTCTTCTAAATCTTTGCTGAGTGGCTTCCTAAACAGTCTAAACAGCAGTGTTACAAACAGCCTTCCACCATCAAGGGCAGGAATTGGCAAAATGTTCATAAGCGCCAATGACAACGAAATAACTGCTGTCAGAAATAGCACCGACATAAATCCGCGGTCCGCCAACTCGCCTAAGATGTAGCCGATTCCCAGCACACCAGTCACTTGTTCCTGGGCAGGCTCGGTGTCGCCCTGGAATAGGCCACCGATGATCTGTCCGAAGTTGGCTAGCGTTTCTTGAATGACTTGGCCAGAAAAAACAACTCCAACAATTGGCGCCGACCAGGTCGCGCTCTGCTCTATGTAATCATCTGGGATTACCCCTAAGTAGCTCTGGACCGATGGGCAATCTTGGACATCTGTGCCCGCATTTTTACACTCCTCAAATACAACTTCACTGCTCCTGATCTGCTCATCATTTAATAGCGTGAGTGTTTGCGATTTCATCTGTTTATCAGAATCGTCTTCGTACCGGACAGACACCTCCACCCCCGCTAGCAACGGGGTAATGCCCTGCAGGCTATCGCGTGACGTCACGGCCTGCTCACAGTCACCCTGGCCCTCACAGCTAGTTGGCGCTATGGACAGCAGCTTATCTTGTTGTTCAAGCCCAGCGTTAGCGGCTGGCGACTCTGGTACAACATAGGCCAGCACCACATCGTGCCGAACAATTTTTGTATCACTGGCGACAGAAAATTGATTGTCTAGAACCCTAGGTAGGCCAACAGCTGCAACAACACTCATCAACAGCACAGCCGTTAGAAGGTTCACCAACACACCAGCAACCATGATTTTAACTTTGTTTTTTAGGCTAGCAGCGCCGTATGTTCCCTGCTCTGTGTCAGAATCATGTTCGCCCTTTAGCCTCACAAATCCACCCAGCGGCAGCCAGTTTAAAGTGTATTCTGTGCCGTTCTTTTTGCCCAGAGACTTTGCCTTAGGCGGAAAGCCAATACCAAACTCTTCAACCTCAACGCCCGACTTACGTGCGGCATAAAAATGCCCCAGCTCGTGCAAAATCACCAAGCCAACTAACATCAAAGCACCTAAAATAATCAATAACATTTACCGACCATTATACAACAGCCACTAGCACAACTGCTAGTCGGGCTACCTGAACTTTTGTTCTGGAACACTAAAGGCGAAGTGCAGGCCCAATTAGGGCTGAACCGGTGTTCTTAGAACAAAAGTCCACGCAGCTCAATAGATCTGTGAGGCTATTTGCCGAAACGGCGCTGGCGGGCAGAATATTCTTCCAGAGCCTGCTCTAAATCTTCAACTGTAAAAGCCGGCCAATGCTTGTCTACAAAGTGCAGTTCGGCGTAGGCAATACGCCATAGCATAAAATTGCTTAGTCGTTGTTCGCCCGACGTTCTAATCATAAAATCCACTGGCGGAACTTCCGGCCGATAGATGTTCTGCTCAATTAGTTTTTCGTCAACCTCGTCCTCGTCCACACCACTAGCAACAATCCGCTTCACAGCATCTACAATTTCTAAGTGGCCACCATAATTAAAACAAAGCGCCAGCGTGCCCCTGTTATTATCTTTTGTCTGCTCCTCTGCTCGGCTTATCGCATTCAATACAGCTTTAGACAAACGTTCGCGTGAGCCCAAAAACACAATCTTCACATTTTTTTCCATGAAAGATTCAATGTCTTTTGTGAACACTTCTACAACTAGCTTCATCAGATAGCCAACTTCTTTTTCGGCTCTGTTCCAGTTTTCAGTCGAAAAAATATAAGCCGACAAATACTCAACCCCTTGATCCAAAGCAGCATCAGCGATCACTTTGAGGTTTTCATAGCCTTTTTTATGCCCCTGCAACTTGGGCAGACCGGCGCTCTTTGCCCATCGCCGATTCCCATCCAGTATCAGCCCTAAATGTCTAGGCACTGCCTTGCTCACTTGCTGCTACACTTTCATTATTTCTTGTTCTTTGGTTTTGGAAGTTTGATCCAGTTCAGCCTTGCAGGTGTTCACCGCGTCTTCGATCTGCTTCTTCATGCGGTCAGCGTCGTCTTCACCAATTTCTTTAGCTTTTTTGGCTTTATCAATCGTGCTCATGGCATCTTGCCTAGCCTTTCGGACACTGATGTTAGCCTCTTCTTGCTTCTGGCCCAACTGTTTAACTATCTGTTTGCGTCGCTCTTCGGTTAGCGCAGGTATCTGGATGCGAATAATCCGACCATCGTCAGTTGGGTTGAATCCCAGCGTCTGATTAGCCCTAATTGCCGAACTAATGGCTTCAATATTGGTCGGGTCAAACGGAGATATTTGGATCAACTGCGGTTCTGGCGTCGATATTGTCGCCAACTGGTTTAGCGGCATCTGGCTTTCATACGCTTCAGCCGTTATACCGTCCACCATACTGGGGTGGGCTCGTCCAGTGCGCAGCTTATTTAGCTCGCTAGCAAAATGTTCTTTGGCCTGCTCTAGATTCATCTCAAGTTCTGCTACAACTTCTTTGTCCAAAATATTCTCCTAAAATTACTACCCTAATTGTACCAGACTCAGGTTTTCTAAAGCCTACACTGCGAAGCAAACCAAAAAATGCATACCCCCTAAGAGTGCTCTTTTCTATATTCGCAAGAAAATCTGAACTGCTAACGACCCTCCATCCTGATCGGCACAGACACCGTAGCCCACGTTATTGTACCTGCTATTTAGCATATTTCTGTTGTGCCCTCTGCTGTTTTTCCAGAGTCCTAATATACCTTCTGCCGTTCCTGGTCCGCCGGCTATATTCTCAGCAATGCCAATATAATCCGTCAGGCCTTGAGCCTTAACGAACGAACAGGGCGACTCCCCTTCTGGCCCGACATGGCTAAAGTAATCCCTGGCTGACATGTCTTGGCACTTAGCAGATGCTGCTGCCTGCAACTGAGGTTGTGAGGCCAACACCGCAACTCCTTTGCTCTGTCGGTAAGCGTTGACTGCCTGATGCAAACTTTCTACAGTCAATGTCGTTGTCGGCTGTGGTGGCGGGGTTGGCGCCGGCGCAGGAGCAACCTGGCGGCTCTGGAAGTGGTGGTGTCGCCGGGACAACTACCGCAGACTCAACGCTCTCTTCTGGGTTCTCTGAATCTTCTTGTGGCTCTGGTTCATCTGCATTATCTTGATCGTCGGTTTTCTGCTCGGCAACAAATCGAATACCCCCCAGCTCAGCTACCTCTGCAACCGCGATTCATCTCCCAATACGAGCAGCTGGCTACGGTTACTAGGCGAAAAACCTCTGGTCAGCGCAAAACCAATGCCAGATAGCTAGAGCACCACCATCGCAACAAACATATGATGTACGCTTGGCTTCTTTATAAGAAATTTCATACTCCAAGAATACCATTTATGCACTAGCATTATGAATAGCGAATTCAATAAAAAACCGCTGCCCCAACAAAGTAAAGCAGTGGTTTAGTTTTATGTTTTTCTGGTTGCAGCTCTTAAGAAACTTCGCCGAGTTGCATCCGGCTAAAGCGTCGAACAACGATGTTCTCGCCTAGCTGTGCGTTGGCTTCTTTTACAAGATCTCCAACCGTCTGGTCAGGATTCTTGATAAAAGGTTGCATAAGCAAAATGCGCTCTGCAAAATGCTTTTTCAGCATACCGTCTACGATGTTATCCAACATTTTTTCTGGTTTACCTTCAGCTTTTGCCTTCTCAGTAAATTCAGCTTTTTTCTCATCACGAACTTCCGCTGGGATGTCATCGATTGAGACGTATTCAGGTGAACTTGCAGCAATGTGCATTGCCACGTCCTTGACTAAGTCGGTGAACTTTTCGTTCTTGGCAACAAAGTCTGTCTCAGAATTCATTTCTACTATCACACCAATTCGATTGTCGTGAACATAGCTACCAATCACACCTTCGCGTGCTTCACGCTCACCACGCTTGTCAGCTTTAGTCATGCCCTTTTTGCGCATTGCAGTCAATGCCTTGTCAAAATCGCCCTCTGCTTCAGTCAATGCAGCCTTAGCGTCAGTCAATCCAACGCCGGTAAGGCTTTTTAGTCTCTTAATATCGTCAATTGAAATACCCGCCACTTCTATTTCTCCTTCTTTTCTGTAGTTGCCTCAGTTTTATCAGTTTTTTCCGCAGTCTTTTCTTCGCCCTTCTTAGCGTGAACGGACTCTATTTTCACGGCTGTTTTTGTATCCGTTACTTCAGGAGCAGATTTCTGAGCTGCCTTGCCCGCTTCGATAGCTTGGCGGACGTAGTCGGCCATAAGCTCAATTGTCTTCAACGCATCGTCGTTAGAAGGAATTGGGTACTTTATAGTTCGTGGATCGCCGTTAGTGTCAACTAGACCAACGACTGGAACTCCTAGTTTTGTAGCCTCAGCCACGGCATTTTTGTCATGCAAAATATCTACAACGAACATCATTGCTGGCTTAGCTGGCAGATCTTTAATACCGCCATAAAGCACGTTCATTTCGTCAATTTCTTCTTGGAAATTCTGCACTTCAAGCTTGTTGTACTTTGATTCCAGCTCACCGTTAGCCATACGCTCTTCTTGCTTCTTCAGGTGCTTTACGCGCTCACCAATAGTTTTCTGGTTAGTCAGCATACCGCCCAACCAACGGTTGACCACAAACGGCATGTTTGTGTCGTCAGCTAGCTTCTGAATCGTGTCCTTGGCCTGCCTCTTAGTAGAAACAACCAGAATTTTGCCACCCTTAGCAACACTGGCCGCAATAGCGTCAAGCGCAGCTTCTAGCCCAGCGACTGTCTGGGCTAGATCAATAATATGAGTATCACCACGCTTGCTGTGGATGTACTGTCGCATTGCTGGATGCCAACGACTTGTTTTGTGGCCGAAATGCGCACCAGCTTCTAATAATTTTTTAGCATCAACTTCAATCTTTGAAGTCATATGTTATTTCCTTTCTCTTCACCGTGCGAACCCGCTTGGCACAATGCCTTTGGGAGGATTAACTAATGTGCACGATTGCTTAATTAATTACAAAACCTATTCTAACAGATAAGCACCTCTTGAGCAAACTACTTGTCACGCCAACCCAAACAAAACCAATTCATGATCACTTATTTCACAGGTTGCGGGTAAAGTGCTATTTTTTGGTTGTCTGTGTTTGACTAATTTAACTCTTTAGATTATAATCTACAACTCATGAAGAAAGATATACATCCAAAGAACTATCGCCTAGTTGTTTTCCAAGATCTCAACGACGGCACAAAAATCCTAACTCGCTCAACTGTAGCCAGTGAAGACACTGTTAAATGGGAAGACGGCAACGAATACCCACTAATAAAAGTTCACATTTCTAGCTCAAGTCACCCGTTCTACACAGGACAGGAAAAACTTGTGGACATCGAAGGTCGCGTTGACAAGTTCAAGGCCCGTCGTGATGCTGCTAAGAAGGCGAAAGAAGCGAAAGCTAAAAAAGCTGCTAAGCCAGTAAAAGAAGAAGAAACCGAAGAAAAGCCAACAGTTCAAAAAATAGGTTAGCTCTACAGAACACTAAAAGCTCCGATAATATTCAATCGGAGCTTTTTTATTTGTAAACTACTGTAAACTAAAGGGTATATTATGAAAACAGATGAATACAGCCAAGAGCTATCCGAACTCAAAAGTAAACTTGATGATCCTTCGTATTACAGCTCTAAAGAGTACCCTAGGACCGCAAAGCGCATTGCAGAGCTAGAAGACATCATTACGACATACGAATCTGTGGCCGCTAACGAAAAAACGCTTGCCGAGGCAAAAGAGCTAGCCAAAGGTTCCGATGAACTAGCCGACCTTGCACGCGACGAAGTTACCGAAACCGAAGCAAAGATTGCAGCGCTAAAAGCAAAACTACAAGAGTTGCTAGTCCCCAAAGACCCCAATACCGATAAGGACTGCATATTTGAAATCAGAGCTGGTGCTGGTGGCGACGAGTCTTCCCTGTTTGCTGGCGAATTATACCGAATGTACGTCAAGCACGCCGAAGATGCTGGCTACAAAACCGAATTATTAAACGAAAGCGCATCAGACGTTGGTGGCTACAAAGACGTTAGCTTTAACGTCAAGGGTGCTGGTGCTTACGGTCACTTCAAACTTGAAGCTGGCGTGCACCGAGTCCAAAGAGTGCCAGCAACAGAATCTCAGGGCCGCGTTCACACATCGACCGTAACCGTTGCCGTATTGCCAGAAGCCGAAGAAACCGACATAGAGATACGTACGGCGGATTTGCAAATAGACACCTACCGCGCCAGCGGCAATGGAGGTCAATCCGTCAACACAACGGACTCTGCGGTGCGCATAACTCACAAACCGACTGGCATTGTCGTAACAATGCAAGACGAAAAGTCACAGATCAAAAACCGCGATAAAGCCATGGGTGTATTACGATCACGCCTGTTGCAAGCCAAAATTGATGAAGAGCAGAAAAAAGCCAGTGCCGCTCGCAAAAAACTAATCGGATCTGGAGATCGCTCAGAAAAAATCCGCACATATAACTTCCCGCAAGACCGCATCACCGACCACCGCATTGGCTATTCTCGCTCAAACATCCCTGGCGCAATGACCGGCGATATCGGCGACATTATGGAAGAACTCAAAAAAGCCGAATCCGAATTACTCAGCTCCGAAACCTAACCCGTACTAACTTGCTGGGCGAAAATAGCTCTGGCTGTAGCCGTTAACCACCGTAAGTTCTGTCTGTCCAGGAACAACGAGGCCCGAGTTGCCAGGCTCTTCCTTGTACCCGTTGTCGGACGACACCCCTCTGGCGTCCAATAAAGCTTGTCTAATACTTCCGCTGGGCAAACCCCTGGGGCTCACGCGGAACAAACGCGGGGGCTGATCTTCGGCTCGCCTCAAGAGTCGTAGCAAACCGCTCGGACCTCTCGGATTGATCCAATTTGGGTCTTCTAAGTCAATGCCGTCACCTCCAACGATTATAATCCCCTCCTCGTTAAAGAGACTTTTGTGGCCAACTGTAAAATGCGCTGAATCAAACTCGCCTCCCCATGCATTCACCCTCAAAGCGTCCGCTTCTTCTCCTTGCGTCAATGGCCCATCAGGACCACCATAGCTAACATGCACCACAAACGCAGCACCATCGATCACACCAGGCAGGACACTGCCATGCCTATCAAATACCCGTCGTGTACTAGCATAGAAGTGATCAGTGTCACCTTCTGGCATGGCTGTTGCCGCCCCATTACTTACATCATCGAAAAGTATTGAAAAAGCTAGATCTGCAATCTGAACCACCCCACACTTCCTTGAGCTAAAACAAAAAAGACGGCACACTAGTCCTTGTCCTGCCGTCAAACAAAAAACAAGGAAAACAAATATGCCGTC